>WLWD01000341.1_pt1:100000-334679 | contig 334679 bp, 251 predicted proteins | sample 6712731 | NCBI WGS metagenome assembly WLWD01 (sample SAMN12718690, study PRJNA576275) | sponge metagenome | isolation source: marine sponge | host: Mycale hentscheli | place: New Zealand: South Island, Marlborough, Capsize Point | collected 2014-11-01 | reverse complement strand
GCCCGACAGCATTCCGTGTATGTAATGGCATTTCATTGAATGCATTGCTGCATACCTTGTTCATAAGCATCCCGTGGAATGCATTGCTGCTATACTTAACTGACTCCACATGGAGGGAAAAAACAACACAAAAAAACAACAACAAAAAAAAAAAACAGAACAAATTGTGAACCTCACTCTACCATTTGAAAATTATCCTTATCAGCTTTCATTGTTTAGAGTAATTTTTTTCTCTCCTCTTACTCGAGTCCAAATATGTATCTAGCTCGGGACAAATAAATTTGTATCTATCTAGCCCTCAGGGCAGGTAAACCTATATCTAGTCTAGGGCAGGTAAAGTTGAGTCCAGCTCAATTGGGGAGGTAACTTATAATAGGTAATTAAAGCTGCAATGGGCATGGAAAACAGTCTACCTGTACTGTTCGCATGGCCTAAATTTGACCATCTTTTCTTGGAAAATGGAAGTTGAGACAAGACAAGACAATAATTTCATGAGCCTGCATGTAAAAGGTTAAATAGTAAGTAATCAGTTGTGCTGGAATAGACAATACAAAACAATAGATCAAAATTCCCTTCCAATAGATTCCTTCCAGCCGTAAACACGCATGAAAGCCCATGCCATGAATATAGTAGAGTATACCTACTATACAATACATACATTGTGACCACAACATACCTACATACATACACAGATTGAGGTAATTAACATATCACACGCATGCGTACACATACATACACACAGAGATAGAGTTTTATTTACTGCAAACAACACAGTTGAGATGAGGTTTGCATAAGATTTGTACAAAAAAAAATTTTTTTTTTTTTTGGTGGGAAAGAAATAGGTGGAGAGGAGGGTGAAGGTAATATTTTTATTTGTGGGATTTGTAGCTTGGTATATAGAGAGAATTTACAGGACAGAACGTGCAAGTGATAACATCCACCACACACACATACCACACACACACACACACACACACACACACACACACCCCTGACGGTACTCCAATCAAACTCACTTGTATGGAGAAGCAGCGATGGTGCTTTTATCCTCTGGAGTGACAAAGAAGAACCTGGTCTGAGAGAGGGTGCCCTTGCTGCGGCTCACAGTGAACACCGGATAGCCCATCTGTTTTGTCCAGGTGTCCATGACCTGGGTGACCGTGGTGGTCTTGTTGGACGTGGCCTGAAGGGACTCCCACAGCTCCGGAGTCTCAGCGTTGCCGTACTTGTGCGAGTTCAGATATTGCTAGAGGACAAGATGTGACATGTACATACAATAGTATCAATAGTACATGCCAGTGATACAATCTAGAAATTCAAAATCTCCCTAGAATAAGCATAAGGTTATGTTAACTATATAGAGTTATTGTATAATAGCAAAAAGTTATCACAATACAGAATTATAAAATTTAAAGATTGAAGATTTAGCCAGTCTCAAGCTGAATAAACTTACTCAATAACATACAAAAGAGAAACACCTTCTGCCTCAACAATAAAGTAATGTTCAGGTTTGTTTGTTTGTTTGTTTGTTTATTCTTTTAGCACGGCCAAAATTTCCAGAAGGCAATTAAAATTTTTTATTTATTGAGATACATAGTCCAATAACCACAATCTGCTTACAGTAATTCCATTCTTAAATGCAGTATCCCCAATATAGGACTTGAGCATTCGGATAATGGAGGCACCCTACACACACACACACACACAAACACAGCAGGTAAGTAGTCCACATTATTCTCAGATGAGCTGAAGATTTTACACGATACAAGGTGGGAATCCCTCCATCCTCAATCTATCTTTCTCCTCGGGCTCACCTTGCTGTAGGAGATGCTGTCAAAGAGAGAGTTGATCTCATCAGGACTGGCCACCTCCTGCAGTATCGGGTGAGACTCATTCAGACCATCCAGGTGGAGAGCCTCTGTTAAGTCACTGTAGATGAATTGCTGCATCTGTAACATAACAAATAAATAAATAAATAAATAAAGAAATAAAGAAATAAAGAAATGCCCTCTTCTGATATGCATGTTGCATTAAAACAGTGCCGGAGAAGTGAATCTGCATATGAGCAATGGGCCAAATGCAGGTGTGCAATAGCAATCGGCATTCCTTACCATATGGAAGGTGGGATCATAGTTGTTGGTGCCCAAATACTCCATAAAGCTTGCAAAGCCTTCGTTCAGCCACAATCCGTCCCACCATGCCATGGTCACCAAGTTACCAAACCACTGCACACAGAACAAGGGGAGTAAGATTGGAGGAAGAAGAAAGGGAGAACAGATACAACAAATTAAGGAGACATCAAAGGCAATTAACGCAACAACATTTAAATCCTAATCAGGAAACATTCCATTCATACCAATCATTCCGGTGTGGAATTAAAAATCAAATTTGCCAAGGTTAGTCATGAAAACAATTTAGACAGCTGTTACTCAGTTTGGAGTAATAGTACTAGTTGAGGAGTAGCTTTAACGTAACATTATCACTAACTCTGCTCAAAAATAACTTGTACTCTAAACTGACAAAATACACAACATAATCATATCCAGAAGATTGAATTTGCATTAGCTCAACCCAATCAATAGTACTCAAAAAGCAGCTGCCAGGCTTTCATGAAAAATACGACAGTTTATTTAACAAATCTGATCCTAATGATGAAAGTTTATTGGAAAGTTAATGAAGCAGGCCACATGTACGTTTTTAGAACACAATGCATTTGTGTGACTTATAGTTAATTAACAACACTACATACACATAAGGTACATACATAGAATAGCTTATCTGCCTGCAGTTGCAATATGGAATGAGAGAAAATTCTGACAATATGTTGTACTCTATTAACTTCACTCAATGAAGGAACAACTATTTTGAGCATTCCCACACAAGAGAAAATACACTTTCCAGATACTCAACTTTTCTATTACATATAAATAACTCTTACTCTTCACTAGTGCTGACACCACACTCTGAATCACTCTAGCTGAAGCTCACCAGAGGATCTTATAAAAAAAAATTATAATAATAATAAAAATTAAAAAAAACCATATTATTACAATCATTTGAGTTCTTCATTGTCATCTGGATTATTTTCAGGCTAATAATTGCATTTTGTCAAATGTACCAACCAAGTGCCCTGCCCATACAAGAAAGGTCAGATGTCCTTTGCCACCACCTGACATCAACCTTGCTCAAGTTTTGCCTAAAAAGACAAGGTTTCAAATTCGTTGTGTTATGCAATATCTTTCTTGCCTGCTTGCTCACCAAGAACATTGGCTAAACATGGCTACACACACGGACTAGCTCAGCTGAGAAAAGCAAAACAACAAAGTATGCGAAATCACAACATTAAATATTTAACCATGCCAGAATACAAAACATCCTAGAGAATGAGCGCGACAGGGAGAGAATGGTGGCTAGTCCAACATGATAGATCACTACTGTAATGTCTACACATCGCTCGAAGAAGACTCGATACACATCACAGCACTGAGACCTGACAATGAAGTGGCAGTCTGGTCATGAGCAAGTGTGGGTCTTCAAGATTACCCTTTTTTTTTTTTTTTTTGGCAAAGTACATGTATATACATGTGGACTAGTGAACACACCACAGAATGCAGGAGACGCATCAACACTTTTATAGGCAAATTAGAATCTACTCCATGGAATCTTCAAATTATGATCACCTCAATACATTATACAACTCACAATTAAAAAACAAAAAAAAGCTTTTTATATCTATAACATTTATTAAGTTTCACCAATACACCCTTTACCATAATTAGATCACACCTGCCATTTCATTGTTTTGTTTGCAAGTTTTTTTGTTTTGTTTTTTGTCTTTTTATTTTATTTACTAATACTATATAGAGTTTATAATAATGTTTTTATTTATTTATTTATGTTCACCAACTAGTCAAACAAGTTTTACCTGATGAGCCAGTTCATGGGCTATGACAACCGCCACTCTTTGCTTGCTCACTGCAGGATCTGTCTTGCTGTCGTACAGCAGAGCAGTCTCCCTGTACGTGATGAGACCCCAGTTCTCCATGGCGCCCACAGCAAAGTCAGGAATTGCAAACAGATCTATCCACAGAGAGAGAGAGAGAGAGAGGGGGGGGGGGGGGGGGGGGGGATGAGAAAGAAAGAGTAACGATAAGAAGATGAAAGGTGAATATGTCCAGGATTTAATAAAGCAAGTCAGTCATGTGACTGACAGTATGTCCTCTAATCTGTATTGTACGTAGCGCGTGTATAATATCACACTGAAACAGAACAAGCCCCATTGTAGCTATTCAGTAGACTCTGTACCACCATCAGATTACATCTCAGGAGTAAGAAAAGAGATACTTGTAGACATGCCCTCTACCTACCCCCTTCTTTCCCTCAGTATGCATGGCACTGAGTAGCAACACTCAAATATTCAATTTATGTTCTGGCTGGCGATCAAGCAGGAACGGACATTGTTTGGAACACAGATGTGTGAGCAGTCTACAAGTTGTATTTTCTCACCCCACATTCAAGAGACTAGTAATATTAGGTGAGTCTTAGTCCTGGCAATCATTTAGTAAATCTGTGTTATTTTTATTAGAATAACAAAATGAGGCTTCTGTTCAATATAATTTGTGACTGTATGAAAGGTGCTCACAAAAAATGTAGTAGTTACTCATAATAATTTGATGTAAGCACTCACACACACACACACACACACACGCGCGCACACACACACGCGCGCGCACACGCACACACACGCGCGCACACACACACACACACACACACACAAAGCTCTACCAACAACTCCCATGAGCATGCGCACGCACTAACATGCCTTCGAAGAGAATAACCAATTATCCACTAACTTCCACCAATAGACACTCAACAATAGTTCCACATGCAAACAGCACATCGTGCCTGTACCTACACATGCTAACAGAACACCGTATGCCAGGCTCTGAGCTGTTCGCTGGACACACATACAACACAAACTTGGTGTAGCATGACAAACTTGAATCAGAATGGAGCTATAATTGTGCAGCACAGGAGGGAAACCGGAATGGCAGAATTCACACCAGATGTCTTTCAGTTGTATTTCCAACTTGTTAATAAATTTACGAGACCATAGTAGTAGCCTGGGGCAAGGGCGACATATATACAGGAAGAAAACTCAATCTGTCTGGTCATTACCAACCCTCCACTCCATTCCCCCCACCCTCAGTGTTTCTACAGAAATGTTTCATTACTTTCCCACTTTGCTCTTGATTCTCAAGAAACATCTTTGTCTTCAGGGATTCTAAGAGAATATGTGTTGCCATAGCTACCTAACTCACTCCCATTTACGCATTTCGCGAGTGCTGGCCAGCTGCCAACTTGCAACTAAAATAAAAATTACCTTCGTCATGACCCAAAACGCAATCTCTAATAATTCAAGTCTCCAACGTCATGTGCAAAAATATACTCCAGCTTATTATTCCCTTGAAAATAAACTCTACTTGTAAGACTGATGACACTTACTAAATCTACAGAGAATAAATTTAGATATTTATAATTATCTCATACGCTAATACAAATACTTCTACCTTAACAATTCAGTCATTCTCGGCAGAAATAATAATTAGCTACTGTTTAGGAAGAGAACTAGGGCAAGTCAAGGAATCAAGACAAGATTTTAATAAACATGACAACTTGAACTATAATTTCTCAGTATAAATATTCTCAGGTTATTGGCTCTTCGCTACAAACTCAATCTGTAGCTAGACGGACAATGCAAGAGGAGAACTATTTTATCTCTCCCTAGATATACAAACTCCTTCCCACATGTTGTGATAACAAATGGCAACAGCTCAGCCTTCAGCCCACACACACACTCTCTGTTTCTGTGGCCATGCTTTGGTGGAAGTGGTTCTTAATAACAGGCTCAAGCTCACCTTGCTTTGGGAGTGGGTAAGGGACTCCAAACTCCTGCTCGTAAAACATGATGACATTCTTTGCCACCTCCAGAGCATAGTGGGTGTGGTTAAGAATCACTGGGTTTGAGCAGACTTGCACCTGGAATGTTAAAAAACAACTAATTATAACAGAAAAACAAACTGCAACGTTATAATGAGAAAAACAACAGGAATGGATGACTAAACACACACATAGAAACTGAATGGATAAGATGCCCTTCACTACCTGGCTCCTCCCCACACCTCCATTGAAATTACTTCAACACGCATTAAATGTGACAACAATAAACAACTTGTTAGTTACAAGTCCCTCTATACGCCATTTATGCACTTAAAGCCTGGGAGTCACCGCTTTGACATGCCACCAGTTGATATAGCTAAAACTCTGTTTATCTTCCTCAACAGACAGATTACTTTAGGCAACCAGGAAAACTAAATGAATAATATCAAATCATCCGAATGGAACGCGATAGACTCAATCTTTCTAAACTATCCCTTCAACAGCTATTTAGTCCAGCAAATGCTACTTACACTGAGAAAGAGCTTACACGATCAAAAATAAGTTTAGCCGAAATATTTTCGACACAACTTGAGGGTGTGGGTTGTGTGAACATAAAAAACAAAAACAAAACCAACTAATCAATGTCCTTACCGCCACTTGCTTCCCACTGGTGCTGGCTATAGCTCCACTTCTGCACTCAAAGTCAGAGACAATGAAGGCAACGAGATACGAGCTCATCTTGACGGACGTCTGGAACTTGGTGGTGACGAAGCCTGCCGAGTCTGCACCACTGCGTTCAGTGCGGGGCATGTTGAACCACGCAGAGTAGCTGTTGTGGTGTCTAATTTGCATGGTGAAATTAGCCTTCATGGCAGGTTCGTCAAAGCAAGGAAAGGCCCGCCTGGCATCAGTCGGCTCGAACTGGGTGGTGGCCAGGTACCGAGTAGTCCTCTCGGCCGTCTGGTAGGAGCTGCGATAAAAACCGGCAAGGTCGGTACGGAGCGAGTAATTAAACCTCATGCTGATGGCTACTGGTCCGGGAGAAAGGGGCTGTGACAGGTTGAATATGAAGAAGTCGTTTTTCCTGTACCATACCTGATTGTGTGCGATAGGTTTGTTGTCCCGAGTCAAACGGTGGCTGTTGGGTGTCACATCCATGTCCTTGACGTGGATCGCCACATAGTCCACATTCGAAGTCACGCTACAGTCGACCAGCACAGAGCCAGTCACCTGGAAACTGTCCAAGTCCACCGATAAGTTGATGCTATAGTGGATTGGAATGATAGTGCTTTGCAGGCGAACATCTGACCACTTCACATTGGTCTCATTGTCCTTGGTGTCCTGTGCATCTCCATTTTCATTATTGTCTTTCCCTGTTGCTGGAGAGGCTGTAACTGCCACTGCGATAAACACTACTATTATGACCACAACAGCTATTAAACCAGCCACCAGGCAAATCTTTTCATTCCTGCTAATATTCTCCGGCTGGCACCAAGCAGGCAAGTATTTAAACCTCTTGGAGTCTGACTGGAATGTATACTTGTTCCTCCTGCGCGACCTACGAGAGTCTTGATCTTCCTCTTCATCACTGTCCTCATCCTGACCCTCCACGAGGTTCCTCCGGTCATTTAACTCGTCTCCAGTGTCGGACATTTCACCCCCTCTAGCAGCCATCTCAAAATGCTGCGCAGCAAAATTGGAAATAAGCTATTATAGAGAGGAAGGTAATCGTATACAAACAACCTGCATAGGTAATGATGGTGTATAAAAATTTTTTACTGGGGCACATCGGGAAAAGGAAGTGGTCATGTGACAAATGTACACGCCCATATTGTGAATTAACATTCTCAACCGCACGTAATTGGCCATCAAAGACCGTGGGCTCCACTTTAGAGGAGTGTATTCGCATTTTACGTTCAAAAAGTTCTCCGAGTAGTGAACTTGTGTTTACTTTTTTTCTTCTATTTCGCGCAGGCCGCACTTAAGATATGTTACTGGAGAGACTATAGCTGTCTACTGACTAGTTTGACTACCCAGTATTTCTTTTTCTTTTGTTTTTCGTTGCTGCTTCTAGCTAGTGCAGTGTTCTACATGTTCTTGGCTTTGACATGACTACTATTGTATACAAAGAAGAAATGATAACCAGTACTGCCAGTTCGGGAGCACCAAGAAATGTATCAAGCAAGATGGTCACTGTACAGATACTGAGTGAGGATGGAAGAGCCAGCGGGAGCCGAGCGGGTGGTGGACTTTCCAGCACTCCACGCCACCCACCCCATTCTTCGAGAGGGGGGTCGCCTAAACCCAACAAAATACACAATGTTCGAGGAGGGTCCAAGCTGGGGAAAGGCTCGTTTTCTACTGGCTACGGTTCTCTCCCTTTCACTATTACTGCTTATTTGCCGCATGATGGGGGCAAGAGATTGAAAGTGAGTTACCTATCATGGTTTACTGGTAGAGTTATGGTATTGGTTAGTGGTTACCTCAAGTTTTTGAGTTGTAAGGGTAAAACTGTTTTTCTAAGTTTTAGTTTTCAATTTTGTTGCTATAGTCATAGAAGTGTAGTAAATAAATGAAGAAATAGTGACCTCAGCTTGTGGTTTGCTGTACCCACAATTGGGTTTCACGAAAGTCTAGACTGGGTACATATATCTTATTAGCTACCCTAATAGTAATAGGTAATGAGCTTCTAAGAATATGCGGCTATCCTTTCAAAAGAAGTAGAATAACTAAATGCATTTTAATTTAATTCACATAACTGTCCCAGCTCAATAGCTAAGTAAATAGTGCTCTACACAATACCTTGTTTGAAATTTGGTAGAGCAATGCGGTTATAATGGGCCAGTGTTTATGAAAGGAATGTAGAATGCAGAAATCTTGCCAAGATGTACATGAACTTGTACTATGTCCATTCAAAAGCCCTACACGTTAGTACTACATGTGTGCGCGCTCGTGTGTACGTGTGTGAGCCATTTATCTGGAAACGGATGTCATTAGGTGCTTGTCAGAGAGTGTATTGTACCGCATGCTATTAGTAGCACCTGAGGAGCTTGATGTGACTGGGCTATATTTTTTGTGTGTACCAAACTGAAATTGAGAGACCATTGAGGGAGGTCTCTTCATGAGCAAACTGTTTTTGAAACTCTCCCCTTTCCAATCACAGCTTGAAAGGAACTAATTAATTCTTTTTTAATATGAAGACAATATTGCACTAGGGCTTTATGAGTATTTATTTTTTTATTTTTGCATAGGTATGTTGGTAGCTATAGGTTTAAACGTAGCTTAGGATGTCAATGGAGGAATGACGTCACTGTTAAGTATGTAGATTTAAGTGATGTAGATTAGTCAGACGGTCGTAGGAAACATCTATTGTGCGTTCAAGCACACGAAATTGGTAGCACGTTTTAAAAGATATTGCACTCCAAGGCAAGTAGTGCGGTAGTGGCACACAAGGTGATGTGGCATGTTCTGCACATGCTCCCTCGTGAGATTGGAGTCCCTCCTACAGCTCTGGCCAAGGTTAATTGACATTCCTTTCCATCAGCCTTGTAAGCCAGATGGTCCAAGACTCAATCCACAGAGGAACAAGCTGGCAGTGAGAATGTTAGGGGGAGAGGTTCGAGGGAGGGAGGTAGAGTTTAGCCAGGCTCATTGCAAAGAAAGAAAGAAAGCTTAGGGAGGTATTGAAGGGGACGTATAGGGATTAATAGAACCAGCAGGACCCGTGCGCAGTCTACCAGTTATGTTTTGCTGTTTTGTGCTGTTGGCTTAGAGCTTGTTTTTCTCTACTCAAACATTCTCTTTGCACCAGAAATTCCTGGCATACAGGATTGATCAATTCTGACAACTTGTCACTAAACTGGCATTCCTGTATAAGGGAACGACCCACTACAACTGGTGCTTCTCACGAGAGAGGGAGAGAATGATAAAAAAAAAAATGTCTTGGTTGTTTATTGATTGTTTGCTCAAGTGAGCCTGAGCATACCTGGAATTATTGTAGCCGGGCAAGATCGACTGTGTGTTTTTAGTATTTCCATATATATATATATATAGATATATATTTTTTCATTTTTTTAAATTTATTTATTTATTTTTTTACATACACTCCATCCTCGATCCAGCTGCTGGGATTACTTCAACTCTTTCATATAATTTGTAAAAATAGAATAATGTAATAATTGTTGTTGTTTTATGTAATCATTCATGCGCTGAGTAAGATACGGATGGAAAAAATAATTTTCTGGCTTCTATTTCCTCTCCCTCATTCTTGTGTTCATAAATAAATAATCTTGTGTGTGTGTGTCTAACTTTTATCTCTATAAATAGATATGTTTGTGCATGTGTTGTATTACATTTCTTCCTGTCACCTCTGTTGAGACTTGCATTTGAGGATGATGTAAGTTGTGGGAGTGTGAACTCAACTCAATGCACCGAGGTTTCAATTTCACAGGTCAGCAGGCAGCAGGTCATGCTTTAGTTCTGTGGTGCACATTGTCCATGTCCATGGCGTGAACATTTTAGTGTGAATAATAGCTGAAAACTAACCTTTGATTGAAAATAAGCCTTAGATAGAAAACTATGACTTAAAAAAAAACCTAGCCTTAAATCAAAACTAACCTCAAATTCTTACATAGAAAACTAAGCTTAATCAAAAACTAGCATAGCCTTAAATTGAAGATTAGCCTAAATTTAATCGTCATTGTACAGTACATCTTATCTAATCCCTACTTCTGCCATCATAATGTGAACTACACGAGTAATCCCAGCCATACTGACCAATACTGTCTATGTACCATCATTTAGTTAGGTGTGTAAAAAAATTTTTTTTTAATGTAGTCAATATTGAAATTTTCTCATGCGGTAGTATTAGTTCAGAGGAGAAAGAATTGGTCTTACAGGTTGCCGGTTCTAAATATTGGCAGCAGTTCCCCGAGTTTGGCCCAACATGCTAACTTAATGATGCCTGAACTGCCATGTACGTGTGTAGTCCGTTAGTAGCATGACATCACTAGCAATCTCCTGGTATGTAATAACAGGTGAAGCACTACATGTTCGGGTGAGAGTCACCAGTGCCAAGCACAACACACACACACACGTACGTACGTCCCTCGTGAATCTCTTCCAGATATGCTCTGCCAAAGCAAATGTTACAAATCACTGCTTTGATGTTCCGAATAATGCTATGGGTGGGGGTTAAATAGGACTGGAAAGGTGGGGCGTATAATTGAAGGGAAACATAATGTAGTCATAGATTCATTTAGCAATATTTATTTATTTTTTTTTTTTTTCTTACAGCTCCAATGTATTCCTGGTCAGTCCGTGCAACAGGTGATAGAATCAGAGATCCCAGAGCTGTCGCAGATAGGGTACCAGGTGTACCAGTACCCGTCTCGAGCCCTCCTCAACCCTGAGAAGGATGCCAGCGTGCTTCAGGACCAGGAGATATCCATAGAGCCCATGAGATCTGCCAGTCCTGGTGAGTTGGGGAGGAGGTGGGTGGTGGTGTGGGGTGGGATGCATGCTGCAAGATTGCATTCCCTCAGTCCATTTGCACTAATTATCACTTGTCTGTTGGGACTGAGAAGCAGTGTTGACTTCATTTAGTGTATTTATCAATTTGCTTAAAATGGAGACCTGTGCTTCCCCTTTTTTTTTTTTTTTTAATTAATTTTTTTTTTAATTAATTTTTTTGACCTACTCCTCCCTAATGATTGTGAGACTAGACCACTGCTGCCACCTGTTAAGTGATTGGTGGTCGGTTGATGGTCCTGGGTGGACACACAAAGGCTCAAGAAGTGGTGCACATGTGCTAGAAAGAGAGACTCAGCCAAGCAGGCTGGCTCGCAGGCTGTGATCGGCAGAGAGGAAGTTAAAATTATCCAATTGGATTGCTATCTTCTCGGCTAAATATGCTATTGAATGTCAGTAAATGAGCGTCTAGTTTTTCCATTCGAATGGTTAGCTCAGGAATCAACAAACTCGTTTAATACACACGCACGCACGCACACACACATATGAACAACTTGTAATTGCTATGCCCTTGATTGCATGAGTAGTAACTGGAGCCTGGCCTGACTAGCCAAGAGAGTGAGCTGATGAGGTTGGGATAAGGGGGTGAGGTGTGGGTGACACTGCAGTAGATAACTGGTCATGGGTCAAGAGGTGTGAATGGGCAGCAGACTACTATAATAGACATGTTGGTCTGACAGTGGAGCGGAAAGGTTTGAAATTTACCTAGGTTATGCCCTTTTTTAGTGTGGAGGGTGAAGGCGGAGGAAAGTGTTAATTATTTATTTTTCACTTGATGAGATAGTAGTATGTGCATGCATGTATATGTGCTTATCTGTTGATTAAAAAAAAATCAATTAAGTTTTGTGCATGTAAGGAAAGATAAACCTGGAAACTTTCTTCAGGATGTTCCCGTGGGATGAGTTTACAAGCCCTATGACGACGGGACTGTTTGAGTGGGAGGAGCTTTAGTCTGTTCGGTGAATTGTGACGTCTTGTTAATTGTTGTTTATTGTTGTGGGTCCATCGTTATCTAGTTGCACTCGATCCCTCGATCCTCAGTTTTGAAACCACCAAAATAGAACAGAACAAAGTGTATGGTGTTCATTCTATTTTCAATCTACTTTTTTTTCCCTGCTACAGTACATACATTATTACAAGTTATATCACGAAGCAAGGCTTCGTTGATTCAGGCGAAGGGGATCTCTGAGGTTACGAGAAGCATGTTCTCACTTTTAATCAGACTCCTTGAGCAGTTTGTTCATCCTCTTCCAATCCCAAATTTGAGATTGGTTCAACATGTCCTCTTGCAGCTGTGTTACTTTGAGATGCAATGACCTAGTCAGCCCACAAGAATGCTAATATTGATCCGTCAAAGGCACTTGGCTCTGTTATAATTGATATTGCTTGGATAGGCCACGACAGGCCGGTACTGAAGCCTTACGAATAGGAACAAGAGCTGTGTCAGATGGCCAAAGGCATGGGAAGGTAAAGTTCAGTAGACATTGTCTTCTCCTGTTCCTGAACCGGCTGTTACTTCCTGGAGGCTGCCATTGGAGCTGCTTGAGGAGGTAACCATGGCAGATGCTTCCTTGCTGTGCTCACGGCATTCTCTGCATTCTTGTCTTTTGTGGGTTTGTTTCAGCAGATGGAAGGTTACAACTTTTCTTCTGTTGTACACACTTTGGTTTACAGTGATATATATATATATACCTACCCTCTTTGTGTGTATATTGATACATTATTTTGTACATTTTTGTACCCGTTTCATTTCTCCAGTCGTGTTAAAGCATGTATGCACCATTTATTTGAATGTGGGGAAGTGTGCTGAGCTCGTGTTGAAATTTAATGCAGTGCATGTTCGTTTTAACAATAGCTGCTGCCCTGTGAACATTGTTTATCGTCCACGTTACTATACCCCCTCTCCTCCACCATAGCTTACATTCCATTGAGCATGCCCAGTCAAGGTCCTGCGCTACTTCACTATGTGGTCCAACCAACGCACTCTTTCTAACGAGACCGGTGCTAATTGTTTATGGCATTTGATTCTCCACGGGGTGACGAGGCTCTCCATGAGCTGGAATCTCGCTCCTGCTGCTCTGACCGATGCGGTCCATTGTGTTGAGGTGGGGGCAGTGGTTGCTTCTGTCACGCGTCATGGTGACTGGAGGGTATGTCGCTGAGGAAGGAAGCAACTCCTGGGGTACTCTTTGATAACAGCCAACAAGTGTGACAAATTTATGGGGGATTATTTATCTCATTAAGAGCAAGAGGGTTACTGGAACCCATAACTTCTTATGTGTGATACGTACACTTCAAAGGAACCCTAATTGCTTATTAAATGTTGCAAGTTTGCAGGAACTAATGTGTTTACTGTGATCCTAGCACTTCTAGGATGGTGGCTAGGCCCAAGTCCACGCCTACTGTTTTAGGTATTTGTGTGTTCCTGATTCAGGCCTGGCTTAGTAGAGTTAGTATGAATCTTTACTGGTCAATAATAAACTTTCATCTTAGCTTTTGGAAATGTTTATTTTATAGTTATTGTTGTTTTAATTATTTATTATTATTATTATTGTGTGTTATAGTTGAGGAGAGTGGAGATGACAGATTAGGGATTGTGAAGGAACTCCTCCGAACTGAAGACACTTATTTGGAAAACCTTCGCAACATCTTTGACATTTACATGGAACCTCTCAAGTGAGTTTTAAAAAATAATTCTTTTCTCAGATGACTACTACGTATCCATACCAGAATGAGGCAGATTGTGTTCGAGCAATTGTCAAGCAATTGGAAATGTTACAATGTAGTAGTAGTAGTAGTAGCCCCACTCCTGGAACACAGGATTTCCAAGTTCCTGTTGGAGTATCTCTTTTGGCTCGTCCCATAATGGCATGCGACGTTAGCACATTGACTTGAGAGTCTCTGCACATATTTATACAGGCATGGCCTTAATGCACAGCTGGCTGCTGCTGAATGGTGTGTGGTTGCATTTGGAGAGCAAACTTGGCAGACATCATTTCATGAGCTGCACTGTTGGTTCCTCATGATCACTTATAATAGACAGAGATTAGTTGGGGGGGGGGGCCTTTTTAATGCATTCCTGCACCACGAGTAATTATGAGAGTTTGCGTGGCTGGAGCAGAGGGATACCTAGCGTTATTTCTAGCCACGCCGCTGGTTAAGTCACAACAGTATTAACCCAACAACCCACAGTTATGTTGTGTGGGTTATTTCTGCATAATATAACCTTGTGTATGGGTAACACTCAGTCAGCGGAGGTCCTAGAAGTTTGGGTTAATAGTCCAGTTTAATCAACAAATATCATATTTAGTCTGTAGGTGTTTCTCCCTATCTCGTTGTAGTGATGGGCTCTTTTTTTTGGTGGGAGCCAATAGCATTATTGATTAGCGTGGGTGACCAGCAACGATCTAATTAAGTAGTTAAGCAACAGGCAGATGGTTCGTAGTTTATGATGTGGTGTGTGTGTGTGCATGCGTGCTGTGTTGACCATGTAGTTCAGTGTGTTTGTGTGTTTAGTTTGGCAGGTGTTACAGTTGTTAGTTCACACTGCCCATGTCAAGGTGGTAAAGTCTAGATAAAGATTAGGTGTCCATGAGGCGTCACAGGAACTGAGCAGACAATGGTCTATTGTGTGTACGTGTGTGAATGTGTAGTGCATGTAAAGGTGAAGCTGTGTGTATGCATTATCAAAAAAAAAAAAAAAAAAAAAAAAAAAAAAAAAAAAAAGAGAGAGAGAAGCAGTCAATTTTTTTTCATCCCAAAATTTTGTCTTTTTATTCTTTCTTCCTTTCTTTTTATTTATAACTAAATGTCTACGTGCATGGATTGTATAGTGTATACAATGTTGTGGTGGTAGTGGTGTCTATCATTTCCTGGTCTGTTTCCAATGAGACAAATTGCCAGCTCATGCCCCTATTGGGAATTGCTTTCCTAATTGCACTGTATCTCTCTCACTCTTCCTCTGCCCTCCCTTATAAACACACATACAAACTAAAGCAATCAAACACACACACACACACACACACACACACATCCTACGCCACTCAGGAGAATTCAAATTCAAAACCATGAACAGTTTACAATAGACTCATCAATAATTCAACGGGTGATGAGTATGCATGGGAGTATTGTGTGCTGGCGACAGTCCCCAGGAGCGATGTGGCATAGTACTCTTGGGAGTGGGGCCCGGCTGTGAATAATCCATACCTGTGAGTATGTGGGTAGTGCAGTAGCCCCCTGCTGACCTGACGGTATTCACGAGCCCTTGACCAGCCTGCTGCTAGTGAATATTGGCAGTTGGAGTGTGCGATAGACAGGTAGAGTTGTGTGGCAAATTCTGCCGTTGCAGCCTGGATTCATTGGCTGGTTATAAGTCCGAGTGGCTCGCGCTGAATAAATAAACTAATGAATGTCATTAAGACCATAATTGGAGCACTGTCATCGAGTGCTGTAGTTTGGGATAACTCAGTTGCTTCAATGGCAAGTTTTTGTCTATTGAGTTCATTTCTCGAACTACTACAAATAGCAATTCCATTGTCCTATCTATTCTGGATGAAGTTGTGAGGGCATATTTCCAAGTAGAAACACTGACTGCTATTCTAAATTGCTTCCATGCTATTCTGGGTAACATTGCCCTAATGTCTGCCTTGACCACACCCCCTCTGATTGGATGAGTGTAAAAATGTCTTCGTTTTTTTTTTTTGTTTGTTTGTTGTTTTTTTTGCTTGGTTGCATTTTCATGGTGCTTGGTCTGCCTAGTTGCAGTCTCTTAATTCCGTGGGTAGTGTAGGAAGTTTGAAAGTTTGTTTAGGATTCCTTATTTCCAGTTCATGGCATTGCCAGATGATGGGCCATCACGCTCCTCACAGCTCTAAGATTGTTAAAACGATGGCATGGTTGAACGAGTACGGGGTATGTTTAGTGACTCAACTGTAATGGTCTCTGGGGATTGGGTTAGTTTCTGCTTGTCACAACACACGTACTTGACATTTCCACCTCCCCCCCCCCCCCCCCCCCCCCCCCCCCCCCCCCCATCCTCTTTATCCTCCCTCCCTTATCTCCTCCTCCTTCTCCTCTGTCCACAGGAAATATGGTTTACCTCAGTCAGAAATGAACACAATGTTTCGATCCCTGAGTCGACTCTGCGATTTGCTGATGAACTTCTTTTCAGAGGTAATTTGTGTGTGTATGAAAAACTCCATTTACTTGTGTATATATGTGTGTATGTGTGTATGTATGTATATAATCACACATGTGCATGTGTGTGATGATTTTCCATGAAATGGTTATGCAAGTGATGGGAAGTTGTGGGTTTATGATTGCATACCTGGAATGCTATCCACCGTGGGGTCAGAGAATACTGAGTTCTAAATATGGCGTCCCAAGTCTATTCAAAGGCTTTAAAGGCGCATGTGGGAGGAGGACTTGATTCTTTTTATCCCATAGCCACTGGCCTTTGGTTTAGTCGATGGCACGGATCAGTGGCTCTGCCAGTAACACTGGAATGTTGATGTAATTAAGTGGAATGCCCCTGTGTGTAGGACAGTAGAAAATGATTGCTTGGTGGATTTATAAAAATCAATAGTAGTAGTGGTTGTTGTAGTATAGTAGTAGTAATGATAACAATAGTAATAAGGAAAAATAATAACAATGATAATAATAATAATAATAATAGGCAATTAGTTAAATTAATGAATCGATTAATATTGCATGTTCATTTCTGTCTACAGTGTGTGCGTGTGTGTGCGTGTTGTCTAAAACCTTTATACCAATGTATTTTTCCTGTATTTTGTAGTTGGAGCAATGTGTGAAGCACTGGAACAAAGGGACCACTCTGATAGGTAAGGGGTTGTTCAATCCGTCAAGGTGTTGCTGTTGTTGACGTTGACGTTGAGAGAGAGAGAGAGAGTGGGAACAGATAATCTATAGCTGTGAGACTTGGCACTGTAGAGTTGATGGATTGATTTCATGATTTTGCCCTTTTTGTAACTCTAGCTGTCACATAGCTTAATTGTGTGTGGCATTTTTTACAGGAAAAAACTTATTTTCCCATTCTGTGTATACCTGATCCCATTGTGGCAGTGTTTTTGATATCATGTAACCAACTCCACAAGAAATTACTTTTCCCCTTTCCTTGTGGTCATGTCTGATGTTGTTTTTCATTGGCACGGGATTACTCCACAGCCAGGAGCTGTTTCATTCCTAACATGTGTGGTACAGGCTGGACAGATCACGTAACATGTAATGATGCATGTTTGCTCGTGATCTGTTCGCCCTGTTGAGCTAATCCCATCAGATCAAATCAAATCAAATCACTGGCAATGTAGCTAATAAGCCAGCACATTGGAGCTTGACGGTCTGTGAATGTTTTGCTCAGTTTCAGTATTTATATATTTCATAGGGCAGTGGGTGTGGTAGCTGGAGGATATACATGAGGCATCTTTTATCGTGTGTTTCTACCTAGCCGCTGTGTCTTGTTTCGCTCCTGGAAATGAATCCAAGCTGTTTTTGTCCTACTTTTTTTAATTAATTAATTAATTTATTATTATTATTATTTTATTTGTACATCTCGGTTTGCATGTATGTATTCATTGTGCTTACCAGCAGACATTGTGGTGGTGGAGGAGATCAAGTGACTAAAGGAAGTATCAGCTGATTAGAGGTTGATAATGGCTACATTTTTTAGGCCTTGTGAAGTTTGAATCCCATAAAAGTGGCATGACACCTGTAATAGATTCAAAGAAATGTTCTGGGTACAGAGGCCATGCATGTGAGAGCGGCCTGGCCTGGCCTGCACTCGTCTGCCATTAAGTCCATGTTTGCAGCGAGCGAGAGACATTCATTACGAATAACTTCACTGGTGCGGCATTCCCTGCATTTGTTGCCTTCAGATAGTGTTTGTGCTGTAGCCTCAGAGCATGGCTAAGTGAATTAGGATCTCCAAGTGGGAGAAATGTGTCAGCCTTTTATCTAGAAGGTGTTGGGGAAACTTGGTTATGACTTGAGCCGTTTGAAACTTCCGCACTTTGTAGTTGATTTATTGCACCGGATCTCCACCCTTTTCTATTTTCATGACAATTTTTTTTTATTCTTTTTTTTTTTCCCCTTGAGATCTAACAATAGAGAAATTGAAGTAGAGATCACTAAGGTCAAACTATTTAATTATTCTTGGGTCAAAGATTCACAGTAATACTGAAATAAAATTGCTGCTTAATATTATTATTATTATTATTATTATTATTATTATTACGCTTGCACAGCATTAGTGTTGGTGTGACATGTCTGGATTGTGATGGGTCATTCGTTGACAGTGAGCAGCATTGCTGAGGCTTGAGACTGGTGGTCTCCTTGTTGACAGTGAGCAGCATTGCTGAGGCTTGAGACTGGTGGTCTCCTTGTTGACAGTGAGCAGCATTGCTGAGGCTTGAGACTGGTGGTCTCCTTGTTGACAGTGAGCAGCATTGCTGAGGCTTGAGACTGGTGGTCTCCTTGTTTCGCTCGCTTGTTACTGGATTAAGTATTTTGTTCGGCAGCAGGAAGTAACAGTTCCACTTGTGTGTGTCAGGCATGTAAAGGACATGATCAATATCTGCAAGTATACATGTACATTCCATCCACCTACTTATTGCCCGGTTTCTCTCCTTATCTACTTTTACACATGTTTTTTGTGTCCTTTATTTCTTGGCTTTTAAAAAAATTAAACTCCCCTCCTTTTTAATTTCTAGTAATTGCTTTAAATTTTATATTTTCTTGTGTTGACTTTCTCTGTACAAATGTATATATGTGGCCTGCATACATTGTAGTGGCTTCTTCTGTTGATCTACAGTATGATTCAAACCTTCCTCCTGCTAGTCTTGTGTGTGTGTGTGTGTGTGTGCGTGCGCGCATGTGTATGGCATGGGTCAGAATGTATCACTTCATAGGATATGGGAGTGGCATACAGAATGAGTCATATATCGGTTCACACTTGCTGCACCTTAGGTCGTATTTTTTTTTTTTTTTGAAAACTTTATTTAGGAAGCTTGTAACAACTTTGCACCTACCCACTCAAGATACGCACTCACGAGTATATACCGATGTAGGATGTGAGGTCATTGCTATAAATCCATGTCCATCCTGGTTTCATTTAGAGTGAAAAATAAATATTTGTTAATTTATTGAATCTATTTTTGTTTATTTGTTTATTGTTTGCTATGTATTAGTTTGATTTTGCATTTGTTTGTTTCCAGGTGGTTTATTCAAGCAGTACCAGTCCTTCTGGGATATGTATTCTGAATACAGCACCAGCTATACCAAGGCTTGCAAGTAAGTGTTGGTTGTGGTGAGAACGGATGAGGGGCTGTTGTAAGTCTTCCTACTGACTCAATAAACATGAGATGGTGGGAAGAAGAGGGTTTGTATCATCATGCGGTGTTTAGACTTGTCTGATGATGGGGGATTCGATTTGTTACTCAATCAACGCTATTGGATGGATGTGGTTAAGGCGCGATAGCTATAATCAAGTTTAGACCGCCGGAGCATAATGTAGTTAGTTCATTGACCACACACACACACACACAATGTGGTTATGCATATGAGTATGTTATGCAATCATATATTTATGTTGGGTTTCCTTCTTTCCTTCCTTTGTCCTTTTCTCTATTCTTCTTCTTGCTCGGTGTCGTGTCTCAAGGCTGCTGAAACAAAAAAGAGGGATGGATAGCTCCTTCAACAGGTTCCTGGAAATGAAGCGTGGAGCGGCCATGCACACGCTGGAGTCACTCATGCTGTTACCTGTGAGTTCCATACTAAATTGAGGATCACTGTTGCATTGTTTGTTTCTAATTTTATGAAATACTACTTGAAGGAACTTTATAGACAAGCTTTATTTTTATTTTTTAACAAATTGTTGGCTGTAATGAGCTGTCCTCATCATTACCTTCTCCATGCCTAGTTCAAGTGGTATGATTGAAATAGTCAATATAAATAATCATGTATACACCAGTATACACACACACACACACACGTGTGAAATAGCAAGCCGGTCGTGTCTGGGAGGTACTAATAGGAGGTGGATTATGATGATTGCATTGCAGGAGCTTGTGCGTTGTCATGCCCACTTGCTCTAGGAATACATTTTCACAGCTTGTTAGTCACACACACACACACACACACACACTGTGTCTCCATTCAATTCTTGTACATTGAACAATGCATGTGGCAGAATTGGGAGAAGAATGTACTGACCTGCCCTGGAGTGATGGTGAACTCTCCTGGTCGGCCCTCCCCCATTTTAAAGCAGGCGTGTGTGTGTATTACACAATGCAGTTGATATCCTTGTTTACCCTGAGGCCTTTCTCTGACTGGTTTTGGGTCTGCCGGTTTTAAATTACTGCTATAGGAAGTAGGTTAGGTGTGGTGGCAATAACAAGAGGCAGAGTGTCACGGACTAACTCGGTTAGTGTCGTCCTTTCCAGTTCTGGTTCACTCCGGATACCTCTTCCATCATCTTAATTGCTTTATAAAATTATACGTGTTTGTATTGTACATATGATGCTATGTTGTGTGTATGTATGTGTGCATGCGTGTGTCAGGTCCAACGCATCTACGAGTATCACAAGATATTGATGAGGCTGTACAGATTGACTCCCAAGGACCACCCTGACTATCATGATCTCAGATACACCATCACAAGGGTCACTCAGGTGATTGCGCAAGACTTACTCGTGGTTGTCTTTGACTCAATACCCAATTGTGCATTGCTTTTTATGATTGCCATGAGATATGATTCATTTGTTGTTGTTGTTGTTGTTGTTGTTGTAGATGGTGAAGGCACGGGAGCACCAACTCAACCAAACTCAGAATGAACAGAAGTTAGAACAGGTCCAGACTCGCTTCCCCCATGAAAATCTTGGTCTCTTTCAACCGCTGGAAGTTATCGAGGTATGTCCTGCATGAGATTGTGTGTGTGTGTGTGTTGTGTATATGCCTGGAGTAATACATTCAAGTAAGTACTAGTAATAATGGTTCGGTAATTTGTTAATTTTTTTCCTAATCAAGAGTGGTCTTAGCTTCATTTCATGTACCCAGTGTGTGCATGTGTGTACATCGTTGAGAGGCAGATATAGCTCGTCTTTATAAACATCATTATTCCTTGTAGTACTGAACCAGTGTGATTGTTGTAGCTCTCTTGTCTTGCCCCATTGGCGAGCAAGCAAGTGTCTAAGTTGACTATACAGTTATTGGCTACAGACTGTGAAATACTCTAAGGAATTCTCACATAATGGATTCCATTTTAGGCCTCTGAGCTTGTCCAGTGACTGCAAATAAGCCGGCATTTTCTCCTTTTATACAAAACCAGTCTTTTGCCTGGAGTCCAACCCTCAACAAGACTTTCTTTCATGTTGTGATTGCAGGTGCACTCTGGTGCCAAGAGAAAATCCAATCGCAGCAGTTCGAGTGGTCCCATACGGCAAATCAAGACTCCTCCCCAGGCCTGGTCGTCACCCGCCATCACTTCACCGCCCCCTCAAGATGAAACAGACTCCAAGCAGAAAGTCAGACTGTATCTTTCAGAAGGCCCGGTCAGAATTCTCTCTGCACATGTGAGTTTATTAAGATTACAATGTATGCTTGCCATTCCATTTACATTGATTGGATTGCAATGTACGTATAGTCACTTTGCACTGAACTGAAGTCTAGTAGATTGCTGTACATGCACATTATGCACATTTTATTTGTGGCTTTTTGGCTATTGCATTTCTCGAGCCAGTCGTTGGTGTTGTCATATCCTATTCTTTCGATATTGTCTAATTTTCCTGGTAGTTTTGTTTTCTGTACTCATGTGATATCAGAGTAGTTCAGGTGGAGTGTGTAACTGATACAAGTTCTAGAAGTATTTCCTTTCACAGGCAAATGGCAGCAAGTACAGTTGTGTGAAAGGGTCACGGGTTTTCTCTGTAAACTTGCCGAGTTTTGTGTGTGGCATGGAACAGTTCGTGTGTGTGTGTGTGCATGCATGCACCAGGAAAGATGATCGTCGTGTGACCCATTTGTGTTGCATGCACATCAAATTTGGTCAAGTTGGTAAACTTTGTTATGGCATGAGTAGAGCTAGCACTGGATGACTTCGTGGCTTTTTCTAATTGGTAGTTAATTAAACTTAGATAATCTTGGTGGATAAATTGCTTGAATTGACTTGAGCTCTGTTTGCAGGGATTGCAAGCCCACGAGCGTCACTTGTTCCTTTTTGACGACCTGCTCATTATCTCCAAGCCAGTGAAGCACAAGTGAGTTTAAGAAAGGGGGTGTGGTGTTTCCAAAAAAGGGGGTGTAGTCAATTATTAGATGGCATCAGTATTCCTAGAAATTACATCACTAAATAGTCGAGATAATATTTTTATTAATAACTCTGGCACTGGCCTTGCTGGTTTGAGCCAGCTTGGAAGTTGATGGAGCCAATTATGTAATCGACTCGCTCTCTGTATCATTTGTCTCAAACAGGTCACAGCTAAAAGAGTTCAAGCGGAAAGTCCAAGTGCGACTGTCAGAGGTGTGGGTGGCCGAGTGTCAGGACAAGTCCCTGGAGACGGTCTTGATCCCGGACACTTACTTCATCTTGGGCTGGCCCTTTACCAACTACCTGGCTTCCTTCACTACTCCTGGAGAGAAGACCATGTGGTTCAGTCTACTCACAAAGTAAGCTGTCAGTGCAGTGTGTTAGAGAGACAGGATATTTGTGGATAATGTATGCTTTGAAGATAAACGCTTCCTCTGCCTTGAATTGCTGTGGTACACTTTACATAATGTATGGCAATGCAGATTTATTTGATGCTAGTGTTTGTTTATGCTCTCCTTTGTTGTTGTCCATATTTGTTGTCCCTGGCGATACTCAAGTCCGTTTGTAGTTGTTTGTGGGATCAAGTGCTGGTGTTTTCAAACAAACAAATATACCTGCCCTTGCCTTCTTAGAATTGTACACACACACACACACACCTTTCTCCCCTTCTGCTTCTACACGTTCCACTTCCCTGCTATTCCAAACTATGTACCCATCACAACTAAAAAATAATTTTCTTCGATAATGTTTACATAAATCATTGTAAACTGCATGGCAGTTGCTATTGATACCAATTCTCTACTCCTAGTGGGTTTTGCCAAGCCAGTTCAAGAGGCTGCTCTTTCCTCCATTGTTTAAAACATGTTCATGTTGTCATTTTGTTTTAGGTACACGACTGCTCAGAGGAAGTCTTACGACAAAACGTCTGTCCAAGTCCTTAATCTTACCAATTCTTCTGTAAGTGTGTCTACCTGTGACCACATGTATGAGAAGTTTTACATTCTAGATATGTAGAATATAGTGCTAGAGTGTTAGGTGATTTTTTCTATTATTATTATTTATTTTTTTCGTTTAGAATCCGACTCCATATTGGATATCCATCACTAGCAAGGATCAGTCCCGGGACCTTTTGCGCAAGGCTGTGGAAGCTTTGAACATTGCAGTAAGTCGATCCGCATGTAGGCATTAGTTTACAGTATGTCACATGACAGGCGATCATGTATCAAATAGTTCAGTACAGCATTGCTTGTTGTTTCATGTGGTGCAAATTGTCACTGTGTGTGTGTGTGTGTCTGTGTGTGTGTGTGTGTGTGCAGGTGTCTGAGTCCAACTGCCAGTTCTTTGTAAAGATCTCCAAGGATGAGGTCATGCAGCTTGTGGGTAAGTGAAGTACCGATGCAAGTGGTGTCATTTGGCTACAACTTTTTCCAGTGACCCGTATTTGTTTTCTTTGTGTGTGTGCGTATTATGTAAGCAATGTTTGTTTTTGTTTTTTATTTGTGTTTATTTTTATGTTTGTTTTCCTGCAGGTCATGAGTATCCGTTTGCCATCCAAACCTACCACAACAGACACCGGCCGGACTTCTCTGACAAGATGTTTCAGCTTCAATTTGTCATCAAGAGGAAGGAGCCACCTCAAATGCTGAGTGAGTTATTGTTTGACCACGAATGGCTGCACCTGTGGCAGCCTGCCAGTCTCATTTGCCCCTACCCTCGGGGAGCAGCTGTGTGTATGGGGAAGGAGAAATGTGCTGTGTGTGTGGATGGATGGAGTGTTCCTAACACAATTTCTAGCCACATGAGACCAGCGGATGTCTTGACACATTACATGTGCACACACATACATACACACAGGTGTTTGTTTGCATGTCTATCTTCCCCTTTTGCAATCTGTTCACCATTATAGACATTCCTGTTTGTTTTGTTTTTTTGTTGTTTTTTTCTTTCTTTTTTTTGTCATTATTGTTGGAAGCTAATTTTGCTTTTATCAGTAGCTTAGGTTGAAAAAACTTTAATGTATTTTTTTTAATCTTTATTTAGCTTCTTCTAAGCAACTGAAGAAGTCCAAGATATCATCCATCTTCAGCAGAACGAGGAATGCGAGGTCGTCCAAGACTCCACGTGTGTTTGGTGCCCCGTTGGACATGGTTATAGTCAACAACGAGCTACCAGATGTCCTTCAGGTAAACTTAATAACAGTGTTAATTAACATGTGTTGTTGTAAAGTCAACTGTAGATTAGGAATAACAATCGTTCTTTGTTTGTTTGTTGCTTTCTTTCTTTCTCTTCCTCCAATGTATAGTATGTATATTGTATATTGTATTTGTGGGTCAAATTTTCTTTCCTCCTTCATTTTTACTATTAGGAAATCCTTGTTCGGCTTTTTACCGAGGGTCCAGTGACTAGAGGCATTTTCAGACAGAATGCTAAGTACACTCGAGTCCAATTTCTAATGGATGCCATTGATAAGAGTACGTCTTCACACACACACACACACTTGCACAAACTAACATACACACACTCCCTTCTAGCTTACCGAGGAATTTTAAAGCTTTTTAAACTTGTATTATTAGTAGTTGTTGTTGTTTTAGTTAAACATTCATGTTGTTTCATAGGTGTTTGTGTTAAATATTTTGCTTCAGGGGTGGAGGTGAAGATGTATGACTGTACCATTCACGAAGTGGGAGCTCTATTGAAGACTTTGTTAAGGAATGTCCCAGGGGGCATTCTCCAGTCCAGTCGCTACACAGAGTTTGTGGCTACTAATGACTGTGAAGATCGCGAGACGAGGATCCAGCAGATTCAGAAGTAAGTTTTGTTGCTGTTTTCGATTCTAAAAGTGCTGAGTTAGCAGTATTTGCAGTTGATAACAACTGGCAGAGAAATTCTGTGTACTTGGTGTGCCTGTTGTGGAATTTTAATCCACATTGGAGTGCACTGGACGAGGTTTTGATTTGTTTGTCTTGTTTCAGGGTGGTGTTCCGTCTCCCTAATGAGAACCAATTATTCCTGCGCTACCTGATGCCCCTCCTCCACCATATCTCACAGTCCTCAGATGTCAATGGCATGACCTCAGTCAACTTGGCCATCTGCTTTGCTCCCAGCATGCTGTGGCCGAGCTCCGGGCTAGACGTCATCAAGAACGAGGTGCCCCCTCTCATCCAGTTCTTCATAGAACATTGTCCGGATATATTTGGGGCGGAGCTTCCCGTCTTGTACAAACAGGCAGAACTTCCACCCAGTCCAGTGGAGAACATGGAAATGGACTACACCATAAGTGCCCCCACTACCAAGCAGTTTGTCCCCACCAAGGTGGATGACGGGGCCAAGATCGGGGGAAAGTACTTGGCTGGTCACAAACGGAGCGACAGTATCGACTCGTCGATCAGTGAGGAGTCTGCATCTGTTGACATCGATGAAGAACATCGCAACTGCCATCATCGACACAACTTCCAGCACAACAATGTCGAGGCTGGCAACACCAACAGCCTTCTGAGAGCAAGAAGGAGTGGCCTTACTGTCAGCGATTCTCAACTGTCGCACATCTCTCAGATGGACGATTACACCCCAAGCAACCAGAGCAGCAATAACAGTTTCGAGACCAATTCGTCTTCCTCTTCCAAGCCGCGGCAGGTCCGTAAGAGAGGCACCATTGTCACCTCTGGTCAGCACATCCACCACCCGGATTCATTCGCCAACGGTGGTGGTGGTGTCGGAATCGGGGGTGGTTTCTCTGCTGGTGTGGAAAAGCCTTCTCCAAAGAGGATAAAAAAGGGGCGTGTACCAGAGCGATCCAGTTCGTTGCACGGTCCCAATGACATGGTCTATCGTAGACCATCAAAAAATGCCAGAACTACTTCAGCTGTTGTCCCTCCTCCAGCTTCGATCAGGCCCACCGTCGACAATTTGCAGCACCGGAGGAAGTCCATTGCCACGCAAGAGCTGCTCCAGTCCAGGGACTTTATCATACCTTCTTCTTCAAACTCGTCCTTCGGTTCCTCCACACATAGCTACTCGCCAAAGATGATGCAGAGGATACAGCAGAGCAAAGAACTGTATACCAGGCGCGATTCTTCACATGCCAAGAGTGGCTTACGCAAACACGCCCACTCGTTCACGTGCAAAGATGTGGAGAGACCCGTCAAAACCATCCCGGCCTCATCTTCATTCTACGACACTCTATCGCCACTGGAAGCTGAGGAGTTGAGGCCTAATCTGGTGGCTAGAACGAGAGTTGATGAAAGTGGAGACCTCCACTCTAGTGGCAAATACCACATGAGGCTCGAAGTCCCTAACTCCACCAAGGATGAACTCCACACCCGACCAATCTTAACCAACGTCCCAAGCTCCTACACTGGTAACGGCAGTCCACAGACGTATGCCAATTCCGCGACGGGAAGGGCTGCACCTGCTGGAGGAAGTGGTTATTCAGACTCCTCAGATATCCTTCGACAAGGAAGCAAGGTGGATGGAGAGTTTCTCAAGGTGGCCATAAGTGAGCGATACAACTTGAGTGGAGCTGGAAGTGGAATGGGAATCCCTCCTCCCTCCACGCCTTCTTCAGCAAGCTCTACCAGCACCAGTACATTCAACACTCTGGACAACAGGGTGATTGTGGGGGTGCATGAAGCCACACCCACCAGAGAGGACATCCTCTACACGCCAGCTGGGTCAGAGTCTGGCCAGGATTCCTTGGAGCGCGTGCAGAAGAAGCTTCAAGACAGGAAAAGACCGGAAGGCAGCGAGGTTTCTGACACTCCCACTACTTTCTCTAACAGCTCTAACTACAGGGCCTTTCTGAACACTCAGCAGGGAGACAGTCTCATGAGTCTTACAGAGGAGTCCGGCATCGACGACCGCCCTGAGTGTGACATTCATTTGGAGAGCTTGCCTCACCAGGTTGGTGGTCACAGCATGGGTGCAGTTTCTGGAGCATCTGCCATCAGTGGTGCCATTGGTGGGGTCGGGACCACCAGGAACCTCACGTTGGAAGTAACCATGAGCCACCACGACCAGGATCCTGCCAGGGTTAACAACAATGGATATAACTCTGACACAGAGTCAGCTCCCAGCAGGACTCTGAGCCGCCGAGACAAGATTAAGGAAGTCAGCTCTCCGGTCAAGGTGAACATACCGAGCAGGTACCACCTCGGGACTGGCATCGTTGGGCCTCACTCTTACGATGCTGGCAGCAGCAAACGGCACCTCTCTACCTACCAGAAGCAGGCAAGCTTGCAGCAGCAGCAGCCTCCTGTATCACATGATGCTTCTGCTTCTACTTCCACGTCAAAGGACCGCACATCCAATCTGGTACAGAGCCTCCCTGCGGACTTTTCAATATCGCCTTCCTCAGTATCAGCATCTGCAATTACAGATCCACCGCCATCTTCAATGACCACCACTACCCTCTATTCATCTTCCTCTTCTTCCCAAGTGCCTTCTCCTTCAACTTCATATGGCAGCAGATCCTCCTCTGTGAAAGGTAGTAGTAGTAGTAGTAGTAGACACAGACCCAAGTCTGGAGACTCCAGAGTGGAGAAGCTCACAGAGCTCTATAGGGCCAATGAGAGAGCTACCGAGAAAGACCGTTTGGATGCGGACATCGAGTATGCGAAGGTGAAGCTGGGTCTCATCCCTCAGCAGGTTGCCCAGCTTCCTCCCATCAGACAGCGCTCCAAGAGCACGTCGGAGAAGGAAGCCATGAAGATCCTGCACAAGTTAATGGGAGAAGAAGAGTCCATGGCTGCTGGTTCGGCCTCATTTTCAGCAACAACCACAGAGAACACTCCTCCTCCTGTATCGAGTCAGGAAGATGAACGTGCATCTATACACAAACAATGGCTCTCCTCCGCTCCAACATCTACTGAAAGAAAGGAAGCTTGGGAGTCTCAGGCCAGTGGCAAAACGACTGCTTCACCTTCTCAGTTTCACAGGACAGAGAAGTCACGCTCAATGCGCAACAATCTCGAAATTCCCCATAGCACAGAAAGTAAAGTTCCGGTGACCACCACTACCAGATTAGTGTCACGCTCAGCTGAAGCCAAGCGGAAGTGTTCAACTTTACCAGACATGCTCAATGGGAAGCAGGCCAAGATGGTGAAAGTACGGACTTATGAGATTCCTGAAGTGCAGAGGATTCGCAGAATCAACCTCAGAACATATCACTAATGTTCTTATTTATAAGCCAATTATTATATGTAGTCCATCAAGCCCATTATCATTGTTTCCTGGTTATCGATCATTTTGTCACTGTAATTAATGATTTTTTATTTGATTCCTCAACTTTGATTTTCCATGGCATTTGCATAGTTACTTGTATGCAAACACTTTTGTATCAAATTAAATAAAGTCAATTATTAACTAATTAAAGGATGAGGGTGCTAATTTAATGAGAGGCTAAGTGAAGGCTAATGGCTACCAATGGCTGATATTGTGTACTCCACAAATGAACCCAATGCTGGTATTTTTTTTGTTTTGTTTGTTTATTGTACCCACAACTTTCAGCCCATCCTGCAATACATCAAGTCAATTGCCACCCAATTTCCAGTGAGAATGGATAACAAGTAGCATGACCAGTTTTGTAACTCTCACCGGCAGCTATCACATTTATCAATTTAGCACATGAAACTGTCGCAATTGGATATTGCAGAACTTGTTGGAAAAGGAATCACCCAATTCTCCTAACGATACTTACCTGAATGTTGAACCTATTACATCACCATTAATTGTTTTCTATTTTTAGACGGTGTTGATATTCCTTTCCCGTGTTTTTGCTCACGCTTGATTTCTGTAATCATTATCTTTGCAGTAAATAAATCTATTGTAATCGTTATCTAAAAGACACTCTCTACTTAAAAGGGGAACTGTTCAACAGAACTGTCCTACATAAAACAGAAGCATTACTTCATAGTCCCAGAGGAGCAGAACAACAATATTGCAAGGACTGGGGGGGAGGGAGTAGCGCCTCTGATAGAATTGTTTCACTATTCCCTGTAAAATAATAAACACTAGATCTCCTCGAGTATAAAAAGAAGCCTTATCCTGTCTACTTGCATTATGTTCTTCCAACATTCACAGCATTAATGACTTTAGAGTGCTACTCCATACTACAATATGCCCACCAGCGTACCATTCTGCTAACTTGCATGATGGTGACTCTCACAGCCATTCTGGCCACAGCTGGCGGTGTAAAGCATACACATGGTCTGGATGACGTCAAGGTGACCAGAGGCACCATCAAATCCAGCTACCAGAGTCCTACAGGCGAAGGAGTTAAGGTAGAAAGTGAAGCCAATAATTTTATTTCGGTGAACTCTAACTGGGGGGAAAATGTACTCAACATAACAATTCTGGCACCAGATGTTCTCTGTGTTTCGATCCTCAATTCACATTACATCATAGCCAAGACTCCCTACCTCAAGGGCTCCCACCATCACGTTGTAGACCGCGTGTACCTGGTCCCTCCCGCCTGGAAAAAATACATACTAAAAGGATTGGCGAAGAAAATCTCACTGGTGTGGCTAAAGAAAGCTCTCAAGTTGCCCACCCGCCAGAGAATAAAACAAGACCTCACCAGATTGCTGTACAGGAGTGAAACCAAGCTGCTGAGAGAGTTGGCCATGGAACTGAGCAAGAGGGGACTGAGTGGGCGTGACTCCAGAGCAGCCATGACCCTGTACGTGCTGGCCATGCGATTGAGCTCACTTTTACCACAGGCAGAGTCTCCTAAAAACTGCAAGTACAAAGAACAAAAAAAATCAACCTGGTACAAACTACCATTTAGCAAGACGAGGCAGCACAAAGAGAAATGCCCTTATATCAACACGGCTGCTAGCTACGGTAAACAATCCACAACATGCAAGACTTGCCCAAAAGGACCGTCCTGCCTGGGTGTGTGTGGGCCAGGCTGCAAGTGTTGGAGCATGATGTGTGGAGACTGCTGCTACCACAGTGGCTGTGCTGGACAGGATCACTGCTGCAGGCGTGACGGAAAGGATGGAGACAACATGGACCTCTCCTTCAACTGCTTTAATGTGTTCAGATTTGACTGTGATTCTCCGCCCACCTGCTGATTAACACAAACTCGTGTCCCACAAGTATGCTTTAATGCATATATACCAATCTCTTCTGTTACAAGCGGTGACTTCTGAGACAAGATTAGTTATTGGCTAATGAACTTATAGAAAAATTTTGACAAAAATGCTGAAAAATGATAGAAAAAAAACAACAAAAAACCAAACAAAAACAACAACAACAACAAAAACAATAATACTTAAAAAGAATGATTTAATCAGTCCAATGTATTATTGACAGCTTATAAATTAAAGGTCATGCAGGCTTTACTGGGGGTGCGAAGAAGAGGTGTGACCAGCTCATAGGTTCCGCCTTTCTCATCTTGATCTCCACAGTGTTGGCCATCATATCCACCCGACTCTTAGTGACCTCAATGACCTAAGATGTAATACCAAATGCAACAGTCGCATGAAGACCTCACACAGACGGACAGAGGGAGAGGGACTGAGGGAGGAGCTTACCCCAAACAAGTTGATGTCCTTCTCAAACTCACTCTCCCCGTAGTTATACAAAAGTTTGACAGAGACCTGGGCAGAGGGAAAGCAGAAATAAATCTTAGTTAATTGACATTGAAAAGAAAAGCATTATACTACATTCCATGTTTAAATTAAGGGACTTCAAAAGAATGATCGATATACCATAAAGTAAAACACGCCCCCTCCCTCCCCGCCCACAGTGGCACTTACATTAGTGGCATTGGCCTTCACCTCTGACCTGTCAGGAACACAAGCCTTAGCATACACAGTGATGGTGACCATAGAGCCAGTCTGATGCCAGTCATAGCGGCAATTCTGACTCTTTTTCTAAAGGCAACATCAAATAAAGCTGGCAATAGCAGGGAGTTATTGTATACAAGTGAGAGCTACACAACCACACATTCAGTAATCAGTACCTTACCTTGAACCAAATGTGCTCTCCCTCTGTGCAGCCTTCTTGTCTCTGGAACTCGTTAAAGTCAGACGTTCGTCTCACGCAGCAACTCCAGTATTTGTACCTAATAATCATCGCATTTGACTGTCGTATCCCCATGCACACACATACATAGGCTGGCAATGAAGCAGCAACTTACCCGTCATGAAAGATGGCTATTCCAGGATGATGCTGGCAAGTGGTCAGGTTAGTGTCTGGACCCACGTAAACCTAGCCCACAAACAAGCACACCCGAAGTTATACACACAACACACACACACTACCACAACACACACACACTACGCCACTGAGCCAAACACAATTACAATGTTGAAAAATAGAAAAAATTTTTTTTAGAACCCCTAAAAACTAAACCCACTTACAGCACTGCATGTGTTGTTCTTGCAAGGAGTGCCCATAGGAGGACTATCATCACCTGCACACAATGTAAAATAAAATATCTTTAAAAAAACACGAGATTTCCCACTAGCTTCCCAGTATCAACCATTAATAATACATGCATAAATAATAATAATAATAATTAGTAAGTGCCCGCCATAACATGGCGCTTAAATTTATAATTATTTCATCTATAATTGTATTCCTCCAGGAAAAAAACCAAGTTGCTAGTAAGTGTCATTATTTATCATGGCACTTGTATTTCTACTTCATCTACAATTCCTCTTGTGAGGAAACTCTTCTGTAACAAGTTGAATGATGATTTTATAAAGATGAATTTTACACTCTCACCTTTTATGTTAATTTTTTTTTTTTTGCTTACAACTATTTTAACCTTGTAATTCACAAATTAAAATAAATGTTACTGTTTTTATTTGTTAATCTTGTGTTACTAAGAAATATTTTTGCTGTACTCTAGACTTTGCAGAATAATAATCTATAGCTACTGACAGGAGGGAGGGGCTGGACCAGTGAAACAGCATGATGCAGCTGACACCTTGAACAAGTCATGCATATAACAGTGTATAAAATGTGGTTTGAGTCCATATATGTATGCTCATTATATTTACTGACCTGTGTAGTTCGAACTTTCAATGTAGCAAAGGAGAAGGCACTTTTATGACATTTCCTCAGAAGTTCCTAGTCTCATTGGGGCCAGTGAATAAGGCTTTTTAAAGTGATGGCAAGTACACAAATTAAATTTTCCATTGTTTAGCGCCTTCGTAGGATCACCTGTTTTCTTGCTATTCTTCTTCTCTAGCTTTCCCTGTTCCTCTCTATTTTTCCATTTCTTCCCTCCATCTCTTCTTCCTCCATTTTTTTCCTCAGTTTTTCTAGCTATTCCCTGCTTCTCTTTCTCTCCATGAACCAAGACACCCTCTGCTCTCCTGGTGCCTTTCTCTTTCTCTCTCTATTTACCTCTGTTGATCAAAGAAATATACTCTCCCGTTTCTCTGCCACTTAAGTAGTCTAGTGTAGCCTGACACTTTCCTTCTTAACAATTGCACTCTTGGTTTACTCCGTTATTTAGTGCTAGTTCATGAAACCTGCTCACCTGATGCTCTGCCACTCCCATCTACTATCCATTTTTTTGTTGTACCAAGTTTGGTACTAACCAGTTCACCGGGCGCTCTCGGCTTACCCAGGTAATTCCACACGAGTTCACGAGTATTGAGCGTCTGCGCGGTCCAGCTCATGAATTATTCATGAATACGTACGTCATCAGTCACAGGTATTGTCATATAGATAATAATAATAATAATAATAATAATCCAACCATGCATGCACTCATATACATTAGATTACCATTAGGCTCTTCTGCTGTAGCATCATCCGTAGATTCAGCTAGCTTCTCTTGCTGCTGCTTGGCATGCTTCTCCAAGAGAGTCTTTAGAGAGGACAAGACTTTCACAGACAGGAGGGCATGTGGTAAATTGTCACTAAAATTTAGAAACGGAAGGCGAATTCAAATAGACATCACCCACATGACCAACACCCACAACACACTTTAATTAACACAAATCCTCTCCCGTCCCTCCCACACATAATTAACATGAACTACATCAGTAAAGGCATTAGACTAGACTTCCTGAAATACCATTATCATAATAACATAATTCCACCCCAAGACTACAAGAAAACCTAATTACGCTTCTTCTTTTTTTAAGTCTGGCATTTTGTCAAGTAATGCATTGAAATACAGTCTGGATGCAAATGACCGGAGTGAGGTATCTATCTCTTATAGAAACACAGTTGGCAGTTACTACTTGAAGAAATTAGCGAAGGGATTCCATGACTCAAGAAAAAAGAGCTGAAGAAAGGAAAGAAAACCTGAGATGATTCAGGAAAAAGAGAGCAGGAGAGGGAAACTGATGTAACCTTAACCAATGGTAGAGAATGATAACAATGAATCTATATAATAATACGCTTGTGTGTCAGTAACGACGACGATGACGGTGAACGACGGTGTGTGTATTCATGAATAATTCATGAGCTTGTACGGTTTGGTAAAGCATCGTCAACTCTTGGTAGGTAACTTGTCATCACATTCAGTAGAAAGTGCTTGTTAATTCTAAAAAGCGTGTGCAATAGATGAAAGAAGGCGGCACAGGCTTCAAAAAGGAAAGCGAAAGTACGAAAGAGAGGATAAAAGGCGATTAATGGTAACTAAAAAGCGGTTGGAATCGACGAGGTAAGGCAGCGTAGGTTTAAAATGGAAGGGAAGAGAAGGCAAAAAGATGAGCGGTTAATTGTAGCTAACAAGCGGGTGGAATCGATGAGTAAAGACGGGGGGGGGGGGGGGGGGGGGGGTTAGTTTCCAAAAGGAAGGTGAAAGTACAAAATAGAAGGCAAAAGTTTCTCAAAGTATGACAGAAATTCAGAAGCAGGAGTAGACAAAAGGGGACTTCATGACTCAAGAAGAAGAGGAGAGGTGGGGTATTAGAGAAGCTCAGATAGCTTAAGAAAAAAAAAAGAGTAGGAGAGGGAAACTTATGCAACCTTAACCAATGGTAGAGAATGATAACTGAGCAAGATAACTTGTGCTACTGCATTCTTACTTTACAATATGTCAAGCGCCACTGTGTGGCAGGGTACTTGCTTGCTAGTCTATATAATACTTATTGCACAAGTCAGCATACAATATGGAAAGATATTTCACAAGCACACAAGTAAAAGGCTCGTGAAAATATGTGTTCATGAAGTGTCATTCCCGTATTGCACGAGGAGTGTTTATTATACATTAGGATAGTTTTCCAAAACCACACCTTTTCTTCGCTTCTAATGTCCAGTGATACCCTTCAAATTCTTTGTCCATCAAAATGTAATACTTTTTTTCCCTGAATCACGTATGTGCCTATCCAAGCTTCTTTCCCCTTATCTCTTCTTTACAGTTCCCCACAAAAAAAAAAAAAAAAAAAAAAAAACCTGGTCATTCAAAAGTAGCTCGGCTGTACTTAAAAAATTTCAGTTGTCCAGAATTACACATGGGTGCATTCAATACAGGAAAATATAGAATCCTTGTGTGATTCGAAAATACTCAAGGAAAAATATCCTACATGTATGTATATTATTGGCAAGCGAGCGAGATACTATCAGGGGTAACACAATTGAAAATCGGGAATATTATTTTGTTTATATAATTATGTTTGGACATACGTATGCCATTTTAGTACTTTGACCCTCGCATTTTTGTGTTAGTTCGGTGGTCAACCCTGTCCTAAACTTCACTAAACGGGATCCTCTGGTTTATTGATCATTACCCGTATCACCCTAGAAATTGAATTGTTTACCATTTTGAATTCTATTGCGGGTGCAGTTAAAACTTGAAAACTTACTGGAGTTCCGTTTCTATTCGAGTTAGTGGCGGTGGTAAGTCAATGCGCTCTTTGTCATGGTTATAAGCCGTACGCAACAGTATTTACTTGAATATTCATTGTCCACTAGACTAACCACGAAGGTAAGTCTCATGTAGGTATATCCAGTTGTGTGAAACCATTGTGCATTACAGCCACTACTTAGCTAAAGAAAAGAAAACATTTAAATGATGTGTATTGTTGTTGTTTTTTGTTTTTTAATTCAAACAGTTGCAGCGAGTTGTTACTGTGGCACTGAAATCCCTTTACCGTGTATACGTAATTTAAAAACTCGACCTTATTTTTAGTAGCTTCAGTGTTAGAAGTGAAAATCAATCATATAAAAATAGTGTAGTCTTTAGGCTCGCTCGTCATTTGTGCTCAAGCACATCACATATATATATACAGCATACACTCACTCAGGTCTATGCATCTCTTCCAGAACCTTGGGGGGAGGCGGTCCTTTCACTATAATCTCCTGAACAATATAAAATTACTAGTCACTATAATATGCAGAGTAAGATATCAATTAATGTGCACCTCACATTTATAGTGTAAATACATACAATGCTGCTACAAATAAAACTTGCGAAATACAATATACACCAAATTGCTGGCTGACTAAATTCACCTCTCCAGCCTTTAATGGCACCACAGGGGTCTTCTCTGGTTCATCTGGCTTCACTGGGTTATGCTTACCAGTAGTACATCCCTGTGTAATACATGATCAATACACAGTCAACTGACACACTGCCGTCCCTTACCCACAACATATCCCTATATTACACAGCCAACTAACACACTGCCGTCCCTTACCTATCACATAGTAATCCAGTGATGTGCTTGAGCACAAATGGTGAGCGAGCCTAAAACTACACTATTGTTAAACGATTGATTTTAACTTCTAACACTCAAGCTACTAAAAAAAAAAAAAAATACATATATTATATGGTAAAGGGGTTTCAATGCCATAGTAACCACTCCCCGCAACTGTTTGAATTGGAAAATAAGCAACAAAAAACAAATCACGTTATTTAAATGTTTTCTTTGTGATATTCTTTAGCTAAGTAGTAGTTGTAATGCACAATACTTTCACATAACAGAACATACCTACGCAAGACTTACCTTCGTGGTTAGTCTAGTGGACAATGAATTTTTAAGTAAATACTGTTGCGTAGGGCTTATAACTATGACAAATAGCGTATTAACTTACCACCGCCACTAACTTGAAAAGAAATGGAACTCCGGTAAGTTTTTTAGTTTTAACTGCACCCGCAAAAGAATTCAAAGCGGTAAACAATTCAATTTCTAGGATGATACGAGTAATGATCGATAAATCAGAGGATTCTGTTTAGTGAAGTTTGGGGCAGGGTCGAACACCGAGCTAACACAAAAATACGAGAGGGTCAAAGTGCAAATGACATATGTACGTCCACATACAAAAAAAACCCCCGATTCTCAATTTGATACCACTGTATAGTGTCTTGCTCACTTCGCTCGCTCACCAACTAACACACGGAGCATGCTTGTATTTTCACGAGCTGAAGGCAAGTAAACATACAAGCGTGCGTGCGAGTGATGTCATCCCTACATTGTACGAGTACTATAAATTGTTTATTATACATTGGATAAACAGTTGTTCCTGTGAGATCAGACTTGGATTCAACCATTAATTACCTACACTATATTGTCCTATTATGTCATAAGCATTTTTTTTTTTAATGTGGCGAGTGGTTACCTTGGCATTTAGACCCTTTACCAGACAAAACTACCATAGAACACAACAAGTTTAAAAGTGACCAGTTGATGTCAGGAAGAACTGGTATTAAAAAAACAAAAACAAAAAGGATTATACTGACGTAATGCGGAAGTACTTCCACTCTGGAAATGAGCTTTAAATTTCATTCAGAAACTACTAAGTTGTTGTTGTTGTTGGGTTGTTGTTGTTGTTTTTGTGGTGTTACATAACCAGAAGAACTTCCCCAGTTCATTTTTTTTTTTTTTTTGTAAGTCATAATTGAATGGGCAAAGCTAAATTTCTTCCCACCTAATTTGTGTCACGTGTTCAAAGGACTCTAGAATGACCATTTCTTAATTGTATCAATTAAGTAGAAGAGGCTGTTTTCTCAAGCCTGCAAAATAAAGTAAACTGGTTCAGGCATTCACTACTACCTAACCAGCATACTGACCATCACATAATGATATTCATGACTCTACCTCGTTGGGGACCCAGCTGCAACAGGTCTATTAGTCGACACTTTATAACTACGAAAAGTTGGTTGTTGTTTTTTTTAAGTTAGATTAGTGAATTAACTATCTCAGTTTATTATAATTCTTACCGGCATGTTTAAAAAATCTGTGAAATCAGTACTTCTCTTTTTACAGCATGACCAGCCCTAAGCATAGGAAACAAGAATTAACGACCGCAAATTACCTCATAAATAGCTACCTTCATAGCATCATGGAAAACCGGGTTCCCAGGGTGATGCACACAGGAGCCTGGTGGAACAGATTGATAAACAAAAACGTATAATTGACGAATGTTGAAACAATTTTAGCAAAAAATACTTTCGCTGTTGTCTTCCTCTTTGAATTTCTTTCCGCACCCCTTGTTGTAACACTGCAGAAGCTCTTCACCAGAACTCATCACTAGCTTTCCCCCGAGCACTCGACTGAAGAAGGGAAAATGTTCTCTAGATTGACTTTACTTTTTAGGTATTAATCGTCCTATTAAATAAGCTGCCTCAAGTTACCCACCAAAAACCGCACAACACGTGAGCACGTGTATGGCCGGCATCGGAAAAGGGTAGAATTTCGACTGAGCATGGAGTCGGAATGTGATAGTGAAACTGGTCTTATTAGTGAAGCTGCGAGCTCTGCGCCGACTCATGCGCTCCCTAGGTTAGCTGTACAGGATCTGAAGACTCTGGTGAGTATTTCTACAATTTGAGACGGTGTCCTGAGCTCATATTGCTTGACTTGAAGCTATTAGGTTGAGGTGTGGTCCAATGATTCTAATTAATGACCCAAAGTGCAGCAAAATATTTTAGATTACTACTCTAGATTAGTTGTGCTTGCCACACTTCAATTAGTTACAGATTGATAAACCAATTATAATACACAGGATGAATCAAAACTCCACCCACTTTCTCCACAAGTCATCAGTCGCCAAGCGACAATAAATATAGGTATGTATTATAAGTATAATGGCTTTCAATTATAATTTTATACTGTTACGTTATGTGCAACTTAGGCTCATTAATCTCAGGAATGTGTGTTAATATTTTTGAGAATATGTATAATTATGCTATTATTCATGTAAACATTAGAGGTTTTTGCTGAAGCCATTTGCTGCTGCTTTGATGTGGCAACTTTGTCAGCAAACTAAGTTTTGTATTATTTCAGCTGCCATTGGTTGTGTCAGCGAAGAAGTTTTTATTGAGTATATTTTCAATTCCTATGGTGTGGTGACCCATTATTTCAGCTGGAGTTGGTTGTGGTTATTGCAGGAACAATCGGTCACGTAGCTCATGGCAAGTCCACGGTTGTCAAAGCCATTTCTGGAGTCCAGGTGAGGATGTAAGCCCCCCCCCCCCCCCGTGGAGATATTTCCTCCCTCCATTCTGATGTGTAATTATTATACATGTATGTTGTGGCCAGTGAGTGACACACGTACATACAGTGTTCTTGCTGCAGTTCTGGAGTTTCTTTGCCATCGTTTAATATTGGCCTGGGGGGGGTTTAAATGGGAGAAGCCGGGGGGGGGGGGGGGGTTGAGATGTGATCTTTAGTTGACTAAAACTGAAACCTTACATCCATTGTTGGCCCCATCCACAGCTGAGGCTTGGCTTTACTAGGCTTTCTGGCATTTAGTTGTATGGATTCTTGTGGTAATCGACTGAAGGGAAGGATTAGACATGGAGGAAAGTTGTTTTTGTGAGCCTTCAGTCATGCAGTTCTCTCTGCCTGAGAACCTGATGCAGGTTTGAGCGAGGAAACTTTTTAGAGGAGGGGGAATTGTTGCAGCAGTGACTTATGACATGCCAGGAGGGGAGTGGCTAGTTTAGGCTTCATCTGATGATTAGGAAAGATTTTAAGGCAAGAAACGATTTGTAATGGTATGGTATATGGAGTTTCTTTAAAGGTACGATAGGTGGAGTTGTTGTTGTTTTTTACGGTATGATACGGTGGGTTTTCTTTAACAGTTGGATAGGTGAAGTTGTATTGTATCTTGCTTGAGTATTTCACATCTTTTGTGTTTTTATCGATAAGATTGTTCAACTGATCATCAAGTAAATAATATTGTAAAAGATGTTTCAGACAGTGACTCCTTTATCAGTTCAAAGTAGTTATATTTTTATTGTGGACTGATGAAGAAATTTCCAAATTCTATACACCCTCTAGGAATTATTAATGCTGCAATTAGTTGAACAACAGTAATGATAATTATACCAACAGTTTTTACAGTATTTTTGTTTGTATTTGTCGTTTTTCTTTCAGACTGTGCGTTTCAAGAACGAATTGGTGAGGAACATCACCATCAAGTTGGGCTATGCCAATGCTAAAGTAAGTGCGGCCATTGTCTAACTAGAAAACAAGAGTTACTTGTACAAAAATTACAATCTCCATCCCTTTGGCTTCTTCACCAAAAATCTGAGTCCACTTGGACATGACGACTGACTGGTCACGACTCTGTTTTACCTCACTCCCACCCACCCATGGTTTGGTGGGAGGAGTCTTGTAGTTAACCTGGTGCATGTAATGGTTTGTGTAGTTCACGTTAGACTGTATTTCTGCTTGTTGTTTGATGGTGGTAGATCTACCAGTGTGACAGTGAGCACTGCTCTCGCCCGGGCCGGTTCATCTCTTGCAGCAGCGGCACTGAAGATGTCATCCCCTGCCGGAGAGTCAGCTGTAAAGGAAGCTTTAGATTAGTCAGGTCAGTTGAGGGAAGGGGGGGGGGGTTGGGGAAGAAAGAGGTGTTTATTAGCATGGTGACCTTCCTCTCTCTCTCGCAGGCATGTATCTTTTGTAGATTGTCCTGGTCACGACATTCTTATGGCAACTATGTTGAACGGAGCAGCTGTGATGGACGCAGCTCTACTGCTAATAGGTAGGTGTGGTTACTTGTTCAATTAGTGATAAGTAAGTTCTCAAAACTCAATTTTTTAATTATTATTATGCAGGGTATTTTAGAACCAAACTTGAGATGGGTCTAATTAACGTTTTGAAATTTCCAGGGGGTGTCACATTTCCATACAATTGATGAAAAATTTGTGGCAAATGTAACCATGAAGATTATGATAATTTTCGGGGGGGGGGGTAAATTCTCCCTCAAAAGGCCTTAAAAATTAATGAGACATGCTGTTTTGTTTGTTTGTTGGTGTAATTAGCTGGCAACGAGTCCTGCCCCCAGCCTCAGACGTCTGAGCATCTGGCTGCCATAGAGATCATGAAGCTCAAACACATCATCATTCTGCAGAACAAGATTGACCTCATCAGAGACTCCCAGGCCAAGGACCAGTATCAGGAGATCCTCAAGTTTGTCCAAGGTAAGGTGATACGCTGGCGGCCATCGAAGCTGTTTGCAGCCTTATGACAAGGAGGATGTTGATTTTAAGTGCATTCTAATCCCTAGCCTTGATACTCGGCCAGGTTGCTGCTGTGGACACTGAAACTGCATTCCGTAATAACATAATGTTTAGTTCCTCCTTTGATATGTCATGCATTTTTTAATCTTACTCTAAACAAATGCTATCTTTATCTGGCGTGCAAGACACGGTTAGATGTGCTAATTTTCCCGCTATCGATGAAGTAAGGGGTTTGTTGTATGTCTGGTGGTGTGAGTGTTGTTTCAAGCATGTCTGTGGCAGTTGCTGTGGTTGTGATGCTATTTGATGGTGGGATGCCATGTGGAACTCACTAAATGTCTGCCAGTTCTGCTTTCAGTAAAGTCGAGCTAATGTAATGAATTGATGTCTGATGATATAGTGGTTTGTACAGGAATAAAGTCACATTATTTAGATTCCAGAAATGTACTGGCTTCGGCAATTACGAAGGAGGAGTGTTTTGGGGGGGGGGGCCAGAAATGTACTGGCTTCGGCAATTACGAAGGAGGAGTGTTTTGGGGGGGGGGGGGGGGGGGGGGAGGAGGGAGGAGTTGGCCATACCTACTCACAAAGGCAATGCCTTGCTGATTCCCCATCCCATAGTGATGTGATGCATCTGTATGCTTCTTCTCACCTATGCAGTGTTATCACTGATAATGGTGTCTTTCTTTCGCTTGTCACCCTCTCTCTCTCAGGCACCGTGGCGGAGGGTGCCCCCATCATCCCCATCTCTGCCCAACTCAAGTACAACATAGAAGTGATCTGTGAGTACATCACTAAGAAGATTCCCATTCCCACCAGAGACTTCATCTCACCTCCCAGACTCATTGTCATCCGCTCTTTCGATGTCAACAAGCCTGGTGCAGAGGTTGACGACCTCAAAGGAGGCGTGGCAGGTGGCAGTATACTCAGGGGTGTCTTGAAAGTGAGGATGCTGTGTGTGGGGGTGGATATGGTTGTATTTTATCTATTGTTATTGTGTTGTTTTTTTGTGTTGTTGTTTTGTTGTTGTTGTTTTTTTGTGTTTTTTAGGTTGGTCAAGAGATTGAGGTTCGGCCAGGTATTGTGACCAAAACATCGGATGGAAAGATGCAGTGCACGCCCATCTGTTCTCGTATTGTTTCTCTATTCGCTGAGCATAACGAGCTCCAGTACGCTGTTCCCGGAGGCCTCATAGGCAAGTTGGACTGATAGCTGCAATAATATAGAGAAATTATTGTTGTTGTTGTTGTTGTTATTTTTATTATTATTATTATTCATTTGTGTGTCCCTTTGTCTCACCATTGTAGGTGTGGGGACTAAGATTGACCCCACCCTCTGTCGTGCTGATAGACTGGTAGGTCAAGTGCTCGGTGCAGTAGGAGCGCTGCCTGACATTTACACGGAACTTGAGATCAGCTACTTCCTGCTCAGAAGATTGCTGGGAGTACGAACAGAAGGAGATAAAAAGGGTGCCAAAGTGAGGGAGTTGTTTGCTGGTACTACAGCTGTTGCATGTGGAGATTGTCTGTGATTTGCTGATTAAGATTTCTTTATTATTAATATTAGTTGTTGTTGTTGTTTTGTTTTTGTTTTTTTGTTTGTTTGTTTTTTGTTTGTTTTTTTTGTTGTTGTTGTTGTTTTTTTTTGGTTTTTTTGTTAGTTCGGGTATGGTGGAATTGATGGTGTAGTAGTTTATGACAAATTGAGAAGTATAGTTGTTGTTGTTGTTGTTGTTGTTTGTTTGTTTTTTTCCATAATGTCAATCTGTCAAGTGGATTGTGCGGGTGATTGGTGTCTAATTGATGAGGGTGTAGATGCATCTGAGCTAGCTTTGTGTCTAAACTCTTAAAGAATATCAGAGTGACTGACTGTTGGTTATTTCCTGGGCAGCTGTTGCTCTGTTTCTCTCTGAGCGATTGTATGTATAGGAAGGGTTCCTTGAGTGCGTTCATTTATGGATGGACTGAATGGTAGCATTCAATGAGTGTCTATTTGATTGTAGTTGTGGTGGTATTAGCTCAGACTTGTGGTGCACTGATGGCTATCCAACTTCATACTTGTCTCTTTTTCTTTCTTGCTGAAAACATGTTCCTTTTGTAAGCTGTGATTTAGGGTGCGAGCGGGTATGACAATTACCTTGTTTTTGTTGTTGTTGTTTTTGCTGTATTTTATTTGCTGAATTTTAAAGAAAAATAGTGAAATTTAAGTATCTGCAGATATCTCGGAGTGGGAGGGAGGGGTAGGGGGTGGATATTGGCAAGTCTTGTCTTAAAGTGTAAAGTACACCTTGGTTTAATAAATGTATTAGTAGTGTTTGTTTGTTGTTGTTTTGTAGGTACAAAAACTGACTAAGAATGAGGTGCTGTTGGTGAACATTGGTTCCCTGTCAACAGGTGGGCGTGTCAGTGCGGTTCGCGCAGATCTGGCCAAGATAGCGTTGACACAGCCTGTGTGTACAGAGGTGGGAGAAAAGATTGCACTGAGCAGACGAGTCGAGAAACACTGGAGGTAAGCTTAGTTTGTGTGTGTGTGTTTGTTTATATCTATCGTTGAAAGCCATTGTTGTTTATGTCGCAGATTAATTGGCTGGGGGCAGATTAGGAGGGGTGTGGTCTATAAACCACCTTCAACTGCAGATGGAACTACATAGTCAAAAAATTTCACCTCAATAACATTTAGAGTTAATTTTAATGTATCAGTTAGCGCACGTGGAATTATTATGTTATCACTGTTGACGTATACAATGTGCTCTTCCAATGTTGTGTATATTTTTTATTTTTATTATGAAAATGAAAAAAAAAGAAGTCCCTGATTTTGATGACTGTGGAAAGAGGTTGTAAGGTGTCAGTCTTGATCAGTGTCACTGGCAGATGGTGTGCCACCGCCACCCACGTGGAAGGTGAAGTGTTGGGGGCATGCTTGCAGGCGCGGATAGGGGGAGTGGTTGGTTTGAGTGGCAAGTTGATGCTGGATGGGGGAGGGGCTGGTGCTGGAAGGAGACTTTGTAGCTCTGAGTGCGGTCGGAGCTGGAGAGGAAGACTGGGTGAGTCTGGGACTAGAACTGTATAACTTCTGCTGGTCTTTAATGGAGTTCTGAGCTGCCTTTATGGCTGTGTCTTTCTCCTTGGAGGATCTGGAGGGAGAGTATGGACAACGTCGATCAGATAGATAATAGATCAACTTAGATTTATGGAATGACTTTTCCTAACTATCTATTGCACGCGTCATCCTACAATACGGGGAGATATTTCAAACTGAAGAAGGCCAGTGAAAATACAAGCGTGAGAGTGAAGTGTGTCATCCCCATATTGCACAACTAGCATAATAAATAATTCATTGTACATCGGATATATTGTAATTTTGTAAATTGTCGTGTGAAAGATGCTACAGGTGTGCAGTCTTTGTCGTACCTGCTTCTGAAGAGGTAGGTGGTGCTCTGAGACTCTGAGTGGGTCTTGCACTTCAAATGCCACATGTTAGTCACTCCTAAATGAAGTGAATGGACATACAATTAATGAAATCAGTAAAAGAAAACTGAAGTACTTGTATAATTTGAAGATAGTAAAGAGATTTTGCTGCTGTTAGTAACCCACAACTGACCCTTGGCTCACCATCAGAGTCTGGCAGATTGCTGACTCTGCACTTCATAGTAGGTAGTATTTCTCTGTACTTGGTGCTCTCCGCCTCTAGCCTGGCATCAGTGACAGTTCTGCTGTCCTTCTTCCTTCTCCCCAGAGTGCATATAATTATGATGGCCTGCCTGAAGACTACATAGTAAAAAAAAAAACACACACACACACACACATAAATCCCGCACATTCTCTCCAATTGTCAAACCTGTAAAACTCACTGAACACATGTGCACTTGGACCTTGACCTTTCTTCCACCCTTTTGCTAGTGTAGGATTAAGCCATGTCACTTCTCCGTGGTATTGTAGTTCAGTTATCCTCACCACAACTCCCATCTATGTTACAAGAAAACACATATATGCATGCTTAAAGGGAGAGGCACTGCAAGCGGTTATTGTTGTTGTTGTTGTTGTTGTTGTTATTTTAATGTTTGTTATCAACATAAAGACCAGTTGCTACCTCCAGTAGTTGTTTGTTGCTGGCTAGCTGGTTTACAAGAGGCCAGTAAGTCTCACAGAGCCTCTGTGTTTCATTGATGTAATCTGCAACTTCTCCCATTTCATGGATGATATCTGAAGAAAATGTGATAAATAAGAAACGGTTTCACAACCATCCATTCAATTGATATCCCTTTACCACCTAATTTAGTACTTGTACAAGCCATGAAATTCTTGATTGAGTATTCTAGCTATCAACTACCTCACCTTTCAAGAGAGCACTCTCAAGACTGTCTTTGTCCACGTGGTCTAGCATTGCCTTCAGGAACAATGGATACCTCAGGATTCTCTGCAGATATTTTAAAATTGCAATAGCTATACACTAGTCATGTTCAGACTCACACACACACACACACACACACACATACCACAATAGGCTTGGCCAGGAGTCTGTCGACATTTAGGCTGGGGTCTGTCGTGGGATTCCTGACTCGGAAGAACTCGACGGCCTGCTCATTTTCACCTGCAGCTAAACATACATAAATTTGTGAGTTCATTTATTATATTGTTATGGTTGTTTGGAATGTGTATGGCTTCTTCTTTTTTTCTTTTTTTCTTTTTTGTCGTTGGGCAAACACAAGACCTCACTTTGCACCTTGAAACACAACTCGCTAGCTAAACAACTTAAAAAATTACTGTGTGGACCAATAATAAGCAAATTTTATACTAGATAGCCCTGCCTTACTTACTTTTTTGTATCAATAACAGGGGTCGGGCTCAAATTATTGACCATGACCATCAAATATCGACCAGCTGCTGCTGCAGCCAATACATCAATTACTGACCGATAAACAAAGATTCCAGCCGTAACTTTCTCACATGGTAAAACTGCACTATTGAACGTACGCCACTGTAATCTCCCTGTATGATTACCCTTTACCAAATGTATTCAATGTTATTCTCATGTGCAATTTTTTGCTGTGGTAAAGTTGTTTTTTTTGTTTTTTTTTTTGTTTCTTACTGGAGCAGTTGTTGCAACTGTATAGCCTACAAGCTTTAGCTGAGCATGGGTTTCACCCTTAACTCTAAAAAGCTCACCAATATGACTTATTCATTCTAGCTCCTAAGTACCTTTGAATGCTTGCTTTAAGTTTACTAAAATCTGCACACTTCTACCGTATTTATTACTAGGATGATAATAGAGGTAGGTGGGATCAATAATAAATTATCGAGGACTTAAGCTATAGGTAACTTTCTAATATTTTCTTTAAAAAAACAACAACGAAAAAAACAAAGAAGAGACAATATCTCACACAAGTCACAATTGTCCCATAAGCCTCTACCCACTTTCATAAGTGCATGTATCTCACTTTGCTCATTTGTTACCTGACTATAGGCACCACCCCATATAACTCACTCACTCACTCACCTAGGAGTTCCTGAATAATCTGATAACTGGAACAGAAACAGCTGTATTTCTTGAAGTGTTCTATGTGCTCTTGAAACAATGAAGTGATTTTCACTAAGACTTGCTGCAAATTATTGTCAACAACAAAATATTTTCCATTTACAATGTCATATTTTAAACACTTGCCTTTAAAGCTTCAGTTTCTCCCTTAGTCTCAGCCTGCAAGCTATCCTGAATTCACCAACAACAAAGCAAAGAGCTGGAATTGCTACACTTAACATGACCTCTGAACTCACTTTTAACGAAGTACAGAAGACATTTTGAACCTTCATGATGTCAGTAATACTGCCAGTTAAATTTTCAACCTATAAATACCAACATAAATTCAACCCTTAAGTATTGCTCGTAATTTTTACCCCACAGTGTAGTTAATATCTAACAATCATTTGAACACTACACAGGAGGCATACATAATTCATCTGATCTTTATACAGAGTGATCTCCTTAAATTTCATTTAGACAATTCTTAAGAATATCTTAATTAATAATAAATTAATATAATTGAATCTTACCTCGTGTTCTTTTAACCACACTTCATGTTTTAGAGGCTCCAAGTATCTTTCGACCAAAACATTTAACAGCTACAAAAAAGTATATAAATGAATGAGAGAATGATTTAATAAATGAATGAATACAGTATATTTTCAGTTTTTTTTATTGAATAGAATGTTAAATTTAAAAAAAAACTCTGTGTAAATGAATATAAGCAGGAACAACAGCAGCAGCACTACCTACTAGTCATGACTTACCCTGACATATTCCCCCTCAGTTTCCACCATGTCTTGTATGCTCTTCCTGAGTCTGTCTTCCGTTGTCCAGGCAGATCCAGAGTGGGAGTCATCAGATTGCTGTCTTCTCCACCGCCTCAACAACCTCTGGATCTCATTGGAATGATTGATGAGGTGATCTATCTGATCCTGGGACAGACCACTCAGTCTGGACGGCTCGTCCAACAGAGCAGACTCCCCACCAACTGCACACACAAACAGGTTGTTCTCCTCATACCCTATCAATGACTACTTAGCTCTCATGTACTTTAGCATTAACTACAACTTTAGGACTGGCAAAGATAAGTTTATACTAGAAGCTGGTTAACTTAGCTACAGATAGTCCAGTATCAGAAGTTGAATATTATTTATCTGCTTGCAGTTCCTTTCTTTTATAGACATTTTAATGGCATATTCTAAAGAAACTTAAAAACAATTCAACGATGAAAGGGTTAATTCAAACTACCCTTTTTGGCTTTCTAATTTAGTAGGAAGAGGGCTGAAGCAAAAAAGATAAGGCTAACGAAATTGCAGCATTTAACAAGAGTCCAGGTGTTAGATTATCAAATGGTAAGTTTTATAATAATATCTGCTTACCGCTTGGTGTGGGAATGATTAGACTCCTGAGTATCTCTGCAGACAGTTCTGGTTGTGGAGGAGGAGGGGGTGGACACACCAGACTGTCCACTATGGCCATGGAACTGTTAGGGAGAGACTCGTCCACCAGAGAAAGACGCATCATCAACTCCACCTCCTTGCCTACACAAAAATAAGTATTAAATTATAATTTTTTCTTTTATTACTAGCATAATTATAATATCGTATGCTATAGCTATGCTATATTATATTATATGCTAATGATAAAAAGATAGAGTACACTTTAATGGATACTCCTAGCATCAACAGATTATATAAATATAACAATAGTATTAGCTATTAATAAACACCAGATGCTATTTATACATAATCGGCAGTCTGAGAACTGAAAATTATTTCTGAAAAGTATGACTTGGTATTCTTTTGATACCTACAAGTGACCTTTATATCACATCGAAAAATGTATATGTTCAATAATTGTTGCAAAAGATTGACGTAGCTAATTATTTACTTACTTTCAGCCATTATCCTCTCCACTTCTGCCCATCCCAACTCTGTGACACTAACTCCATCCACTAGAGCTATCTCATCTCCCACTTGAATCCCAGCAGACTCCACCTCACTTCCACTGGCCACTCCTTCTACTCGAACTGACTCCAAGTCTATTTCAGTTTTCTTGTCCCATTCTGCTTCTAGAGTTAGGCCTTCAGTAGGAGATCATAGTTTAACAGGAGTGTCTATATTCTTTTATTTTGCGCTTACCGAATGTATTTTTATTTTCTGGACATTTCAAGGAAATTGACTTCAGCGTTTTGGGACACAATTCCAGTTCATCAAAAACCTGATTTAAAATAGACTTATCAGTCAATACATTAGTTCTGTAACTGGAACTATTCTATACCTGATCAGCAATGACATCAGATGGCTTCAATACATGGCCTGAGAGGAGAAGTAAAGTATCATAGCTACAACTGAATCATTTACCTATAATGTTAGACAAAGAGATCCTTACATTGTTCTTTTTCTTCCTCAGCTGAAGCCCTTGCTCTTAAGAAATACTCCGGAGAGAGAAGGTCATATTTCTAAGGTGAATAAACAATATAGAAATGGAGTTTTTTAAAGTAGATTTAATTAATTTTTTAGAGTCCCTGTGTTACCTCACAAAGGGAACTGAGGAGCTTTGAGGCTGTTGTGTCATTCTTCAAAGTCCACTGGATGATCTGGTCATCTCCACCTGCCTTTCTTAAGGGAATTCTAATTGACACAATGTTCAACTCCGCTGGCCATATCAACGAGGACCTGCCGGCCACACCTCCAAGTTCATCATCAGTCTTATCCTATAAAATAGCAATCACAGCAGCAAAACCAGCAGCAATGGGATACAAATGATGTGCTGTTTGTGTGTGTCTTTATTACTTCTTGATCACTGGCGGGGAATAATGGCAGTCTTCCTGATACACTGCTGGATAGTTTGGGGTATGGTCCTGATATCATATCGACAGACCTACCATACACAATGAGTGGGTAAAGAGCACCTTCAGCACTGCATTATGTACCTTTTCTTTTTAGGAGTCCCCTTTGGAGTTCTGGAATCAACCTAAAAAAATAAAAATAAATAAATTATTGTCAGAAAGATGTTTAATGTAAAACATACTGGTTGGGATACATGAAGTTGTGGTCCAGAAATTTTAAAAGACCTTTAAAAAAGAAAAGAAAAAAAGTTACTCAAAACGTGACATATATACCTATAAACATGGAATACCTTAAGCTGACAGAACCTTTCATACTCGTTGGCAGACTAGAGCTCTATGTAGGAATCAAAAGAAGTTTCAATTCAAGTATCCTAACATTAGGTCTATTAACCTTTGCCTTGGTAGAGAGATTCCAACTTGCAGCATGGTTAGTCATGGGAGAGTTCTGAGGGAACGGCCCAGAAATTTCAACAGATCTATGTAGCCAAAATTTGTTTCATTAATAAACCAACAAAAAAAAATTGACTATTAACTCAATAAAAAACAACAAAAAAACAACAACAGCACACACACAAAACAAAAGCATACCCTTTTCTATACTTTGGTAGAGAAGGACTTCTAGGCATAGTAAGCGACTAATAAAACAAAAGTCACCGAAGGCTACAATTAAGAACCAGCAGAAGACACTATAACTACATAATACCTTCTTCTGCTTTGAGGATTTTGACATCTGGGTTGACACTGCAGTGGAGGAGGTGTTGCTGCGAGCACTGACCTAATCAGTATAAAATAAATTTTATATTCAAGTGCTTGGACTTTAAGTCTATAAAACTTACAATAGCGTGCAATGAAGCCACTGAAATAATGCCTATGCTCCCTAGGAGAGTCTTGGTTGGCTTTGAGATTGATGCCAAAAGGGACTAAGAAAACAACATAGATATTTCCAATAGCTTGATTGTGCTTGCTCTCCAGCATTTTTTTTTTTTTTTGCAGAGCAGCTGCCAGATATACACTTAAATAGACTTACATTTGGATTGGGAAGTTCCAAATCTTGTAGTGAAGCTATATAACAGCGAATTCTGTGTGACACAAACAAATGATGACAAGTTGAGAATCCATCAGACAAAACATGGAATGACTGAGCGCTATACCTGTATAGTTCTACTTGGAACTTCTCAAGGTTCTCAGAGAACTCTATACCCAATTGCTACATCATAAGCATATGCAATAGAGGGAGTAAAACAATTTTTTTAAAATCTTTATGATGAATCGCTACAGTGAAAAAACACAGTGAAACAAACTCTCACTTTGTCTGGGACTGATGTCATGGTTGAAGATGGCACCAAAGACAGCATGTTCTTCAATCTGTTTTCCTTTTCAATGGCTGCCTTCAATTCCTCCAATTTTTTCTATGCAGATATATCAATATTATAATATTAACAGTATTGGCATTTGCAAGTTTGTAAAGCTTACTTGCAAGATGACCACTGAATGCTCTTTGTCAGTTTGTGTCAGTGAAACTGCAGCAGCTGGTGTACAATACAATCAGTAATAAGTTCGTTTCCATGAAAATTATCTAATGTTCCTACCACAATGAATCGAACTGATCCAGTCTTCAACTTCAGTCTGATTTGTGGCCTATATATATATATAAGAAGCAGAAAATTGGAATATGCTATCAAATAATTCAAATATTTGTTTCTGCGTGTAATTAAGTCTCAAGTCTTTTACAGCACTGACAATATGGGACAGAAGAAGCTCTGAATGAAGTAATAATGAACAGAAAAATACATGTTCTTTCATGTTGTAGCTATTCTCACAGATGATAGCTCTGATTGTTAAAATGTCTCCACAGAGCATGTGTTTGGGAGTGGTTGTTTGGCCATTGCCATACCTGCATGTAATACGTGTTGCCATTACTCGTGCTCAGACAGAACAAGTTGTCCCTCTTCACATGGTCATGCACAGCGTGAGCCAGACTGAGCTCCAAATCTTAACAAAAGGAAGAAACAACATAAACTTCTATTAAATGAACAGAGACTCCCAAGAAGTCCAGTTTCATGATAGCTATGTTTATATATAATGAAATGAATTCTCACATTGTCTGTATTATGTTAATTATTATTTTTATCCATTATTACTGATATCTTGTGGCTCTAATTAATAAACAGTCGCTCAATTTGCATTATGCCACTATGATGTGATAGATTGTATGCATGTATATATAATTTGCATGTTGTATTGTACCTAGCTTCATGTCAACACGTGCAGTTTCCAATTCTGGCAATGCATCTTCCTCCCCACATTCGTAGAGTTGCATCGTGCTGCCTTTCAGATACGCTACAAGAAGATTATTCCAGATAACCAACAATTACTGTTTATTGTTAGATCCACTAACTAAGAAGGTGCCTAACAAAGTGGCATCAGTTCAAAACAAACATATCTTGTAAAGGTTAGTTGTCTTGGTACAGAAATTCTTCAATAGCATTAAGACTTGCATGAAGTATTTTTAAGACTGTATTGTAACTGAGTTAAATACACAACATTACAATAGTGAACATCTATAATTCAACAATGAGGTAACCACAACATAAAATATACACTCAATTCAATTTAACTGCCAATGCTTGTCTATCATTGACAACAAAATTGTTAAAAATAGATTCGTGTTTGATTGTACAAACAATCCTTGCAAGCCAATCTCAGTATTTATTAGTTGTGATTTTGTGATGACATACCCCAATATTTTTTCCACCTCTTCTTGGCTCTCATGTCCACTTTCTTATTTTTAGACACCAGCAAGGCCTTCACTTCCAGCCACCTGTTTAGTGTGTCGTTGTACATTATAGCCCATAATATATAGCAATTCTAATTAGATGAGTTACCCTGTCTTTCTGATGGGAGAAATATATCGAGGAATTTCATCTGCAGGAATTTCCGTTGTATTGTGCTGACGGTTCAGAGGTAGTGTTTCAGGATATCCTGCATTGTTTTCATTGCCAGCTTCAGTCATGCTGACATCCTAACATGTAAAATATATTTAACAATTATCATTGAGAAAATCATTACATTAAATCACAGGGACATACTTCATCACTGGCAGCATATTTTTTAAAGTCAAACTTACAACAACATCATTAGAAGTCTCGAGTGTGATGCCAATTGAGCCACTGTGCTCAGTCATTTGGTCGTCACTGGTGAATGTAGTGGAGCTGTCGATTTGCTGCACCCAAGCTTGAGTTGTGGTCATGCTTGACACCTTGACTGATGACGACATGACCACCTCAGGCTGTTGCTCTGGTGCAGCAACTCTGGGACTCCTGGAATTGCTGTTGTCAGCAGTATTGTCTGTATCCTGAAATCCACTGTCGGAGAACTCCTTAGGCGGCTCAAACGTTCTGAGGTAGTAAGATTCTGGTCTCTCTCTTGTTTGTGAACTTTCTTCTTGAGCTAAAGGAGGGGGAATCAGAGAAGCTAAATTAGTTTTCATATTTTTGTCACATTCTTTATTCAATGAATTTGTCCCATTTTCCTTATTGGTACGTTTTACTTCTTCAGGAGCTTCTCTGATACGAGACATTTGTGGCACTATCTGACTGAGGTCCAGCTGTGTTGGTTGATAGCCTCCATTTATGTCTGCCAGGTCCATGAACAAGCTGTGTCTAGGGGACATGAGCTTCCCTGGTGGCTGTGTGGAGGGTAATGGTGGAGGTATGTCCTCCACTGCTCCGGCCATGGAATGCCGGTACGAAGCTTCTGCCTTGAAGGAAAGAGGAGTGGGATGGGAGCTTTTGGCAGTTTTACGCAGAGGGATAGAAGCAAGTGGAGTTTTAGCATCAGAAATCAGCAGAGGGCCAGGCGGTGGACTGTTTGGAAGTATGGGAGGGCTCGAGCATTGCTCTGAAGAAGCCATTCTGAGGCTTCCATTCCTTTCTAGAATCCCCAGTACTTCCTCACTGAAGCTGGTTTCAGTTTCCAGTGTGCTGGAAGTTTGATTCAGCTCTTCAGTGCCAGGTTTCTCAAGTTCTGGCCTCTCATTGCCATCATCCTCCAATTCTGTTTCCTCATTTTCCTCCATGATGTCTGGCAGTATGAACTCATCGTTTATGTGGAACGGTGAAGAGGGCGTGTACAGCTCCACGTCATATTCTGGTGCAGCAAAGTCATCATCAGATTTGATGCTAGCATCGAAGCTTGCACTAGCAGACAGGTTGCCTTCCAGCTCAGCTTCTACCTCTGCTTGGAATTTTTCATCGGTTTCTGATTGGCTCACTTTGTCATCATCTGAAGTTACCCTATTTCAGTAATAAAATGTAAAAAAAAAACACTTTGGATGATTGTGAAATTGGTAGATGAAGCCTCACTTGATATGCTTTGCCATATCTATATCTGGAAGAGCTGTAGTAGACAGATCTTCTTTGAGACATCTGGTGAGGCTCTAATTCCAGTAGTCATTTTGAACAAATGAAAGTAAATATTGCAAAAAAACAACAACAACACAACCAAACACTTACCATAGGACAGACTTGTAGAAATTCATCCAAATCTGCTTCTGATGTAAATATTAACCTCCATTGGGCACCTGAATGAAAGTTGTCACACAAACAAGTTTTCTGTTGTTGTTGCTTGTTTTTTTATATTAATCATAAATACCTACCATCTTTATTTGTCCACTGAATGATGTTATCTGCTGTTCTGTTCACTGTGCATCCTGTGTCAAATTAAAAAAATTTAATTCATATAAATTTGTTCTCTGTTGTATACCTACCAGGTACCCTTATCTCTTCTAAAAATAGAACTCCTTCTAAAGTACTTTTGAGAGAACATATTTTAATATCATCAACCTAAAATTGGTAAAAACAATATATTATGTAAACAAAAAAAATTATATTTTGAGTTAAACCATTATAGCTTTCTGGTGTGCAGGCTAAAATTAGTCTTACTTCTTCAAAGAGTACATCGAGAGTGGTTGAGTGTTTGGTGACACCCTCCCATTGCTGCTGGCTGGTCCAATGCTGAATATTTACTCTTATGCTAATGCAAATGTGTAAACAATAAAATTGCATATCTTTAATGAGACTAGCTTGCTCTTTCCTTACCAATATGTTTTCCTTTCTTCCTCAAGTTGAATTTCATCAGTAATGGCATTTGCCTCCTCCTCACTTCTTCTTCTCTTGACTGGTTTGGGAGAATCTTTGCTAGATCCAGCACAGTTTCCCATTGTGCTAGAGGCCAGCTGCAATGAGCATCACACAATCTGGGAATGTTCTACTCCATAGATACTATTGCAAAGAAACAAGACCCACCCACTTTTTTTTACAAATCTTTCGCGAACCATCCGAAAAAAGGAGGGCCCGGTCGAAGAAAATTTTAAATTTTATTTCACTTAATTAGGTTCCAAGACCTGATGACATCTGCCAGTTGGAAAATCGCACTGCATGCAGAATCTTTACTGTTACCTTCTTATATAGACATAGACTTTGTCCGGCGACTGTCGTGTTGGAGTAAATGCGCGTAGCACCTCTAGTATCTAGTTTAGAGTTTCTCTGCTGAGAAGATCTCGAACTCCGCTATAATTTAGCTGCTAATAACTTAAAGGTCAGTTTGTATGTTGCTTTGCTAGTTCTCTAATATATTCGAGTGTGACCTTTCTGCGGAGTTGTATGCGTAAAGGCAACTGCAGCCTGCGTTGATAGTCCGTGTGTAAAATAATTATTTCTTATTCTTTCCTTATTTTTCAGGCTCTGGGTCCAGGTGGCAGGGAAGTTCCAGCAGCTTCCCCCTAAAAGAGAGGGCATGCTATCATGGCTTACAGCAGAGCAAGTATGTGAGATAGATTATGATGGTGAAATTAATATTTTAACTTCAGGGAGGGAGAAAGAATTATTCTGGTGTGTGCAATACTGTGGCTTCATGAAGGAAGCTATTGTTTCTATATTTAGCAGTAGCTTACTCACCCAGCAGTGGGTGGACTTTTGTAACTTTCAGCACAATATTGTATATTGCTTATTGGACATGTGAATGGGGCATTACTACTGTATTTAGCGTTAAAAGGCAAGTTGTGGCCTGTGCTTTGTGCTGGAGGTCATGTGATGTGTGTGTGTGTGTGTTAGATAAAGAACAAGCCTCATATGCTAGCATGATTCAGCTAATTTGTTAACTCCGTTTGATATGCTGGCAAAAGGTGAAGTGTAATTAAAAAAACTTGTTAAATTTTTTGTTTGTTGTTTTATTCTTCTAGTTTCAATGTTCTTAGATTGAATATAAATAAATTGTTTTTGCTTGGGAATTATTCTCTTTGTCAGGAAACTGGTGCCTTAGTCCACTTCAGAAGAAGACGGTGGTCGTGTGAATGGGGAGGCCCCTAGTCGTTAATTCAATTTAGTTTGTGTATAGCTAAAGTGAAGAAGAGGCGAGGTGTCGTATCAGTGAGGAGTGGGAATAGTCCAGGTGTGAGACAGGAGAGATTTAACTCAGAGAGAGAGTTGATAAATGCATTTTCCTGAAGTCTTGTTGGTGGTGTGCTGCTATAGTGGATATCTACATGTATAGTAGTATATAAGTTCCTGTAATGTATGGGTTCTTATTGTGTTGGGTCCATCTGGTTGTATGCACACCTGTGTGCGGGTAAGTGTCTAGTAGAACTGCTAGAGGAAGAGTAAAGTATGCTGACTGGAATCAGTGTGTGTGTATGTGTGGGTATACTGGCGTTACGTAGCTAAGTATTGGCCTTGGCAGTTGTACTTGTGATTGTATTAGACAGAAAATAACCAATTATTGATCCATGTGAGCCCCAATATACAGGCTGTTGTGTGTCCCATTGTGAGCCTCAGTATACAGGCTGTTGTGAGCCTCAGTATACAGGCTGTTGTGAGCCTCAGTATATAGGCTGTTGTGTGTCCCAGTATACAGGCTGTTGTGTGTCCCAGTATACAGGCTGTTGTGTGTCCCAGTATACAGACTGTTGTGAGCCTCAGTATACAGGCTGGTGTGAGCCTCAGTATACAGGCTGTTGTGAGCCTCAGTATACAGGCTGTTGTGTGTCCCATTGTGAGCCTCAGTATACAGGCTGTTGTGAGCCTCAGTATACAGGCTGTTGTGAGCCTCAGTATACAGGCTGTTGTGTGTCCCAGTATACAGGCTGTTGTGTGTCCCAGTATACAGGCTGTTGTGTGTCCCAGTATACAGACTGTTGTGAGCCTCAGTATACAGGCTGGTGTGAGCCTCAGTATACAGGCTGTTGTGAGCCTCAGTATACAGGCTGTTGTGTGTCCCATTGTGAGCCTCAGTATACAGGCTGTTGTGAGCCTCAGTATACAGGCTGTTGTGAGCCTCAGTATACAGGCTGTTGTGTGTCCCAGTATACAGGCTGTTGTGTGTCCCAGTATACAGGCTGTTGTGTGTCCCAGTATACAGGCTGTTGTGTGTCCCAGTATACAGACTGTTGTGAGCCTCAGTATACAGGCTGTTGTGAGCCTCAGTATACAGGCTGTTGTGAGCCTCAGTATACAGGCTGTTGTGTGTCCCAGTATACAGGCTGTTGTGAGCCTCAGTATACAGGCTGTTGTGAGCCTCAGTATACAGGCTGTTGTGAGCCTCAGTATACAGGCTGTTGTGAGCCTCAGTATACAGGCTGTTGTGTGTCCCATTGTGAGCCTCAGTATACAGGCTGTTGTGAGCCTCAGTATACAGGCTGTTGTGAGCCTCAGTATACAGGCTGTTGTGAGCCTCAGTATACAGGCTGTTGTGTGTCCCAGTATACAGGCTGTTGTGTGTCCCAGTATACAGGCTGTTGTGTGTCCCAGTATACAGGCTGTTGTGTGTCCCAGTACACAGGCTGTTGTGAGCCTCAGTATACAGGCTGTTGTGTGTCCCAGTATACAGGCTGTTGTGTGTCCCAGTATACAGGCTGTTGTGTCCCACCATCTGAGAGAGCCACATTTCTTTTTTAATTTTGAGTTGGGGTCTTGCGCTGTGTAAACATAATAAGTTTCCTGAACTTAAGCTAAAGGTACCAGTATTATTTGTATCTATACTTATTGTGTATATATATATATATATATATATTATAAATATATATTTACAATATATATACACACTATAATAATTATATATTTACAATGTATATAATATATACATTGTATATTTATAATTATAAATAGTGGACAGCTGAAAGGGTGGAGGAGTCTGTTAGTCTTTGTGTTTTTGTCAATAGAAGCTTGGCTGAATTAATCGTGTGTGTGTGTGTATGTGTGTGAGTTCATACTCAAGGGATAGTGAGAAATAATAGCCTGTCTGGAACACGAATTTAACAAAGCATCATTAGACTACAGACAAGACGAACAGAAGAGCCGTGAAGACAAGGATATGTATCCTTTCATCTCAGGAGTGTTTGAAATGAAATACTGTGTAATGAGGTCATGAAGCCATGATGATCAATCTGGTGTAGAGGTTGTCATATCCATTGTGTGGGTCTTGTTTGGTGGACATGCTTGTCCTCTTCAGACGTTTGAATCACCATATGTAGTGCGCGTCTTCACATCATATGTTGGTAGTTCTGATGGTTTGTCTGGTAAGGGGTCAGAAATAGTACAGGTTGGAATTTGTTACTCTGCACAGGCTACACACACACACACACACACACATTGTGTGTTTGTTTGTCTGTGTGTGTCTGTGTGCAATAGTGAAGTTTTTAGTTACAATCAATCTTAGCCGTGTTAAAATTCACTTTTTTTTTTGCAAGTGTTGAGCATTTTTTTTAATTTCTTCAGGAGGAGGGGCGAGTACAATGTTGTGTGTGTGTGCTTATGAGAAGATGTTTATTTTCAATGAATGTATTTGGAAAAATTTAAGACTGAGGGATATGGTACGTGCAATGAGTATTACTAATGAATTAAATGTGGTGTAACACTGCAAGTTGGCATGTTGGTGAAACTAAAACTATTTTCGCTGTTGATTTTATTTTGATGGTCAGTTTGGCAATATTTGGAATTGTTGATAAAAAAAAGCCATAATGGCGAAGTAGTAGACTGCCATGATGTGTGTGTGTGTGTGTGTGTGTGTGTGTGTGTGTGTGTGTGGGTGGGTATGTGTGGGTATTCTGGCGAGAAGGTTGATGGGTAGATGATGAGGTTAGTAAGCAATATTAACAAACATGGGATTAGGATGAAGGGGAGGTGGGGTTAGAGGTGGAGTTAGAGGTGGGGTTAGTCTAGTTCTGCCGGTGTAACTAATGGTAATAGCTTTTATATCAGGGAAAAGAGATTGTTCACCAATAGTTCCTGTATTCCCGTGTTGAGTCTTATAATGGGGTATTTAATGATAGGGGTACTACTTATTTTTTTAAATCCTAGTGTTAATTTTTGAGAGTAAGAATTTGAGAGCCTTGGAAGTTGTTAAAACTATACTGGTAATGCTCTGACGTAGGCAATATCAATATCACTGTGTCAGTCATCTTTGTAAGATAAGTTAACCTTTCCTGCTACTGGCATTGAGAAGAACAACACATACTAGGAGTGAGGTCCATTTGATTTCCCTTTCTAGTGTATCCTTCTTGTTATGTTTGTGTAGCACTAGCTGAAAGCACCAATATCACTTACGATCACATCTTCAAGATCATTCTCATAGGAGACAATGGAGTGGGCAAATCCAGCTTCATCAGAAGGTAAGAGGTGTGGTCACCTGGAAAGTGGGAGGGGTGACTTGTGGCAGTTTATGTCTTCTGGACTCTTCATTAAATGCAAAGTTTTCTATCCTGCAGGAGTGAAAAATTACCACATTTTAGTTGAGAGAATGTACGAGAGCATTTAACAAACGTCTCCATTTGTTAATAACATGCTCGTACATTTGATTTGTCTGTCATTCTGACAAGTAGATTAGAACTTTGAAAATGAATTCCAATAAACTGCATGACCTTTGAGTGCCTGTATTTGCTATTTTTTCGTAAGTTAAAAAAAAATTGTGATAGCTGAGAAGTGTCCTGTACATTCATACCTTTAGAGTTTTAAGTGAAAGGACCACAAGTTTTAGAAGTCACTAACTGTAAAGGAGTTTTGATAAATACTTGATGAACCAGTAATGGCAGTGGGTGGGGCAGGGGGAGGGGGGATTAAGTGTACTATTAGTAGCCAAGTAGATGAAGTTGTTTTGTGGCTCTGATATTTTCATTAGAAGGTAGTCTGTTGTAATAACAATATCCCTAGTCTCTCTGACTAGCCCAAAGACATGAGAACTGATATTTATTTTAATATCAGCAATTCTGAGAATATTTAAATGTGAAAAATTAATAATAGTAGTAGTAATAGTAATGTAATAATAATAATCATCATTATTATAACAACAGCAAAGGAATTGCAAGCCATAATCTGTCAGTAAACTTTAATTTAGTTGTTGTCATTCTCAACGGATAGCGTAGCATTTTGCAATGTTGAATGGCTGCAGGTTCTGTGAAGGTAATTTTGTTACTGAAATGGAGACTACCATAGGAGTGGATTTTTATCTCAGTGAAATAGACGTCAACGGGAAAAAGATAAAGGTACATTCTTCTCATTGTTTTAGATGTGTGGATGCACATGTTGTGTGTGTGTGTGTGAGTATTTGTGTGTGTGTGTGTGTGTGTGTGTGTGTGTGTGTGTGTGTGTGTGTGTGTGTGTGTGTGAGAGTATTTCAAGCCCTCCTCCGGAACTTGTATAGTATTAGAAAGTTACTGATTGGAAATAGTTCAACCCCCCCCCCCCCCCCCCCCCCCCCACACACACACACACTTTTAGTTTGCTGTCTCTGCCTCTGTGTGTGTGATAGGTGAAGATTTGGGACACAGCAGGGTCAGAGAAGTACATGTCCATATCAGCAGTATACTACAGGAAGGCGGACGGTGTTGTGTTTGTGTTTGACGTGACGAAGCCGAAGTCCTTTACGGACATAGAGACAGTGTGGATGCAGGCGGTGGAGGCACCAGAACAGTGAGTGGGTGGGTGTGGCTTATATTGTAGGTGTGGTCATGATTGTCTGGTGTGAGTGAAATCTAGAAAAAGAATTATTAATTAATTATTGCTATTATTAGTATTGTTGTATTAAACCTCATTCACATGTGCAAGAGGTTATTGTACTCCCTTTGACAGTCAGTCTGTCTGTCTGTCACTCAACAACAGATCTTCATGACAATGGCTTCTTGAACATAGAAATAGGCATCAAACTATTGTACTGGACAAGTTAAGTCCCTTAATTAAAGTGCTGGAATGTTTGTTGAGACTTCTAACAGCTAATCAATTTGGCCTAATGATTATACACTTTTCACGTAAGCAAATAATTTCTTGCTGCTCGCACTTGTTTGCTGGAATAGTTTACTGAACGCTGGAATTGGAGTTTCGTGTTAAAAGTGTCCCTTGCTAGTTCAGTTTCTGTGATGAAGACAGTATTTATATCAATTGTATTCATTGCACAGCAGTACTGATACCTGGTTAGGTAGCTATATGCCAAATACATCAATTCTTTTGTTCTGAGATTAATAGCTAGCTAGTGTATAGTAGTGAGTGGTGAGGGTTGGAACGTTGGTGCTTCAATGTTGTTGTGGTATAGCTATTATTATTTATGTTCCATGAAGAGTGGGTGGGAATGTCTCAGTTTCCATTAGGAGTAAAGTGCTACATGTGTATTTGTGTATACGAGGAAGTCAGTTTGTTATTGTAATTTGTCTATATTACAAAAAAGGATAAACATCGCATTAGACTACTTGCTGGTGTGCGCGTGCATGTGTGTGTGTGTCCTCACCCCAGGTGACCTTTCTGTGCGTTGCGGCCAATGCGCTTACCCATACAACTGATACTTACTCTGCGTTGTCAGTAGAGAAACTGTTGATAGTTGTGGGGAGCAATAGCGTTGGCTGTGGGGCTGTCACATTACACCACTGGCAACAGTACGATGGCTTGCTTATTGGCATTGTGAAAGTTGATTGTTACCAGAGTGAAGCACCAGAGAGGTGTGAGCCCTCAGTGCTACTATACACTAGCTAGCTATTACAAAAATCATTTCAGACCAAAAGAATAATTTGTTTGGCCATTTCTAATCAGGTATCCATAAAGCTTGTGCAATGAAACAGGTAGATGTAAATGCTGTCTTCGTAAGAGAAGAAGACAACCATGCATGAGACTCTCACTTGTAATAGTTTGAACGTGAAACTCCAATTCCAGTACTTGGTCATCTTTTCAGCATATAGCAAAATTACTGAGGACTCCGAAATTATTTGCTTATGTGATAATGACGTGACAATTGGGGGAGCTACCCACTAAAGCTAGTACCTACGCGGAGCTGTCAGCTTCTAGTCTCCTCAGAAATCAACCTAAAATTAAAAAAAGTACCACTATAAAAGGTCTTAAATTGTTGTTCGAGTAAGATCACGCCTTTATTCAATGGTTAATTGTCAGTAATCTTCACATCATAGTGTGCGACAGACATATAAACAGACAGACATATAAACAGACAGACAGGACGACTATTACCTTGCTCATGTGCGCTGAGGGTTAACTTGAACAGTTCTTGCAATAGTATAATTTGAAGTGAACAAGAGGGAGTGAGAATAGTTTTTAACAGAAATACTGTACTGTGTTCAAACCACAAATCCTGTTATATCTCTACACCCCCCCTCTCTCTCTCTCTTTCTCCTCCAATATTTTTTCCTGTTAGTGGATGTCCTGAGGCAGTGAAGTTGTTGGTGGGTAACAAGTGTGACCTCCCGGCCGATGTTGACCTCACACAAGCTAAGGTCAGTTAGTCCTTCCATGAGTGATGGTGATATCTGTACAGCATTCCATGTTACCACATAGAGAGTAGTGTGGGAGAAGTTGGGTAGGGCACGTTCTAATACACAACTACCTCTAAATGTAGTCAACTGTCATTATCGTGATATATAGTCAAATAGTCTGCTCTACAGCACAACATGTCAAGTATAGTGAGCGTGCCCACAGCATTGTGCAGAGCTAACTTTTGTTTGTTTTTGTTGTTGTTGTTTTTGTTCCCGTTCTAGAAATACGCTGATCTTCATGATATGGAATTCATAGAGGCGAGTGCCAAGACAAACAGAAATGTCCAAGAAGCTTTCATCAGACTGGCTGCTGATATATGTGAACTGAAAGACCAGCAGACCCCTCAATCTCTGATTGGCTATGACCCTGCCCCTAGCATGTCCCTGCCCCACGGCACTGTACCTGTGGAGAGCAAGAAAAGCAGCTGCCCCTGCTAGTGTCCTCTGGCCAAAATCAATAATCAAGTTTTTTTTTTCTTTCTTTTCTTCCTCACCCACATTTTTGTTTGTTTTGCAATGCCTGAAGGTTTGCAGGGGAAGGGCTTGTCTATTATTCTGTACTGGTATTATTTCTACTCACTCTCTGGTTGTGTATTTTTTTTTGTTACATAAGAGATATATATTTATTTGTTGGTGTATCAAAACTGTCACTTTTTTCTTTTCATTTGGCATCAAAAATGGTCACATATTGGAATGATACTGTCACCATGTGTATTTACAATTAATGACACTTTACCAGGTATTGTAATATTTGATATCAAAGTGTGCAGCAGGGGATTAAAGGGCATATGCACGATAATCCAGACAGTTGATTTGGCCACACATTCACCTTGTGGCTTCACTCTCAAGCAAAACCCTTTACCCATTGAAAAATTGGTTAATTAAGTCAACAACTTTTTCATTAGATTATTTTAACTGAAGCTGTGAATTTTGGGATTTCAAGTCAAAGATTAGTTTATGTGCAGAGTGAAATTAAAAAGCTAGATATCTGAGATGCAAATAGTAGTCAGATAAGACTTTACAGTGACGTGCCCTTGTTATCACTCAAAACAATATTAAGGAAAAATCATTTGGACAAGGTGGAAGTTCAGAATGGTTTAGTGAGACGAAACGAGTGGTGAGGTTTGATCCAGTCAGTAAAACAAATATCCAATCTAATACAAATACACACAATACAATTAATACACAGACATAATACAAATGCAACAATTAATATCTACTTTTTTTTTTTTTTTTTTTTGGCCACAATCTCTGGCTTGAAATAAGATTATCCTTACTTGGCCTCTCTCTACTGACCTTGTAGCCAGTGGCTGTCCTCTGTGTTGGAGGGAGACTTGTGTTGCTGTCTGCCAGGACCAGACACAGTCTCAGGCAGTGTTCCTTGCTCAGCTCCAGGGAAGGACCTTCAGAGTGTCTTTCTGCCTTATCCTAGACATTAGTCACTTTCTTACAGGCGATTCATTCATTTTCCCCCAGCTACTTCTCTCACTAATAACTCGCTAGTTTAATAATTGAAGTACAAGTACTGTAGAGTGATATATGCATGTGCAATTCATAACTCAATTAGCAAATAATAGATAGAGCATTGTAGAAACATGAAAATAGCAGGTGACAAAAGTTCACATTTGATGACCAATACCAACTAGAACCTCACCAATTCCTTGCTGTTATTGGTGACATACACAAACCCGTTATCATCAATGGCAATACACTCTGGCTTGTGCAATGTCCCTTTCCCAATATTGGCCAAAAATTCCCCAGCTAGCGAAAATACCGACACACAGTGGTGACCAAAGTTTGTGACAAAAACATAGTTTCCATGTATAGCAACCGACGTTGGATTGTTCAAGGTCATAGAGCTGCCAATGAAGTGAAGGAATGTACCATTTTCAGAGAGGACTTGAACTCTGTGGTTGTGCTGCTCCACAACGTACAGGTTCCCTCCCGAGTCAAAGACCAAGTCATCAGGAGAATGGAACTCTCCTTTGTTCTTCCCTTTCTTCCCAATGGTCCTCAAGAAGTTAAGTTCTCTGTCAAACACTTGAATGCAATGGTTGTAGGAGTCACAGATATAAATATGGCGTTTGGCATTCATTCGGATTCCATTGGGGTGACCGAAGAACAACCGTGGACCAAAGCCTCGAGTCCCGACAGACTTGAGCACGTTCCCCCTCTTGTCTGTCTGAATGACTCTGCGCTTGTCCTGGTCTGTAAGATATAAGCCATCTTCATGAACCAGCAGCTCACCATTTAATGAAACTGGCACAGTCTTGCATACAGCCATAACTGCCTCTGGTTTTTCGATCACTTTAATCCCAATTCCTTCGTCCATCACGTACAGCTTGCTTTGATGGTACTTCAAAGAGTGGGAATTGATAAACATCCTCTTAATAGCAAAGTCTTGCGTGGAAGAAGACAGATATTTGGGAGTAATGGTGACATTTAAAGAAACTGGACTTCCTATGAGGTGGAGATTGGAGCAGAGAAGATGGAGTTTGTGCTTGCCTCTCATATCAGGGGTCGCCGCTAGTTTGAAGGTCATTGGAGACATCTGGGTGACACTGACTGGCACTGAATGGTCTTTATAAGAGCACACCAGGCTTGCTCTAAGTTCTTTTGCACTTGTCAATGGCTCCACATCAACTTCAACTTGAAAAGGCTTGCCGACAGATAACTTCAAGTCTCGGTCTTTGAAACGAGCACGTCTAACTGAGATTAGAATGCTATTTCTATCAGGCCTTCGGAATATCTCCTTCAGCTTGTCCAACTCTGGGAGCTCAACTACCAACTTTCTTGACTGCAGTTGGGTATATTGGTGAGAAAGCTCATTGCACTGGCTGACAAGAAGTTTCCCTTGCTGCTTCTTGATCCCTATTTCCTGAGAAAACTCTGAAGGTGAACAGTCAGTGGAAATAGTAGCAGCAGATTGCAAAAATCCTTCCAGCTCATCCAGAGCACGTGCTATCTTACGCTGCTTCAATTGGTTATTAGCCATTTGCTCTCGATAATGACCTTTAACTTCAGAAAGGAGGCGTCTCTTTTCTTTCTCTAGTATATCCCTGTACAATTCAAAAGACTTATCTATTTTACTTACTGCCTCAGACTCATCATTTAAAGGAGCCTCAGCCCTGGCTGTGCTCTCCTTCTGTAAGGCCTCCAAATTCTTGTGCTGTTCCCTGACAAGCTGCAAGTCATGAGTCAGTGTCTGGAGGAGCTGGGAAGCTTTCCTTGCAGAGCTGCAAGCATGGCCTTCCTTCAAACACACATTGGCAATACAACCCTCACACTCCTGGCTGAGATAGGCATCACCACCTGAATGTGCATGTCTAGACTGGACAGTTCCAACACTTACACTGCCATTGGTGTCCAGCTCTTTCAAGCTCTGGCGGTAGATGTCAACGAGTCGATTCACCTGGTGAGCTGTACTTAATTGCTCGACGGATTCCGTGCAGGTGATTTGAGGAAAGGAGCAGCGGCAGACAGGGCATTCTAGGGTCTTACTTCTCTGCAGGAACTTCTTGAGTAGCTCAGACAGACAGTAATTACAGAAGACATGCTCACACGGCAACCGCTTGGGGCTAGAGTAGATTTCCAGGCAGAGAGGACATTTGATTTCTTCTCCCAGTGACCTTAATACAGCAGTAGTCTTGCTGGAATGAGTAGCCATATCAGAGAAAGTGGTGCTAGTAGGACTATCTGTGTGCTCTCTAGTTGGCTGTGTGGCATGATGGCTTCCTGTCTTGACTAATTTGGTCACAAAGTTGTAAAAAGCAGCCCTGAACAGACAGCTATCAGATTGTAGTTCTAATCCAACGGAGTACTAGGACTACTAGACTCAGGATAGAAATCAATTAGGATGAATCACTTTGGTTTGACAACTTTTTACCAAAAACAAGCTATTGTTACAAAGCATGCATGCCTTTACAATGGTACTCTAGAGACTGTTGTCTAATGATCTGGTAAAGGTGTTTCCTTTTCATAGGCTATACAGACTTATCTTTTATAACTAATGATACTTTACCATTATGTCATTCCTGAGTACATTATCAATGCTTCCAGTGTTGTCTCTGCTAGTAAACCATGATCCTTATCTAGCTTGTGTGTCAGTAACAATAACGACAGTATTTATTCATGAATAATTCATTAGCCGAGCCTGGTTGGTAAAGTGTCGCCACAAAGTGAATAGGTAAAGCATCATCACATTCAGTAGAAGGCAAGGAAACGATTATTGTGTAGCTAAGAGCAGGTGAGAACAGTGAAAGTGGTAAAGCGTTCAAAGTAAAAGGAAGACAACAGTTTTACTAAGCCTAAGTCCCAATCGTAGATAAGATAGACTAAGAAGCAGACAAACAAGAAGGGAACCCATGACTCGAGAAGAAAAGAGCTGAAGAGAAAAAACGAGGATAAGTGAACAGAGATGGCTCAGGAAAAAAGAGAGCAGGAGAAGGAAACTGATGTAACCAAACCAAGTAGTAGAGGAATTAAGAAGGGATAAAAACTTATACTACTGCATTCCTAATTTGCGAAAGTTAGTACCACCAAGCGCCACTGTGTGGTGAAGTACTTGCTCATAAGATATTGACATTGTAAGATTCAAAATACAATCTTGCAAATATCTTATTAAGAAGTAGAGTAAGAATAAACAGGTAATGTAACGAGTTTCTGATTGGTCTTTAAGAAGCAAAACTTTAATATTGAGCCAAACTATTGAAATAACTAGCCAATAGATCCATTTCTTTTGTTGCTGGTTGTTGGTCTCCCTCAAGGGAGGCCTCTGTCTGCTGACACCTACACTATAAATGGACTTGAAACTGATTTGTCGATCTGCAATAAATAAATAATACTGCAGCTTGGTAACCAGCTTGGTAACCAGATGAATTGAATGTGTAAAGGAATCAGTCCAGCAGATTTCAGAGCTGCCAATAGAAATCCTTCTACTGTGATAGGAGTAACGTGACCTTTCAATCTTGCTACATCTCTGGGCTCAGTTGTCAATTCAATTTGTCTTCTCCATCTGGTCATTACGTACAATGAATACCCCCCCCCCCCCTGCATCGCACGGCAATTAACAAAACCATTCATATGAAAACTGAAGCAACTACAGCCCCACCCACAATGGTCTCCAGTTACACACACGCACACACTGGGAGTGGACGAGTGCATGCGTACAGGCAGTACACACCTCTTCTCCATAAAGTTCTGGTACAGATTGGTATAATAATTGAAGCTGTTGCTCAGCTCCAAGAATTGTATCTTCAAGTAATGTGTGGATGGCTGATACAGTAAGACCACCAATATAAGGTTGTAAAATATTCATCAAAAACTGGGAAGCTGTAATATAGCAACCATATGCACGGAATTCAAACGCCTTCCAGAGTTTGCTGGTCTAAAGGATCTCTGACATTCTTGTGAATGCTAACTCTTCAGTATCTCTAAAGATAGCAGTGACACCAGTGGATTTCGGAGTCTAGACAAGCGGATAAAAACTTAAGTCATTCTTGTCTGAATCTTATTAAGACATTGAAAATATTTAAATAAAGTTGAGTAAGTTTATGGCACCCATAGTTGTATCTTATCAAGATTTGTCATAAATCTTTTTGCTGGGTATGCCAAGCAGAGTTGTTGCTCTTAGCTGAAGAGTCTTCCAAAAGTGTGTTCTTTGAGACTCACCGTTGACTGGCTCGTGCACCTTTTGTCTGGGCATTCAAGATGGTGGCTAATTGGTATCTCGTCGACAAGACGTAATTCACATTGACACCTTAGGCAACTGAATTTGCATGCTTTTCAGGTCAAGATCAAAGCAATTCTCTAGCAAGTAAATATACTGTAGTTGTGGCTAAAAAAACAATAATGCCTTACTCCGGTGCAACAATCATCATGGTCACCACAACCAGCTTTATTCCATTAACAATTGGTAAGGTGATATTTGGTAAGGTGATATTTGGTAAGGTGATAATTAGTAAGGTGATAATTAGTAAGGTGATAATTAGTAAGGTGATAACTGGTAAGAGGTGATAATTGGTAAGGTGTGCTAAGATTAAGAAAACTAGCCCTTTGATGACCAACCACTACAGCGTTGGTATCCATGAGGACAAGGGGCTATGACCATTCCTGTCTTTATCATAGAGGGTGAGCAGTTTGAAGTAAGAGGTTGAGCAAATAATTAGTTTTCTCAAATTACTGATAACTAATTCCTTTGTTTCAAACACTTGGTCATTGTTGAGTAGGGATCAGTGTCATTTAATACTATACAGCACATTCAGTTGGACACTCACATAATTTAATTGTACACCTAGTGTTCTCTCTAGGGCTATTCTGAGTGGTGCCCACCACTTGGTTGCAAGATGCACCACTTGGATACTTGTATTAAAGACATATTAAAGACATATGCACCACTGGATACTTGTATTAAAGACATATGCACCACTGGATACTTGTATTAAAGACATATGCACCACTGGATACTTGTATTAAAGACATATGCACCACTGGATACTTGTATTAAAGACATAATGCACCACTGGGTACTTGTATTAAAGACATATGGGTACTTGTATTAAAGACATATGCACCACTGGATACTTGTATTAAAGACATATGCACCACTGGATACTTGTATTAAAGACATATGCACCACTGGATACTTGTATTAAAGACATATGCACCACTGGATACTTGTATTAAAGACATATGCACCACTGGATACTTGTATTAAAGACATATGCACCACTGGATACTTGTATTAAAGACATATGCACCACTGGATACTTGTATTAAAGACATATGCACCACTGGATACTTGTATTAAAGACATAATGCACCACTGGGTACTTGTATTAAAGACATATGCACCACTGGATACTTGTATTAAAGACATATGCACCACTGGATACTTGTATTAAAGACATATGCACCACTGGATACTTGTATTAAAGACATATGCACCACTGGATACTTGTATTAAAGACATATGCACTTGTTTATTAAAGACAATGCACACCTGGATACTTGTATTAAAGACATAGTGCACCACTGGATACTTGTATTAAAGGACATATGAACCACTGGATTACTGTATTAAGACATATGCACCACTGGATAATTGTATAAAGGGATACTTGTATTAAAGACATATGCACACTGGATACTTGTATTAAAGACATATGCACCACTGGATCCTTGTATTAAAGACATATGCACCCTGGATACTGTGATACCGACAATGGATACTTGTATTAAAGACATATGCACCACTGGATACTTGTATTAAAGACATCTGCACCACTGGATACTTGTATTAAAGACTATGCACACTGGATACTGGATACTAAGTATAGGCACCACTAAAGACATATGCACCACTGGATACTTGTATTAAGACATATGCACCACTGGATACTTGTATTAAAGACATATGCACCACTGGATACTTGTATTAAAGACATATGCACCACTGGATACTTGTATTAAAGACATATGCACCACTGGATACTTGTATTAAAGACATATGCACCACTGGATACTTGTATTAAAGACATATGCACCACTGGATACTTGTATTAAAGACATATGCACCACTGGATACTTGTATTAAAGACATATGCACCACTGGATACTTGTATTAAAGACATATGCACCACTGGATACTTGTATTAAAGACATATGCACTACTGGGTTTATTGTTGTTCTTTCTTTCTTTCCTTTTCTAATACATGCAACAATGTACATGGAATTTTTTTTTTGCACCACTTGGATTGAAAATCCTAGAGAGAACACAGGTACACACTAATGTCCTACAAGTGGCGTATGGTAAGTACATGTGAAAGAGTATAAAGTTCAACATTTTCACAAAGGAGATGTACAAACATTACTGTAAAAGGCTAGAAAGTTCACTTTATATCATCCTCACTCAAGTACCAAAAAATATGATCTTCATCTCTGGTAGTGGTGCTTTAATTTATCAGTTAATTTGGAGAACGCTGATGCCAATAAAACCATCCCTTACCAACTGTTTGTATTGCCTTGTACACTCACCTCTGGTGTGAACTTAAACAAGACTTTGAGTGCCATGGAACTTTTGTGGAACTTGCACAACTCCCCTACATCCAAACATCAGAAAGGTTGTGATTTCTCTCTCTCTCTCTCCTTTTGTATCAACAAAACAATACCCAGAAACGAGAGTCCCCAAACAAAGGTAGATTACATCACATAGTCCCCTGGGGCAAAATAAAAACACCCAACACTAAATAAATAAATAAATACCCTCCACTCAGCAATCTTCAAGGTGGGAGGAATATCTGCTCATGTGACAGAATGAACACGTGTCTAACAAATTTCTTGGGCATTGCTACAGGAGAGAAGTGAAATTGTTTGGAATAAAAAAGGAAAAATAAATAATCTTGTGCTACTGAGTTGAAATCAAATATTGCTGCTAAAGAGGTGACAGTCTAATTAGTGACCTAATGTGTTTATAGATGAATGCTTTCAAGCAGTCACTCATACACTAAACACCTATTAGCAAGGCAATTCAAACTTGACACCTCTGTCTATTCCATTTAAAAATGCAAAAAATCAATGCTTGACACTAATTGTCAATTGTAATTGTGGAACTATTGTAATGGCTTTGTCACTCTGGCAACAGGTGTGTGTGTGTGTGTGTGTGTGTGAATTCCATGCACTTCAACACACTTGTTCTCACTCCCTCATTTGTGACAGAATCTCCAATTTAGAATCTTACCTGAAAATTTGGAGTGTCCATCAGGAGCAGACGTCACCACATCCATCTGGCAGAGAACATTCAACATCCACACCTGAGGCAGTAGGAATAGCAAGCTTTAAAACAGAAGTTTGTGAGTGTGTGTGTGTGTGTGTGTGCAAGATAATGGGGAGGGGGAGGGAAGGACGGTCCCTTGATGAATCATACCTTTCAATATGGAATATTAACAATAAACATCAACACACTGATAGGTTCTGGCTGAGCTGGCAAAATTATGAGTATTCCATACGAAGCACTGTTGTGAGGAAGTGGGTGGAGCTAAAGTGGACCAGTAAAACTAGTTAACTTTTGTGCTGCATTAAATCTTTTGAAGTTATCACTATACATGCAATTGATCAAAGAATATGGCAATTAGGTAAAAACTTACACGATTCAGCCATTCTCGGCTGAAACAATTAAAGTTAATAGCAGTTTTTCTCAGTTATAACAGCCTGACTTCTTGCTGAAGTCCTCCTCAGATCAAGAACATATATTTGCTTGAAAAACTGTTAAGTCACATATTTTAGATGATGCCATTGAAATGGGTTGTGTGATGAAGTGAGAGGTGAAGGTGTGTGTGTGTGTTGTGTGTGTGTGTGCGTGTGTGGGAAGGGTTGAAGGATTAAAAGAGAAAAGTATGTTTTGTTCAAGTGATCGTTGCATTGATGTACTTACCTCAAGGTAAGCTCTCTTGTGATCCCTGATAAGAAACTTTGTGCTCATCTCTGCCTCGGAGAAGGAGTGCAGCCTATAGGCCAGGTACGCTTGCAACTCTGACAGGGAAGACGGGCTGGCTGTCTGCTGCATTGAATCGTTAACTTGAACTCTGGACCTCCTCAGGGCGTACGAGATGCCACCTGAATGCAATGCATTATGACACATGGAAATCTTGATACATAGAAACAGGGAGTGCGATGGGGGGAGGGGCTGGGGACTTAGAGCAATTAAATTGTGCAATAATAATAGTCCAGGTGCAAAATAGAGTCCGGATGCACAATCAAGCCTCTGGACTCAAACTGATTTATATTTAGTGTGCTGTAATTTCCCCCCAGCAATACCAATATACCACCACGGGTATATATAAAATGATACACTGTACATGCTGTACAGAGAGTTTAGCCAAAACACTTAAAGTGTTCCAGTGAATCGATAAAGATGAGGAGGAAATTTAAAAAGCTAGAGTTGGCTAAGCTTTGGGTTGTCAGGATTCTAAACTTAAAAGCTCAAAGTGGATTATTGTAAGTTTGTGGAATACACCAGCAACTAACATTGTGTTCCTGGTCGCTCTATGGTGTGTATTGCGTGCATGTACAGAGGAACCTGTCCGTCAATGGCATGATGCAGCGTGCATGTGAGGTAGCAAAGATGAGAGTCAACTAACAACATTCATTTGAAAGTCACATGTACGTTTACTAGGCATGCCCAAGCAACCCTCACGTATCTGAACAGCCTCTATCACAACTTCTGACTTAATTTATTCATATGAAATTTGCTGTGTATGTAGCTAAATAGATACAAGGTCACTTCATTAGTTTGAGTCTCAACAAATGATCTAAGGCTAATTCTATCTTAAATTTAGGGTCATCTCAGCGATGCAGAGTGAAGCACGGCCAGCCAGAGACTTTTGTCAAGACTTCAAAAGAAAGCAGTCTGTAACATTTACTCTATTAACTCACAACTAGCATATTTCTGCTTACTGAAGTGGGTATGCCGTTATTTGCTTACATTTCAACATCAAGTTTAGTACTGGGTACCTCAATTAAACATTCCAAACTTTGTTTGCAAGAAAAAAATCTAGAACCTTTTCTTTGCAAGAAGTCTGGGACGTAAGACCATAATACTTGTACAGGACTAGTGCAAGATGATAGATTTGTTTCTTGCAGCTGTAATGTTCTCGGCTGAGCTGATTATCTAATGAGAAATAGCTTATTCAGAGTAAAATGGCGATAGCAAAGTGCCACTGCCAAGAAATGAAAACACACTTGATGGCAACTAGACCACACCCTAATGCCAAGACTCACCTGTCATAGACAAGACCACGCCCAGCTGCTGTCTGCACCTCCTGCAATATATAGTACCCAACTTCTTATCCTAAAAACAAGAGAGAATTAGATTATAAGCATGAATTCTATTGAATCATACATACCTCATGAATATTGGCCAAATTCAAACACTCCTCATTGACAAGAAGTCGGTCATCGCCAGTCAGGCAGTCACCAACCCTGGGTACTAAACCACACCCTTCATTACTGGTTACAGGTGATGCCACACCCTCTCTCACGCAAGGGATGCCACCGTCAGGCTGATGCCTCTCCTCTTTTTCAGCGTGCCCGTGACCATGGTAATGGCAGAAGACACTCCCACCAAACTCGCCCCACAGGTCTGATGGCAGCGGAAGAACACGTCGAAATGTCCTAGCAAACAAAAGCAGGTGGTAAGCCAGGAGGGGGTGCTAATTAAGAGGGGATGGTAATTCGGAGGGGGTACTAATTAGAAGGGGTTGCTAATTCGGAGGGGGTACTAATTAGGAGGGGTTGCTAATTAGGAGGGGTTGCTAATTAGGAGGAGATGCTGGGAGGGGATGCATTATCACAATCTTTTGCGTATTTCCTAGAGAATGCAGCCTAGACAAGATAGACTGCATGTATGTATTCCTAGGTTAGACGACATTTGTGATGAAGTGAAGTCTAAACAGAGACAGGTGCAGTGAGGCTGCACGAAATACCATTGTCAGCTTGTATTGTCATACCATTGTCAGCTTGTATTGTGATCATTACACTCAAACATTCATCTTAATCTGATAATGGACAACATCAAGTCAGCTGTGAGGGCAAATACAAGTACATCACAGTATTCATATAGTGGACAGTGTGGGACTAAAAGATGCATGCTCATGCATGCTAGAGCAAAATTCAAAATACGTAACTAAGTCTCTGGAATGAGATTCATTCCAAGTCAAAGTTAATCATTAACCTCAAGATAGTCTAGAACAATCTAATATTACACCTGATATTATCCACTGGACATTTTAAATTAACAGAGCTGTCAACAGCTTTGCAGGCCATTGCTGAAAACAAACAAAACAACAAAATTATTTTGTATCCATAAATAAACGTTATCACTCACACACACACACACCATGCAACGTAAGTAATACAATGAGTGACTCACTCTTTGGCAGTTTTAGTGAGCAGTTGTCCACAGAAAGAGCATAATATTTTCAACTGTCTTTCCACAAGTGGCCCAGCTTTGATGGGGTCGGCTGGACTGGTCAGACTGGTGTGGTGTGGCTTAATTTTGAAACGTATACTCAGTGCACCTTCTACAAATTGTGGACTGGAGAAGCTGCTCAGATTTACGTGAGACAGATCTATAGAGATAATGTGCACATGAGGAGGAAGGGAAGAGAAGGTGGAGGAGGAGGAGGTGGTGGTGGGTGGTGAGTCCTTGGGGTTGGAGGAGATGCAGTGTGGAGCTATAGTCACAGAACCACCAGGGGGTATTAAGATGGATATCTGAGCTGTTTGGACCCTGGGTAATCTTTCTACCAAACAGCAGACTCCAGCCATGGGTTCAACTCTCTCTTTGTCCAGTAAGTCACGCCTCCTACGAGCTAATTAGACCGCCCATACTCATCCTGGCCTGCCCACTAAACGATACTCAAATGAGGCATTTAAGTATTTTTACACGTGGTGTAAAAGCTGTCATGTGCTCATCCGCCCCCACCCTAGCGTTTTGTTACGTCATATTTCGTTGAACCAATCAGTCGCAGGATTTCCTTTGCATCTCTCCATAGCAATACGCCAATGCGCATATTCCCGGGCTCCTCACCTCACTTCCAGCATATTGCGAGGGGAAGCACTTACAACGCAGTCCTAGGAGTTTCAAGCTGTGGGGATTGCAAGTGTTTAGGGGAAACCAGTTATCCTAAACTAAGCAGGTCTTTATTACTTGCCGACGTCGCTACCGCGTGCCAGAGGACTGTTGTGCAAGCCTTCGTTGTAAAGTGTATTTATGCCCTTCCTCTTGTGATATTGCTGACTCATTCGGAGTTACACTTCTACCCGCATAACTACGAACTCCCTACATTCTGACGACTCATTTTCTGAGAAGAACGACTAAAGAACGCAGAAAATCCGCCTCAGGTAAGACTGAATAGTTGTGTTAAGTTGTCTATGGCAGCGTCTAGCTGAAACATTGTTTTATTTGTGCAGCAAAGAAGTAGTCTGAAAAGTTCCAGCGCAGTTTGTACATTCAAGAAACAACAGGGAAACCAAAAGTATCACAGAAGAAACGAGTAATTAAAAAAGAATTTCCAACCAGTCACACTTCAGTGCCACTAGAGAAAATGGAAGACAAGAGACCTCTAACGTTTAGTCAAGTTGACAAACTCAATACTGTCCTGTCCACAGAAATGGAAATATTGTCGCACAACAATTTCCCATCACTGACGATAACTCCTGCTAGTCTGGTGAGAGTAGTGAAACAGAGCCTGCTCAGGGCAGGCATCTGCTTGAAGGATATTCGCATGAATGGTAGTGCGGCAAGCTACTGCATTTGTGAAGACAGTGACAACCACCCCCAGATCCACTACAATGACATAGATTTGATATTTGGAGTAAGCATTAAAGAAGACGGAGACTTTCACACTATCAAGCAAGCTGCCATGGAGTCGCTGTTGGACTTTCTGCCGGACATTGTGAGCAAAAGTAACATATCTCCTCAGCTGATGGAAGAGACTTATGTCAAAAAAATGGTTTTGGTGTCCAATCAGTCATCACGATGGTCTCTGATTTCACTGGGCGATTCCAAAGCCGCAGGTGGTGCTGCCACGACCATTGAGCTGAAGTTTGTGGACACATTGAGGAGAAAGTACGAGTTTACAGTCGACTCCTTTCAAATTCTGATAGACTCTTACTTTGACTTCAACCAGTGCACAGAGGAAAGCCCTGTGTCCATGTCCCAGATGTTTTTCCCTTCCATCTATGCAATCTCTGTTTACCATAATTATGATGAGGCCGTCGATCACTTGAACAATCGTTTAATCCACACAAAAGCCCCTGAAGAGATACGAGGGGGAGGGCTGCTCAAATACTGCAGTCTTCTAGTCAATGGTTTCAAGCCAGCCAATCCCAAAGACATGACCAGACTTGAGCCATACATGTGCAGCAGATTCTTCATTGACTTTCCTACGGAGGAAGTTCAGTATGCAAAGATCGAGAAGTATGTAACTTCCAGGTTCCTGCAGCACAAGACCTTTGCGGAAGGCGTCCGTAAAGGGGTGGAGTTCCTAGATATTCTCTATGCTGTAGTCGGCTCTCGTGCCAAATGCCTCGTCGAGAGTGAAAGACAAAAGACGATGCGTGTGATTTCATACATCAAGAACTTGCTTTCTCCTCCCACACCTTCCTTCTATCAGTATCAAGTCGTCACAGGGTTCCAGCAGCACCATCATCATAGTCATCATCATCAGCATAGGCACCAGTACAACCAGCGTTCCTCTGCGTCTACCAGGTACCTCCACTGTCACTATGACACCACTACCTCGACATCGTCGTCGTACAAAAGAAACTCCTCCCCTACTAACACCTTCGGCAGTAAACACCAGCGTAGTCATTGGAGTTCAGCAGTGGGAACCTCGTCAGCAAGGAGGACTAGTGCAGTGCACTGATTATCTACCGCTTTATTTTCAATTTATTAAAAACAAAAACAAAAAATTTTTTGGAGAGGATTGGAAGCAAGAAATGAATGACATCAGCAAGTTTTTTTTTCTTTGTATTTCTTTTGTGCAAATTTATTGCTATTTTTCTCTCATGCATTTGAATTGCCTTACATGTCTCTCCATTTTAGCCTGACAGAATTCAAACTTTCTGAACTGCAACATTGTCCTGAACTGCTCCAACAATCTATGTCATTATTAAAAAAAAAAACATTATATATTATATATACATAAAAAAAATTGTACAGTTTCTGCTTGTACAGAAAATTTGTGCTATTTGACCTTTCACCTTCATTTTCACTTTTTCATGTATTCAATGATCTTTTTTTTTGACTGAATAATCTTGTATTAAAAATTTTCTAATTCTTTTAACCAACAAAATGCCACCTAAGCAGCCAAATAAATTAATTGCATTCCAATCGGGTAAATGAATGATGTTTAGAAACAAAATGCTGAATCATTGTGTCCCAGTACTATGTCTTGTTGTCACATCAAAAAAAAAGACAGTTCAACGAGAAAATTGTCTTGTGTCTGTCACAGACTTCCACTTCTTGAATTTCTTAGCTTTGTCAGTGGACTTCTTTTTTTGCCAGCCGAATCCCTTGCCCTCTCTCTGTGCCCTCTGAGCAGCTGCTTTGCCTTTCTTGCTGCTGTGTATGCCTACAGGAAATGCAAGGTCATTGCTCGTTATATGCATCACCTCACAGATTAATTCATACATAATTTCAACAATAGTCAAGGAAGTATCTCAAGTAATACACTGAACATAAGAAGTTTACACAGACTCTTGAGGATATGGGACAGATAATTGTAGCATCAAGTTACTGTGCTAGCCACATTTACGCAAACAGGCTTCTAGAAAGTAGGGGAGGGGATCATTAGGAAGTAGGACTAAGATAATGGTCAACATCTCGTTCTAATTGGTACAAATGAGAGTGCCAGAGAAAAAAACAGCTAAACACATGTTAACCGTAAAATGTGTCCTCCCGCCCTCCAAGACTCTAACCTGAAGACCACTTCCTTTGACATAGTTACCAGTCAAACTGCCAACCTTAGGTTTCCTGGCTTTTACACTTTCAAAAGAAAAAAAAAAGCAAGAAAAGAAGAAAAAAAAAAAAAGCTCCTACACCACCACACAATGTATACTTCATTAGTTAGGGAGCCAATTCTGTAGGAAAGAAGTCTGGGCCAGAATTGCCCACAAAGTACAAGCCCAGCCTGAACCAGTTGAATTTCAAAGCTATAGATATTAATTATACTGATGAATTTAAGTATTCCTTTACAATATATTTTAATAAAGCTAACAATGATTGGTAGTTCGACAGTTTCTTTAAACACAGACTGACAGCGGATATATAACCACCTGTCCACACAGAGGCTACCTTACAAAGCCAGGCAACAAGAGGGACCAACAGAAACGGCACCACACATACATTGTGTTCTTAACACAAAGGAAAGAGGCCTCGGATGAGCTAATCTATAAATGACAAAAAACTTGCCAAAACAAGGTCATGACAAGCCACATACAGAGAGTGGTGGGTGCCCCAGTCAGCAAATAACCCAGTTACTACTGCCAGGTGGTGACTTCAGAAAGGACCTGGTCAGTATATATACAAACATGTGAGTATCATACAATAATAGATTTCAAAGGAAACCATTTAGGAGCTCCAACTCTAGTATAAAAGGTTAAGTTACTTATAGTGCTTCATTTTGAGTTTCTAAACAAGCCACTTGTATTCAGACTGAGGGAGTTGTGAAATTGTGTGAACCTGACCAAAATCTGGCCAATAACAAAATATTGCACCATCCATTAACGGAACCCAGCAAGTTCAGTCACACCTTCCCTTCTTCGCAGCGAGCCCTGCCTTATCCGTCAGCTCGGCTATCAAGCATAGATGAGGAAGGGAAGAATAGAGGATTAGGGGGAGTGGTTATTTGGCAAGTTCCAACTGTTATAAGCAAGCCACACCTACCAAGTTAATCCTACCCTTATAAGCAAGTTGAACCTTGAGTTAATCAGCTTTTACAGAACAAGCCCCACCCTCACACGCTCTCTCCTACTCCTACATAACCTAACAGCCCCACCCCACTACTCCAGCCCCACCTCACAAACCAGCTCCCCTTGCAAATTGATCAAGGTATGGGAACCAGCTTCCCCCTCTTTTTCACACTTACTCCCTATCAGTTCCCTACACATGTCCATATATGTCCATACATGGACATGTAGCCAACGTAAAACAGGAAACCAGTAACTCCCATGTCACCACACCTGTCTTCCACCCTCTTCTCTCATGAACTATTCATTCTTAATTTCTGGGAAAGATGTCCAAACAACCACCATGAGCCCCATCTACTTATATTTTACACTGGAGTCCGGTTAACTTCCTGCAGAGGAACTATAATTCAGGAGTGAATTTGTCGTACAAAATATGAGTAGTCTGTTGCCACACACATAGTAAGTAGATTAATAGGAGAGCAAGAGATACTGTCAGGTGAATGGACACACATACACATGCACACGCATACACATGCACACACTTGCGATTTGATGAAAAATACCACAGTTACATGTGGCCCATTTTACTTTTTAAGCAACCAAAAACCTCCCCCACTGAACAAACAACGACAAAACAACAGCTTTCTCTGGCCTTGTCTTACGGCCATAAAACAATACCCGAGTAAATAAATAAGATTGTGGAGTAGAATTTAAAGTCATGAATCCAATTGATTTATATTGTTGTGTTTCGTGCAAACCACAACCACACAATGGGACACAAAACTAAAACAGGCATACATACAATACAAACAATAACTCGAGGCAAATGGTATGGAGCACTGATGATGCATCAACACTGTAAAGCCACATGCAATGAAACTAAGTGACACAATTTATCCTTGATCAGTGCATCCATCAGAAATACTCAAACTCACAACAAGACTTCGCCCCATCCAGTACAGCAAACCACAACAGAGAAGCCACTCACTAATTACTTACTGAGGGAGACTCCAGGGGGAGTGGAGAATCCGAAGGCCTTGGCCACTCTCTGGAGGTCTAGCTCCTCCACGTTAAACACGGCCTTGAGGGAGTGAGATGCATACGATTGCAAGTATGAACGAAAGGCATCTCTGGCAGATCTGTGCAGGTAGTAGTTCTTACCTATGAGACGTTCCAGCTACAAGAAAATTACAATGTATTAAACCAACAAAAAAATAGTAACATGAAAAGAAATGTGACCAGTCCACCCCAAAATAAGTGCACTGTCCTAATTGTAAAATGTTCAAATCTTCCACAAGTGATCCAAAAGTAAACATTTCCTATTTTCTTCCTCCTCAGCTATAGACACCAAGATTAACACTCCCAAAGCTCATTTACTACAACCAAGGACACACACACACACACACACTTATCACTTACCCTGGAGTTCTCACTACAACGTATCTGATAACGATTAATGTGTCTGAAAACTTAATGCATCCCTAAATTAATCCAAGGTTTAAAGTCGCCAACAAAGTAGAACGGAATTGGGTGATGACTACTAAACGAGTCAGTGATTGAATTCTTGTCTACAAATGTTGTAGTTGAGTTGATAATTATCAAAGAAAGTTGGTCCTTGCAACAGCCATAGCTACTGGACATGGAACACAAATTACGACGCGTTGACACATTGTCACTTAACAACAACAACTCTCTCTCTAGCTACAATTAGAACTGATGCCAAGGAATCACAATAACCACTGTACCCTGACCTGAGAAAATTAGAGATGAAACCATGGCAACTATGATATCCTCACTAGTGAGATCATGGAGGTGCCAAAAGCTGAGCTCAATAAAAATTTTCAATACTGATGAAAAATGTTTCTTATATATAATAACTAGACCTTCTGGGATAACCAAAAACACGCAAGTTATGGTCTTACGAATAAATAATATATTTAATATACATAATTTGGGTTATATCCTACAATTAACATTTTCTACAATAGTGCACCAACAGTCACGTCTTTCAAGGAATGTACTCAAAGGTCACATCCATGTGTTGTTTTACCAGGAGATTGAGCGCAACAGAAAGTTTTAGTTCAAGCACACACAAATCACCACGGCAATAGCCTCCACCTGGCCCAGAATGATGATTCAATACTGTTATTGCAATTGTGCTGCCGCAAATTCTTACAATCATACAATCCAATCATACAACCATACAATCATGCAATCATACAATCATACATGATAACTAACAATAAAATGAGTAAATAGTAAATAACTGGATCCTGGGAACTGCAAGAATCAGAACAGAATAGGAGGAAGCCCCTCCAAATATTGACATTCCAGTCATAATTAATTAAGTTATGAAGTACTTATTTTAGTAGTAAATAAAGGGAAAAAACAAAACAAAACAAAACAAAAACGAACAAACAAAAAACAACAACAGAGGCAAAATTTAAACGTTTAAGAGTTACATTTAAATTATGCCTCTGTTTTTTTTCTTTCTCTCTTCCTTTATTTACTACTAAAATAGGTACTTCATAACTTAATTAATTACGACTGGAACGTCAATATTGGACTATTACATATGCTAACAAGTGAACATTATACTTACTGTAATGATATCAGTAACAGATATTAGCAGGCAGTTGCAGGATACAAAAAATAGTGGGATAGTTATATTAGGTATACACTTGCACACATGCAAGCACACACACACACACACACACACACACACACACTTACCTGCATCTGTACATTGCACAACTTCTGGCCAGCAAAGTCGTACTCGTTGAGTGGTACCTGCAGAGCAAATCACGTCAGGACACATTAGAATGTACACACACGTGCACACAACACACACATTAAAACCCAAGACCCCAACCACAACAGAGCATTGTGCAAGACACACTGCCATTCTGTAAGTGCCTCTATTCTTCACTGACCTATTAGTGCTCAGACAAGGAGGGAGGGAGTCATCCACAGCACTAATAGGGGTGTCATTTCACCACTCATCATAGAGAGAGAGATGGCATAGTAACTAAAACTACCCCCCACCCCCTTACTTTGACACCTACCTATATAACTACAAACAATACACACAATTTGGAATTACTCGCAAATAAATTACTTCAGAGTGATATTTTAGCTGTCAGCTTATTAAATAGTCACAACAATTTTAAAGAAGATGGTAGAGAACAAATTACTGACAGCTGGAAACTGGTTTACATTGCAAATTGAAGAATTATAAGTTGAGAAAGCTCTACAGAATTACATAATAATATCATCTCCTTCATAAGATAAAAAAACCAAACCAAAATGATATTAAATTAACTGCAACTCAGTGAAACATGACACACACACACACACACAGATTTCCTACTGTAGTCATTGTCTATAAATTTCGCTTTTTCCTGCTTATTTTAATGACCGTCACTCAGGTCTCGTATGGGGCAGTCCCAGAAGTCAGCACTGCCAGTATGAGTAAGTTCCCTCAATTAAGTCCGTGTACGGTGATCAGTAGCTGAAGGAGAAATATTGGATGACACAGATAAGAGAAAGTAGACACGCCCACAACTAATTATTTATAAGTGTCATATGACAATACTTAAAAGTCTTGATGGAAAAAAAAAAGATAATTGATAGAATTTAAACACAACAAACCATACAATGCCACACATCTGTGCTTTTCCCCAAATGTATTGTAGAGAACTAAAAAAGAAATGAAAAAGGAACACTATGCACACGTACATGTACCCACAAATATAAGTACACACACGCACACTGAAATACTTCGGATCGCTATTACCATCCTGCTTTTGACACAATTAAAAAAAAGGTGTGAACACAAAGCTCACAAACAGCATCTGGACTGCAGGAAGCTGTGACTTGCAGAAATCCAATGTTGACTTGCCTTGGTTTGCTGTGACTCGATACTTGAAGCTTCAGTCACCACACACCAATGCCATTCAATACTGGGCATGTGCACCAGGCAACGAGCGTGCAGGAATCTAAGGCAGCCCTTGACCGACACAACAAACACGTACCAAAAACAAACTATAGCCTTTCCTAGCTCTCATGCTCAACAATGGAAACAATTAATTCATTCTAGCAGCAATCAAGTACTGCATCCAACCAATTGTAATAGAGTGACGGAATTAGCATTTTAAACATCTCAGTAATTATGAGCGAAACCATCATCATTATCATAAAAAAAGAAAAAAAAAGAAAAAGAAAAAGAAAAAGAAAAAAGCAATACGCACACATATCCTCGCTAAATGACAGAGTAACAAATAGGAACACTTGTGTCCTGTACCTAAATAGAAGACGTCCATTAATCAAAGTGCTCATTTGTGTTATCTTAGATAAGTGGACAGAGGGAGAGAGAGAGAGAGAGAGAAAAAGAAAAGCTTATGGATGTTCGTGCGTTAGTAACAGAATTACTTCACACACACACACACACCTGTGCATCAATTCTTTGGGAAGCAGTCCATGGTCCATGTCACTTGAATTCACTAGACCCAACATCCATCCCTATCCTTACAATGTACTGTACTTCCATTAAAGGAAGCCATAGCAATTACTTCCGCTCACTTTTAAAAATAATCAGCATAATACACCAGCTGTGTGTCTGAACATTGTGGGTTAGAGGTCAAGCCACATACACACACACACATTCCTAATGCATGACTAAATAATGTATAGAGTAATAACTACCTCACACCAGGAAGGAAGTGTGCAACTTCCACTTTCACGCCTTACACCACTTGAAAACATCTGAAGCAATGTGCCAGGGTAAAGGAAATCAAGGGTCAACTAAGTTCCTTATTCCACTCTTTGTCTGGTACCAGCAATGAAAGTTTAGCAAACATGCGTATGGAGAGGTTAAAAATAAATAAATAATAAATGTAGTATTTAAATAAATAAACTAATAAGAAAAATAGAGTGACAAAGTGAGAATTATGGTCAGCAAGTTTGAAAACTAAGGAACTAGTAACACCTTGGTCTCTCCAATAGCATCTCATTCACTGGTTCATCCACTGGTTCATTCACTGGTTCATCCACTGGTTCATCCACTGGTTCATCCACTGGTTTATCCACTGGTTCATCCACTGGTTCATCCACTGGTTCATTCACTGGTTCATCCACTGGTTCATCCACTGGTTCATTCACCAACAACTCCGACTACATGCACTTCACCAAGTGATATGAAGAAGCCTTACACGCACACACACATACATGCACAGAAGAGTGGACAACTGTAGTCACAACGAACCATCCAAATGGCACTTCTGGTATTTCTGTTTCTGGTTGTAATGCATTAATGGGGTTTCTACTTCGAAAATGATTGTAAATGATTGAAATGAAGGCAATCCTACTGGGAGCTCTTAGAAAACTATGCACCCTACAGGGGTTCCATTAATTAAATTAATAATGAAACAGCCATTACCTATCTCTTACAAGGAAATCTCTAATCATTAAATATGCCTAATCCTTACACCTCAAGTTATTTTCTAAAATAATAATTAACGGCACTCTAAACTAAATGAAATAATAAGATGCATCAGGTAAAGTAATTGGACAATACAATCTCAATGTCCCTAGCTGCCCGACTGTGCCCCTTCTCTCTGGTGCTTACAACTAAGCCTTACTGCCTCGCCCCCTAAGGCAACCTTCACACAGTCAGTAGTGATAAAAGTGTTTCACAAGGATGCCTGATCACTAACAGTCAGGTCAACCTTATCATCGGATGCCTGATCACTAACAGTCAGGTCAACCTTATCATCGGGACAGAGCAGACAAACACAACTTCAGTAAAAACAAAACACTTTTAAAAGAACCCACTAAAGTGATAGATTACTGGAGCCAAGAAACTGGATATGTACAACTCATACTACTAAAACTGAGATAGTCGCACTAACAATGAATCTCTAAAAACTCCACTTACTGAAGCAATAACAAGACATCATGATAAACATAAAAAATTAAATGAATTAAAGAAAAAAGAAAGAAAAAGGAATGATGCGTGTGCAGTTAGCCTGATTGGGAAGCAATAGAAGACATTATGAACAGTCTCACAGCAAACAGCAGCAGGTGTGCTTCATTACTGCTAATACATTAACTGAAAGAGAGACACTTGGAGGGCTTGCTCTCTCCTCGTTGTTGCAACACACAACAGCATCGCAGCAGGTTGCCATAACAGTGCACGTAAGAAAATACGAAACAACCACATCACACCCCGCCCACACAGGCTCTTGCAATCCACTATGGTTAAAAAAAAAAAAAAAAAAAAAAAAAAAAAAAAAAAAAAGTTGGTGTACTGCATAATACTTTCTTTAGCATGCTTGCTACCACTGGTCACCACAACTTGGGAAGCCCTGCGACAGTAAAACATGATATGTCCTGACCTAATAAAGCAGACAACAATGGAGCACTTGTTGGGAAAGTCAGGCACTCCATTAACCCTCAACTACCTAAACATGCACACACATAGCACCAAAACTTCCACATCAATTGTTTACTGTCTTATTTTCATATCGTAACACCCACACAGACATGTACGCACGCACACACACACACACACACAACAGTTACCAACCTTTGACAGCTTCAAGATTTTGAGGAAGGCTAGCTCTTCAGGTAGTAGAAATAAAAGTGCCTGACCCCTCCCACCAGCACGAGCTGTTCTTCCAACTCGATGGATATATTCCTACATCAGCACACACACACACACACACGTATATTTATTAACACATACCATTATTCCTAGATATTTAAATATCTCAGTTCCATCAATTCTTCATTGTCGCGCCACACCCTCTACCTCACTTGTACTGCAACATTCCTCCGACAATTTCTCTCATTCTTGAGGAAACAGATGCAAGGACTGAAGATTTAACAAGAGAATACTAAAGTCCTTATTGTTAACCTCACATATATATACACTAAATCATGGAGAAAAGAACACAGCAAACATAGACTTGTGAAGTGATGTACATACAGACTTGTTTTTAACAATTCCAATGTGTTTGCATATGTTTGCAAGAAAAAACAAAAACAGCAACAACAACAAACAAAGAAACAAACTAGTGGTGTGCTTGAGCACAAATGGCGAGCAAACCTTAAACTACACTATTGTTATTCAAACTACTAAAATAAAGTTGAGTTGTTAAATTACGCATATACGGTAAAGGGGATTCAATGCCATAGTAACCAATCCCCTCAACTGTTTGAATTGAAAAAGAAGCAACAAAATCAAATCACGTTATTTAAAATTTTCTTTGTGATATTCTTAATAGTAGTTGTAACGCACAATACTTTCACACAACTGAACATACCTACGCAAGACTTACCTTCGTGGTTCGTCTAGTGGACAATGAATTGTCAAGTAAATGCTGTTGAGTAGTGCTTATAACTGTGACAAATAGTGTATTAACTTACCACCGCCACTAACTCCAATAGAAATGGAGCTCCCAGCAAAGCGGTAAACAATTCAATTTCTAAGGTGATACGGGTAATGGTCGCTAAACCAGAGGATTCTGTTTAGTGAAGTTTGGGACGGGGTCAAACGCCGAGCGAACACAAAAATATGGAGGGTCAAAATACAAAATGACATACATACGTCCAAACATATATATAAATAAATAAACAAACATCCCCGATTTTCCATTGTGTTACCCCTGTAAGTGTCTCGCTCGCTCGCCGAACAAAGCCCCCCCCCCCCCCCCCTCCCCATTTGCCTAAATCCGAATCCTGTTTTTGACATAAAACTAAAACATACATTCAATCCAGCTCTCCTTTACTTCATGGTGTTAGTAGGTTACCACAACATGTATTTAGTCAGTTAACTTCCATACATTAATGAATGATATTTTAAATCCCAGAATATATTATAATATATTATATATATAATATAATTATAATTAATTAATCTGGAATTTTTTTTTTTTTTTGTTGCAAAAACCTAAATAATAATAATAATAATAATAATAATAATAACAACAACTACTACTAATAATAATAAATTATGGAGAGCTGACTGTTGGAAAACGTAAGCGATTAAAAAAATCGCATCCGCCCACCTGTTCTGCATAGCGTAACTACTAGGGAAGGTTAGGAAGTATCCTTACTCCAATTACAATTAAGTCACCGGTACTCCAGTGACCCACAGCAACCTTCAGAGGCACAACTACCTCTTCTTGTGAGGTGTCACTTCCACCAACAGATGTGACACCACTCAATTAATGAAGGAGATTACCCAGAAACAACAACAACCAAGGAAAAATAATAACTACAATAGCAACAATAACATTGATGTAATAAAAAAGATAACAATAAAAAAATTTAGTATTATCAATAATAACAAAACAGTAATAACAAATACAATAAATAAAACAATGATAACAACAACAACAACAGCAAAGACAGGCTTCAAATAAATTATTGTACTCCCTCCCTTTGTCTATCACCCACTTGAACAAGTAGATGATGAGCTTAACAAAAAAAGTGGAAAAAGTACACTTAGTATACTCACTGAGTCAGACAGAACTGGTTACAACACAACGAACTATATTTTCCCAACAACTTGCTGGATTGCATGTCTTGTCTGGACAATGAGGTCATAGGTCACACAAACTCATTACACGGTAAACAAACAGGGGACACACACAATCAAGCCCCTAATCTCTTATTAGGAATCTCTACAAGGGGTAACCCTGTCACACTTATGCAATCCTACAACCAAAAGCTCTCCCTTTTTATTATTTATATTTTTTAACCCCTGCAGTATCAGGTCACCACAATGTTTCTAAACACAAGACAACTTCTGTCTTTATCTCTTAGGGATTTAAAGTTGTGCAGTGTCTTCATGATTCTAGTTCTGGTAATACGGCCTGGAACGGAATATGAGTGTTCGGTCATTAAGTTTCTAGTCATAATGCCGTATACATAGCAACCAGAGGGTTGGGGTCAAATACATTAGCATTTGTATCTAAACTGTATTAAATTAGATCATTCACTATTGTTCTGCTGAACCAGCACTTTTTTAATGTGTATGTTTCAGCTGTACTACTTCCAACATTGCCTCAACTTTCAATGTGTCTGGCAGGATGCACATAATGAATCCCAGCATTGGGATACTCCATGTTAGACAGCACGTGTGTGTACATGATGTAATACAGATACAACTGATGGGTACAGACTTTTCTAAACACATCATTGGTAACCACAACCATGCATTAGTAATCCATCTAACAATATTGCTCTTATCTAGCTCTTTCACAGTAATGACTCCACCGATAATAGAATGCTATATAGACTGAAATAATTACAAATTTGTGTATAATATTTTAAGTTACCATTAGAAACTTTATGATTGCATAAATTAGCTAGCTTTACATCTATAGTTGGGTACTGGTTAAAACATACTATTTGCCAACTGTTACTACATCAATTTCAGGTAAGAGTAGTATGTAGTTGCTTCTGTATACGCAACACAACACAGTGGACCATTGGTGTGAACCCAAGGCTAAGCTACAGTTATTGTAATAATTATCAAGACTAAAAGTCAAGAACAATAGATCAGTAATTACAGGCAAGAAGAAAAAAAAAAAAAAAAAAAAGCAGCTGAAGAAATCTCAAAGAGAGGGAGGGATTGAATATTCTTGTTGCAAAATTAGTTATTAGTAACCAGTGAAACATAAACCACATTGTTACCTTCCCTCACCTTGGGATCATCTGGAGGGTCATACTGGATGATCCAGTCCACCTCAGGGATGTCCAAACCTCTAGCAGCTACATCTGTACACAGAAGTATACCACTCTTAGCCTGGCAGAACTCCAGGAAAGTGGACGTGCGTTTCTGCTGCTTCTGTTTCCCCTGCAAATAAACAAACACACCAACCAACTAACTAACGCACATACATACTTTAAATTTAGAATAAAGTATTGCTGGAGTTTTGATTCTCATGGAGCCGAGTTATAAGAAAATGTTACACAAACAATACTACACTTTGGAAATAACTCATACAGGGATGCGCCAGAAATGAGTATCAAACCAAGCCATAGGGCCAACAGTAATTAATTAAGGGCCAGCATACAATCTACCCCTGGCTAGACTACTGTGATGCAACAGCCACGCAAAAATCAATTTCTCAGAATGTTTGTTTTAAGCCACATAAATGAGTAATGATTAGACAGACACCCTACAATTACAACTACTAACCACTAGCTTCACCAACTTCGCGACAATACGTTCATGCATATGTATGCAGCGTCACTGATATGGTCAACTTTTGAAACTTCTGCTTGGATCACAGCAGACCTTCAACTAACTAAGTTTTCCCAGCATTTGGTACTTCACTATAAAGTTGGACCAATGAACACCAGCTGTTGGATGAGCAATATTTCCACCTTACCCGTGACAATATTATATATACTGTCTGGTCCCATGCAGCGTGTACAAATAATAAAATGTAAAATAATAACAACAAATAATAATAAATTAGTATTTACGTGGAGCTGACTGCTTCACGCTTTCTCAAAAACTGAACAAAAACAACAATAATAAACTAGTACCTACACGGAGCTGACTGCTTCACATTTTCTTTAAAAAGCCCAAAATAAAACACAACAGCACAATAAAAGAACTTAAATAGTCTTTCTAAGTAAGTTTATACCCAATTCAACAGTTAATTGTCAGTAATCTTCAAAATCAGAGCGTAACAGACCAACAACCCTGTCACGCATGCGCACTGAGGGTCAGTGACAATCCTCAGAGAGACACAGTAAGTCCTCATGACCTAATAATGCTATGGCTTCCTTGAAGAAGAGAATGGATGTCGGTAAACGAACTTCCTGCAACTGTGCTCATTAGTGGCTTCCCAAGTTTAATACGACTAACTTGGAGGACAAAGATAACCGGACGACTGAGGAAGCACTACACACAGAAACTCACTCACACACACACACACAAACTCACACTTTGAATTGAAGTCACTATATACCAAAAGGACCCTATACCCGACAGCCAATACAGGAGGGACATGCAACTGATAGGCATATACATGCTGCTGCCATAATAAGTGGCATCACAACAGGAAAGAGAGGAAAGGCTGGAATAAAATATATAGAAATAAGCTCACCAGGTATCTTGCTACCTGACTGCTAGTCACCTCCAGGGTGCAGCCAGTCACCTCCAGGATGCAGCCGGTCACCTCCAGGATGCAGCCACACGAGGCCAACTCATAGAATCGTTTATATGAATGCGTATAATGTGCAATTACAATCTCCACCTCCTCATCTCTAGCTAGAGCAATCCTCGAGCACCTCACAAATTACATCACTGACATAGGAATGAGAATCATTCCAATGACATCACTGCAGGTCAAATGGGGTGGGAGGGCACTAATATGAGGTCAAAGGTGAGCACGTGTACTTGAATTTTTCACATACATACCCCTGGACACAAGTTACATCCACTATCTACCCTCCCCCCCAAAAAACAAAACAAAAACAACAACAAAAAAAAACAAACAAATAAAAGACTAACATGGATGTCCAGAACTGTAATGTCGATGTAGTTGAGGAGCTCTGAGTGAAACTTGACCGACTTGCAAGAGGAGAAAAACACCATGAGCTTCTTGTTTCTGTTCTTCTTTAAGAAAGTGAACAACAGAAGGAACCTGGTTTCAGACGGACATACCACATAGCCCTAAAAATAATTAAAGGTTGTAAGTAATATTGAAATTCCTTTCCCTTTCTTTCTACCTGACACATCCTACCACAGATTTAACCTGCCCGCTGCTTTCTGACAACCACTACAAGCATTCAGTATTCTGTTATGCATGAAAGAGAGAAAAAACTAAAAAACCACAACAACACAGAATTAAACTATGAAAGAGACACATAAACAGCAGCCAAAAATTTGCTGGGCAATTAGCAGATTATCTAAAGAATGGTGACCTTATCACGAGGATCATTGTAGGCCAAGCCACAGCCACAGCCTCGCTGCACTCAATGGCACTTACAATTCCTTTCATATTTCAAAGTAATAGACTATACAAGCCCACACAACTATTAGCACGCAGACACTCGGCTATTAGTGCCACAACAACCGCACACATCGCCACAACACCTTCATCGTTGATTCGAACAAACAAACAAATGAAACAAATATGATAAAAGCTTTTTGTGGCTAAGACAAGAATGTTCAAATTAAAGTGCCTTCCCTCCTGGAACTTGTCTTCACGGATGAAGCCTGGTAGACTCAACCCCATCACCAGACACCCAAGCTCACACATTGCTTGCTAAAGAATATGCTCTAGTACTGTGCCAAATGTATCGTGAATATAATAGAAAATAATAATAATAATAATATAAAAAATAATAAAATAAAAAATTGTATAATAATAATAATAAAAATAAAACCAGCACAATTTATGATTTAAACAAATTATAAATTCATATTGTAAATTAAGTCCTAAAAGATATACATTGTATCTCATTAGTTCTAACTATCACACACATTTCTGTCCTAGTCAACAACCACACATACACAGAATACGGTAGTCCAGATAACTAACTAGTGATGTGCTTGAGCACAAATGGTGAGCGAGACTAAAAGTACACTATTGTTAAACGATTGATTTTAACTTCTAACACTCAAGCTACTAAAAAAAAAGTCTTTAAGTTTTTAAATTATTTATATACGGTAAAGGAGATTCAGTGTCATCATAGTAACCACTCCCTGCAACTGTTGAATTGAAAGAAAAGGAAAAAACCAACAAAAACAAACAAACAAACAAGTCACTTTATTTAACCAGTTTTAGTTGTAACGCACAATACTATTCACACAACTGAATACACCTACACGAGACAATGAACTTTCATGTAAATACTGTTGCAGGGCTTATTATAACTATGACACCACCACAACTCGATTAATTAACTGCACCCTCAAAAGAATTCAAAGCGGTAAACAATTCAATTTCTAGGATGATACGGGTAATGATCGATAAACGAGAGGGTCAAAGTACAAATGACACATAATATACATCCACACACATATATAAACAAATATCCCGATTCTCAACTTAACACCGCTGTATAGTGTCTCGCTCGCTCGCCAAATATTTAGCAAAACACTAAACAACCTCACAATTTGAAGCACATACACTTCACCAGTAACTATAATTTGCTGTTTATCCATTACTATAGTAACCCAAGCCCCTCCCCACACATTCACCTGCTCCAGCCCGTCTACAGTGGAAGTATCCTTGTGGTCATCCACGCCCACATAAAGAGGAGCTTTGCGCAGGGAGATGCGAGCCAAGTCCTCCACATTGCGAGTCTGAGTGGCAGAGAAGAGAACAGTCTGTCTCTGCCCTGGACACAACACATGGAGAAAAAAGAACACCATTTCATAGGGACTTGAACATGACAGTTGGAATTGTGTTTGCATCAAGGAATGACACACATCTCCATCCATTGACTAATCAGGGATTCCATCTTAACAATTAGTCTGGTGGTGGGTGGGGGAAGCTAGATAAAAAACCCGACTATCTCTCCACTCTCCGTGTGTACTGGGACACACACACACACACACACACACACACATATAGTGAAATGATCTCATTTCCTAAGCGAATCTGCAGAGAGATGAGCCGTGTCAACACCAGCGTCTAGCTGATGCTCGCCATGTCTGAGTGGCATTAGTTCCCATTGTGTCACACACGTGCAGGCTACAAGTAATGAAGTAATGCTGTAACAAGTCTGGTCTGTCTGCACTCCCCCCACCACACACACACACACCAGTCTCTTAATCTTACTGATTGTAGATCATATAATTGTAGCTACCCCAGTAGGAACTGAAACCGTATTCTAGTATGAAATGTCTAAACACTACCTTCTTAGCAAAGGTTTCTGCTACTCCATCAGCTAGGACACTAAGGATGAAGCCAACAAAAGATCACTGGTCAAAACATATCTTTCCACAATCCTTTAACATCATCTCTATAGCCATTTCACTTTGCAAAAAAAACAACAACAACAACAACAAAAAAATGTTGCTATTGCTTTGTGTCATTAGGCTAATCCTTCTTATGGTTTGTGTCCATATTCATAATGGCACTCAAATCTAATCGGGGGGCGGGGGTGGGGGGCGGAGAATAATAAGTTATAGTTAAAGCATGAGCCCTTAGTTTCTAGTCGATTTATTGCACGACAGCCCGAGGGCCGTAGGCCCGAGTGCTGAGTGCGATAAATGTACTAGGCACTAAGCGCTCATGCTTTAACTATTTTAAATACCGGGCAAGTGTTATTGCACACTTGCCAAGTTATTACACCTGACAACAATATAGCAACGGTATTTAAGTTCAGTTTAGTTGCCAAAATCAAAGCTTACCTAGTCCTGGTATATTTTAGTCGTTGATGCAGTCATTAACTCTCAGCACATATGCGCGAGAGTTATAAAAGTCATCCTGTCTGTCGCGCTCTGATTTCTGAGATTACTGGCAATTAACTGTTGATTTTGGTATGAACTTACTCTGGACAGCAATTTAAAACCTTTTCTTGTGCTACTTTTCCCCCCCTGATTTTTGAGAAAATGCAAAGCTATTGGTTCTGCATAGGTACTAGCTTTTGTGGGTAACACCCTTTCATCATGTCGTGAGCTAATAATTCTCGGCAGCGGTAGTCTTGTGTTACACCAAAAAGTTAAAGAGTTCTGAGAAATGATCATGTAAATGTAGTTTAAAGTAGTTAAACGTAGTTAACGAAGAGTACAAGCAGTCAGCCCACAGGCCACAGCTTGGGATTATGAATAAGGGGTAAGGTAATCCTGGGGTGTGGTGGCCCTAGTTCGGTGGCTCTAGCACACGCATAGTAGCCTCACCCTCACGTGGTCACGCATAGTAGCCTCACGTGAGACAGTGTCCTGTCCTGTCCTCGTGGCCACCTCCTGTCCTCGTGGCCACCTCGTGTCTGTAGCCAGTCAGGCAGCAGTCGAAGGCAGCACTAGCGGGCTTATAGTACTGATTACATTTATTACATTTACACGCTTATAGTACTGATTACATTTATTACATTTACACGCTTATAGTACTGATTACATTTATTACATTTACGCTTATAGTACTGATTTAGGTAAACAAGGTTCCCCCTGGATGGAAGACTCCCCAGCAGAGACCCCTTTCTCACCGGAGCAGCTGGCCTCTGGCCTGGTTGGCCGAGAAGTACAGAGGGCCAGGCTTTAGTGACTCCAGCGCCCCCTGAGAGCATCAACCTCAGCGACTCCCCCAACCACTGGGCACCCAGCTGTCTCTGCCTCCACGAGCAGTGGTAAGCAAATATCTAGCTCCTGGGGTAGGGGGAACTAGGTTAGCAGCAGACTAGGAAGGGACAGGTTTAATTGAGCGGCCCACAGGTTGTAATCATACCTATACCTAGGGCTGCAGCACTCTTGGTGCTCTGACTCTCGGTAAATACCTACGGCTAGGGCTATGGCACGCTCACGCAGCACGAGGCTGACCCTCAGTGAACACTTAGGGCTATGGCACGCTGCTGACCCTCAGTAAGTAGCAGGCACGCTGCCTGGCCATAGTGATGGCAAGGGACAAGTGAGAATATAGGGTTGCTCTCCCAAAGCAAGTCTCCCATCAAAAAAAAATAAAAAAATTCAGGGTGTAGGCGCAAGGCACGCTGCCCGACTCCAATTGATTCCATCTGTATTTCGCCCCTTGCAGATTATGCGGGCACGAGTACCATGGGCATGGACGCTCTCGCAGAGCTCCCAACCTTCACTCCAACGCCGGGGAGCGGCTCGGGTCTCGACCTGCTGGCAGCAGCGGCTGCGAAGGATGGGTGGGTGGACGATGCATCTGGGCGGAACACAGGCATTACTCCCCTCAGCAAGATGGGTCCATTCAACCCAGCAGCCACGCTGGCACCGAAAGTGGCGAAGAAGGTGTTGGGATTGGAATTTGTGGAAATGTCGGAGGTAACGATGGATGCCCCCCCAGAGCCAACCCCCTCCCGCCCCCTACAGCCCTCCCGACCAATGATCACGGACATCTCCCACTGGGTGGAGAGATACGCTACCATGGCGGCTCTTCTCACCACCCGTTTCCCTCACAAGGCCCCAGAGTTGCTGGCCTACTTGGCAACGATCGTGAGGGCTGAACGGAATTATGAGCCAGGAAGGTGGGTAGCTTATGACCGGCAGTTCCGGAGGGAGGCACTGGCCAAGAAGTGCCTGGATTGGTCAGTCCCGGATGCAAGGCTGTATAGCGAGGCATTTACGGGGAGGGCACGATCTATCCCGCGCTGCTCCCTGTGCCTGCAAGACGATCACCAGGCCAACGTGTGCCCACAGAACCGGGACCAGCCATGGTGGGTGTGGCCATTCGGCTCGGGGCCAGCAGGACCACCACAGGGGAATCAGGGCACGCTGCCCCGGACACCGAGGAAGGCAGCCGATGTTTGCAGACGGTTCAACGAGGGCCGCTGCAGACTGCCGTCTTGTCGGTACGTGCACGCCTGCAAGGAGTGTGGGGGGGACCACCCCAGTATGCACTGCGGCAGGACTCGGCCGCGAGCGAGGTCCCCTCACCGCCCCACAGCCCCCCCCTCGCAAGGGCAGTCAACAGGCTGGACACGCCGCTGAACATAATGGACAAATTCACAATTATTATGATGTGATGGAACTGATTATTCTGTATTAGAGGCATTGATATCTGTCAAAAGGGCGGGGGTAAGGTCGTTGGGGTAAGGGGAGAGGGTAGGCAAGGGAGACGTGGGACTTCAGTTATGCCAACTTCAATTACCTAAACACCATGTTGGTGACACACCTGAAACCCAATAGTAGCACGTGCAGACGTAAGTTACTGGGTAATATCCCCACATGAGTATTCTACTAACCTGGTTCTGAACTAGATGGCTATTCAACCTCGTGCGGGTAACTGGAGTCCCACTGTAGTTAAGTATCCACCTCCTTGGTGTGACGGTCATTCTGACCACCATAAAGTGCGTATTGTTATAGTAACCTCAATCTCATTTAGGCTGGGAAGACATGTACCCCTACACGGCAGATTTAATCTGCCTAAGCAGTTGTCGCCCTCTGTGCCAGTTTACTATCCCAGACCTCTGTATAGTATCAACCCAGCTGAAGGCCGACGCATGGGAACTCTTCCTGGCATCTCACCCGGACAAGGCATATGTAGGCTACGTAACTCAGGGTCTACGTGAGGGCTTCCGGATTGGATTCAAATGGGAGAGCCCCCTAACATCAGCCACATGCAACATGCATTCCACCAGACTCCGGCTTGCTGCTATATCGGGCTACATTGCCGACGAACTGTCCAAGGGTCGCATGCTCGGCCCCTTCCCACTCGCATGGAAGGCACAGGTGCACATCAACAGGTTCGGCCTCATCCCAAAAGGCCACAACACGGGAAAATACAGACTTATTACCGACCTGTCCTATCCCAGCGGATGTAGCGTGAACGATGGCATTTCACCAGCCCTCACATCCCTGTCCTACGTCACTGTGGACGACATTGCAAAGATGGCACAACAAATGGGTAAGGGCTCTCTCTTAGCCAAGATGGACATAGAGGCCGCATACCCCTTATTCCGGTACATCCTCAGGACCGAATCTTGCAGGCAGTGGAATGGGAAGGAAAACTCTATGTGGACCCCATGCTGCCATTCGGCCTCCGCTCAGCCCCCAAGATTTTCAATGCGGTGGCCGATGCATTGAACTGGTGTCTGCAGAAGGCTGGCATTTGCTATATCCAGCACTATCTGGACGATTTTATCGTAGTGGCGCCCCCACAGTCAGGCGAGTGCAAGGAAGCGGTGGAGACCATGGATGCAGTGTGTAGGCAGTTGGGGGTGCCAATGGCTCCTCACAAACGAGAAGGTCCCACAACGTGTCTGGTGTTCCTAGGTATCGAGATCGATACAGTTGCGGGCGAGCTCCGCCTACCAGCTGAGAAGCTGTCGAGGTTAACTACACTACTCAATAAGTGGGGCGCTAGAAAGTCGTGCCAGAGGAGAGAGCTGGAATCCTTGATTGGGGTGTTGTCCCATGCCTGCAAGGTGGTAAGACCCGGACGATCATTCCTCCAGAGGCTGCTAGACCTCTTGCATGCTACAGGTACACGGCGGGGCAACAAATGCATCATTCGCCTCAACAGGTCCTGCCAAGCAGATATTGCTTGGTGGAGGGAGTTTGTCGGGCCATGGAATGGAGTGTCCTTCCTATGCCCAACCCAGGAACTACCAACAGTGGAGGTGACGTCGGATGCGTCGGGGTCTTGGGGTTGCGGGGCTTGGCATTTGAGTGAATGGTGCCAAGTTCCCTGGGATAGCAGAGCTGACTCCTTGTCAATCGCTGCAAAAGAGCTCGTCCCCATTATTCTAGCTTGTGCTATTTGGGGTCAGGCGTGGCATGGCCACAGGGTGCATTGCAGATGTGACAACCAGGTAGTCGTAGCAGCTCTGCAATCCAGAGCCAGTAGAGATGCGGGGGTGATGCACCTGCTAAGGTGTCTGATTTTTGTCGAGGTGCAATTGGGGTGTCATCTATTCGGATCGTACATTGACACACACGCTAACCATTTGGCCGACGACTTGTCTCGTGACCGTGCCTTTTCTTTCCTCTCTAAGGTTCCGTCAGCAAGTCACACACCCACACCAGTGCCACCCCATCTCCTGGACCTTCTCCTCAACCCCCAAGCCGACTGGGTGTCCCAGGAATGGCGTCAGCGGTTCAGCGGTACTTTCAGGAGGGCCTGGCGCCGTCCACACGTCGCACATACGACGCGGCAATGAGGAGATTTCACAGCTTCACCATTCATTTCAGCATTCAGGCACCCTTTCCAGTCACGGAACATCTGCTGTGCTCATTCGCTGCATATCTGGCGGACCAAGGCCTGGCACCACAGACAATCAGAAGCTACCTTTCGGCTGTCCGCAACACACAGTTAGCCTTGGGATTCCCAGACCCTAGGGACCACTCGTCACTGCCGATCCTGAAGCGGGTTCAGGCGGGAATCCAGCGAGTCAGATCAATGGGGGGTCCTCCTTCGCGTCTCCGCCTACCGATCACAGTGAGTGTCATGGAGCGAATCAAGACTCATCTGGATGCAGCAGATACTCCACACAAGGAACTCATGTGGGCGATCTGTTGTACGGCCTTCTTTGGGTTCTTCCGACTTGGTGAACTCCTCCCAGAGTCTAAGGCCAAGATCAACCAGGCAGTATCCCTCATGTGGGGTGATGTGGCTGTGGATAGCAGAGAGAAACCGACGATGATCAAGGTGCATCTGAAGAGATCCAAGTGTGACCAATTCGGAGCTGGGGCGGACATCACCATGGGGGCAACAGGCCTGCCCCTGTGCCCGGTCACAGCGATTCTTCAGTATATTGGGACTCGGGGTGCCACACAGGAAATCCCCCACACAACCGGTCTTAAAACCCTGGTTTGTGGACCAGTTGCGGGACATGTTGGCAGCGGTGGGCCTGCCTCGGCAGCAGTACGCCGGACACAGCTTCCGAATAGGGGCAGCTACGACGGCGGCTATAGCTGGGATCGAGGACTCTACAATCCAAACCCTGGGGCGCTGGCAAAGCTCTGCATACCTCCAGTACATCCGCTTACCAAGTGAGAGTCTGGCAAGGGTTTCAATGGTGTTGGCCAGGAACTCGGGTCCAGTGTAGAGGACCCAGAACATGATGTGTATGTGGTTCTGTGAGACTATATAGCATGGCATTGTCACTGGTTTACCACTGTAGTTGTGATCACCATTGAATATCAATTATTGTGCATTGCACTGTAGTATTATTTGCACTGGGGTTTAAGTAGTGGCAATGGGTTGTGATCTAATTATGCTCAGTCATGTAGCAATCTGGAGCGGCAGCGGGGCCTAGTGGCAACAACCCCCCCCTACTCCTATCATCGTTGCCTTGGGGGCCCATCCCCCTTGGTGCTTCATTACCATTGTTGTCCAAGAAAATTCAGTTTTAGGAGACCACACATTCATAGTTACTGAGCTATAGAGTTTGTACCGATTCTTTTTGTCTACTCTCAAAATAGAAAATCATATTTTAAGTTAGGGCTCAAGGAGAGCTTTCTCCAGAGAAACTAAACTAAATAAAGAAAAAGGTATTAGTTAATAATTTTACCTTACCATTCTCCTTTCAAATATATCAGTTTGATTTCACTGAAGAAAGCCCTTTTGGAGTATCATACTTAAAAATAAATGTTTAAATATGTTTTAAGAGTAACACACAAAAGACTATAAAATTAGTAAAGCATGAATTATTATACATTGGTGACTTCTTTGTTAGTTAAGTACCATGTCAACCCTTGCCTAATAATATGTGACTCACTAAAAAAAAGGGAGAAAGTCCTTTAGTTAATAGATTCACTGATACCACTACAGGAAATATTCGTGTAATAGCCTTTATAGCCACACAACAACAACCACAACAACAACAACATACTGTAGGTAAACCAGACTTCCTCACAGCACATTCTCTAATACCTCAAACAATTCACTTTTCTTCCGGTGGAAGAATGACATCACACATGCGTACATACACTCACATGCATGCGCACATACGTACACGTGGATTACTATAGATCCAGGAACACATGTACATACTCACACATGTAGATTACTGTTAACTTGCAGCATACTACTTCCCACGCATGTGGTGTTGTTCAGACTAAGATGACTCTAATGTAAAGCAAATCTTGAAACTATTTGCCAAGTCTCACACATAGTTCTAATGCCAGCTGGTATTACCAGACACAGCATGTCATTTATGACACTACGTGAGTGATGTCACTGTTCTCTCACATCAGGACCACCTCTGCCCCTGCACTAAGAAATACCTGCTGCTGGATACCAGATTAAATTTTGAGCGAAATAGAGAACCCGTTGGTGCATAAACTTAATTAAATAACTTGGTAGCACTTTATAGTCCAGCTACTAGCAAAGCTCTTCCAACCGACTTGTAATTACACAAAATATCAATTTACAAGCAATAGGTATGTAAAATGCGACACAACCAAATTAAATTTATGGAAGCTTGTAACAGAGAGCATCATAGCAGTCCAAGACAGCCACCAAGAGTGTAGATAAAGCACGTTAAGGAGTACAACATTATTTTTGCTGCTACGAACCGTAAGACAATGTTCAAGTCTAGAATGAATGTTGCCCTTTAGTTTAAATACATGCATAATAAATTTAACAACCACGACAAGCTGCATCAAAACAAGAACAGCAAAAACAACATTTAGCCTGATATTTATGAAGTCAAATTTACACAAGGGCACGCTTACCAACAAAAAATTTTTTGACTGAAACTATTCATTAATTCACATAACATCTCACTAGGTTGAAATTTAGAAAGAGGAAGTCAGAAGACACCAAATGTCACTCAGAACTGAACAACTACAAATTGATGGAGGAAGAAACTGAATACATTATCAATCAACAGAAGCCATACGTGGAATACGGAAGCCAACATTACCTGACAGTTGCGAGTGACCGCAGAACCAATAGAAGTAGTATTAATAATAATAATAATAGTAGTAGTGGTAAATAACAGCAATCACTACAACATAAGGTGTGAACAGTTAGTGCAACTTTAAACTGGCTACGCTATTACGAAATCGTTTCTCCAGACCAAAAGGATAAATAATTTGGCGTAAGCTCATCAGGTCACTATGTTGATATAGAGCTCGTGCAATGAAAACGGTAATGTAAATGCTATTTTTACAATAGAAGCTAATCATCAAAGAGACACTCGTCTCACCGGTAGCTTCAACGAAACTCCATTTCTAAGCACTTGGTAAACTGCAAACTTCTGTGAGCAGCAAGAAGTTATTTGCTCATGTGATTACGACATGACGATAGGGGTAATACCCACAAAATATTGGCCAAGATTTTTGTGGAAAATTAAGTCGATCAAAAATTCTGGCTCATTAAAATGCTGAACATTCAAATCTTTGTTCTAACAAAATTATAATTTGCACATCTTACCACTCAAGTTAGCTTTTTGGGTTCTAGTGACAAAAACCAATTATCTATTTTGGACATTTATTATGTCATTTCTATAAAACACATCTAAATAAGCCGTCGGTATTACGGTGTACAACAATATAACATTATAATTATTACTCATTAACTATCGTGATATAGTTTATAACACTAAGCTAATTGGTTGACCTGGTCCCTCCCACTATACCATAAATTCATTGACACTAGCCATTGAATTTTTTTTTTACTTTCCTGGCACATGCCAAAAATGAAACAGAGCTACATTTAAAAAAAATACAGTAGTAGTATAGTCTCGTAAGCCAGAATCTTGCTGTGCTCATCACCCTCCTAATATGCACTGTATTCCTTCCTATATCTTATCAATGTCTAATACAGCACCAGATATCACACAGGGGACTTACTGGAAGATCACAACTCATGAAACTGATGTTGTATGAAACCAAAAGTAAACATTGCCTTTTTATGGAGCTTCGCTGTTTGTCCTGTTTAAAGGACCAACTCCAGAACTGAAACTAAGTCAACCATTCCTTTCCATCCTGTGGCAGTTCCAACACACACAAGGAACAGACAAACACTAACACAAACATTGTTCCAGGACGGGGTATTAACCCATTCACCGGCATAAGCACCATATGGCACCGATCGTTCAGTTGGCAATTCTCCGATTTATAAAAATTGATTATCCAATAACGTTCTAATATTTTGTTTTTACGTTGTTGGATGTAGCACTTTCTGTAATAAAAAATTGAAATGAAAGCATCAGTATTTTTTAAAAGAAGCGTCAATCCGTCCCAATTTTAAAAAAAATTGTACGGGGCTCTGAAGCTGTGTTTGAACTCCGTAGCAGCGTCATGACTGTCTGTAATTGAGTTCAAGATCAAACCGTTAGTAAACGGTAAGTCTGAATTTTTAGCTTTTCTCTTTTTGGACTATGGTACTCTTTTTAGACCTAGAAAAAAAGTTTTATGTTAACTTGCTCTAAAAATTCTTCTCTTGCTGATTGCTCGTACAGGAAAAGAATACTGGTAGCCATAAACTTGCCTGTGAGAGGGTTAAAGACTCTTCTATCTGAAGTCTTCAGAGATGGCTGCAACTGAGACATCAAACAAACAAATTGGTCTGTAGTCTAAAAAAAAAAAAAAAAGCGATGCCAAAGACCATACTTGGAATAGTTGCTTTAATCAAGCAAAAGGCGGAATTTCAGCTCTTCCTCCACGAGATGATTACTGTGACACAGCCACAAGCACAGAACACGAACAACACCTTCATCTTCCCCCGCCCTCCCCCATTCCATCAGATGGATACAGAGACAACTACTCTAGCAATGTCTATACCCTGGCTTGACAAAAAAAAAAAAAGTGTGATGATGATAATAATTGGCAAAGCGAGACACTATCAGGGGTAACACAATTAAAAATAGGGGATATTTGTTTATATATATATGTTTGGACGTACATAAGTCATTTTTGTACTTTGACCCTGGCTTTTTTTTGTGTGTGTTAGTTCGGTGGTCGACCTGTCCCAAACTTAACTAAACGAAATCTTCTGGTTTATTGATCATTACTCGTATCATCCTAGAAATTGAATTGTTTTCCGTTTTGAATTCTTTTGTGGGTGCAGTTAAATCTTAAGAATTTAACGGAGTTCCACTACTATTGGAGTTAATGGCAGTGGTAAGTTAATACGCTGTTTGTCATAGTTGTCAGCCCTACACAACAATATTTACTTGAAAATTCATCGGCCATTAGTCTAACCGCGAAGGTAAGTCTTATGTAGGTATGTCCAGTTGAGTGAAAGTATTGTGAGTTACAGCTGCTACTTAACAACAAACCAAGTGTTAGAAGCTAAAATCAATCATTTAACAGTAGTGTAGCTTTAGGCTCGCTCGCCATTTGTGCTCAAGCACATCACTAGCAATAATAATAGTAGTAATAATTAATAGTAATACGCACAGTCCAGAAAACCAACAGGTGCAGGAACCAGTTACTAAGCAACAAACTTCAATAAACAACACCAAAACCATTTCAAACAATCTTTGAAATGTAACACACATTTAAAACACCTGCACACATACATGTAAGCTTTTTATGCACAAATTAAAGCAATATCATAACCACCTGCCTATCATCCCTAGCTATAGCCTTTAGCTACCACATTCAACTGCGACAAAGACTTGAAAGAAATACATCAAGTGCAACACGTAACTATCTTGCATAACACCCCACTATAGTTTGAATTTCACAACCTCTGCCCATGCAAATGAACACTCCATAAAGCATCTCAGATTTCAAGTGTGCCCACAATAGCCAGCCGGTGTTAGTCTTGCTCACGAGTCACGTCCAACTCCACCCACACTCAACAACTCACTTGGCAACAGGCGGATGATCTGCTTCATCTCCTCCTCAAATCCGATTTCGAGAATGCGATCTGCTTCATCAATAATTAGGCACTGCAAGTTCTTGAACAAAAAACCATCGGTGTTCTACAAAAAAAAAATTGAACAAATACACAAATACAAGACTAAGAGCCACAAATATCACTGAGCTGAATAATTAGTGTTGGTAAATGGGAAACATATGCATAAAGAGTTAACAAAAAAATAAATAAAATAATAATCAGAGATCACATTGAGTTATCTGGATTTTGCAAAAAAATAAAGTGGCCAGAGGATTCAGTGCAACCATCAATAAGAGTGTTTGTCAAAAGGGATTCCCACAACACTGTAAGTAATAGTACAACACTACTATCACCATCTTCATGGTCAACAGTCAGGCTAGACTTTTGAGCTTGTAGTAATGTCATAAATAATAGAGGGGTTCATTTCTTCACTCACCACATGGAGTTAATTGGCATACATGTAGTTTAATGGAATTAAACGTAGTTAACGGAACGCGAGAAACGAAGGTTGGGGGCGGGGCATTGAAAGGGCCCTCCCCCCTTCAACCCAGCATCGTCGTTGTCTACCAGGACTACGGAAAGGATCCTCAGCCTGGAGTTTGTGGACACGTGTGAGGTGACTGCCGACACCACATCTGAGCCGGCGTGTGCGGGTCGACCACAGGCGCCCAGTCGCCCGCCAGCCACTCAAGCTGTATGCAGGCCACAGCTTCAGGATTAGGGCGGCAACGGCTGAAGTGGAAGATGCGACGATCCAGACACTGGGACGATGGCGGAGCACGGCCTACCTACGGTATGTGAAGATGCCGAGTAAACAACTGGCCCGCCTGTCAGCAGTGCTGGTATCCAACATGAACTGAATGTGGGAGTATGTATGGTTTGTATTCACAGGCACAAGTCACACTGTTGTAGTCAACCAGTTCTTTGTTTCGTTGCTGGTTTTGGCTGTATGTACATATGTGCTAGTCTTCATGATTTTCACTGTACGTGAGTCTGGATCAGTGTATCATTAGTCCCTAGGTGCCTTGGGGGGGAGGCCGCCTGGGGGTACTGCAGGCGGCCTCACCTTTGGGGGATGCTGGCAACTCTCCTCCCGACCATGTATGCAGTGAAGGGCCGACAGCAAGTCCACCAAACCCACCTCGTCGGGGGAGGTTCGCCACATCTCTACCCCAAGTCACCGCAAGGGGGTATCAGACATGTCGGACGTCAGGTGCCGGCATCAACCGGTAGGTAAGAGAGTCATTGGTGAGTGAGAGCAATGTCACTGTCGGGACATGGGTGGTGCAGTAGGGGGCGGGACATGGGTGGTGCAGTAGGGGATGGGACGGGTAGTCAGCTGAGTGGAGTTAAATGTTTGTATGCAGTATATTGTGAATATCTAACTTAGTGGGCATGCCCACTACTGTTGCTTCAAACGGTAGAGAACAGCAACTTTACTAATAGCAAAGGAATAAGACATTGTAGAACTTCATGACAGGAAGTGATTGCCACTTCTGTAACTGAATTTGGAATATTTACTAATTTTACTGGTCATTACAAGCAAGCCATGCCTATGGTGGTAGTACTAGAAGATGGTGGTAGTACTAGAAGATGGTGGTAGTACTAGAAGATGGTGGTAGTACTAGAAGATGGTGGTAGTACTAGAAGATGGTGGTAGTACTAGAAGATGGTGGTAGTACTACAAGTTGGTGGTAGTACTAGAGGCTGGTGGTAGTACTAGAGGCTGGTGGTAGTACTAGAGGCTGGTGGCAGTACTAGAGGCCAGTGGTAGTACTAGAGGTTGGTGGTAGTAGTAGTAGTAGTAACTAGTGTATTAAAAATAGTTCATCCAATACTAGTAGACTGTCACAGGGTAAGGGGACATAACTACAGCATTCTCCCATCACACTCGGCAAGTAAAGTGGCTCCATTTCACACTCGCTGCAAACATTAGAGGGAAGAAAAACTGTTGTGTGTGTGTGTGTGTGTGAGTGTGTGTGAGCACAGAATTAATAACCCTCTCTTCTAGATTCTCGAGTCCATGTTTTAAAAGTCAACTCAACTGGTATGACAGGAAATAGATGTCTGACGTACGATTATCTTCAGACAACATGTGATCCAGCTCAGGTAGCCCGATACAGCATGTGTTTGGACTGCCCTGCCCATCTACACCCACACACAATACAAACATGTCGGAAGTTGAGAAAGTGAGAAAAGAAGTGAGCACATTTCCTGAGACTAATTGCTTATGGCTTAAACACACAATTAACTAAAGTCCATTGTTTAAGCTGGCCAAACCAATCCCCAGACTATAACTCGTACTGGGGTAATTCGAAAAAACAAAACAAAAATGATGAAACAAAACAAAACAAAAAAACAATTTCAGCCATCACTACTATTGCCATGCAGGTTAGCTACGAGTGTTCCTAGAGAAGGATAAAGTAAGTCCCACACAGTAAATTAGATAGATTTAGTAACACCGTTCACTTGAGATGCTTACACACCACAACTTGTGGAGGAGCCGAGCAAGCAAGGAGAGTTGTTCAGGGCAGCTGAGCAGTGAGCAGCCTACTTCAAGTCTTCCCTGATGTGAAGAAACAGCCACCTAATAACTACTTTAATTGTACATTCTTCCTTTACTCAGTCACCTGTTATAATTTATTTTCTTTCATTTTACTCATTGATGTCGATGTTGTTGATCATCATAGATGTTCGTCGAACTTTCACCGTCTCCTAGTTATATTTGTTTATTTATCGTCATTCTTTCAGTCGTTGATTTTGTCAGTTATTGTATAGATCAATTGAGTTACCTTGTGTCTATTCCAATTACCTATATCTAACTGATCAGCCAATTTAGGTTAACTCTATTTTGATCACTTTAGTGGTCTGGTCCTTCAAACACTCCTAGTGCATTAGTGCATTGTGTAGGGAGTTACACCCAGCAAGAGTTTCTGACACTATTGGATAAAAGACCAGGGTGAAAGAGAGCACAAAGCACTTGGTTCCTTTCCTCCTTGTATCTAGAAAATTGACCCTTGCCCCCTAATCAATGCTTTCAAACCAAATGTGACAACAGCAACACATTGAAGGCATAATATATCAACTACAAGGAGTCACCCGGCAACACTGCGGACACACTATAACACCATTCCAAAAACTGCATCACTCATCCACAATAACCTTATCAAGCACACACACACACACCACACAGTGGATAATATCCTGAAAGTTTGCTGACATTGTGGCCCCCACTTGGCACAAACCAGCACCGAAGTACCCCCACTATCTTCTCAATCATGAGTTTGTGCAATTAGTTGTTCATTAGCAGGAACTTCGTGCGTTGTCTCCAGTTATTGTAATTTTACACACAGAAATAATAAATAATAAAGCCAACAAGCTCCTAACTTCTTTATAATACTCTATTCCACCCTCAGTGGGTAACCAGAAGACCCTTTACCTGCAAATGATCCAACAGTCTGCCAGGAGTGGCCACGACTAGATTTACACCCTTGGATAGTTTGTCAGCCTCATTTCTTCGGTTAGCTCCGCCCATAATGACCCCGTGGGTGTGGTGATGGTGCTGAATGAGCTCAGTGGCCACACCGTATGTCTGCAGTGACAATTCTCTGGTGGGCGAGATGATGATGACACCAGTACCTGTGTGTGTGTGTGTGAGAGAGAGAGGGGGGAGGATTTACAAACTGAGAACAGAGTATGGTGACATTACATTCATTGAGAGACTGAACTTAGAGGACTCAAATATATTAATTTAATTAGAACCCCCCCCCCCCCCCCCCTCTGGGGTGGGGCCCACTTCCATACATCAACAGTAATTATACACATGCTAATTATATATTCATCTCGCCACACTACTTGTCTTTTCCCAACTCAACTTCTATAACTTTCCTAATGCCCCAAATGCCCATACATTATGTATCCTGTTCCATATATTTTGTGTCACACTCCATTTTGATCAGTTCTGTGTATTCCTGAATCATATTTGAATTGCTGTCAGTACTACTGAGCCTATCAACTAGCTAAGGGGGTTATAGAGGTTAGAAAGCTTTAGACCCTTGGGGAAGTGGTGCAACTGAGCCCTGCCTCAAGAGGTAGCGACATAAGTCTCTCGCCCACCTGTGAGACTAAAACCTCATTATTGGCCTAGCTCTCCTGGTCGAGCTTGAAGTGAAAAATGGTGATAATCGATTCTTTGAATGCATTCAGTTGCACATCAATCACACACACAAAAACAACAACAAAAAAAACAAAAAACAAAAAAAAAAACAAAAAAAAAAACACACACACACACACCTACCATTTCTTTGCTTGAAATTGAGTTTGTAAAGCAGTTCCACTGCAGGAATGAGGAAGGCTAAAGTCTTTCCACTGCCAGTGCGAGCTGCACCCATCAGATCTCTGTCCCAGATCAACACATTAGACATGAAGATATTATTTCATCAACCAGAATGCAATCAAACAATATAAGATAATCTGCAAGCTACATGCAATTTCTTCTATGACCAGCTATGCCTCTCTTCAGCATGCAACCACTCTATACATCCCTCATCCCTCCATATAGGACAACCCTTTTCCTTTTCTGCATGTAATCACACCTTACTTTCAAATATGACCACCCATGTCCCTCAGCTTGTGACTACCCTTTACCTATCCACAACTACTTAAACATTAAACAACATGCAGCTACCCTTTACCTTCCCTCCAATAAAGGTCTTATAGATCTATGTTGTATCTCCATCATCTCGGTAAATCCCATCTCTTGTATAGCTTTCAGCGTCTTGTCAGACACCATCCCTTCCAGAGAACTGAACCGTCGATCACTCCCGCCAGTATTGTGGGAAACTAAGGCAGCTGAACTGACTGGTCTTTCACCTGCAAGTACACAAAGGAACAGCAAAGGGAGGCGGGTTACTTTCAACTATGGCTACCACCTGAAATTAAACCCAGAAGAGTAAGCACCAAGCTACCATTTACCAAACAGTGATACGGTGGGAATCATCATGAATATTGCACTTAATAGTTGTGATGGTAGGAGTGGCTAACCCAAAATTGGTAAAGAGTGTCTAATTCACCGATATAACAGGATTGTGCACAGTGCGGTGGGTAAACTCGAGAAGGAGGTAGCAGTGACATTTATTTAAAAAGCAATTGTTGTACATATGTTTGAAGTATGCTAGATTTATAAACCTCCACTTTAGCCAAAAATTTGGTCACAACTACAGTATATATACACACACATCCGTATTATACATGCAGACAACTTGTTTTACCCAGCCCGCTTGTATGTGTGGATGACTTTCTTAGGCTCCAGATAGCAGATCTATTCTTACCGTCTTTAAGTTCTGATGTCTCCATATCGTTAGCATCATCATCTTGTGACCCCGCCTTACACTCCTCTTCCTCCTCCACCTGTCCAATGACACTATCTGCATCACTAACTGGCTCCTGTGACTGACTTCTCTCCTCCTTCTCCTTCTCTGCCTCATGGACACCTTCACCATTTTCATCCTTGACAAATAATTTAAAAAATATATATAAAAAATTATTTTAATAAAATGAACACATATCCCTAAAGACCACACCTTACCTAATGAACGCTGTCACACTGCAACTACTATTATAGGAGCAATGATTAATTCAGTGGGGAATGAAACTGACTCACAGATGTGGATATACCATATTTATTCCAATAACAGCACCGAAAATAAATAAAAATCGGGAAATAGACTATTATTAGAACAAAAAATTGATAACCTCCGATGGTTATTAGGGTGAAGCTGAAATTGGAAAAAGTCAGACCAGTTTACGATTAATCCCAAAGTTAGGATGAAAGCAGTTACAACTCTATACCTGCAAGATCAATGGATATCCCATCTGCTGTTCCTAATGGCACAAACAATTTCAGAAATACAACTGCTGCCGCTAGTCTCACGACGTCACATTTCTTGTAGCAAAAGGTACAAATGGATCCTCTGAAATTGCTTAGCATATAATTATCATTGTTCATCGTAGCAACTATATCCGCTTCCTAGTTAAGATTTACGGACTAGTTTATGAGAATGCAATAGACATGGTGTCTTAAAATAACAAATTAATTACGTCTAATAGCTCTTTGTGTGTATTACTCAACTATAATATAAGTGAGTCTTCTGCAACAACTTTGCTTTCTTCATAATAATTATTGTAAAGAAATAAAATTAGGAACAATAAGAAGGGGGAGATAACAAGCATGGTAAATTATGAAGAGCTCTGATAGTGCCAACTCTACATTGCTTTCTTGTTAGCAATGTCAAACTATTTTGGGCAGACTGCCACAGTCATCAATATGCTCAAATATGTTCTAGTACTATTCTGAATGAAGCATCAAAGGTGCAAATCCTCAGCGCTATTAAACACTACCTAGCTATTACAATATAAACTCAGACAAGTAATCTATTAGCTATTTCAGTCAGGTATCAATATAACTCGAGCAACGAAAACGGTACATGGACTGTCTTCATAAGAGAAGAAACTAAACTGGCCAGAAACACTCACCGCTATACATTTTCAATGCAAAGTTCACTTCTTTCAACTAACTGCCCTGAGCATAAAGCAAATTACACCATGGGCTGCAAGAAACTATCTGCTCATGTGATTATGATGTGACGCTAGGGGGCGTTACCCACAAAAGCTGGTACCTGCGCGGAGCTAAATTCTTTGCGTTTTCTCAACAATTGGCCCAAAATAAAAAAAAAGTAGCACAATGAATGGTCCTAAATCTTCGTTCTGAGTAAGTTCATGCCTAAATCAACAGTTAATTGTCAGTAATCTCCAAAATCAGAGCGCGACAGACAGGATGACTGCTATAACCCTCTCACACATGCGCACTGAGGATTAATTACTATGGGCTTATCAATGTGTGGATAAATACCATAAGGCTTTACCAGTGTGTTGCCAACTACAATAACACAGACTGAGTAAGTCCTTGAAATTACCTCATTCCTAGTCGAATCCACAAGGCTTCGCATTTTCTTCTTTTCCAGTCCAAGTTTGGAAATTTCTTTCGTGGTTCACCATAACGACCAGAAGCAAAAAAAATATGGAAGATCAGGCAAAGATCGTCACATGGCTCAAATCTCATGTTGTCTTACTTTTTGCCAATTCTGGTCTTTTGGCCGTCCCAGCAGCCCTCATTTTAGCCCGTTTCTTCATTCTTGCCAATTTTCTAACATTCCTGTCCTTCGTACTGGCCGGCATTTTGAAGCTTTCTGACACGTGGGTAATTAGTAGATGACTCTCTCTAGCTCACACTTTCAACCACGCCTCCTCCTTTTTTTTCCTTTTTTTTTTTCCCCCTCCCATATTATAATCCGCATTATTGTTTCGCCCCGCCGCGCATAGCTCTAGCAGGAGGCAACGCTATTTGCTGCGTAAAGCAAGCTATACAGGTGCTTTGACTTTTGGGTGGAAACTAAAGGTGTATTGGTGTGGCTTCCGCCTTTTGTAGCTGACACGGAAGGTTCAGAGAGCTGGTTGCTGCTGCGGTGGTAGACGATGTGGAACCTTATCCAGGCTTGTATGCCATCTTTGCTAGCCATTCTAGCCACAGCTGTTGTAATTGCTGTGACTGGCCTGCTCTACTGGCTGGGAGTTTTTGACACTCTGAGGTACAAGGTTGACAGAGAGTCCAAGAGGAATGGCGGGGAGCATGTTGCTGCCGTCCTCAAGGCCCATGGAGTCAAGTTTGTGTTTACGCTGATAGGTGGCCACATCTCCCCTATAGTGGTGGAGTGCGAAAGGGAGGGCATACGTGTGGTGGACACCCGGCATGAAGTGACATGCGTCTTTGCAGCTGACGCCGTGGCCAGGCTCTCAGGTGTGATAGGCGTGGCATGCGTCACTGCTGGCCCTGGACTCACCAATACTGTTACAGCCATAAAGAATGCCAGCATGGCCGAGTCACCCGTCCTTCTCCTGGGAGGGGCATCAGCGAGCCTCCTGAAAGGCCGGGGCGCACTGCAGGATATTGACCAGCTGGCTCTTTTCAAACCTCTTTGTAAGTATGCCGTGTCGGTTCCTTATGTGCGCGATATCGCACCAACTCTGAGGAAAGCTATCCGTATTGCCCAGAGTGACACTCCTGGGCCAGTCTTTGTTGAGCTCCCCATCGACACCCTCTACCCGTACAGCATTGTCACCAAGGAGGTGGCCCATGCTAAAGAAAACCCAAAGAATTTGGGTGAAAGAGTTGTGAAGATGTACTTGGACTTTTACGTTTCACGCCTTTTTGCAGGAGCGTGGGACAAAGTTGACGTCACCCCTCTGAAGGTCACCTTCCCACAGGCCAGTGCCAATGACGTCGCAACTTGCGCGTCGCTTCTGCAGAAAGCCCAAAAGCCTCTTATTTTGATTGGCAGTCAAGCCACTCTTCCACCGTCAGATCCTCAAGAGCTGAAGGGAGCGTTAGAGAAGCTTAAGGTCCCTTGCTTCCTTGGTGGGATGTCTCGGGGATTTTTGGGCAAGAAGAGTCCCTACCACATCCGTCAGAAGAGGTCGGTGGCACTCCGGAGTGCAGATGTGGTAATCCTCGCTGGCGCTGTGGCAGACTTCCGCCTGTCTTACGGTCGACACTTTTCCAGGCGCTCCAAGATTATTGCCGTCAACCGTTCCGTTAAGAACATGAAGCTGAACACGGACACCAATTGGAAGGCACACATGTTTGTCCATGCAGACCCGGGGTCCTTCCTGATATCCCTCTCGCAAGCCATGGGACAAGACTACAGCCCAGACAGGTCGTCGTGGCTTCAAGAGCTCCACAAACGCGACCAAGAAAAAGAAGAAGCTAACTTGGAGAAGTCCAAGGAGATTCCAGAACAGCATTTGAATCCTCTGAGGGTGATTTACAAAGCGGAGGAGGCAATGAATGACAAAACTATACTGGTCGCAGACGGAGGTGACTTTGTGGGCAGTGCTGCCTACATCCTCCGTCCGAGTGGACCCCTTAAGTGGCTAGACCCCGGAGCATTTGGCACTCTCGGAGTGGGCGGGGGATTTGCGCTGGGTGCAAAGCTCGTCCGCCCTGATGCGGATGTCTGGATAATCTACGGTGACGGGAGCCTGGGCTACAGCGTGGCAGAGTTTGACACTTTCAAACGCCACAACTTGCCAGTGATTGCGCTGGTCGGCAACGATGCATGCTGGACTCAGATAGCTCGGGAGCAGGTGCCGATGTTCAAGAGCAGTGTGGCCTGCAATCTGGAATTCTCCGACTACGAGGTTGTGGCTCGTGGCTTTGGGGGCACGGGTCTCAAGCTGGGCAGGAACAGCTCAGACGATGACATTGCGAACGCCATGAAGGAAGCTGTTCGCCTCTCTAGGGAAGGAACTCCGGTGCTTATTAACGCTCTTATCGGAAAGACTAATTTCCGGGAAGGATCCATTTCTGTTTGATTTCAAGCAAGAAGTGTAGTAACTTCTGATGTGTGAATATTTTGTATTAGATGATTTTCCTTCACATTATACTACTGGTATTAATACATTTATATGCAAGACTTATTTTTTAAATTAGTTTAAAAATATATTATTTTTCTGTAATATTTTACTGGTGACAAAACGAGAAAGGAATTAAAAAAACCAAGAGTTGCTGACATGACAACAGTCAGATTGCTGTGCACAATGAGAACAATTTAATCACACTGTAACAGAGTGCTATCTATTTAAAAGAATTAAAAAAAAAAAAAAAGGTGAAACAAATAGTTAATCATGTTATAAATTGGACAGGTCCAGCCCTTCAAGTACTTTACCAGACATTGAGGTTCTATTCTTCATGTTGGAGTCCTCAGGAACAGACAGTCCAACTCCTAATGGAAAAGGTAAAGAAATTCATATAAATCGACCATTGATGTTGAAATAAATATTATAGTCTAGGCAATCTGTTACAGTATATTCAAAGTAGTGACCATGTGAAGAGAAAGAGTGCACCTCTTCACCTGTTCTCAGTCCAATAGGATAAGTAGAGATGCTGTCATCATCATCAGCATCATCCTGAGGGGTGACCTTGTTGGCTGGCTGCTGGTGTAACGTTATGTGCTCTTCATCTTCAGAGTCTCCTTCGTCACACAAATTAATCAGAAGAGGTGGTTCAGAGGCGGCGGCAGCTGAGGAGGGGGAGGAGACTGAGGCGGTGTCGGTATCCAGAGCATCTTCTTCCTCTAATCCAGCACCTTGAGGAGGAAGTGCCAATTCTTCAGAAGCTGGCACTTCTTGAAGCGGAGAAATGGCAGCAGAGGATGCCTTGGCCTAAACGTTTGTAAACATACATGCGTTATGTGCAAGTGTTTGTTGAAAGAGAACATAGGCATGAGCACTATATTATATTATGTATGTATAATTATAAAGAATAGTGTATTGTAATGATAGAATAATACACCATTCACCATCACACCACTTAGCTACTCATTGATTTACCACTCTACTCACTCATCCACATTCATAGATCTGTCCTTCCTTGCACTAACCCATCTATCTATCAACCCATCTATATATCCACCCACCCATCCATCCACCCATCATCCCACCCCCACCTCCCATTACTCCCATGGCCGCTCTCACCTTGTTCATGAGTCTGGCATGCATGGTAGCTGTCCTCCTGTATTGTTTGAGTGTCTCCAACATCCCCACCCATGAACGCATCTCATCGGCGGAGCTGGCAGACAAGTAGAACACACGGTTCCGAGTGTGCACCTCAAACATGTGTGGCTGTGGACACCTGGATATTGTGTGTGTGTGTGTGTGTGTGTGTGTGTGTGTGTGTGTGGAGGGGAAGGGGAGGGGGAGGTTAATGAAAGTAAATCATATCCCAACCGTAGCACCTAATATGTATGGGTGGGACGAGGAGGAGGAGGAGGAGGAGGAGAGGGAAATGCTGCTATTTTGTTTTGTCATAATTTGTCAGCTTGTCTGTCTGAAGTCAGAATAAATTAATTCTTGTACTCTCATTTCCATCCAGGTCAATTTTATACGAACAAGAGAGCTCAATAACACGAGTCAACAATTTCACTTTTTACTAAATCTGACGTCTCCACTACAAGACACCACTCGTCAATTAATCCAGCATGTGATCACATCATGTGAGGATATACAACACAACTGCTACTAAAAGATTGTAGATGACTGATTCAGTACTTATCGTTCAACTCTGAGGTTAACTGAAACTGGCAAGAAAAAAATATCAGTTGAGGTCAAGCTACCAACAAAAATAACAATTAGCAAAACTGAAACTATTTGCACATATAGACACAGAAAACCTCGTATCTTTTTCACTCATCAAAAGCACCAACCACATAATTCTGAATAATCTTAGACATTACTTTCAACTATATTGAACTTTTAACTAGTCATAAAACTTATAATACAATCATTTCAACCATTTTGCAATGGTCATCATCCGTGTGTGGATGATGACCATTGCAAAATGGTTAAAATGTTTGTATTAACATTTTTATGACTGGTGAAAATTTCAATATAGTTGAAAGTAATACCTGCCACCTATAAAAAAAAGAGTCTACTTTTGTGTCTTGCATAAGCAGAGTTCACACACTCTTTGACGTTTGTTGGTAAACAATTTGCCAGTAACAAATGATATAACGCATTCAAAACAAGCTCACCTTCCATGGCACAATTGAACCTTCTCTATCTTGCTAATTGGCACAGACTGTATCGGCTGTAGAGAGAGATAAATACAACAATAATTGGTTTTCCCCCACCACCAAATATTTTCTTGTTGTGGACATTTGGGGACTGGAAACCACAAGAGGAAATAAAACTTACTCAGCAAACCAAAAAGATACAAATAATCTTCTTTTTGTAAACTTCCACTTTTTTCCTTAATTTTTTTTAATAAGGTCATCAATTATTTAAAAGGAACTGAATAATGGTTTGTTGTACCTGTTCTGTCTTATAGTAAGACAGTCCATCTGTGTTGAGGACAAACAACCTCTTCCTCCAGTTCTTCACTCTCCCTCCTTGCTTCACAAGGAACCCTTGCTTGTGTACAAAGTTCTCTAACATGTCCTGAAATAAAATACATGTATATATAATAACTAATAATATATCAATGTGCATGCACATCTATCTGCAACACACACACTTACTGCTCCCATGACGGCCTCCTGCATAGTGTTGTCGTCTGTGGTGGCACTGTACCCACTGCGAATACTAATATTGTCCCCACCAGAGGCAGAAGAAGGAGGCAATGGAGATGGAGATGCAGGGACAGCAAGCTCACTGGTGCTGCTCTTACCATTTCGCTGTGTGTGTTACAGTGTGGTAGACATACAATACAATGTGCATGTCAGAGGCAACATTCAGATAGAGTAAAAGGTAATGATCATCAAATTTATAAACTCAATTGCTGATATTACAGATCAGTGCAATAGTGACATAACATTTTACCCCTTACCATATGAATCATTAGCATAACCACTATCATCCAAAAAGATTTTTTAAAGAGAGAAATATTCAGAACTCCAAAACCAATCCCTCCTGCTTGTCTCAGACGGTGTTCTTACCTTCTGTGTGAGTCTCCAGTTCTCCAGTGCCAGAGTCTTGTTGGTGGCAGACTTCTCCTGCAGTAGTTGGATAAGGGACACCTTCACCGCTGAACTCTCATCTTCCAGCGCCTCGAGACGCTCCAGCAAGGAATCTCGCTCCCTACACACACACACACACACACACACACACACACACACACACACACACACACACACACACACACACACAAACACATACACACATAAACACTAATAACACTCATACACAACACACAATTAACATTCAGTCTTCTCACCCTCACTCACACAATGTAACCTTAATATAAATAAATAAATACACATATACATGTACAAATAAATAAATAAATAAATAGAATAAACAAATAAAATACTAATAAATAAAAAATGTGACTTGAAGATATAGCATGATTTATACTAATAGCTGTGAAGTCAAATTTAAAATATTTTTATCTTACTTCTCCACCTCAATTTACTAAAAAACAACATACACACATACACACACACAACACACCAGGATTTCATTTAGGAGGGGGCTAGGGGGACACTCCCCCCCCCCCCCCCCCCCCCCCCCCCGAAATATTCTAAAAATTTGTAAGTTAGAAAGTGAATAATGAAGGTGATTGCTAATTAATTTATAATTCCTAAATGAACCCCTGCACGCATACACACACACACACACACACACACACACACACACACACACACACACACACACACACACACAACCAGCAGAGAAATCACTACCCCTTCTGGTCCACACAAGACTTCCTACTCACTGCAGTCAGTCAGTCAGTCAGTCAGTCAGTCATTCTACCCTTACAACTGCATACATTACAGGTTAATGGAGGACTTAGTTGAAAGGAAAACTACCACGTAGTTCCCGGGGAAATTACAAATTATGAAAACAAACCAATGACAACAACTACAGATTAGTTCACAAACTAAACCACCTTGAACTTACCCACGTCACTGGAACCTTACCACTGGAACCTTACCCACGTCACTGGACCCTACTCACATCACTTGAACGTTACCCACATCATTGCAGGACCTTACCCACGTCACTGGAACCTTACTCACGTCATTGGAACCTTACCCACCTCACTGGAACCTTACCATCACTGGAACCTTAGCCACATCACTGGAACCTTACCCACGTCACTGGAACCTTACCCACCTCACTGGAACCTTACCCACATCACTAGAACCTTACCCACGTCACTGGAACCTTACCCATGTCATTGGAACCTTACCCACGTCACTGGAACCTTACCCACGTCACTGGAACCTTACCCATGTCACTTGAATGTTACCGTCACTGGAACCTTACCCACGTCACTTGAATGTTACCGTCACTGGAACCTTACCCACGTCACTGGAAACTTACCCACGTCACTGGAACCTTACCGACGTCACTTGAATGTTACCATCACTGGAACCTTACCCACGTCACTGGAAACTTACCCACGTCACTGGAACCTTACCCACGTCACTGGAACCTTACCCACGTCACTTGAATGTTACCATCACTGGAACCTTACCCACGTCACTGGAAACTTACCCACGTCACTGGAACCTTACCGACGTCACTTGAATGTTACCATCACTGGAACCTTACCCATGTCACTGGAACCTTACCCACGTCACTGGAACCTTACCCATGTCACTTGAATGTTACCGTCACTGGAACCTTACCCACGTCACTGGAAACTTACCCAAGTCACTGGAACCTTACCCACGTCACTTGAATGTTACCCACGTCACTGGAACCTTACCCACGTCACTGGAAACTTACCCACGTCACTGGAACCTTACCGACGTCACTTGAATGTTACCATCACTGGAACCTTACCCATGTCACTGGAACCTTACCCACGTCACTTGAACCTTACCCACGTCACTTGAATGTTACCGTCACTGGAACCTTACCCACGTCACTGGAAACTTACCCACGTCACTGGAACCTTACCGACGTCACTTGAATGTTACCATCACTGGAACCTTACCCACGTCACTGGAAACTTACCCACGTCACTGGAACCTTACCCACGTCACTGGAACCTTACCCACGTCACTTGAATGTTACCATCACTGGAACCTTACCCACGTCACTGGAAACTTACCCACGTCACTGGAACCTTACCGACGTCACTTGAATGTTACCATCACTGGAACCTTACCCACGTCACTTGAATGTTACCATCACTGGAACCTTACCCACGTCACTTGAATATTACCGTCACTGGAACCTTACCCACGTCACTTGAATGTTACCGTCACTGGAACCTTACCCACGTCACTGGAAACTTACCCACGTCACTGGAACCTTACCCACGTCACTTGAATGTTACCATCACTGGAAACTTACCCACGTCACTGGAACCTTACCGACGTCACTTGAATGTTACCATCACTGGAACCTTACCCACGTCACTGGAAACTTACCCACGTCACTGGAACCTTACCGACGTCACTTGAATGTTACCATCACTGGAACCTTACCCATGTCACTGGAACCTTACCCACGTCACTGGAACCTTACCCACGTTACTTGAATGTTACCGTCACTGGAACCTTACCCATGTTACTGGAACCTTACCCACGTCACCTTACCCACGTCACTAAAACTGGAACCTTACCCACGTCACTTGAATGTTACCTCACTGGAACCTTACCCACGTCACTTGAATGTTACCGTCACTGGAACCTTACCCACGTCACTTGAATGTTACCGTCACTGGAACCTTACCCACGTCACTTGAATGTTACCGTCACTGGAACCTTACCCACGTCACTTGAATATTACCGTCACTGGAACCTTACCCACGTCACTTGAATATTACCGTCACTGGAACCTTACCCACGTCACTTGAATGTTACCGTCACTGGAATCTTACCCACGTCACTGGAAACTTACCCACGTCACTGGAACCTTACCGACGTCACTTGAATGTTACCATCACTGGAACCTTACCCACGTCACTGGAACCTTACCGACGTCACTTGAACTGGTTACCCACACTTGAATATTACCGTCACTGGAACCTTACCCACGTCACTTGAATACCGTCACTGGAACCTTACCCACGTCACTTGAATGTTACCATCACTGGAACCTTACCCACGTCACTTGAATATTACCGTCACTGGAACCTTACCCACGTCACTTGAATGTTACCGTCACTGGAACCTTACCCACGTCACTGGAAACTTACCCACGTCACTGGAACCTTACCCACGTCACTTGAATGTTACCGTCACACTGAACCTTACCCACGTCACTGGAAACTTACCCACGTCACTGGAACCTTACCCACGTCACTTGAATGTTACCCACGTCACTGGAACCTTACCCACGTCGCTTGAATGTTACCATCACTGGAACCTTACCCACGTCACTTGAATGTTACCCACGTCACTGGAACCTTACCCACGTCACTTGAATGTTACCATCACTGGAACCTTACCCACGTCACTTGAATATTACCGTCACTGGAACCTTACCGACGTCACTTGAATGTTACCGTCACTGGAACCTTACCCATGTCACTGGAAACTTACCCACATCACTGGAACCTTACCCACGTCACTGGAAACTTACCCAGAGAGGCTCTTGAGTTTCTTCCTCATGTCTGCAGCCTTCCTGATCTCTTCGGTGGCAATGGTCAAGTCCTGCATGGCAAGCATGAGCTGCAGGTCCTTGTTGTCCAAGTCTTCCAAGATCTCGTGCAGGGATAGCCGCACCTACAAAACCACACCGACCCATCAGACCATGTGAGGGTGTTACCATCAAGAAACTCCAGATCACATGACTGGGAGATATCTCCCAGAAAGAGCGGGCAGCTATAAACCATCTGCGATTTTGATTCATTCTCATTGGAAAGTTTTAGTTATTAATACACTTTCGATAATTGAACTGCAAAAATATATTTCTTAGCTAAAAGTCCGGAGAACAACTCAGAGTCTGTGCACTAAGAAATTACATCATCTATTTGGGGGCGCAAAATGAAATGAAAATAAAAATGGACAACTATCCCAACACACACAACAACAACAACAACAATACACTCACAGACAAACATTTAACAAGGTGTATAGTGAAATATTTAATCTAGCTGGAGCACGAAGAGTCATAGGAAAAAAAATATCAGATAAGCATAACTAAAGTAGAACACGAATGAGTCTGCATCACTATCTACAGCGCAAGTGGAGGAACATAGCAAAGAATTGGAGACTACCAGATACTCAAAAGTGATTCGATACGACTGGCAGTATACATACTAACTTCACAACTTCAACTGTTTACCAACCACCTTTATTATCCACGAGATCAAACAAACTTTGCTTTTACAACTAACTGTACATACATATCTTTCACTTACTAACAAAGACTAGTGTACCACACCATCACTACTAATAACAAGAACCCTCTTACCATACTCCCAAAGAGACTAACCACCAAATTGAAAAAAAAATAAATTAAAAAACCACTCCCACTTACTTCCCGACCCCTTCAGCTTTATTTTTCTCTCAACACTCCATTTTAACTTACATTTGAGTTCTCGCTGTGGAGTTTGTCTATGGTCTCCAGAAGTCTGTACCTCTCTTCTTCAAGACTGGCGATCTTGGACATAACGTATTTAACATCACTGTCAGTGTACGTACTGATGTCACTTAACATAGACACGGTCCGCTCACCCCCGACCATCTCCGCCCCCTCAACCTCAACTGTCTCCGCCCCCTGGTCCTTGTCACCACCAGAGACGGGAGATACTCCCCGATCAGAAGCCGATTCACTCTCCGTATCATCCCAGGAGCTTGTTCTCCTCCTAGTCCTGTCACCGGAGGACTCTTCTCCATCGACAGAGTCCGAGGCAGCAGCACGATTTCTAGCCCCACCCCCAGCCAGCATGACAACTTTGCCTGTCGGCTTAGCATCAGCTGTCTTTGTAACTGAGTCCGGTATGCCCTCTGCAGTGACATGCACGTAACCTTCCTCATCCACAGCAGACGTAACATCCTTCTCCCCCGATGAGGTCATACTTTCTGAAGAGCACTCCAAGGAAGGAGCACTAGTGACTCTCTGCAGTCCTCCCTCCTCCTTTTTCCTCTTCCTGTCTCTCATCTTTGACTCCTTGATAGTTTGTAAAGAAGACTTGTACTGGGTAATTTGCGGCAGTGTCCCCTCGCTGTGCTTGCGCATAAAGTCCGCAGATGGAGAACTACTGGACAGAGGGACGGAGTCCTGTGGTGCTGAAAGCTGGGTTTGTGCCGTGGGCTTGTCCTTGAACTCTGAATTGCCAGGTGTCGTAAGGTGAGTCTTCTTAAAGCAAGCGGCAGCCAGCTGCTGGCAGAGGTCAATGGCGCCCCACAAGTTCTTCTTCAGTTCCTCGATGTCCTTGGTGTAAGTGGCAGGATTGGACGCTACGGCAGCTGGGACAGTCCGAGAGCCGACTAGGTGGTCAACCTCCCCCTCCCTTTTGGGGTACATGTTCTCTCCAAAGTCAAAGCTCCCACAAGCGTGAGCCGTCCCCGTACTTGAAGCAAACACAGATTGCCGGTTCTTAGCCCCCTTTTTGGCATGCACGGGAGAGGAAGCCACACCCACGACTGGACCCCGAGAGATAGTGGCTGCAGTCCCTTTGCTACTGTGACCACCGTCGTAGACAGGCGTGGCTGAAGAAGGAGACAGAAGTCGTCCGTTAAAGGCAGCAGCGGTGGCTGCAGTCACCTGCACAAATTGGTGTTCAGTAGGCGGGGCTGAAGATGGCCTCGGGCCTGGCATGTACTGCTCGTTGAGCCTGCACTCAAGTGCCAGGGCCGAGTCCCTGGTCTGCATGAGCAGGGACAGGATGCGACTGTAGTTCCGCATGAGACTGCCGGCTCCGATCTGCCAGGATGCCAGCAAATTCATCAGCTCCTCGCACTTCTCGCAGCTTTTGCAGCTGGCCCCACTCCCTTGCTGAGTCAGCAAATCAAACTTGGCATTAGCCATGGCTTGCTTGGCAGCAGAAACCGAGGGAGAAGCAGCTGTCAGTGGTGACGAGGAATGTCCCTTACTTTTAAGGTTCTTGTGATCTACTTCTTTCCCAGAAAGTTGAAACCCCGATTCCGAAGCGTAGCGCCGAAGAGGGGAAGTCTCAGCTCCTCCCACTGATTTTGTCGGAGACGGCACCTTCTTTTCTGGAGAGTTCTGCACGGGGGAGTGGCATTGCAGAGAAGGAGAATGGCCGGGCTCTGGGATAGGTACGTTGATGTACGGATGGATCCTGGCGGACTGCTTGTCAGGTGATTTGGAATTATCTACAACGGGCGATCCAGAACCGTTGTACTTAATATTGAAGTAAGATGGCTTAGAGTCGTCCATGTCACTACTCATCGCTCCTCTTCAATAACTCCACCTACTTCCCTGACAACGCAATACGTGTAAGCTGTAAAAATAATAAATAGAAGACAAACATACTTTATAGCAGTCCTGTTATAGGAGTCGTACCTGGTGGAGAAAATTATCAAATACTTCAAAACATACTAATTAGGATTAATCACCTAGGCAAAGCGATGCAAATTAATACCCAACAACACTCCCCAGCCGAGCCATCACTGTTACCTCTGACAACCAATGTTGTATGCAATTCCCTCATCTGCTCATACTGAAACCTCAACACAACCAAACAAATGATCAGCATGTTTTCATGCATCCTTCCCAAAGAGCTGGGGAAAAAAAGAAAAAAAAAAGAAGGAGAAGCAGTAACGAGTTTTAGAGTTATGGCTGGTTGCTCTCTAGCTGCGATCTAGTCAGACGGGTTTTGACTTGTGCGTCTTTGTTTGTGTGTGTGCGTGTATATGGTCATTACTGATACGCCAGTAATTGTGTGTGTATGTATGTATGTATGTGTGTATGTTGTGGGTCATATTGAGACACCGGTAGTTTTGTGTGTGTGTGTGTGTGTGTGTGTGTGTGTGTTGTAGAGATCTGTAAGTGCCACTAGCTTGAGTTATTGTTCTTAAGATTTTCTTGCTATAAACTAAACATCTGAAATGAGTTTATTTAACTGACACATGCTTCACCCCAAACAACAACCAACAACACAATCATTTCCTCATCAGACTCCTCATCGGCAAATGGTGTGTGTGGTATGTGTGTGTGTGGTGTGTGTGTGTGTGTGTGTGTGTGTGTGGTGTGTGTGTGTGTGTGTGTGTGTGTGTGTGTGTGTTGGAGGGGGAATTTAATCACTAAAACTTGCCAACTAAGAATGAAAACTCATAAGCATGTTGCTACGAGGGAAACAAGAAATTATAAAAAACAACTCTTCCATTTCTAAAATAACTATTTTCTCAGGTGCAAACACTATACACCCAATAATTTTGGAGGTACTGGTTCATGTGAGGGTACACTGAGGAAACTGCCCCAAAATATTAATAAAACAACCAATCACTCAGGGTCCCCTCATTCCACTTCTCGGTAAAGGATAATGACAGCTGCTCTGTGCTAAACTGCAGGTGTCTGTTGTTGTTTATTGTTACATGATTTCAATTTAATTGTGTGTTTGGTGGGTTTTCATTACTGGGAGAGAGTTGAAAAACAGCCACTTAAAAAAAATCCCGTAATGACTAACTTCAAAAGAAATGTGAGAAGTATGGTTATTTAACTACTAACGCCTTATCCATGAGCGACAACCAGCCTCTGGGGAAGTACTCTAGTAACTGTTAGAGACAAGGTAGCTGGATCTACTCACAGCACTTGAGGAACTTCAAAAGAAATGTGAGAAGTATGGTTATTTAACTACTAACGCCTTATCCATGAGCGACAACCAGCCTCTGGGGAAGTACTCTAGTAACTGTTAGAGACAAGGTAGCTGGATCTACTCACAGCACTTGAGGAACTTCAAAGATCAGAAGGTAATTAATACTGTATCAAAGCTCTAAAATTGGACATACTTAGTTAAACACAAGCCATTTCACAAAACTCTGCAGCTAAGGGAGAAATTTTTATTTTAATAAAACAAAGAAGAGATTAGCTATCAGATCAGTATAATTACACTACGATGCCATATCATACACATGTATGCACACACATACGCACCCATGCACACTCCACATCTCTATTTTTAGACATGCCATGGAAAACGAATGCTGCAGACTTAGTCAATAGATCTGAGTGTCTGTCAAAATGAACACCTAATCCATTAATTGAATCAATCTAACTTATCTAAACCCTGATTAGTGAAGTCCAATTATTACAAACTCTTCTAATTTACACACTACCTGTTACTACTCACACCACCAGTCAGACCTTTACTCCGTCTAGACCCCTACCAAGGATGGAGGCTGACATTTTCAAGTTCCGTGGGACACTGGTACAGCGGGGTAGCTCCTTTATTTTATATCGTAATCAATCAGTGTTGAGTGTGGGAGGTTGCAAAACAAAAACAATCTAGATATGTCTTCTCCCCCTAAATCAGTCCTGACATGAGGACCTTGGGGGATACCAACACTCGAGTTAGACAAGGAAGGACATGAATATGCCAATGCAGCAGGACAGAGATGTCCATGATACACTAATAATAGTACAACAAGAACAGTTTATATCCCATTAAAAAATAAAACAAATAAAGATCAGAGATTGAGCAATTTTTTTTTTTTACTGTGTAATAGTACGGTGCGTAAGTTGCCCATTAAAAAATGTATGGGAAAAATCGCTGTTCAATTGAAATCGCACGGGGAAAGTGAAATAGCGCATAACTATACCTCGGTAACTAAGTGAAATAGTACGGGTAAGTGCGCACGCGTAGAGCGTTAATCTTGGAAATGTACAGTTTGAGTAGTTGCTAGTTGGGGACAATGTCCTTCTTTACCACAGAACCTCTACTTGTATTAGATGGAATGTTTCACAACAGATTAAGAGGAGTCGTACATTGAAAAGAAAGTTCCAGCCGAAGCTAATCCTGAAATAAGAACATAGTGAGTGAACGATATAGTGTAGCTACAATTGCAAAATACTTTTTTTAAAGCTGGCCTACTATTAGCGAGTAATAGCACGGGTAACCTGTGCTATTAGGGGTCAATAGCACTCGTAAAGCAATTGAAATAACACTCGGCTTCGCCTCGTGCTATTAATCCCGAATAGCACGGTTACCCGTGCTATTACTCATACGAATAAAAAAATTTTAAAAAAAGACTTGGCTAGAGAAATCAGTCTACCTAGAACTTACATGAAGAGAATCAAACACACACACACACACACACACTATACTCACTCCCGCCCACCCATCAGCAGAAGAAGACTTTGCTATGACTGAGCTAGCCTTGCTCAAGAAACAACATCTCACATGCCAACCTTCTTGATTCCACAAACTTTGGAGCACTTTCAACACTTTCTCCCCCCCCCCCCCCCCCAAAAAAAAAACAAATCAAGGAATTTACACTTACATCAGCACCAAACATCCGCACAGTCCGCCACCTTCCCGGGGAATAATTGTAGCAGACCTAAAAGCAACCTTTCAGTTACTGCAAGTCTAAACATGAGTTGGTAGAGATGCAGATGATTTATAGGCAACTATTGAATCCACAAAGACACGCTCTGAAGAGAAGACAAAAAATGTTTGGTGAGAGCAAATAAACATCTTACCCTTACTATGTCAAAAAAGAGGGGGGGGGGGGGGGGGGGGGGGGAAAGAAGATCAAAATGTAAAAGAGATGTTAGGTTATTAACATCTAAGAAGGCTAGTAAACTAATACGGCTGTGAGAATAATTGCATAACGAGAGGGAGCATGCCAAAGCCACTCAAGCAGTGTGGGTACATTTCATTTGGTTCCAATTCCTGTTTGTGTACCTTCACCCAGCTTCACTAAGCAGCGGCCACGTAACCCTTTGAACAAACCTCAGAATTCAAATGGAATTTAGAGGACTTGACAGGAAGCCACACACAACACACGAATACATGTACAATATATATGTACATGTATGGGGATACATGTACATGCATGTATGAGGACTACATGTACATGCATGTACGGGGACTACATATAATATGGACTACATCCACATGTTACTCTACATGTAGCAAACAAGAGCCCTCCATTTTGATTTACAGTACAACACACAAGAATACAAACCATATACAGTAGACCCTCAGTTATCCGAACCCCGTTTATCCGAACTCTCGCTAATCCGAACACCATTTTTGGGAATTATAATGATATTCATTGGAATTTTGCTGTGCATTAAATAGGTAAGAGATTAAGACTCCATTCAAAATGACTTATTTCGAATATCCGAACCTTTCAAATATCCGAACAACCCTCAGTCCTGAGGTGTTCGGATAACTCAGGGTCTACTGTAGTCCCTTCCCTAGCTGATGTCCACAGAAGGACCGACCTATTACCATAGCAAAGTACAGCTGCAATTAATTCCAGCCTATTAATATCTATTTGAGAAAACAACAACAAATAAAAAAACATACAAACATATGCTGACAGAATAACAATTCCTCCAACATTACAAGACCAATAAAAAAGGCATAGTGTCAGCTTCTAATCACAGTCACCAATTACAAACACTGTATATTTCAAATATTCCACAATTGTGATAGAACCAGAATGAGAGGGGCAACCCAAAGAAACCCATGTTGAACTTAGCCAGTTGACTTTCCTATAGACAACCTATATATGCAAACACATTCCATTCTTTAAGCCATTGTAGATATTTTCATTTATTTAAGGCTCCTCTGACAACTTCAAGACATTCTTCCTCCACACCACACAATCCATAAATCAACACACACACACACACACACATATAAATACAGTAAGATGTCCCATCAGTGCAATATTGGCTGGTGCACAAGTTTGCTATGCCCCTATATAGATAACAGCTTGTCTCATCACTTCGTCTAGTTGCCTATCATTGACCCTAACACCATCCTTAAACAATTCACAACTTCCTTAACAAATTCACGGTAAATCAAAACATTTAAAAAAATGATTTCCATGGCTCCAAATTTCCCCACCGCTCCATTTATCACCTCAATCCTTTCCAACTTCCTTCCTCTTCACACGATTATAAACCACATGCAAATGACCTCACACACAACAGGGATGATACTGCAACTTTTTGTACTTTAACTCCTCCACCCACTCATGTACCCTCTAGTGCACTGAGGAAGGAGGAGTGTCACTCTTTTATAAAGTGACATCTTCCGGCCAAGTATATGACCCTTTACTACTCACTAAGGCTACAAGCATGAATATAGCATGACATCTAGCTGACAATGAGGCAAGGTAAACAGATATGCATATTGATGATAACTGTTAAAGAGGAATGGATTTACCAAGATATTATGTACTGAAACAGACATTCTCCTCTTTCTCTTCTTCTCCTCCCTCCCTTTCTTTCTCTTTCCTCCTCCTCTCTCTCTCTTTCCTTTCTTGTATAACCCCTAGTTCACTTCACACTAAAAACACATGGTTACCATCATTTCTAATTCAAGAGATAAGCACATCCAACTTTATACAAAATCAACAAAGCAATGGACGTGGGAAGCAGACAGATTGAATGTCACACATGCAATAACTTAACTTGCCGTATCTGTGACAGATGAGCCGTCACTAGAGACCAGGAATACATCAACCAATCAGAGCCTCTCACATAACTGTAACTAACATCCTGGACGTCTGTGTAATCGATGTTTATCTGGTTGTGTTGTTGTTTGCTTACCAGCGTCTTCCAGTGCAGCAGGGTGAACTAAATTGTGTTCAACTTTATTGTTTTGCATAATTATATGTGGCGTGTGTATGTGAGACCAAAATGTTTGAAAGAAATAATTGATGCATGTCAACTTACAAATAAATGTTTGAGTTATTCTCGGTTGAAATATGTAATTATAATTATAATAATATCAAATTTTCTCATTCTAAACAGCCAATATTATGTTAGGGTTAAGGTTTAATTAACATGATATTGGCTGTTACAACAAGAAATTTTTAAATATTACTGCTGCTTTTCTAGCAAGAATTATTTTTAACAGCACCAAGGTTCAGTGCTCACCCAAGTTATAGTTTGTTTAAATAAGTGTGTCTGGAAGCTATTGTCCATAAACTCTTTGATAGAAAAATGAGGATAAGTTGAAAAAATCCAAAGGAATTACTATAAGGAACACTCACTAAATACCCTAAATGGTGAGATTCACACTCTGTTCACGTTGTTGACACCAAACTTAGACCTACAGTGAATATTGTAATGTACTAAAAAGCAGCTGCCAAGCCACACAAAGTTTCCCACTAAACAACTCCATACAGCCAGCTCCTTCCTCGGCAACTTCATCCTCACACTTCATAGTAAGTATTTTGCAAGTCTAAGCTTTCAATTGCACTTCAACAGAGAGGGAAACTACTCAACCCATGGCAGAAATTTATACTTTATGCTACACATCTTAATGAAGTCCAATGCTGACATACTGTTACACTACATTACTATAATAATAAATAATAGCACAATAATAATAATAATAATAATAATAATAATAATAATAATAATAATAAATAGCACAATAATAATAAAAATAACAATAATAATAAAAATAACAATAATAATAATAATACAGTAATACAATATAATAATAATATATCATAATCATTATCATCATCATGATGATGTTCCACCATGCAGTTTAAAACAAACCATAATTCTAACCAATAAACATACCACCTACATAAAAAACTATAGATCCTGAAAATATAATTGTTAATGCAAGAGCTAATGGCACGATCTGGAACAACAAGTGGCCATGCACAGTACACGACATGCCCCTCACTGTCATGGCAGACTGACTACACTGATCACATCAACAATAGCTCTAGGGTTCCTAGACTTGTAACATACACTGTTTGTTGTACGATTTCTCTTACAATGTCCTTTCTTGCTTAGCCACTCCCCCCCCCCCCCCCCCCCCCCCCCCCCCCACACACACACACACACACACAAGCTGCATCATACTCGGCACAGTCCCCTCCCCTGTTTGGCAAGCTAGGTTAGATCAATGGCGGAGGAAATTAGAGGCTACGACTCCATGAGTACTAGTTAGTATGAAACAAATAGCTAACATGCATGCCTCCAGCAAACTAACAAGCACACTCTTCAGATTGTCATTCCCACGCCTGCAATACAAGCAACTTTTAACATCTTTGCCCCTTGGAACATATAAAAAAAACGTGTCATTCCAGGTTAACAACCTCCAGCACATCATTACTATATTAATAACCTCCAGTATGTCATTATTACACACTATTCCAGGTTAACAACCTCCAGCACATCATTACTATATTAATAACCTCCAGTATGTCATTATTACACACTATTTCCAGGTTAATAAAAGGTTCTAATTGTTAGTCCACAAATAACAGAGACTGCAATAAATTGAAGGCCACTGAGCATGATATGAAAGATAACTGTAGCAGGTGAGCTCGTCGGGTCACTATAAGCTATATCTCAATTTGCCAACTCAAGCAAGAGCAAAAATACCAGTACTTTAAACTTCATATAACCGAATAATTTCAAACTCTCTAACTAAATCATTAAATTGTATAAGTTAAACAACAATGTTTGGCTACAATGTCCTGCAGCTACTGGTTATGCTCATGCATACAGTTAAAAAAAAAAGCATTTTTGCATGTGTGCCTTACAGGAAATCACAACTCTGGAGAGTGACCAACCATAAAATAGGTGTTTTATAGAAATTGCTAAAGCCTTGTCACTCTCTCTTAAGGGAGATTTATCTACTAACACTACTTTTCAGCTATAAGCTTTCACCTGCTAAAAATAATGTATTCAAGCACGGTAATATATCTAGAACTATCTCCGCGGTGTTACTTGGCTAGTTCATTAAAGGAACAAATAGCAGAATACCGCTGCAGAATTCATAACCCACACAGACTTACCTCCCGAGGAGGCACGACGAAGATAAGTGAGAAGAAACGTCAATGCTGCGCCTACTAAACTAAGACCTGCAACAACCAACCCTGGCTCTTTTGTTGTTGTTGTTGCAGGTTTTTTTGCAGTAAGATTGTGAGGCGGAGTTTATGCTAATTGCCACACCCATCAAAAAAAATCTACCGAAATAATGGCATCAATTAAATTTCCCGCATCAGCAGCAGCTAAAACGACGAGGTCTGCTATCAGCATTACCTTTAAGAGGACCCGTTCGACAGATATTTGGAGAGGGCAATTTGATCCCCAGCTTTACCTGGAAACGAGGTACCCTCCACCTAAATCAGTACGAAATCATTTTGCGTTATTTCTGCTGGATTGCATCCATCAATATACAACACGTTTACCGTCACAAGCCAATAAAATACGGGTGTTGGAATATGGCTGTGGACCAGTACCCATTCACACAACTAGTTTTGCAGGAAAGGCGTCTGAAATAGTATTAGCTGAATTCTTGGAGTGTAACCGAAAAGAAGTGAAAAAATGGCTAACGAGAGACAAGTCCAGCTTTACTTGGACCCCATACATTGAGTATGTGGTAAGGACATTGGAAATGCACGAAGAAGAAGAAGAGCCCATTTCAGCAAGAGAAGAGAAATTGAGGAATGCCATCAAGGCTGTAGTACCATGTGACATTCATTGTGACCCACCAATAGAACTTGAGGTGAAGAGTGGTTTTGATGTAGTTTTGAGTGCATTTTGTATTGAGGCTGGAACCAGTAAAAGAGAAGAGTATGCAGATGCTGTTAGAAAACTCTCCACCCTCGTGAAGCGTGGTGGGAGCCTGTTACTCTTTAGTGGAAAGTGGGTAGGTAATGATCATCGTGGCTACTACACAGTTGGAGAAAATACATTTTATAATGTAGCTGTGACTACTGAGCTAGTGGCTCGGTCACTGGAAGATTGTGGTGGTAAAGAATTGACAATGAATGAGCTGGATGTGGATCCACGAGCTTATGGAAATATCCGATCAGACATGAAGGGCTTTATATTTGCCAGTGCAACAATTAATTAACAATCATTTCATGAACAATTGACATAGGAATCTTGGCTAATTATAAAAGGCTTGTGGAATTGGTCTGAAATATTATTTGGACAACCTTTTCAAATGCTTAAACATAATAACAATGACAGTTCATTTTAAAATTCGAACTCCATCTACACTTTTGGTTCAGTTATCACGAGTTTTTTTATTTTTAATTTTTAATTTTTATATTTTTTATTTCAAGAACAAGTTTGTGTTTTTAAAGTAAACGACCAGGTACCTAATATATTCGGTAAGAGATCGTTGTAACTACCTAGACATGCCTGGCATAAGCAGAATATTCTCTGGAATTCAGCCTTCCGGAGAAGTACATTTGGGTAATTACTTAGGAGCTATCCGGCAATGGGTCAGCTTGCAAGATCAGTGCAGCAGCGTCCTGTACAGCGTGGTTGACCTCCACTCACTGACAGTTCATCAAGCACCTCTCTTGCTCAAACAAAACATCAAAAAGACGGCGACCTCCATGCTAGCTTGTGGAGTGGACCCTAAGCGTAGTATTATTTTTCAACAGTCTCAGGTATTTTAGATCCAATATTCGCTTATTACTATTATTATTATTATTACTATTTATTATTATTACTGTTATTTATTATTATTACTGTTATTTATTATTATTACTATTATTTATTATTATTACTGTTATTATTATCATTAGGTTCCTCAACACTCAGAGCTGGCCTGGATTCTGGGCTGTACGACTCCGACAGGCTGGCTGAACAGAATGACCCAATGGAAGGCCAAGGGAGCGACTGACAACAGGGATTTGATTGGCTTGGGATTATTTGCTTATCCTGTCCTTATGGCTGCAGATATTCTGCTGTACAAGTAAAGAACATTAAATGCTTTCTGCTGTTGTGTAATGATAGGTCTCATGCTTAAATTGTTCACTCTTTCCATTGTTGTTAGGGCATCCCACGTCCCAGTGGGTAATGATCAAGTCCAACATTTAGAATTGGCTCAGAAAATAGCTGGGTCTTTCAACTTTACTTATGGCGACACCTTCACTGTTCCCTCGTCTATCCTTGGTAAGAAAATCCTTATCTCAAAGTGTAGAATTATTTATTCTAACTAATCATGTGGCAAGTGAACTACTCCAATGGATGTCATGATTTAATTACCAGATTTTGTTTTGCTGATGATACTTTACCATTCTGAAAAGTTTAGTTATGTTCTCTTGTTGTCGTGTAGGAGAGGTTCAGAGAGTGATGAGTATGAGAAACCCACTGTCCAAGATGAGCAAGTCTGACAATCAGCAAATGAGCTGTATATACCTGTCGGACTCACCTGACACCATCATGAAGAAAGTATTGAAGGCAGTGACAGATTCCGAAGGTGCTATTTACTACGACGAAGAGGCCAGGCCAGGAGTGTCCAACCTTATCTCTATCTACGCCGCCATTAGTGGGTCTTCCCATGAAGACATCCACAAAGAATTTGAAGGGAAGATGACAATAGATTTGAAGAATAGGTTGGGAGAAGCACTCGTGAGTTCTCTGACACCTATCAGGGAGAAAATTGAGGAGCTGGAGGAGGATCCTGGCTATGTGGATAGTGTGCTAAATGAAGGAGCACTCAAAGCAACTGATATTGCACTTGACAATTTGAACTTTACTAAGAAAAAAGTTGGCTTGCTGTAATGTATTTGTAGTGTATATTCATTTTCTCTCTTCAGTCATCTTTCAATACAAACTAATGCTTATTATTATTTTTTGGTAGATCATCAGATCAAATTAGTTTTTGATATTCAATAAGTCACACACCAGGTTGCCTAAACCATTGAATAGATTTTTATTGTTCACATAAAGCTCTCATAATAGTTGATGCATGTACGCTGATCAACTCATAATGGCACCCTAGTAGGCCATCCACTACATTGTGACACTTATGACCCCACCCCCAATTTGACTATATATATTATAAAGGCATTGATTATTGTAATGATTGCAGTGACGGAGAGGAACTCAACTTGAAGAGTACAACAATGAATGTTCAGGACTGATGAAGCTGACAGATGTGAGAGCTCACTGGCTGCTACAAGTTGTAACTTCTGACAGTCTGAGAAGTCTCCTGTGATGGGCTTTGTCCTCTGGCCATTAATAGTTCCCTACACAACACAGAGAAAGCTAGAATGAAAGGTCTGTTCACCGCTAACTTATGGCTTATCTTACTTTAGCAGGAGTTCGTTCTTCATTTTCTCTTCATTCAATTCTCTGTATAGTTGGGCCTATGGACAAAAAAAAAAATTCAATAAAAATAACAACAATTTTAATACAATTAAAATGTTTTAGAAACGATAATTAGTGCTACTCACTTTAGTTTTATGGGTAGAGATCAGTTCAGATGCAGCTGGTCGTTTTGACGGATCTTTATGAATCATTAGCTGCACACACATCAGCACACACCAGTAATTAAATACTTCTACAACATTATGCTGAGGCACATGCGGATCTAGTCTTACTTGAAGTAGATCATTGAAGTCTTGCGAACACGACTGAAGCTGAGGCAGACGTCCGTCTCTAGACAAACAGGAGTGCCAGACATAAGCGGTAAATACAGTAATTACACAGAAAAATCAATTACCTTAGACTGTGCCACTCATCTCCATTTTTGGGTAAGTCTCTTCCATTTCCCTAAATGCACAGTCAGCAGTTATAAGTTGGAAGATTTTGTCTTGGGGGGGGGGGGGTGGAAAAAAAAGAGGAGAATGTGTATCTATCATAATACATGGCATACATTTTTAGAGGGGACAATATGTAAACTTACAGCTTGAAAAACAGTCAGGCCCAGTGAGAAGATGTCAGCCTTGCATAAGTGGGAGTAGTCCTGGAAGCCACATGCACACAGCTCTTAAATAAAATAACCACATGCTCACATGCAATAGCTGCTCCACCCACACATTACCTCATTCAGAATCTCTTTGGGCATGTATCGGCAATCTCCTTCCTCTACTTCCGGATCTAGAGTTGACGTCACCAACCCCATGTCTCCTGATAAATGACCAAGCATTTATAAAAAATAATAATAACCACTCTCTCTAATAGACCACTACTCCACAACATTTACTTTAAATAAATAAAAAAACCACATAATTTAAATCTAAAAACAAACAAACAAACACACCCACCTATTTTGTAGACAAATTGTCCATACAAATCATCACCATCCAAGGAGTTATCACTAGCATGGGAATCGTCGCAAAATAAAGAATTGTCGAAGCTGGAATTAGGGGAGTCATGGATGGTCGTGATGAAAATATTGTCTGGTTTGATGTCCAGATGAACCAGATCTAAAGAGTGAATGTACTGCAAACCCTACAACCATTAGAAGAAATACGATGACAACAACAAGTAAACAAACAAAAGAGTGTGTGTGTAGTGGAAATATGATCCAACAGGTCCATACAACTATAGACTATTCACTCATGCAATCTCATATTATATGCTCCATTCAACCTAATTGCATTGATATACCCGCCACATATATATTTTAGGTCAAGTGATAACTACACCCTATTCATGAAAAAACCAAACAGACCAACCACAAGAGACAAGCCTGCTCTTGAATAGTGGAGATATTCTATTTTTAGAACACTACTACTTATTTTGTACCCTAAACTTCATAGGAAGCCTCGATCTCAAGGGAAGCCCTACTAGCCTATTCTTTCACACTAGCAGACCTCAGGCATGACATTTGCATATGGCCGGCTGGCTAATCTAGACCATATGACCACCTACATCCTCACAACAACAATAGCTGTTCTTGTTGTTGTGTTTACAATAAAGAGAGAGAAAAACATACTACAGATACTGTAACTACCTTATACCACCACACTTCATTCTCCCCCCCCCCCCCCCCCCCCCCCCGACACACACACACACACACAAGATAGTGTCTCTTCAGCACATGCCCACTTTTCTATGCACACACACACACACACACAGATGTGCATACTCACCATAGCCACATGTCTGAGAAGCCTCTTGAGCTCAGCCTCACTAAACGTCTGACCCACACTTAGATTCTCTTCAATTCTCGTGGCCAAGTTTCCTCCTGAAATACAATATGCAGTCTCAAATAATAAAAGAATAAATATCAAATACCTTGTGTTTGCCACACCAATACACAACAACTTGAATTTTCAAACACAAACCAGAAACTAGTTGAGTGCTGCTAGCAAACCCCCCACAATCAACCTCGGGCACTAAGTGGTTGAACGTGCTAATTAAATAACCTCACCCGCACAGAATTCGTTCTGTATGATCATGTAATCCTCCTCCGCCCAAGCCGAGTAGTACCGAACAATATTAGGATGACCCAGTGCCGCATGAGCACACACTTCTCGTAGAGCAGCCGCCCTGCAACGCATAATATTATTGTTTGTAATAATCATGTATGTAACAGTTACGGGGGGGGGGGGGGGGGGGGAGGCAGAGGCAGGTGTAAGGGTGCTAATTATTTTTTTCCTACAGCACAAAAGGAGTCACTCAAGCGCTATTACAAATACTATACTACAATTATTGTAAAAACACTATCAACTACTGTGAAGCAACTTTTTTTAAATCATCACTTTACCAAAACCAGCTGCCAGCTATACATCTTTATCTTTATAACGTACTCGTTACAGGATCCTGCCACAGGTTTGTGAGACCTCTTGAGGGCATAGACACAGCCGTCCAGTCTGTTGATGCACTTGTATACCGTCCCGAAGGACCCGGAGCCAATCACACACACCTCGTGGAACTCCTCCTTGTAGCGAGACACATTCCTTTCTCTTAAAGTCAACTTCTGCTACACAAATTAAAGATTAGAGAGGAAAAAACAGAGACCAAATAAAAGTTAACACTGGGACTAAGGTCATATGTTTAATACAATAAATTTAGAGGTGCATACTAAACACATTAGTGCCGCTAAATAGCAGCTACAACAACATATCACTATGACAGCCATTTTCAAAATATATACATTATCCAAAAGTGGCAAAATGAGTGGAATGACCCAAACCCCTGCAAATTACTCTACTAGATGTAAATGCAGTCTTATCAGTGTAGTTCATCACTCATTGCATTACGATATTCATGCAGTATTTCCAGACTCTAAACATGAATAACAATACAGAGCTAAGTGAGTCCCAATTCTTGCAACCTGGTCATGAAAAGTGCCAGACCTCACCGCCACCAAATGATATTCATACTGATGCTTACTAACATCCAGATTTAACCACCAAAAAATAAAAAAATAAAAATTCAACCACTGCCTGTTGACAAAAAATACAAATAGAAAAATGGAAATGTCAAAGATGACTAAATAAGGTCATTTTACTGCCTTAGTTCCCCGGAAGATCACGTGCTAGGCCCTTCTCTATTGAGGTGCTAATTACTACTGGCTATATCACAATATCCCAGCTTGCCTTGTGGGTCTTTTCCGGCTGGGTGCTAACAAACGGAGAGCTGTTTGTATCCTTCTCCTGTTGTTGATCAACCATCTTCCTCGCTTGAGACTGCAGCAGGGTGGGGGTGAAGGGGTTAATGTTGGTACCACGAGAGCCCATCCGCATAAGCTGTGTCCCTCCGCACCGTCTCTTACCACTACATTCCACATAACATAACTGACTACACAGTGACTTGTAAACAATTCAGCCAACATTAGTATTATCTTAATATATCTGTATACATATAATTGGATAACTTCTGATAACTGAAAATTCTAATTTTAGAAACCCTAAAGTCAATCAGTGCCTTATACCAACCACAACAAAATTAGCAACCAAACCTCCACTTAAATGCTTACACCAAAACCAACCAACCAACAAACAAAAACAACAACAAAAAAATTCCCCAGCATACTCACTTGCTCTTAACAAAGATTCGAGACTGAGATCGTGGGAACCTGCGAACTTCAGAAACTTGGCACACATCAGGTTGTACAGACCCCAGCCCCTGGCTTCTGCATGGAGTGGCCTCTATGAATTTAGCAACACCATCAAGCCTGAGTCTGGCCAGTCGCAGTGGAGTGTCCACCATCAGATCTCCTTCACAGTCTCCAGGGACTGCCACTTCATTGAAAGAGGAAGCAACATCACTGCTAGAGTTCAAGGCCAGATTGGAGGAAGAGGTGGGTCGCACTGGAGAGCAGAGCTGCGAAGGAAATTCATCAGGAGTCATTGGTGATGCAGGAGAAAAGAGACGCTGCCTTTTTATGTTTGGTGGCGTATTGCAAGCAGACAGGGACATCGTGGGACGTTTGCAGGGAGATGAATTCATCACATAGACATTGTCTGTTTCCTAAAGGTGTTTACATAGCATTCCATGAGCCCTATATCTGCAAAATAGAATAGTTAGGAGCATACCTGATTGCTAGAAGGAGAACCTTCTTCAGTAAAAGAATTTGTCTGGCTGCTGCCGCTCGATTCGCTGTCCTCGTTTACAGACCTACTAAAATAACCGGAAGAGGGGCTCCACTGCTTCTGCTGCTCGGTCGTGCCTTCGTTAAGGCTTTCACCTTCACGTTCGTCATCTGCAGAAAGGTCGAAAAGCTTCCTCCTGAGATCTAGGCTACCCGGAGTGAGGATAACCGAGGAATCACAATTCCACTTGCTAGTTACCGACACCCCGCTTAGCGGAGTACTCGGTATAGGAGACACATCCATGCTAGTCGATCTGCAAGCACCCTGATAGAAAGGCTCCCGTTCGCCAGGACAGAGGGGAAGCAGCGTAAGCGAATGAAGCAGCGTTATTTTGTAGCGTGGTCTTTACGTACCACTTTCCCGCCTTTTTTTATTATCTCGTGACGCGCGACGCCACTTGTTCATTTTTGCGGCGCAGTTTAAGAATGAAACCCCACCCCTTTAAGAGCTGGGCAACCACCGCCGCGGCCATTTCTCGCGCGGGATTGTTGCATTATTAATGGTGGGCGGTGGCATAACAGGTGGGGCTGGATTGCACAAACACGTCGACACTACGGGAAGCGAAGTGAGGATGGGAAGCGAAGTGACCCATACGAATATCGCTACTATACTAGAACCCTTGCAAGGTTCAACTGTCTTCTTGTATAGGATCACTGCTACTAGAATAAGTGTTGTTTTTGTTCAGGCTTGCCAAGAATCTGAAAATGGAACTCTGTATTTTCCCTTGACTGATGAGAATACACAACAAATGTACTATAACATGCACAAGGACAAGAGCTCTGTGATTCTTACTACACTTCCGTGACAGAAAATGGAAATTTAAGGTAGGTACAATATTAGTAATATTTAATACTTCAGGATTTTTGCTCTCAATGTTGAATTAGAGGGTCCAAGGTTCACTTGATTTGTGACCCAGATGCAAGAGCAGGCAAAGAACAGATCAAAGGTAAAGGAGATGCTGAAATAATTCTGACTTATCGGTAAGTTTCAATAGGTAAAGTGGCCTTTTAATTTCCTTAACTACTACATAGAAGTAGTTACGTGGTGGCAAGCAAAGTATGCAATACAATGGGTAACTTATCACTATAACATTGAGAGCTGTATTAACAACCAACACTGGATGCACTGGCTACTAAATTGAAATTTTACCATATACTATTTCGCAGATGAATGCAAACTTTTTATGTTTGCTAGGATTAAATTGTGTGTAGTTACTTATGATGCTTTGGGTGAATTCACTCACCAAATTGTTATTGGGGGGAGAGCACCTCCAGCCTAGGTGATCAATTGACGATCCTTTACCTTCCTTATTTTCCAAATCACCTGTATAATATTTGACACACAGCACACTGTAAGAGATGTCACATTGATAGCTTAAAACTTATATCCAGCAAAGTTGACTTTAGTATGCCAATCTTTCAGCACGGAACAAGTCCATCCAATCAAGTTTCACAAATCAATGAGTTTACTCTAGTGTAACTGCCCTTGCTCTTGCTGTGAGTTGATCCCCACCTAAAAAAAATCAGATACACAGATGCTTAACATATGACTGGAGCCTGGAGGATCATAGAATTTTGAATTGTTAGATTTGAGCAGGACTGCACTACACATACCTATAATAGCATCTATATACATGGGGTCCACACATGTTATACACAAGATAACCATAATGGATAGAAACATGAGAGTATTAGATCAGTGGCGGATCCAGGGGGTATCGTTAGGTTTCAGACGAAACCCCCTTTTTCAGCTCAATACTTACCTAATTTACAACCACTACTGAACTCCCAAACTGGCACAATGGAACTCCACAGAGAAACAATATCGCGACTTCTCCGCGATCAATTAAACCAAAATTGGGGCAGTCCGTCTATAGTCTATAGCTGAACATAATAGCTAGCTAACAATAATAAGATTGCAACTAACCATTATTAGGTGCTTAAATTAGATAGCCTCGTTGCAATGTATTAAGTAGTCATGCCAATTTTAGGAAGAGTTCTGGAGCTGGAATTTCTGCAGACTCTTCTCCTGATAATGATTTATCTACAAAGAGACCTAGAATAGAAGAAGGAGAATTCATTGATCTCCCTGATTCTGCACCTACTTCTCCATGCTTGAGTCTTCATGCCCCTGCCGATACACCAATTTCACCTCCTCCTGCTTTTCCTACCTCTTTTTGTGGTGTTCTTTCTCCTCAAACTGCTCCTGTCCCAGGTACTCTTGCGCTAGCGCCTGCGGTTTCTAGTACTTCGTTATGTAGTAGCATGAGTGAGCAACTATGTGACGATATTGGGTTGCTTCTACAGTCAACCCCTCAAACCTCTATAAGGTGTTTTTCCTCAACATTAAAGTACTCTATCTTAACTAAACACTTGCCTAATAGCGATTTTAAGTTTCCTAGTAGATACTTAGATGGGTGTCAGAGGTCTTTTCAATTGTCATATTTAGAGAAGAATCCTTGGTTTGTATATAGCAAAGCAGAAGATGGTATATTTTGTCTACCTTGTGTGCTTTTTGCCAATAAGGATAATTTAGGTCAGTTGGTATGCAAGAAATTTAATTATTGGACAGCAAAAACAAGTAAATTTTCCAAGCATATTTCTACCAATTATCACCAGCTGGCAGTCACCCAGGCAGAAGCTTTAAAAAAATTCACAGTTCAGACCACAATTAGCTGTTGATAATCTGCTTGTAAATAGTAGATTAAAAGAAATAACTAAAAATCGTTCTATAATTAAACATATTGCAGATGCCATTCATTTGTGGTACACAAAGTATAGCACTTCGTGGGCATAGAGACGATGGTGCACAGCTGATCCAAGCAGTAACAAAGGCACCTTTTTGACCTTACTTCAGTATGCTATACGATCAGGAGACACTGTTCTTGAAAAGCATTTCAAATAATCTGGACGGAATGCCATTTACACCAGTAAAACTATTCAAAATCAGCTAATTGAAATATTAGGAGATTATTTTAGAGATAATATAATTAGTGAAATAAAAGAAGCCAAGTTTTATTCTGTATTATGTAACGAAGTACGTGACATATCTAATAAAGAGCAAGTTTCCATCGTTTTAAGATTTGTAGATCATAGACTTCAACAATCATGATATAGTTCTTCATTATAATAATATAAACATATTTTAATTCATCAATGTATCATAGCAACTCATCACTTTTCACTACCAGCATAAATCAAAGCACTTAACAATAGTAACAGTCATCAGTTCTTTCTTCATGATTCTTTCAAGAAACTGTAAAATTTCTACTATTACTTATTTAGGCATAAACATCTCTGAGTGTGTATGATTTAACTGATTAGCAAAAAAAAAACAAAAAACCCCTTTTAAAATTTCTAGAGCCGCCAGAATGGTGACAATAATACACTAGCAAAAAAAAAAGAAACCCCTTTTCAAAATTTCTAGATCCGCCCCTGTAGATCAGATCTTATCTAGAACCTTGCTTCTGGAAAATGTCTTCATATCAGTTATTGGACATCCTAAAACAGACTTCATGCTTTCAGAAGACATTAATGTGAGCTAGCTCTTTCCTAAGCATTATTCCAATCTTCTTCAGGATGTAATCACGACTTCCTGGATTAGTCATGAGATCTGAAACAATATATATAGCAGAAGTAATTCTTCTTGCTAATAATCTGCCCAAATGCTTCAGCTTATGGGCTGACTCATAATTTTCAATGCCACTCTTGTACTTAATATTAACCTATGCAAGATAAATATCATGCTTAGTTTATACCTGAAATGTGTTGATGATTTATTGGTGCTGAACTTAAACTGAAAGCCCATAAAAAATATTATGTTGTTTTGCTTGTTGACTGATTATTATTATTGTGGTATTTATGAATGACTTTATATTTATTGATGGTCAAGTTTAAATTTTTTGTTTTTCAGCAATTTAGACTGACTACCTGCCACGCCTGCCCAGGAGGATATAACAACAGTACAGCAAGTGTTACAGGAAATGATGCACCAAGAAGCAGTGATAAAAGTGAACATAAAAAAAAAAAACAATTGAATGCTTAAAATTGACTGTGCACTGTATTTCATTTAGCTACTTGCTCTGTTTTTAATAATAATATTATAATCTGCTTTGCTGATATCATGTTCTTTTTATATTCTTTTGCTCTAATTTTAAGTTAACTAGCTACAGAAAAATACCTACCATCAATTAATATCGATATGTTTGGTAGATACGTCAAGGTAGGCTGATTGGTCTTCCAAACTTGTTTTTGAGATTGTCATTATAACATTTTATTATTTTCCAGACTTATGGTCACAAAATTATATATAGCTATCTTTGAAGCATTTTAATTTTATGATTAGCTAAATTGCGATGATTGAAGATGACACAATTTAAAAAAAAAAGAAGACTCATTGGCTTATGTCTGCATTAGCTTGTAGTCACAGTGAACCAAACATAACATATTGCTGTATTTTGTGATGCTATTGCTCCCCCCAAATGACCGATGGTGGGTACTGCTCTTGAAACTAGGACCTTTATCTCAAGCCCATAAAACTGTTGCCCAGGCTGTGGAGGATGTGGTGCTTTGTAATCAGAAGAATAATGGATTTGCTTTTGTAGTTGTCGTCATACACCAGCATTAGCTATATATTATTCTAATGTACATAGTATTTGAACTTTTATGCAGGATAGCAGTCACATCTTGAATACTTCCAGCAGATACATTTAGTAATACAGAAATCTCAATAATAATGGCTACACTTCACTCTGAAAACTTCAAAAAATTTTTTTTTCTTATTCCTTATTTTAGAACTGATGTGCAATTTCTACTTTCATGCACCCATGGAATTTCACTCTAAGATAATTTAATTATCAATATAGCACATATATGCTTGTCCATATCATTGGTTTGAATCATGTCTTGTTTCACTTCACTCTCTCGCCAATTAGAGGGTTAAGTTATTATTTTTGTATCACTATAGCATATAACTTAGTGTGGATAAATGCTAAGCTATTTGTACTAAAAACTTGTACCAATTGTGTATTGATGCTTTGTCACTGCTGAACTTACACTGACTGATATACAATCACTAAAACTTCATCTGGAGTGAAGCGATGTAACTATTAGCTATATATGTGGGGACAGCTAGGGAAAGGGTAGCTTCTTTAGCTGCCACCAGAGAGTAGTAGTCTCTTACGGGTTAAGGCTGGTGCAGGCTATTTATAAAATCTTGGGTGAGCTCCTAGATATGGACAACCCAGGGTCTTCCCTTAAAAGCATTCACTGCCTTCACTTCAGTTCAAGAACTGTAACCCCACAGGTGTCCCACAAGCTGTTATTGTTCATGCCAGCTAATATTCTGGTACAACAATCCATTACGAATTATGTTCCTAAACCATCACATGTGTCATCAAAATGTTCATACCATGAACTAATTTTTAAACTGTGTACTACTGAATTTTCTAGATTATAGGGACTAAGCAGTATTTGACTAGCTAGCTATACGATTACAAAAAGCATATCTGATAATCCAAACACAACAAAATGTGCACACACAATTAGTAACATCATTTTTCTCTAACTATTTGCTGTTTGTTCAATATGAAAAGAGTGGACTTGACAAGGCATTGGCAGCACATCTGGAGTAGAGACTTCCTCTGCACCGCTGCCAAACTGGCCTTCTAGATGTCCTTCCAAATTGCCATGTATGAGACAAACCACTCCAAGTCTTTCTTCTACCCCATCTTATACAGGGATACTTCTGTATAATGTGAGTATAACAGTATTTGTGTCAATAGCTTTGTCAGTATTAAACTTGACCCCACATACCACTAACAAACAACCATTTAGCTAGCCTTCTTTGTTAAATTTCACTGCTTATGCCATTCATTAATCTAGGCGATAATCTTTTGTACACAGTATGTGTATGTGTGATATGTGTTGTATGTCTTAGTATGTGTTTTGTGTGTGCTCGGTATATATATATATCTTTGTATGCTTTTACTTACAATCCATCGTCCACATTTTCTGATTGACCTCCTTTGATACCAAGTATTTATCCGAATGTTACTGTCAGGAAAAGAGTCGTACAAGCCAATACACATTCTTGTAGATAGAGGACAGCTTTTGGTACACATCTGCGAACTGACAGCTGGTTCCAGTTGGTAATTAAGACTGACACTAACAGTTACCCCTCCTCGGATATAACTCTATGAGAAATGGAGACATAAAATAAGGCAGCTAACGATATTATTTTTAACAAGCTTTCACAGGCTTTTTAAACAATACAGAATTAAAAATATTTGGTCGCCACTAAGAATCGAACCCAGGATCGCTTGTATAGTGCACAAGCGCTCTGCCACTGAGCTACGACAACCACCCGGCAAACAAACACTCCAATTCTGTATTTATACTGTAAGGGGTACTGCTATGCTACAGTTGTTTAAAAAGCCTATGAAAGAGAGAGAATACATCTAATTAGTAAAAGAAGGCTGAGAAAGAAATTGTGAAGTGATAAACAAGTAAATTGTAATCATAATATAATTTCAATATTGTAAATCCTCGTACTAGTTAGTAACTTTTTGGACAAACAATTCAAAACATTCTGGTCCTGCAGAGTCTTCATCAGTGATGAAGTTGGTTACAATAATGAATTAGTTAACTACGTTATTGGCACTCTTACTAAAAGGCTTCCTGTGATACCACCTTCAATTGTGAGGCCAGCAGATGGCGATATTGCACCCAGTGCTCCTGAGACAGTATTTCCAGTTAGATCAAGGCAAAGGTTTCCATTCAAGTTCAAATTAAATTGAAAGTACAAGCGAATGTGTAGAGATAGAGTTCCTACATATACGAAAGTACTTATTCGAAATGAGTAAAGAAGTTGTTTAGTTTTTATCAAGTTTTCAGTCATTCTCCAGCAGTTGTTTGATAAAATTCTTGTATTTATAGTATTCAGCAAAGTGTTACTTCCAAACTTGACGTATGTTGTTAATGTTCCACTTCCTTGAATTGGCCTCAGTCTCAAGTCTACTTTTGCATCAGCTACTGTTCGCCTATGCCGCAAAATTTTTCCAACTGCAATGATCCTTCCAAAAACTTTTACTCTTTTGCACTGATACCTCCCAGCAAACAGACCAAAAACTAGTTTTAGATTAGCATCATTGACTCCTATCGTTTTAGAATTAAGGTAAGCATGATGTGTAGGATAGTATTTTTCGTCGCTAAAACGACTGGCTCTAGATGCCACATAGTCATAGTCTGAATTATCGGAATCCCAGTCTGTGGTGTATCGCTTCTGACGCAATACTCCAGGTTGCTTAGAGTGCAGTATATTCCATATTTCTTGGGAAGCATTTATTTCAGTGAAGTAGGCCACAGTCATAGTGTAAATGTCAGAGTCATTGTGAGTGGATACGATTCTTGCCAAGGTTTTTAATAGATTATAGTTTCTTAAAGTAACAGAATAACGCTCAAGGTTTACTCTTCGAGCTTTCTCGTAATCTAATCCATTTTGCAAAGTCTCTAGGACAGCACTGATGATACTTACCGAAGAATCACTTTGGAGAAGTTTATCTAGCTCAGACAGGACAACTTTGTCAATTGTTACTTTAGCTAGGGCATTTATGACTTTAGGCACTTTCTCCTCTTCACCGTTATTGCTTGAAGAGTTTAGAAAGCTTAAAAGAGGAGAAATGGATAAGTTAGAGCCAGAATTGCCAAGGGCTATTATAATTATAGTCATGGGGTAGTTGGTGGTCGAGTTGTGATATTTTAATGCTGCACCAACGAGCTGGTCCATAACTCTGTACTCTATTTCTTGGTTGCCTTTTGTGGCTAAAGATCCATACACTAGAAGTAGCTGGTTTAAAATGTGCTCAGGATATATTTTGTTTTCAAGTCTTTCTTCAAGTTCCATTATAAACTGTAAGTAGACGGTATCTAAGAAACTAATGTGAACAAGGATGTCAATAGCTTCTGCATCTTCTGTGGCACTATCAAAAGCATTTAGTAGGGCCTAAATACAAGAATACAATCATTGAAGTGTTGTATAAAGGGCTACACTATTATCAATGGCATACCATTTGTGATTTGAGACTTGATTCAGCAGTCAGTAATTCGTACACTAGGTCTCTCAGATCTCTGTCAGAATAGTAGAAATCCTAACACAAAAAATGGAAAAAAAGAATTAACTTCAAGTAATTTATAATTACAAATTATTTACAGTTGCCATAATAGATATGATGTCATCCAATGCTCTTCTGTAAGAGGGCAGGACTCCGTGCTTTGCTTCTAATTCCATTAAGTCAATCAATATCCCTGCATAATTATAGTTTGATCACCATTACTAATGATTAAATTATACATCATCGTAGTAAATGTCAAGCTAACCTTTAAGTTTTCCTTTGTAGGACTTGTAACTCAGCAGGGAATTATAAACTGAACCAGATGAAGATAGCTGTCTTCTTATCTCTTTCATCATTTCTACTGCTATTGCTCCTAAAGAAGTAATGCTCAAAATAATAATACCCTTCATACACTATAATTTAGTTTGACTTACTTGAGTTAATAGTGGCTTTTAATCCTTCCTTGATGCCATGTTTAATTCTTGATTGCATCATTTTCTTTTGAGAAATGCTTTGATTCTTTGATACTTCAGAACATTCTTGAAGAGTAAGCTGATACTGCCCTCTTGCTGAAAAAGCTTGAGATAATGAAGGTTGTTGCTCATTTAAGCTTTCTTCATCTGAATAATCTTTCTTTGAACTGTTCACCATATCAATCATCGTGTAGCCAGTAGAATGCTCCAATTTTCCCTCTTTATATTCCAGCTCTTCTTGAATTGTAGACTCCACATCACCATCTGGTTTCAAGCCATCAGAATACTCTTTAATATCTGTCTCATGTATAGATCGATTCATCTTCAGTTTATCATCCACCTCAGAGTTGGTGTACCTAATTATAGAGCACCCAATTAAAAAAAAACAACAATAAAAGTCATTGTGGTATTTTTATTACGTATAATGAGAGGTATGACTGGAAGCAGAGTCCACTTCTTCTTCTTCACTTGTTCCTTGGAAGTTTGCCTGAAAAGCAGCTGCAATGGATTTTTTTAAGTTTACTGCCTCCTCGACTTCCGCTGCAGGATGATACACTGCTGGTATCTTTCCATTTGATGTTTGTATAAAGCAAAACCACTTGGATAAGCTCTTCTTAAAAGATGTCTGATGATACCTACAAGAATAAAGAGGCATCTCATAAGGGTGTCATACCGGATTTTTTGGAAGGGATGGGAAACTCTGTACTTAGCTACACCCATTTTTAGAACCACACTACCTCGATGCACATTCCTATAGGAAAGTATATATTAATTATACTTTTCACACTGATTAGTGTTTAGTCACATGTACAATTTGTATACCTATTATAGTACTTATAGAATTAAATCCCTTCCCTTTCTATATGAAGCCCTGCATGTGCTACTTTAATATTTTCTCCCGTGCACAGTTACCTTTTCTCTTCTGGGCTAGATTCATTTATTAATGAGCTAGAAATAACTGGATTGGTCAGGTCCATACAGTAGAGTGTAGCATTTTGGTTCTCATAAACTCCAACTGCAAATTTAAGATGATATAAAATTTTAATTAAAGAAAAAAATTCCGGTTTTTCTACCTGAAAGGCAAGTTAGATGAATTGTAGCATTCACTTCAGTGTATTGCTTCTCTGCATTGTTGTCAGCATACTCCTGGTATGCAGAATACTTGTAGCTGCAAACCCTTCGTTCCTGCAGATAATTGACAATGAGTAATTGTAGAGTTGAATATTTACATTATGTAATAACTCACAGAACATTCACTCTTCTCAATATACGCTGCAAAGGCACATTGAAAGCATAGAATATAGCAACTCAGGATTAGAAGAGTATTCATTCTCTCTGCAATGGATTTCTATTCTTGAGTGGAACTTTCAAATTTCTCTTTTATAGCCTACTGCATACATGGATTCATTAATCTGATTACCCTTTTCCTGTCAGTCAATTATGGGATACAAACTTCACTTAATTATATTTTCCTATACACTAATCAACAAAACCAACATATTACTGGCACTTTTGCTACATTCTCACAACAAGTCTGGACAAATTGAATTAAACAGAAGCATATTTTGTGAGAAAATTGTCAGCTAAACTTATCAATAAAGTTGTTCCCAGGAGAATTAAGTTCTATTGATAACCAAACCATCCTGCCTCAGCTGAAGCCATATTCATTGTGGGCGCAAACAACTGCTGCCAGATTTATTCATTTCACACCAATCCCTATTCTTACATTCAACTACTTCACCAGGAAGGAGTATGCTTAGTTAGCTACTCATGCACTTGTGCTCTCCTTGAAGATAAACAGCCAGAAATCATACCTTTTTATTTTTGACTCCTTAGTTAGTAGAGAATGAGCCAGTTCACCTGACATACCGATTAAAACTTAATTGGCTATGCTCCACATTTAGCTCATGATATTTCAAGTAAGAATTGTCATAACTTTCTGAGGAAAAAAGACATATATAGCGGTAAAAATAAATAATATCCTGGTGTAGTTAAATGGATATATAATATACATTGAATATGTTCAAGTCTCCAGTACGAACTCTGACACACACAAAAGAGAATGTACTAGGAGGATAGTCTGGCATAGCCAACCCTTTACCAGCCCATTTATTATTCCACTCCCACATGTGATGAGAAGGCAAAGGGTTGGTTACGCCAGACTACTGTCCACCCAAAAAAATCTTTAGTATACATAGGGTATTGGTGTCCAAGGGCAAACTGTGTGTACAGAATATCTACTTTGTTTATCAACTTTTAATTAACACCATTCATAACCTGTGCAATATTCATGCACACTTATGGTAGTCTACCAGCATGCCTATACTTATCCTTCTTATGTACTTAACTTCTGTGAGAAAGTGACCAACACTTGAACCCTGAACTTTGGACATTGTCATATATTATTCATTGTTGTGTGTAGTCACGTGGTTGTTCTAGATTGTCACTGGATAGATCCAAATAGGTTGTTCGTTGTATGCTAGCCAGATACCTCGCTAGATGAGTCTCATCGCTAGACTGCCTCTGTCAGCGGTTCCTCTCTGCCCTGTCGGCACCTAATCCTATAAAAGTGATGGTTAACTACCATACAATCAACTAGACAACTAGCTACCAAAGCTTGGCTGTGTAATAACTTGGCTTAGTACGTGAAGCAGTTCAAGAACTAGTCTGATATTTTTATGAATTTCTAAGAATGAAAAAAATTACAAAAAGAATTAAGTAATAGCTGTATAATGGTGTACTCAAAACCATGGTGTTTGTGCATCATCAGCTATGAAAGAGTTGTTAATTGGTGTGAAGTGGTTCGTGAATGGAAGTGACAGGAAGTGTTAAGGTAGATATGGCACCGGCTATAAAAATGAGCACAAAAAAATTATTGAATGATTAAATTGACTGTACATTGTATTTCATTTAGCTATCGGCTCTAATTTTAATATTAATATACAATCTGTTTTGCTGATATCATTTTCTGTTTATTTTACTTTTTTGCTCCAATTTTAAATTAATTAGCTATCTACTGTAAATTAAGTACCATCAATCAATAGGGAAATGTCTGATAGGTATGTCGAGGTAGGTTCATCGTTGGTTTGTTTGTTTGTTTACACTCTGCCAAACTTGTCTTTAAAATTGTCTTCTAACACTTTTATTCTTTTCCCACAAGATCATATGCTTCTGTGGAGCATTTTAATTTTATGATCAAATTAAAATGAATGAAGATGATGCAATTAAAAGAAGGACTCATTGGCTTATGTCTGCATAATCTTGTAATGGAACAACTGATGGTGCACAAAACACAACATTTTGCGTCATCAATGAATGGCTAGGGAAATGTTTGATAGATATGTCGATTGTTAATATTTTGGAGCGTGAATGATGAATAGGGTAAGCTGATAGGTAATAAAGTCAAACACCACACATGCTCAACACTTAATGAGTAAAGGCACAAATAAAATGCATCTTCTTACATAAACACACCTTTGGTCATAGCTAGAAAGTTTATCAAGTTTTCAGTCATTCTCCAGCAGTTGTTTGATAAAATTCTAGTATTCAGCAAAGTGTTACTTCCAAACTTGACGTATGTTGTTAATGTTCCACTTCCTTGAGTTGACCTCAGTCTCAAGTCTACTTTTGCATCAGCTACTGTTCGCCTATGCCGCAAGTTTTTTCCAACTGCAATGATCCTTCCTTACTCTTTTGCACTGATACCTCCCAGCAGACAGACCAAAAACTAGTTTTAGATTAGCATCATGGATTCTTATCGTTTTAGAATTAAGGTAAGCATGATGTGTAGGATAGTATTTTTCGTCGCTAAAACGACTGGCTCTAGATGCCACATAGTCATAGTCTGAATTATGGGAATCCCAGTCTGTGGTGTATCGCTTCTGACGCAATACTCCAGGTTGCTTAGAGTGCAGTATGTTCCATATTTCTTGGGAAGCATTTATTTCAGTGAAGTAGGCCACAGTCATAGTGTAAATGTCAGAGTCATTGTGAGTGGATACAATTCTTGCCAAGGTTTTTAACAGATTATGGTTTCTTAAAGTAACAGAATAACTCTCAAGGTTTACTCTCCGAGCTTTCTCGTAATCTAATCCATTTTGCAAAGTCTCTAGGACAGCACTGATGATACTTACCGAAGGATCACTTTGCCTGAATAAATCAAATTTGTTTAGCTATCACTTATCACTATAGTGTTGCTGTACTTTTTTGGTAGCCTTTGAATTAAATTCTTCATAAGTCCCATGTAAAATTCATTTGCATCCTCTTGATTCCACATTGATGGCCAAATTTTTGCTATAATATAAACAAATGCATGGTGATATTCACATAATTAATCATTCTATTCTTGTCTACCTCCCAGATTTTTCAAAAGAGGTGCTAAATCAAGAGTCTTGCAGTGATTACTGTACATGTAACAGTTCCGTATGGCTTGAACTTCACGTACAAGACATCCAAGTCCTACATAATAAAAATGCATTGTGTGTGTATAAAACGAGCAATTTATAATTAACTTTAATCAATTTTCCAAATATCAATTATTCATATACGAGCTACAACTTTTGTGCTTTATTTTGTTTACTATTCTAGCTATTGTTCATATTGGATTGTATAAGTTCTACAAAAGACTTCTAATATAAGTTGTGTATTGATGTGTAAGGAAATGTTCCAAGATGGATGGAGTGTGTAAAAAATAATAATAATAAAGGATTGGATGGCATACAGTGCAGTAAAAGTAAGTTTATCAAATAATTTCTGCTTAGTGCAATTATTATAAAGCTATATAAAATAGCTCTGTAATAATTACCTTGCATGCATTCTGTGCAGGATGTATGTGCAGCTTCTAAGCATCTGCACAGCTCACATATAGGGGTAATGTTCATCAAACATTGAAATATGCAGTTTGCATAGCAGCAGTTAGCTTATTTGCAAACACCCAGGAGGCAAAGGAGACAGCTCTTCATAAATCCTTCCCTGGACGGAGTCCGATTCATGGTGAATTAGCTAGCAGGCGCAAGTGTAGTAAGCACAAAGAACAGAAGCCACACGTGCATCAGTACAGTACCAGAGTTGACCATTGCGCATGTACAGTAATTCAGAGTATTTAAACGCGTGTGCGAAAGGTCAAAGTTTATATGCTACGTTCCTGTCGTCCCTCGAGCCATCCCGCAGTTCTTATCAAAGAATTCTTCTGATTGGTCCCCTAGCCCTAGCCCTAGCCCTTGCGCGGCGCTATAATTGGTCACGCGCGGCGCTATAATTGGTCACATGATTTGATTAACCAATGAAATGAGTTTTTTGATAAGAACTGCGGGACTGTAGCGTCCCTCCTCTAGGGTCCTTACTAAAACCCGGGACGGGACGGGACGGGACGGGACGGGACGGCTACTAAAACGCGGGACGGGACGGGACGGAATCTATAATAATAGCTATGTACTGCGCATGCCATAGTGGTCCACCACCATCCCGACAGAGATTAACACCGCTGTGTGTTGCTGTTCCTTGTCCACCGCTGTGTGTTGCTGTTCCTATATGGCTTCTGATTCTACACATCCTGAAGGCATTCTATTTGTTCAGCAGGATATTTCCATTCAGGAAGCTATAACCGACAGAGATTAACACCGCTGTGTGTTGCTGTTCCTTGTCCACCGCTGTGTGTTGCTGTTCCTATATGGCTTCTGATTCTGCACATCCTGAAGTACAGAGATAGTGACTGATACATAGTAGCCACACTGTAAATGATCTTTAGCTTACTGTAGTCTCGTGCAGCTTTTATAAAGCTGGCCTACTATTAGCGTGTGATAGCACGGGTAACCGTGCTATTCGTGATTAATAGCACGAACAACGCGATTAAAATAACACGAGGCAAATCAGAGTCCTATTTCAATAGCTTTGCGAGCGCTACTGATAGAACAGGTTACCCGTGCTGCTATCACTCGCTAATAGTATGCCAGTTTTTTTTTAATCATTTGCAGTGTAGCTACACTAGATACTGCACTCTGTATATTTGAGGTTTAACTTTCTCAGACACATCCGAAGGCTCCCTTTATAATCTGTTGAAAAAAATCCGTTAATTGTGCTATTAATATCGAATCGCACGCTTATCGGTGCTATTACTCTTACTAAAGTGTATTACGTTACACTTTATAAAGAATATATGTAACGTAGCAAGCTTTACTCATGCCGATCTGAGATGAAATTATGTATCCAAGGAGCTGAATGTTTATTAGGTCACTTGGACTCAGGCTAGGCCAGAAACAGCAGAGAATTCAAGCGCAGGTTCAGCACGATTGAACAGATGATGATTATTCCAGAAGTTATATGTGGGGTGTGGCTAAAATATTTACTTCCGGTCACTCTAAAAGGGGGGTTCGACCGAACCCCTCGAACCCCCCCTGGCTACGGGTATGCCGTCCCGTCCCGCGTTTTAGTAGCCGTCCCGTCCCGTCCCGTCCCGTCCCGTCCCGGGTTTTAGTAAGGACCTCCTCTAGGACCTCTAAAGCGCAAAAAGGAGCTCACTACGTGGGTGGAAAGGCCGTAGGTCGGAGAGAGGTGTGGTTTTAGTCGGCACTTTTCGGTTCAAAAGTGATATAAAAGTGCCAGGTTTTTTAATCACATTTGAAAGGAAAGTGCCAGAACCCTGAGAAAGGCAGCGCAGGGCCTCTTCACTAATCAAACGAATAAAGGAAGGCTACGCAGGGCCTCCTTACAAAACAAAAGACAAAAGAGTGGTGAGACCAAATAATCAAATGAATATACAGTTCAATGACATGTATAAGTGCATAGTAATTACTGTTCAATTGCATTTTCAACAACTATTTCCTTTTTTCCCCCTGAGGCAGTGGACTATAAAAGAGGAATTTGAAAGCAGCATTTATATAAATCCATGGCAGAGAGAATGAATGCTCTTCTAATCCTGAGTTGCTATGTTTTATGCTTTCAATGTGCCTTTGCTGCGTATATTGAGAAGAGTGAATGTTCTGTGAGCTACCAATAATGTAAATATTCAACTCTACAACTACTCATTGTCAATATCTGCAGGAACAAAGGGTTTGCAGTTACAAGTATTCTGCATACCAGGAGTATGCTGACAACAATGCAGAGAAGCAATACACTGAAGTGAATGCTACAATTCATCTAACTTGCCTTTCAGGTAGAAAAACTGAATTTTTTTCTTTAATTAAAATTTTATATCATCTTAAATTTGCAGTTGGAGTTTATGAGAACCAAAATGCTACACTCTATTGTATGGACCTGACAAATCCAGTCATTTCTAGCACATTAATAAATGAATCTAGCCCAGAAGAGAAAAGGTATTTTTACTATTAGTGAAGAAAATATTTAAGTATATGAGATGTTTTATGTAGGTATCTGCAGACATCTTTTAAGAAGAGCTTATCCAAGTGGTTTTGCTTTGTACAAACATCAAATGGAAAGATACCAGCAGTGTATCATCCTGCAGCGGAAGTCCAGGAGGCAGTAAACTTAAAAAAATCCATTGCAGCTGCTTTTCAGGCAAACTTCCGAGGAACAAGTGAAGAAGAAGAAGTAGATTCTTCTTCCAGTCATAACTCTCATTATACGTAATAAAAATAACTATAAGTGTTATTAGCCTTAAATAGAATTGTGACATTTCGTAGTAGAAAAAAGAGTGCATTGCAATAGAATAAACAATTCATGACAGCATTATTAGTTTTTCAGTAAATGTATCACTTCATAAATGACCAGCAAAGTCCTGCAGATAGTTAGCATTGCTGACTAGTGGGAAAAAAATTGTTCTATGTATTACTACAGTGTTTTATAACTAGGTACACCTACTCTGAGGTGGATGGTAAACTGAAGATGAATCGATCTATACATGAGACAGATATTAAAGAGTATTCTGATGGCTTGAAACCAGATGGTGATGTGGAGTCTACAATTCAAGAAGAGCTGGAATATAAAGAGGGAAAATTGGAGCATTCTACTGGCTACACGATGGTTGATATGGTGAACAGTTCGAAGAAAGATTATTCAGATGAAGAAAGCTTAAATGAGCAAAAACCTTCATTATCTCAAGCTTTTTCAGCAAGAGGGCAGTATCAGCTTACTCTTCAAGAATGTTCTGAAGTATCAAAGAATCAAAGCATTTCTCAAAAGAAAATGATGCAATCAAGAATTAAACATGGCATCAAGGAAGGATTAAAAGCCACTATTAACTCAAGTAAGTCAAACTAAATTATAGTGTATGAAGGGTATTATTATTTTGAGCATTACTTCTTTAGGAGCAATAGCAGTAGAAATGATGAAAGAGATAAGAAGACAGCTATCTTCATCAGGTTCAGTTTATAATTCCCTGCTGAGTTACAAGTCCTACAAAGGAAAACTTAAAGGTTAGCTTGACATTTACTACGATGATGTATAATTTAATCATTAGTAATGGTGATCAAACTATAATTATGCAGGGATATTGATTGACTTAATGGAATTAGAAGCAAAGCACGGAGTCCTGCCCTCTTACAGAAGAGCATTGGATGACATCATATCTATTATGGCAACTGTAAATAATTTGTAATTATAAATTACTTGAAGTTAATTCTTTTTTTCCATTTTTTGTGTTAGGATTTCTACTATTCTGACAGAGATCTGAGAGACCTAGTGTACGAATTACTGACTGCTGAATCAAGTCTCAAATCACAAATGGTATGCCATTGATAATAGTGTAGCCCTTTATACAACACTTCAATGATTGTATTCTTGTATTTAGGCCCTACTAAATGCTTTTGATAGTGCCACAGAAGATGCAGAAGCTATTGACATCCTTGTTCACATTAGTTTCTTAGATACCGTCTACTTACAGTTTATAATGGAACTTGAAGAAAGACTTGAAAACAAAATATATCCTGAGCACATTTTAAACCAGCTACTTCTAGTGTATGGATCTTTAGCCACAAAAGGCAACCAAGAAATAGAGTACAGAGTTATGGACCAGCTCGTTGGTGCAGCATTAAAATATCACAACTCGACCACCAACTACCCCATGACTATAATTATAATAGCCCTTGGCAATTCTGGCTCTAACTTATCCATTTCTCCTCTTTTAAGCTTTCTAAACTCTTCAAGCAATAACGGTGAAGAGGAGAAAGTGCCTAAAGTCATAAATGCCCTAGCTAAAGTAACAATTGACAAAGTTGTCCTGTCTGAGCTAGATAAACTTCTCCAAAGTGATCCTTCGGTAAGTATCATCAGTGCTGTCCTAGAGACTTTGCAAAATGGATTAGATTACGAGAAAGCTCGAAGAGTAAACCTTGAGCGTTATTCTGTTACTTTAAGAAACCATAATCTGTTAAAAACCTTGGCAAGAATCGTATCCACTCACAATGACTCTGACATTTACACTATGACTGTGGCCTACTTCACTGAAATAAATGCTTCCCAAGAAATATGGAATATACTGCACTCTAAGCAACCTGGAGTATTGCGTCAGAAGCGATACACCACAGACTGGGATTCCCATAATTCAGACTATGACTATGTGGCATCTAGAGCCAGTCGTTTTAGCGACGAAAAAGACTATCCTACACATCATGCTTACCTTAATTCTAAAACAATAGGAATCAATGATGCTAATCTAAAACTAGTTTTTGGTCTGTTTGCTGGGAGGTATCAGTGCAAAAGAGTAAAAGTTTTTGGAAGGATCATTGCAGTTGGAAAAATTTTGTGGCATAGGCGAACAGTAGCTGATGCAAAAGTAGACTTGAGACTGAGGCCAACTCAAGGAAATGGAACATTAACAACATACGTCAAGTTTGGAAGTAACACTTTGCTGAATACTATAAATACAAAAAAATTATCAAACAACTGCTGGAAAATGACTGAAAACTTGATAAAAACTAAACAACTTCTTTACTCATTTCGATTACGTTTTTTCGTATATGTAGGAACTCTATCTCTACATGTTCGCTTGTACTTTCAATTTAATTTGAACTTGAATGGAAACCTTTGCCTTGATCGAACTGGAAATACTGTCTCAGGAGCGCTGGGTGCAATATCGCCATCTGCTGGCCTCACAATTGAAGGTGGTATCACAGGAAACCTTTTAGTAAGAGTGCAAATAATGTAGTTAACTAATTCATTATTGTAACCAACATCATCACTGATGAAGACTCTGCAGGACCAGAATGTTTTGAATTGTTTGTCCTAAAAGTTACTAACTAGTACGAGGATTTTACAATATTGAAATTATATTATGATTACAATTTACTTGTTAAAAATAATATCGTTAGTTACCTTATTTTATGTATCCATTTCTCGTAGAGTTTAATTCGAGGAGGGGTAACTGTTAGTGTCAGTCTTAATTACCAACTGGAACCAGCTGTCAGTTTGCAGATGTGTACCAAAAACTGTTCTCTATCTACCGAAAACTGTTCTCTATCTACCGAAAACTGTTCTCTATCCACCGAAAACTCTTCTCTATCTACAAGAATGTGTATTGGCTTGTACGACTCTTTTCCTGACAGTAACATTTGGATAAACACTTGGTATCAAAGCAGATCAATCAGAACATGTGGACGATGGATTGTAAGTAAAAGCATACAAAGATATATATACCTAGCACACACAAAGACACATACTAAGACATACAACACATATCACACATACACATACTGTGTACAAACGATTATCGCCTAGATTAATGAATGGCATAAGCAGTGAAATTTAACAAAGAAGGCTAGCTAAATGGTTGTTTGTTAGTGGTATGTGGGGGTCAAGTTTAATACTGACAAAGCTATTGACACAAATACTGTTATACTCACATTATACAGAAGTATCCCTGTATAAGATGGGGTAGAAGAAAGACTTGGAGTGGTTTGTCTCATACATGGCAATTTGGAAGGACATCTAGAAGGCCAGTTTGGCAGCGGTGCAGAGGAAGTCTCTATTCCAGATGTGCTGCCAATGCCTTGTCAAGTCCACTCTTTTCATATTGAACAAACAGCAAATAGTTAGAAAAAAATGATGTTACTAATTGTATGTGTATATTTTGTTGTGTTTGGACTATCAGATATGCTATTTGTAATCGTATAGCTTGCTCCCTATAATCTAGAAAATTCAAAAGTACACAGTTTAAAAATTAGATCATGGTATGGTTTAGGAACATAATTCGTAATGGATTGTTGTACCAGAATATTAGCTGGCATGAATAAACAGCTTGTGGGAACACTCACCTGTGGGGTTACAGTTCTTGAACCGAAGTGAAGGCAGTGAATGCTTTTAAGGGAAGACCCTGGGTTGCCGATATCTAGGAGCTCACCCAAGATTTTATAGATAGCCTGCACCACCCTTAACTGGTGGCAGCTAAAGAAGCTACCCTTCCCTAACTGTCCCCACATATATAGCTAATAGTTACATCGCTTCACTCCAGATGAAGTTTTAGTGATTGTATATCAGTACATATACTTTTCAGTGTAAGTTCAGCAGTGACAAAGCATCAATACACAATTGGTACAAACTTTTAGTACAAATAGCTTAGCATTTATCCACACTAAGTTATATGCTATAGTGATACAACAATAATAGCTTAACCCTCTAGCTAATTGGTGAGAGAGTGAAATGAAGCAAGGCATGATTCAAACTAATGATATGGACAAGCATGTGCTATATTGATAATTAAATTATCTTAGAGTGAAATTCCATGGGTGCATGAAAGTAGAAATTGCACATCAGTTCTAAAATAAGGAATAAGAAAAAAAAATTAATTTTGAAGTTTTCAGAGTGAAGTGTAGCCATTATTATTGAGATTTCTATATTACTAAATTGTATCTGCTGGAAGTATTCAAGATGTGACTGCTATCCTGCATAAAAGTTTAAATACTATGTACATTAGAATAATATATAGCTAATGCTGGTGTATGACGACAACTACAAAAGCAAATCCATTATTCTTCTGATTACAAAACACCACATCCTCCACTATCTGCTTTCAGAAATATGAAAGCTTGATTTCTGATTTATTTCCTCTGAATTTCAGAAACCAGATTTTAAAAATCCCGAACTTTAAGGGTGAAATCAGGTTTATGGTAGCTACTAATATAATAAATGGCTGTATTTTCTCTACCACTGACTAAATGACTTAATCACATCTTCTTTTTCCCATTGATCCCTAGCAGTTATCAAATTCTGACCTAGTTGAGAGCTATTTGATGGTATATTGTAAGTATAATTATAGTACCAAAACAAAGATATATAAAAAAAAAGAGATACTAAAACCACAAACATAGTCAGTTGAGTTTGCTTTTGTTGCAATTCGTTCAAGGTAGACTCAATATTTTTGACAACATGATAGTTTTTTATGTATAGTAAAAAAACCGTGAGTCCTCCTCTTCCACAGAGGTGGAAGTGCTGGAGAAGATTTTTTTTTTAAATGGGCACCCAGGAATAGCTGACCTATTGTCATTCAATGCTATTGTCATTCAATGCTATTGTCATTCATTGCAGCGGCTTTCTAAATTGGAAGTCTTTCTCTCGCGGGGGTATCTGGGAGCTCACGCGTATTACGATCGCCGTCCTTGGACGATTACCGTAGATTGGCTCAGTCTTATCACTAATTACTTTGTCAAATCTCAGTAATTCACGTTGCCTTTGTTCACAAAAAAATGTAAAAGAACATACGGTTTGACCGAAACTTTTACCCACGCTTTATAATACACAAACGTGAGTTCACTTCAGAGTGCGCGCACGCTTACTGGCTTATTTTTATGGAACTTCAAGATCCTAACTCGATCAGCAGGGAAGAACCTGTAAAAGGTTTTGGATCTGGCTCCTATTTTGATCTCATAAAATGTGGGAGTTTCCTTTATTCAGGGCTCACTGCAAGTGTTATGTCTCTGCTAGTAGGAACAACCATAGCTTTTCCTTCATTTGCACTGTTGGAATTCACACAGTACCCTGATCCTGCTTTTCGATTTTGACACATTAATGGTGGATATATTTGGAGTAAGTGTTACAGGTTGGGGAGGGGGGTTATGTCTTCAAATTCTGACCTATAGCTACTCACTTTAGATGTTAGCCTGTGATGTTTGAAATTTCATTTCACTCTCAACATAGTACTTAAATGGTTGTTATTTTAATCATTTTTAAAGACTTACTGCTTATTGTAAATAGGATTTTAGTCATGCAAAGAAATTGTGTTTCTTGGCTATTCACCCACTGATTTACTTTACAGGCCATTGCTCAAGTGGGTGCTGCTATTGGTGGTCCTTTGGCTTTAAGGATGTCAGATGCCTGGGGGAGAAAAGCTAGCTTAATATTTAATCCTGGATTTTATGCTATTGGATATTTCATCATTCTTTCCACTTATCTTTCTACGAACGGCGTGGTTTTCAAGACATTTGTGATAATTGGGCGGTTCATCACTGGAATAGGCATAGGATGGTCTTCAGTAACAGTGGGTGTAAGTTCTTGTGTTATGTGAAGTATTAAGTACTAAATATGGACTGCCCACATTTGGTTTAATCCAATTCACAATGTTTCAATGGAGGTTGCTTGACCTTCTTCAGGTAGCAATAAAGTAAGTCTGACTGAATGAGAGATGGTATATAAAATCACGATGTAAGAGAGATGAAGGATTGAGCTTTTGTTAAAGATTAAACAGAGATGTTGATGTTATGTTATATACAACACATGCACCCCTCAACTTTATGTGTACTTAAAATACTCGAGACACCTACTCATAATACATTGTATCAATACAGCAGGGAGCATCAGGTCTCAGGAATGCTGTATATTAAATGAGACTAAGTTTATGATAATTGGAGAAATAACAGTGTTGTATTGTAAAGGGAGGAAGTTAATTCATCAAAGCCATGGGCACAATACCTGAAAAGAATAGAACTTCTTTAGGAACACAGTGGGAAGTTAATATTTTAATGGTATCCTTTTGTTTATTTTTGCTTAAAATATGTTCTTTCCTGTCTTTGCTCAGTCGCAGTTAGTGCGATATTGAGCAGGTGATCTTGAATTTCATTTTCAGCTCTTATCCATAACTTCTGTATGGGTAAAACAACAAGCTTTCATAAAAGTACAATTGAGAGATAATAGCTAAATATTGTGAATCAATTATTTTAGTGGATATAATTTGTGGTTCCAAGAATGCAATATAACACCATTCAAAGGTATGACTACACTTTTCATATTTTGAGCTGTAACAATAGAGTGCAGTGCTGATAAACAAAATAGCTAATAATCATAATCATTGTGGTCAGTGTAGTGATCACTGTTGTTGTTGTTTTTATATATATTCTATAGATATATCTTGAAGAGGTCTCCCTTAGGAAAAGTAACATTATGGAAATTGTGTCCAATGTGGCAGTTTCTTTAGGTTCGTTACTTCTGTATTCACTGGGTTCTCTTCCTGGGATGAAATATTACATTCTGGCACTCGTTCAAATTGGATTATCACTAGGATACTTGCTGCTGGTGATTGGAATTCCTGAGACTCCTTTATGGGTATTGTGGAAGAAAAAAGATAAAGAAGAAACTATTGCAATTCTTCGATCTCTCTATGGTTGTTACAAAAATGAGGATGCAATTAATTCTCAGTATTGTGTAGTTAAATCATCAGTGGTTGATATCAGTATTGCCTTTTATGAAAAAATAAAGCTTATATCATGTAACAGTCACGTTCTCATACCGTTTATCTTGCTCATGTTTCTCTCCGTATTTCAACAGCTATGCGGAGGGCAGAGTGTAGTACCAAGTTATGCTGGTCTGATATTCAAACAGGCGGGGGCACCAAATCCTAATGCCGCATCCACGTACTCGGTAGGAGGAGTCAGTCTGGTCGTGGCTACTGCCCTGATTGGTCTATTAATAGAAAAAGTACGAAGAAGGTTTTTACTATCTATAAGTGTTGTCGGTATGCTGGCAAGTACAACTGCAATAGGAACCTCAAACTACATCATAAGCTCATTCTTCAAATGCCCAAGCTACAATGAAACAACTGGAGGCTCTGAGTATGACAGTTCTTGTAAATACCTGTTCCCATTCACAGCAGTTGCCATTGCAGTCTTCACGCTATCATATGGAATTGGGATAGGACCTGTCCCAGATCTGCTATTTACAGAGTACATGCCTGTATCAGCAAGGGGACTCACACGAGCAGCAGCAAATTCTCTCAACGGTATTGCAGGAATGATGATAGTTGGAATATTTCCAAGCTACGCTAATATTTCATTAAACTACCTTGCTTGGTGGAGTCTTGCCTTAATAAATCTATTTGGACTCGTCTTTATTATGCTATTTGTCAAGGAAACCAAGGACAAGACTGATGAAGAAATACACAATTCCTTCTGTTTTGGAACAGGATATTCTTGTAATTGTTGCAAAGTTCACAAGACTTGAATGCAGTATTTATTTCATAACATAAGGCTATTTTTTCATACATAACAGCTACTTGTGACATTGGCTAGTCCTACAGCTCAATTCCATTTCTTTATTTGTTACAAATTAATAGTTTCTAGATAAATAAAGTACATTTGATGACTCCTTCATGTATGTCAAGATGAAATATTTGCAATGTGGCAACTTTACTAGACATGTAATTTTTTTATTTGCTCCAAAGTAGTAAGGATTAAATTATACTTAACATAAATTATTTGCAGTACTCTAACAAAGAAGGTAATATTCTCTTCTCTCGTTGTAGCTTGTATAAGATTAAAGTGACTTATAACAATATAGTTGTTGGTAAAGGGTTGAGCCTCTTGGTTGTAATGTGAACCATTTTGTACCATATGGCATTCCATATTAATATAAAAGCCACTGGTTGTGATTCTTTTCTGAAATTCGTAAGTGTCCCTTGGCATTCTAAGACCCTCAAACAGCCTCTGATTACATCTCCTTTGCCTAAAGCTAGCATTTGAACCAGACAACTAAGCAAGTATCATTGTGGGCAATATCTCAACTACTAGGAGGATATAAACCCCAAGTTGTACAATAAATACAGCCGAGAATGCAATATATTCCATCCAACTGATGATTGCTGATATTTCATATGGTACGAGTACATAGCTATAGGCCGTAATTACGTTACTAAACTATTGGACAGGTTGTAAGATTTGTACATGGTTGAGGCCTCTCTCGTCCAGACTTACGCTCGTCATAGTCTGGCGTAGCCAGACCCTTTACCAGACGCTACGCGGAGGAAGGGTCTGGTGGATTGCGCACACAATTTTCGTATCCTTTCCTCCGGAATCCGGAGGAAATACTTTGGCTGTACTTCTTATGGAGCATGGTTAAGAAAGTGGAGCCAAACTTCGCGCGTTACTTTTTAGCAACTTCTGCATGCAGATGCAATGGAGAAATGCTCGGATGTGGAAAAGATGTTTCTATAGCTAAGGAGAGAAAGCAGAGGCGATTACTTGGTAGTTCTGCTGCAGAAAGAGTTGTGAAGAGTTTAATATTCTTTTTTTCAATTGGAAGGTTTGAAAGTAGACTCTGAAACCCTCAGAAGAGGATACATTTGCAGTCCTTGCATGAGGCTCATAGAGAAGTTTGTTGTAACGCATGAAGAAGTAGCAGGCAATGTAAGAAAAGTATTACCACTTTTGTCTACGAGTGCTGGAGGAACAGCTATTCCACGTCAGTACCCTGCATCAGCTGAAGCACTAATCTCTGTCTCCTCAGCATTGTTGATGCCACAGAGTACCAGTGTACCTCGCGGAGACTTTAGCTTTGCACCCATAACCTCTATATCTTCCAGTAATTTGCTAGTCTCGCCTGCCTTATCCCACTCCATACTCTCAACCACAACAGCACTCAGCTCTATACTCCCTACCTCCTCACATTTGCCTTCTATATCCTCAACATCTTTGCCTCTCAGTTGTTGTAGTCCCTGTTTGTCCATGTCCATCACTACTAACTCCTTAGCTTACAGCAGCTCAGCAAATTTACCAGGCATGACTCCCAACATTGCATTTTCTACATCAAGTTTACGTTCTGCAGTCCTTCCACCCATGAGTCTAGCACCTTCTGTGGTATCCTCACCAGACAGTTCTAGTGTTATGTCCATGACATCTCTTCCTCAGTGTTCTCCATCACTTTCAGGACAAGTTTCAACTTTTGTATCGGAAACTGTTTCAACACCCTCGAGGCATGTAGTGTCTGCACCCAAGAAGCTGAGAACTGTACCCAAAAAGCTGAGAACTGCACCACCCACTGCTTCAGGTTCACCTGCAATTACGGTAAGTCGCTGAATATTTTGTAATTATAATTCATAGTGCAATCCTATTTACAGGCTACTATACACTACAAGTCTAAGCCATTGTCATATCATGTGACTCCCAGAAGAAGGCACATTTGTAAATCCTTAGTTCGAAGAAACTACCAGTCGTTTGCTACGAAGTGTGTGCAGAATGTTGTGAGCAGAAAGGCATTGGTAAAGACTATAGGGCGTATGCTGAACAAAGAAGTGGCAGCATTGTGTTCCCTGAAGTTTGATTCCATTTTAAGGACAAAGTGTAAGGAATCAATGCTAAAATTCAAGTTTGGAACCATCATAAAGGAGTTACAAAGCCAGGCACCCACTCTTCTAATTCTGCTTCAAAACTGCTTGAAGACAAGAACTCCATGTGCAAATCAAAAAATCAACAATAGCTATGATTGCTGCTATGATATGCAAGCACCGAGACTCCAAGTGTTCCCTCCTTCACAGAATAATATCACTCATTATGTATGCAGGGCACTCAGCTAAGCAGGTATGCATTTAATGTCTTTAGCATACGTTTATTAAACACGTGTGATTTAAACTATTTAGGTGTACCAGCGCCTTCAGAAAGTTGGTTTTTGCTTGTCTCATTGTTGTACTGTAAAGCTTGTGGAACACTTGGGAGACCACTTTGGCTGGAAGGTGAAGGAATGGCAGGGAGTGGCTGAAGGAAAACTCAGCACATCACAGGTAATTAGTTTAATTAAAGGTGCTAAAAGCAGTTAACCTCATGACTAAAATTTTCTGCTCTTTCTGAAGACCAGAAGTCCTTACTTTAGGCTCAAAACATGTGTGTGTAGGGTTAGCTAACAGAATAAATGTGTCAGTTCTAGTGTTGTACACCAACATTGGTTAAAATCAGCAGTTCTCTTGGTATGATTAATAGCTATTATGTTGCAATAATTATATTCTACCATCATCTTTTGCAGACAAAAGACTCTATGGTGACTAGTATACCTTTTTCTGGTACTGAGGTTTCTCCATCATGCAGTCCCATCTTGCTTGTTCCCTCACCACTGCCATCCCCCTCTACTCCCTCATCTGACAACATATCCTTGTCTCCACTACCAACAAATCAGGATTGTTCTGCTAGTGTACCTGATTTTATGTCGGAATCTTCTGATGAAAATTCTGACGAGGGAGACATGTACTCTTCCAGCCAGGAAGATGGACCATCAGAAGTGGTAGATGTGATACCAGTATAGATGCTAGTGAAAAATCTTCTTCGGAAGATGCTGCAGCAGGTAAATCAGTCAACACAGGATATAAAATTAAATATAAAACTATTTTTGCCTTTAGGTATATAAACTGTGCATACTAACCACCCTTGGGATATTGCTATTTTTTAGTTTAGAATAGGCCGATAAAGCTGTGTGAGGCCTGGATATGATATGTGAGGGTCTACTACCCTCTCATATCCGACCTATACGGGACCAGCCCTAGTTGACAACTCTCCTGCTGACGCTCATGCCGCAGGAATTTACCATAGCAAGCTGCTTAACTGTTTACCACCGAGCAGAGCAGCCCAGGGTAGAGTTAGATCTGGAGATAACAGCTGGCAGCTACAATGCTAAAGTAAGCCTGCCAGGTGTGCTTCAATTGAATTTTAATTGATTTTTAATTTTGGGCAGGAAATTCGCTTGACACCGCCATATTTGTGCGAAAATGCTGATAAACCAAGTTGCTAGTGGAAACTGGGCCGGCTTTGGGTTCTAAAATAGTTAGAGCATGCGCTCAGGTACTGGTGGATTTAGTGCACTAAATCCACCAGTACCTAAGCGCGTATGCTCTAACTATTACATATCACACTCTGACTCATGTAATAAGTACTATATATTATACTCTAATTGATTATTATACAGGGGCGTAGTCACCGGTCCGGTTGGTCCGGAAACAACCGGACCACTTTTCTAAACATAAAACGATCTTTACCGAAAATATGACGACCATTACCGATGCTAAATTCCGGTAGACTTGTCAGTTGAGGTTTAGTGCGGTTGATCGATATGGCCGAAAAGCCATCCAAGTGTTCTATTCCTACTCTCCCTGAGAAGCCACATCAACCTTTGGACTTTAAGTTTCCGAAGAGATTATTCGGAAAGGCTAAGCCAGTGCAATGCTCCGCACAGAGTCGCTGGTTTTCAGCATGGCCCTTTCTTCACTACGATGAAGGTATTGATGCAATGTTTTGCCACCCTTGTGTGACTGCTGCTAGGAAGAATCTTTTTCTAACCAGTAATAATGCTGCAGATTCATTTGTAAGTGACATAGCTATAGTTAGTTAGATTATTATTAATTAGTATTATTAGCATTAGTATTAGTATTATTAATATTAGTATTATTATTAATACTCTAATACCTATAGTTAGTAGGTTTATTATTATTATTATAATAATTATTATTGCTCTATTCATAAAACTGTATTTATAGGTTACTAAGGGTTATACTAACTGGAAAGATGCTACAATTGCATTTAAAAAGCATGCCCAGTCCAAATGCCATACAGAAGCTATTGAAGCTGTAGTAACACTTCCAAGCACTAGTAAGAGCTTGGATGAAATGCTTATTTTAGAACATAAAAAAGCGAGGGAAGAAGCAACGGAGATGTTACACTTAATATTATCCAGTGTATGGTTTTTGGCAAGACAAGGTTTGGCTTTGCGTGGGCAAAATAGTGATGAATCAAGCAATCTGGTGCAACTTCTGAAGTTGAGAGCTCAAGACAAACCTAAAATGCTGAAATGGCTAGAAAAAAGTTCTCATAAGCATGTTTCTCCTGAAAATCAAAATGAAATGCTGCAACTGATGGCAAACAAAGTGTTAAGAGATCGATTGGAGCTAGTTCGTTCCTCACCCTTTATCACACTCATGGCAGATGAGACTACTGATAAGTCAAACAAAGAACAGCTCACTATAGTTATGCGATGGGTTAGTGATAAGTTTGAAGTTTCAGAGGAATTTTTGGGTTTTCATTACATGCTATCGATTGATGCATTGAGTATCGTAAATGCTATCAAAGATATTTTCTTGAGATTTCAAATTCCCTTCTCTAAACTGAGGGGGCAGTGTTACGATGGCTGCAGCACTATGGCGGGAGCAAAATCTGGCGTGGCCACAAGAATTCAGGAGATACAGCCACGTGCAGTATTTACTCACTGCTATGGCCATGCACTTAATCTAAGTGTGGCTGACACCATCAAGCAGTCAGCAGCAATGAAGGATTGTCTTGACATATGTTCAGAAGTAATTAAACTTCTGAAATTTTCCCCTAAACGTGAAGCAATGTTGAAAGAGTACAAGAATGAATGTGGTAGTGAAAGTTCTGGAATACGTACTCTTTGTCCTACAAGATGGACAGTTCGTGCAGAAAGTCTTGCCAGTATTATAGACAATTATGAAAACGTTCAAGAATTGTGGGAGAGAGCTTATGGTGCAGGAACTAACTCTGAAATGAAGGCTAGAATAAGAGGAGTTGAAAGTCAAATGAAAACTTTCAAGTTTTTTTTCAGTATTGTCCTTTCAGAAATGATTTTTCGACATACTGACAAGCTCAGTCAAACTCTACAACAGACTAACCTTTCTACTGTGGAGGGTTATGCTGTAGCTATGCTGACAGTAAAAACATTACAGTCTTTGAGAACAGATGAAAACTTTGAGTTATTCTGGAAGAAAATTGGTATTAAACGTCAGGAATTAGATGTTGCTGAGCCGCAGTTAGACAGGAAGCGCAAGGTACCCAAAAGATTTGATCATGGAAGTGCTCAGGCTGAACATCCAGTATCAGCTAAAAGTGAGTATAGAAGGATTTTTTTTGAGAGTTTAGATTTAGCTGTAAATAGTATTCAGCAAAGATTTGACCAGAAGGGCTTCAAAATTTTTTCGAATATTGAACAGCTTTTATTCAAAGCATGCACTGGAGAGCCTAACAATGAAGAAATAGATAAAGTGTGTGAATACTTTAATGATGACTTCAACAAAAGAAATCTGATTTCGGAGTTGACCACTTTGAGAGAATTGTTTCAATCCACGTCAGAAGGAACTACTCCATCAGTAAATAGCATCAAGTCTTCACTGTTATCATTAACTAGTGCTCAAAGAGTGCTAATTCCAGAAGTATCTAAATTGTTCAAATTGTTACTTGTTCTTCCTGCTACAAATGCTACCTCTGAAAGATCGTTCGGTGCTCTGCGGAGGGTAAAATCGTATCTGAGAAGCACAATGTCTCAATCTAGGTTAAATCACCTAATGGTTTTACATTATCACCAGGATATGGCAGATAAACTAGATTTAAAAGTAATAGGCAATGAGTATATTTCAAAGAATGAAAGTAGAAGGAATAATTTTGCAAAGTTCAGTTAGCTAGCTATTTAGACTATTGTAGTGTTACAATCTAATACATTCATTCAATCATCCAACATAACATTCAGATACATATAATTTATCATATTTCATTGTTAATATGCTACTATTACAATCATTTATTACACTTTACTTGGTATTAATTATGATGAATGACATAATCTGAGTCAGCAAAATCCAACCTGACCACTTCCTAGCTGGTGACTACACCCCTGTTATAGTAGCTTAATGATCAAAACCAAATTCTGGACATGGACCAGGAAGATGAGATGTTTCCAGGAAATAAAGATTGGAACAGACTATGATGCATCACATGCTGGAGTGGTCTGTTCTAAGGAAGTGAAAACTAAAAAACAAAAAAACAGACAAACATTTTTGTTGTTGTTATACTGTTTGTTGTGGTTCCTTTATGTTAATCGCTATTTTTTATCACAATTGTAATAATTTTGTGCCTGAAGTTAAATGGTTGAACAATTTAGCTACATGCTTTAAAACATCTTTTTATGTAATTGAGTGGGAATTTGAGATTGTGAAAGATAGCCATTGTGTTTTTATTTGCTCTGATGAGCTGGACTAGCTTTAACTTTTGGTGAGCACTGGGCATGCTCACTGTAGCATTTGTGGCCAGTATGTACTTATTTCAATACAGTATGTTACCTCTTTTTCTTCAGCCATCATTGATTACAGGCTCCTTGAAGTTAGTAGCAATAACTGAAAGTTGCAGTGAGAATCATTAGATAAAGATGTGGTCTATTATAGTATAGATATTCATGCTCAAAATGCCAGTTAAGACGCTGGAAAAAGCTGGATTATGCAAAGAAAAGTAAACAAAGTATTTATTGAGCTTAGACATGATCATAAATAATTTTGAGTTTTAGTGAAAAATTTCTGCCATTAATACTTACACACATATATATCATTGAGCAACCATGTTTATGTCATAAATAGATATTTATTGACTTTATAAAATCATGAATTATATATTTTTTCTTCAATAGTTCATGCCTTTATTATAAGTTTATAGCTAATTAGCTCAAAATTGTTATGCTGCAATTCTTAAGACTAATTGCATACCATGACTCCACTGTAAAGGTACAATTTTTTAGTTGAGGAATCAATCCATCTTTGCAGTGGTTATTATACTCTCTTTATTGTTCCAATTTCCAGCCATTTTATTTTTTAATTATAATTAAATTAAAATTTCCGTCCATTTTCTATAACTAAATTCATTATTATATATACAGTCGAACCTCCGAACAATAGCCATGCATGGGGACGAACCCTTTGGCCTTTGTAGAGAGTTTGACCTTATTTCGGAGTTTTTTGGATTAGATGAAGATCTTGTGGACCCAGAATGAAAAGTGACGTGATTAAATACATTAAATGAATCAGACGGATTCTTAAGACATTTAACAAAAAATAATAGGTCTAGTAATTGTAGGTAGTACATTAGTGGTAAAATATTGAGATGAATAAGTCTTAATTTGTAAGAAATATTATAATTATTTAAAATGTATTTAGTTGCACGCGGTTGAACTCTTTCCAATAAAATAATGTCTTGTATTTTGTTGGGAAACCATAGCTGGGAAAAGTAGGTCAGCTGAGATCTTACAAGTGATAGATAGAGGGACTTCTTAATGTTAATGGGTGATGTGCAAGGAATTGTTTGCCTAATTAAATACAGAGACCGATAATCTTTGCTGCATATTTCTTTGATGTGGACAGACCAAGATAAACTATATATCAGAGATTAAAATACCTAAATCTTTCTGTTGAGTCACTGTTTTAATTGTATCGATAGGGAGACGTTCATGTATGCACATTTAGAAGTATTAAAAGAAAGTTTTGGGTGTGGCTAACTGGCCGTCCCAAGAAGTAAATTTTGTATAAGACATTACATTTTGGGGCACACAACTTGGCCGTTGTCCGGAGTAGAGAGTCAACCGTTACTTGGAGTCAAAAAATCCATTACATACATGCAGAAAATACTTCGTTCCCAACGGTCTGACCGTTGTTGAGAGTCTGACCGCTTCTCGGAGTCCTGTTGTAGGGAGGTTCGACTGTATATATAAAACTACAATAAAGTGACATTAATATGAAGTTCTAATCTAGAAGGAAAAAAAAATCAAGTATCCAGCGACATTAGTTTATATACCGTTTGAATGAATTTATTATCATCATCAGTTCTATAACTAAAATTTGTACTAAGAAAAAGAGACTGCAATTATTCAATAACTGACACTGAAGGATTGTTGACTGTGGTGGCAGCTTACTAGCTAGCCATATTTGTGAGCTGCAAGTTTAGTAGAGCAATAATAAATGTCATTTCAAATTTTAACGTCTCATTCATAAAATTTGATTGAACAAGTGGCAATATAATATAGGTATGTTCAGTTATGTAATTTGCAATTGGGGCGTGGTTTTGTTGTTTCGTGTTTGAGGTGTACATACAGTTGGCAACTATGGGACTCACTCCAACCCTAAGCCACCGAAACTACTACGCAGCAAAACTAGTGCTGGCGGCAAGAAATTATTTGCTCTTGAGAGTGTGGCGTGACGGCATTACTTTCAATCTTCGCGAGGAGGTAGCCGTCTTCGAGATCCGCTTTAGGTTGTGTCCATATCTCTCCTCATCGAACGAACGGTATTCGTGGCGCACGCGCGTTTACGTCACAGCACACCAAAAGGTACAGTATAAAGTGTGCGTTACTCCTCTTTGCGGCTAAAGGGGTGGGGCTCAGCGCTAAGCATACATTTAAACACCACACTTACCTCGGTGGTGCAGTTGAGGGCGAGATTAAGATGAATAGTAATTCTTTACTAGTGGTGCTTTTATTTTTCTCTGCTGGAGTTTGGCTTAGCCAGTCTGACCCCCCTGTTGGTAAAGCCTGCAAAGAAGTCGGCACAGAACCCCAATGTGTTTGTCATCACCCCAAAGGAACGATTGACCTGAGACCTTTGTCATCCAATGATGGACCCAGGTGTGTACATCTAGTGCTTGTTACATTGTTGTTGTTTTTTGTTTTTTTTTTGTTTTTTTTGTTTTTGTTGTTTTTGTTTTGTTTTTTTGTTGTTGTTGTTTTTTGTTTGTTTTTTGTTTTGTTTTTGCATCAATCGTATTGTTTGTCTGGAGAAACATTGAAGCAAGTCAGAAAAATGGATGCAGTTACATTGTATTCCAATCAAGTAATGTTGGGGAACAAAATGGGATGTGAAGAATCAAGTGCAATTAGCACTTGATTCTTGATAACTGCTTGCAAGTGGTCCAGTCTTGAAATTCAACTCTCAGTGGCTTCCTACCACGTTAAATGGCTTGATGCATAATTGATTGCATGCATTTTTTTTCCTAACTATAGCTCTTGCATGTGGCTCAGTTTTAAACAGCAAATAAAAAAAATTTCAAGAATTTATTTCATCTTTCTTCCTCTGGATTTTGCAAGTAGCTACTATCTTTTAAAAAAATTACACGAGCATACATTATATACTGCAAACTAGTCATTTAGATGTATTAAAGCTGATTCATATCACACTCAATCATGTGTCCTTCTACAGATTCAATAACACAGACTTAGTGGATACCGCTGGATTTCGCTACTACTATAACCCATGTAAAATATTCAACTTGGCCGATGGCTGCCAGAGTATCTTTGTAAGTCTAACTTTCTACTGTACTACAATATATTGACTTACAGCTGCAAATTCTGTTATAATACTTGCAGGCATGCCAAGAAGCTAGTGATGCCTCTGCCCATTATGCCCTAGCAGACCAAGGCACAGAAAAAATGTATTATGATGTAAATGGCAACGATACCATAGTGGTTCTATATTACTCGTCACAAACTAACGATGGAGATTTGAGGTAGGAGGAAAACTATGTGAATATATTATTACTTAACTGTCATGATAAATTAAATGTCTTCTTATGGCATTTCTCTTTACTGACGTTTGTGAGGACAGAGAGACGAGAGTTCAGCTGGTGTGCAACAATGAACTGAAAACGGGAAAGGAAACAATTACTACCACAGGAGACACGGAGACACAGTTAACTTATGTAAGTTTTTACTTGCGGGTCAAACTTCAAGTCAGTCGTTTAAAAGAGCAACACTTTTCCCCCTTTTTCAAACTGACTCAGTTATAATATGCATATGTTTTATTTGAGGAGAACAATAGCATGGGTTTTTACCTTTGACATGCTAGAAAATTAAATTGGCCACTTCAGCTAAAAAATATATAAAAAGATGGAAGCTCAACAAAAAATGAGTAAATATATTATCACAAATAAAGTATGTAGTGCATGATTCTAAATGGAGTATTAAATTCCTGCATCATAATATATATAGCACTTGTGAAGTATTATTATCCACAGACTTGTCTACTTTATGTTTCAGAAATTTACATTGACCTCATGCCATGCCTGTCCTGGAGGTTGCCATGAGCACCACAGAGGCAGTGGAAGCATTGCAGGACCAATTGGACTTTTAATCGTCTTTCTGTAAGAATGTACTTGTATGCTGCTAGAAGTGATTTGTACTTATAAGGATGTTAGGAGTATTTCTCACTGCCAATAGGAGTTGTAGCACAACTACTGTGATTATTTTGTGGGTGCTATTTCTTCCTCAATGTGTGTGTGTATTGAGTTCTTGATTGCGGTGATACTATACCTACTATTTGGGGAGAGCACTGTAGTATAAATATAGTGGCACTTGATCTAATTAGTGCATCCTAATTTGTTGTCCCATTACCACCATGTGAGCTACTGCTTGTTGATGAATATGCCTCAAGCAGTGTCCATTTAACAAGATGGCCGTCATGTAATGGGGTTTGTAAGATTGGCTGGTGGTCACTTGAAATGCAAAATGGAACAGATAACTGCTGATGTGTTAGCCCTGTTATGATAGCTAACCTTTGATGTCTAACACTAGTTGAGATTGAAGAATTGGTGCATGTGCATGCAAAGTTTGTTGTTGTTGTTTTCTGAGCATTTGCTTTAAGGGTGCCCTGCCATGGAACCTGTGGTCGTTTACTCATTCAGTATAATAACGCGGAACCGCCCGTAACCAGATTCCCACGCAAGCTCTCTATTCACATGAGGCCAGCGCTGAATTTATACTTGCGGATCAATTAACTTTAGCGCCAATAATCTACCAGTTACCAGCGAAGTGTGTGGATAAACGGGTCCCAGTATACTATTCTGAAACTGTCACTTCAAATAACATCCTTCTATTATACTGGCAGGGTATGAGGCTGTACTTATGAAGCCATTGGAGCAGCTTAAAACTCTGTTTCAACCTAGTCTGGCGTAGCCATACCCACGTAGCGTGCAAAGCGCGCGGAGGGTCTGGGGACATGGCCATACCAAATTTGTTCTGGAGGAATGTGGAAGTGGTGAATGCCCCACCTCCTTTGTACCTGAATTTCTACCGCAAATTAGTCATGATTGCTAAACCTAGCATTGGAAAGGGTAGCTGACACACACAGGAATTTCTATTTGTGGTTGAGGAGGGCTATTCCCGGTAATTTGTTAGCGGTAATTGACCGCCGCAATATATGTGCGGCAGAACAAATTTGGTATGGCCATGTCCCCAGACCCATTCCCAGCGTAGCGGTTCGGTAAAGGGTCTGGCTACGCCGGACTAGTTTCAACCGTGACCAACTCCATTCTGACTGGTACCAGCTCCGACTATTCCACCAACCTTCTATTCAGACTCGGCTGCGTATAGACTCCGTCATCATCTCTTCAGTTCTTTCTGTTGGGGTTGCTACTGCTGTATTCTTCAGCCCTATTCGCCTACAAGTCTGAATTTTGTGCTGAACTACCCCGCTCCCACTAATAAGCAACCAACTCCAAGCAACATTGGGAATACGCCGTCACTTCTGCTCCAGGGACTAACCATTTCCAAAGTCACAACAACCAACCCGCGGCTAATTATTGTATTTCTTATTTTATGTTTACAACTGGGCTCTTTTTAGAGCTACCACAAGTCAATACAATAAATTGCGTGTTTATGGAGCTCAACGTTTTGGGGGCGGGGTGAAATTGCGAATCAGTTGTCAACTTGTAAATAAAAATCGGTATTTCGTGGAACTGGATCACTGAATTGAATCCAAATATTGTGCACAATTAGCATACCCCCCTTAGATTAAAGTTATAGAGAGTTTTTAAAAAAGAATAACGTGTGAGTAAAGCGGCATGAAATTTATAGATATAAAAATATTATGGCTCTGTAATGTTGCGGAGCGACCCGAGAGTTAATCCTGGAAAAAAATCAGTGCAGTAGCTCTTTTGACTGCTGCGGAATAATTCCGAATAGTAGCCGGTGTGCAGAGCTGTATCTCAGTCCCAGGTGGGTCTTCATTCTTCAAATTAGCTTGCTGGAGTCCTCTGTTAGTGCCCATTCCACCTACAGTAATGAAGTAAGCCCACAGTACACAGAAAAATACAAATAAAGACATAGAGGAAACATTCAATTTGTGGTTACGCGCCTTGGTTTCCAGTGGCAAGGCACCCTTAACAAGACTAGATGATAGAGTATATAAATGATTATATTATTGACTATTCTCTCATTCACAGGCTTAGCAATATAAATTTATGAGAACAGTCCTGCTGGTTTTGGGTTTGATCTCCTTCCATGCCTATCTTCTTTTAAGATTATATTATAGAATCTTGTAAGAAAAAAAAAAGATTAAAAAAAACAAAACAGCAACAACAACAACAACAACAACAAAAATCAAGTGTCAGAACAAGAGGTCAGAAAGGCAGCTCATTGAAAGGTCTCATGATTTTCATATGCACTTTTCTTTAGCTACTAGCCCAAACCTCTTTTGATGCATATACATGTATATGAAGCTCTATACTTTAATTTAAAAGCCAACAAGTTTTTCCTTTTCCTTTAATCTTAATTCAACTAATACTGCAATTCTTTTGTATCCTTGCTATGGAAGATACTATTAAACAGATTCCATAATATTCTGATGACATCATCCATTGCCAGTGGCAACACATTTGCCAACATTTTACACACTGAATCTACTATAGCTATTTTACAAGACTTAACCCTTTGACTGGCCAAGCTGAGAATTCTCGACCTTAGACTGCAGTCAACTCTTAGTTTTTTTAATCGACTATCAAATATAACATTCTTATAATTTGTTTATATATTCCTCTGGTGTAGGACTTCCTTTAATAAAAAAATTGAAATGAGTGCACTGGTATTTTGTGTTTTACAACTTTAAAAATATGGCTACTGGAATGTTTACCTTTGGGCGTCTGTCTGTCAAAATATTTTTATTACACACAGTTGTAGAGCTCAGAATTTCAGCCATTAGAAGGTGAATAAGTCGTGCATCCGGTCTGCACCCCGTAGCAACTTTGAGATAGTTGGAAATTGATCAGCTTATACCGTTAATAACGGTAAGTCCGAAATTTTAGCTCTTCTCTTTGAGGACTAATATACTCTCTCTTTTTTTTGCATAATAATAAAGAAATAGTTAGAACAGCGCCTCCTCTACAACTCCTTGAATGGCGCTAGCTTAACACCCCATATTGGGTGCAATGAAACACCCTAAAACACCCGCATAGGTGCTTGTGTGGCACTCCAGCCAGTTGCATGCTAACACCCCAAGCAGATGATTCAGAACACCCATAGTGGTGTTTCAGCACACTCCTAATGGTGGTTTGTGGCACCCTTTCTCAGTGCTACTAGTACACCCCTACAGTTCCAATACATATCTGTTTAAAAAATAAAAAAAATTAATTTTATAATAAATGCTGTACATCATTAAAATAGTACAACTACATAATGAATGTGAATAACGATGCATTCATGACCATTGTTTGCTTGTTTTGTTAATGTCCAGGTGCATGAGTTGCCAGATCTTAACGTCTTGAAATGATCGGTGGCAGCATTGGATACCTTCATAGACGGTAATGAAATGAACAATTACATGGATAAATGACAGCATTATTTTGATGTGCCACTTATCAATATTGATTACTATTATCCATTTTTTTATGCATCAAGATACAATACAGAATTAATTCTATTCTCAGAGCAATTTATTCACTGAAACCACTAAATTAAGCACTTTCACAACCCACCTAACTGAATGCAGTTTTTAATGATTATTGACCTCACTCTTGTCCCAGTATATAAAAATAGTAAATATAAGGTCTTGTGAATAAATTATTTGTGTTCGTGGTTGCAGCCACCTAACTGAATCCTTCTACTAATGTCATGCGTCTTTACAAATAGTGTTCCACAGAAAATCAAGTCGGCCATTGGAATATTGCCGATCAAGAACTATCCATATTGGTTTCTAGAGGGTTGATACTGTTTCTGATACTTTCAATGACTTTTATAAAAATTAAAAAAATAGAATTGTGGCCTGTTACTGCAACTACAATGGACATCCCTTGACTACTCATAGCAGTAGGGTTTATAAAACTATGCTTTCACCAAATTTACCTAAATATTGAATCAGCTATCAATATCAAAAGATGTCTGCCATTAATATCAGCTTATTGGAATATCGGTTTTCTTCAATCACTGAACACCACTTACAATCAAAATGAACCTATCTATAAACATGAATACAACAAATCCAAATTTACCCATACTCACACAACAAGCCATACACATACAGAAATCACACATTACACTTTACAGAATAAACTTACCAATCAGGGTTGCAGGGTTTTTACCAAAAGTGCCAAACATATACAAACAAGTATTGCATAGCAACCTTCACCAAAAGTACACAAAACAAAATACAAACAGGCATCACAATAGTATAGCAACTGTTTACCAAGTTTTCCAAAACAGACATCACATTGTATGTAGCAATCTTTTATCAAGAGCTCCTAAATATGCATTATAGTAGCAATCCTTTACCAAGGGCTCCAAAAAATACAAACTGGTATGGTATAGTAACCCTTTACCAAAAGCGATCCATAACAAATACTAACAGGTATAACATCTGCATAGCAAACCTTTACCCGATAGTTCCGTGTTCAATGGAACATGAAAAAGTGACAGGTGAGTTGCTCATTAGAGTATTATGACATGATCACAAGATTCTTGGCCAGTAACAAATTTAATCAAAATATAATATCTACAATGTGCAATATAAAAACATGAACAGTTCGCTGGCCAGCTTGGTGGGCTCTGAAATGATTTACAACATCATTTCTGCCTAAACCAATTCAGATGACATAACATCGCTTCTGTCAAATAATACTGCAATAGGTTAGTACTGCATACACACCATAGTAAATTTATAATCTAAATTAGTAAATAGCCATAATTAAGTTGAGCCACTTGGATTCTCACAAACCACCTTCACCCGTTAACTATTCCTCTCATCCTTAACGAAGGTTGGCATCTGTGGTAGCCTGTTAATTTGGATTCAAGACTAATTTCCACACTTGTGGCTAGTGGTGCAATAACCAATGTCATCAACTTAGAGGTCAGACTGTTGACCGAGAAGATGAATAGTAACGATCCCAAACTGGATGGAACGCCTGATGTAACTGATGTCAAAGAAGATGAGATACCATTGAGGATAACTCAAGTGCGGCATGCGTGCAACAATGGTTCAAAAGGACACCAATCTCGTTATAGATGAGATTGAGAGGTTACAGCTACTTTTCTATTTTTTCATAAAAATATGTAACTTATAAATGTGACCCCCCCCCCCCCCCCCCCACTTCCATCAAGCTCAACTTAGTCTCATAATTTGACAGAGGCATGTTTTGTCTACTTTACCTGTAGATGTTCACATTTATTGGTAAGGAAATTTTTCAGTAATGTACATTGTTTTTGATAGTATCATAATGAGTACTGCCTTGTTGACTATCATTTCAAGAGGCTTTATCTTTCTCGCATGAACACCTACAAGCCACAAAAAAAAAACATGCCTTTAGAGCCCACCTGTTTGTAACAAAAGTAGTCCATCTGAATGCTTTCTGACTGGCAAGCAACACCCAATTTTTGTAATCAGAGCAAAGTTTAGTGAAGCCATCCAACATTTTGATGCCATGTTGTACAGGGTTCCCTTGATAGATGCGAGCACAACGTTGCAATCGTAGTACTCTCTGTATCACATGCACATCATGAACAACTATGGCATGTAAAATTATTGAGAAATGATAGTTTCAATTATTACAGATTATTGTATCAGCCCATGAGTAAATTGTAGAGCTTTTGCTGCTATGTCTGTACTAATTAAAATTTTTGTTGTGGGGCTTGTCACACCTGTTTCTTCGTGTACAAACTTGTATGTTGTATATAACTTACAGATACAATATGTGTACAGTATATAAAGTGCCATTGTGGTCTCTTTCATTCATCTTAGTAAGTAGTACTTTTCTTGCTTTTTTATGTTCTTACATTCATGATATATATTTTAGTTTTCTAGTTAAGCATTCATATTTAATGGCTATTATCGAGACACCTTTATTGAGTTGAGATGAGCAGTGTAACGTCAAATACTGTACTGTAGTGAAAACAGCATTGTGTTCCTGAAAGGAGCACTGGACCCATGTGATTACTTTCCCTTCTTTGTTACAGGTTGGAGATGCAAGAGTGTCCAAGGAATTGCCGTGGATACATTTCCAGTGATGATTCAATCCTTGTTTGAAGGAAAATCTACTGGAATATTGAGGACAACTAAACTTATTACTGACACTGTCATAATCCAACTCTTTAAGAGCTTCTTCGTACTGGAAATTTACACATTATTAACACACAGTAACACTGAAGTATGTGCTGGAAGTGATCTATAATTTTCTTTGCAACTTGCCCACGTGGAAGTAGCCGAGCAGCCGGAAGCAGCCACTCCCACATGAACTTGTAGAACATTGAAGAGACATTTATATGTGTGTGTCACCAGGACATTGTCGTTATAAGCATGCGTGTTAGGTTAGCTCCGCCCGTGGACGGTTTTATATATTACGGCTGTCCACGTGTGGAGAGTTAGTCAGTTCTGTTATAGTCATTTCTGTGTGTGCGTGTGTGGATAATAATTCGGCCTGACTACTGCCATCCCTCTCGGGGTCTGGGTAGCTAGCTAATCTATACACTCATCCTTAAGTGCACTGCTGACTCTGGTGGCTGCGACTCTGCTCAACAGTGTCTGCTAATATTCCGTGGCCAAGGTCGGGAGGTCGGCGACAGTCAGTCCATTTCATGTGAACTATATTTTCAATTGTTGTTTTTTTTCAGTGCATGCTGAAGAAAACTGGTACATAGCTATCTATCAACATTATTATTATATATTATAATTATTTATGCATCTCACTCTATAAAACATAATCTTTAGTGTTATGCAATTTCAACGATCTTTGGTACAATTTACATTTTGTCCACAGGCAATTTTGAAGAGCTATAATAATATCATGTTTTTAAGGGTGATATATCATTTTTTAGAGAGTGATATCATGAATTATATCATATAATGGCAGCTACTATGCAACTATGGTATAAATATAATTAAATGTAATAAATATATATTTATTTATTCCACCCTAGATATCTTCACAATGATATTTTTAGGTACATGACCCGTGAAATAACTCAAGATGGAATATGAAATAACTCAAGATGGAATAACTCATGATATTTCACGCTGTTATTTCACCCTATACTGCGCAAGCTCATTACCCCTGTAGTTATAGCAACTGGCCAAACTTTTCAATTTTCCCCGAGTTTTTCAGCTACCTTCCTCTGGTGTACCCTGCTCTTTACCCTGCTCAACAGGGTTAGAGCAGCTGCTAAAATATCAGCTACTAACTTTACAGGAGGTGAGTTATCCTTCCTCTAGTACTAACTACAGTAGTGAAGATATCTAGTGTGGAATAAACCATTTATTACACTTGTCAGAGTGTTATGGCTAGATATTTCACTCTCAGGCTTTATTTTCACTCCCTCTGGCTCTTAAAAATAAATTAGTCTGCTCCTGAAATATTTCGCCATATCACACTCTGACTCATGTAATAAGTATTATATAAATATATATAATACTTATAGCACGAGTCAGAGTACAATATGGGAAAATATTTTACGAGCACGCAAAATATTTTCACGAGCCAAAGGCGAGTGAAAATGTGGCGTGAGAGTAAAATATCATTCCCATATTGTACGACGAGTGTGATAAGTGATTTATTGCTTCTTTGAAATTTTTCTCAACCGGTTACAATACAATTTTCATTCGTACAATATAAACCGTACAATATGGGAGAATACAGAACGCTCGCGTGATGCGGAAATATTCAAGTAAAAATATCAAAGCTGCAATAAATATATATATATATATATAATATATGCTATAATTGATTTGTAGCTTAATGATCAAAAACAGGTTAATTAACTTGCCAATTGTGCATATAATGTTGTAGCTGTTTAAACTGACAACATGTCATGCCTGTCCTGGAGGATGCCAAGACCAGAATGGAGAAATTAGGACCTGGACCAGGAAAATGGAGATGTTTCTAGGAAACAAAGATTGGAACAGACTATGATGCAGCACATGCTGGAGTGGTCTGTTTTAAGGAAGTGAAGACAAAAAAACAAAAAACAAAAAAAAAACAAAAAAAACAAAAAAACAATTTTGTTGTTGTTATATGTTTGTTGTGGCTGCCTTATTGTTAATCACCATTTTATCACAATTGTAATACTTTATTCCAGAAGTTAATGGTTGAACAATTTAGCTACTAGTTCAAGTTAGTCGAACTTTGTGACCATACTAAATCATCACTAATTTATATTATTGAGTGGAGTTTTGAGATTGTGAGGGATATTGTGTTTTTATTTGTTTGTTCTGATGAGCTAGACTAGCTTTGATTTTGCACTGGACCTGCTCATGACAGCACTTGTGGCCAAAGAACATTCCAAGATATATGTACTTAACGATTTCAATAGGATGGTTAGCTCTTTTTCTTCAACATCCTAGACTCCTTACAGACTCCATGAATTTTGTAGCAATAACTGAAAGCTGCAGTGAGAATCGTTAAATATAGATGTCACCTATTATAGTATAGACATTCATGCTCAAAATGCCAACTAAGCCAGCTGGGTTAGTTGAGGAATTAATCTAACATTTGCAGTAGTGTTATTTAGTTAATGACTCTCCTAAGCCACCGAGACTACTACGCAGCAAAACGACTGCTGGGGCAAGAAATTATTTGCTCTTGAGAGTGCGGCGTGACAACATTACTTTCAATCTTTGCGAGGAGTAGCCGTCTTCGAGATCCGCTTTAGGTTGTGTCCATATCTATCTCTCCTCATCGAACGAACGGTATTCGTGGCGCACGCGTGTTACGTCACAGCACACCAAAAGAGGTACAGTATAAAGTGGGCGTTACTCCTCTTTGCGGCTAAAGGGGTGGGGCTCAGCGCTAAAGTATACATTTAACCACCACACTTAAACATCCTGTTTACAGCGTCATGTGATTAAATGCTTAGCTGCAGAAATCTACTAAAAGTAATCTATCCTCGGTGGTGCAGTTGAGGGCGAAATGAAGATGAATAGTAATTCTTTACTAGTGGTGCTTTTATTTTTCTTTGCTGGAGTTTGGCTTAGCCAGTCTGACCCCCCAGTGGGTAAAGCCTGCAAAGAAGTGGGCACAGAACCCGAATGTGTTTGTCATCACCCCAAAGGAACGATTGACCTGAGACCTTTGTCTTCCAATGATGGACCCAGGTTCGTACATCATAAGATGGTAGTGCTTGTCGTGTTTTTTGTTGTTGTTTTTTGCACATCAAGGGGTGTGTCTGTAAAGAGACATTGAAGTAAGTCAATGATAAAAATGGATGCAGTTACATTTTATTTCAATCCAGTAAAATTGGAGAGCAGTAGGGGATGTGCTAATAAGTGAAGCTGATATGTAATCAGCACTTGACTCTTGATAACAGCTTGCAAGTGGCCCAGCCTTGACCTTCAACACTCAGTGGTTTCCTACCACATTAGATGGCTTGATGCAGAATTACATGTAGTTTGTTTGTTTTTTACTATAGCTGTTGCATGTGTCTCAACCAAATTAAAAAGTTTGGTCAAGGATTTTTCTATCTTTTTTGTTCTACTTTGCAAAAAAAAGAAAAAAAAAAGTAGATAAACAAAACAATGTGTTGCAAGCTAGTCATTTAGATGTATTAAAGCTTATATTCATATTACACTCAATCATGTGTCCTTCTACAGATTCAATAACACAGACTTAGTGGATACCGCTGGATTTCGCTACTACTATAACCCATGTAAAATCTTCAACCTGGCCGATGGCTGCCAGAGTATCTTTGTAAGTCTAACTTTTTACTGTACTACAATATATTGACTTACAGCTGCAAATTCTGTTATAATACTTGCAGGCATGTCAAGAAAATGGTGATGCCTCTGCCCATTATGCCCTAGCAGACCAAGGCACAGAAAAAATGTATTATGATGTAGATGGCAACGAAACCATAGTGGTTCTATATTACTCGGCACAAACTGGCGATGGAGGTTTGAGGTAGGAGGAAAACTGTGTGAATATATTATTACTTAACTGTCATGATAAATTAAATGTCTTCTTATGGCATTTCTCTTTACTGACGTTTGTGAGGACAGAGAGACGAGAGTTCAGCTGGTGTGCAACAATGAACTGAGCACGGGCAAGGAAACAATTACTACCACAGGAGACACGGAGACAGAGTTAACTTATGTAAGTTTTTACTTGTGGGTCACACTTTCAAGTCAGTCATTTGATAGAGCAACATTTTTCTCCCTTTTTCAAACTGACTCAGTTATAATATGCATAATATGTTTTATTTGAGTGATGGCATGGGTTTTTACCTTTGACATGCTAGAAAATTGAATTGGCCACTTCAGCCAAATAGTATAAAAAAAGATGGAAGTCAAATTTTTTTAGTAATATCACAGATAAAGTATGTAGTGCATAATTCAAAATGGAGAATTAAATTCCTGCATTATTATATATATATATATTATATATATACATATATATATATATATATATACTCCACCCTAGATATCTTCACAATGATATTTTTAGGTAGTGACCCATGAAATAACTCACTTATTTCACGCTGCTGTATTTCACAAGCTCGACAAGATATTTCACTCTCGGGTTTTATTTTCACTCTCCTCTGGCTCATTAAAATAAATTAGCCTGCTTTGGTGACTAAATATTTTTAATTCTGTATTGTTTTTAAAAAAAGCCTGTGAAAGAGAGAGAATACATCTAATTAGCCTGCTCTTGAAATATTTCGCCATATCACACTCTGACTGATGTAATAAGTACTATATATATATATATATATGTGTGTGTTATAGTTATAAACCAAAATTGAGGTTTGTTGCGATTTATAAATAGCAATACAAACCTAATGATTTTAGTTTATAACTATTTTATAGCCCAAACATAAACAACGAGCAAAGTATAGCGTTAGCTATCTTAGTAATTGTATTAAAGTACCCAAACTCTTCATTATTCCATTTTGCTTTGATCTGCCTTCCATCATAATATTATGGTTGCTATGAACTATATCAGACTTTTCCCCACTAATACATATATATTATTCATTTGATACAGGAGAATATCACGAGTCTGTTGGCTTAGTATTTACGCGAGTGCCGCAGGCACGAGCGTAAATACCGCCAATCAGACGAGTGATATTCTCGGGTATTCAATGGATAATAAATTTATTAGGTACTGCTCATGCGCGAATACCTTGGTAACAAGAAATTTACCTAGGGGGACGTAATAACCCAACGTAATAACTATGAACACAGGTGATATGGAAAAATATTGCCCTAAGCCACATCCTGTTTACTTTAATGCATTTTCTATGTGGCAACAGTTATCAGGCTCTGTTCAGTACCTAATAAATTTTCTTACGAGCATACCAGACTGTATCCGATTTATAGTTCTTAACGACAAGCGCGGTCGCTCGGGTAACGGGCTATAAATATATATATATATATATATATGTTTCAGAAATTTACATTGACCTCATGCCATGCCTGTCCTGGAGGTTGCCATGAGCACCACGGAGGCGGTGGAAGCATTGCAGGACCAATTGGACTTTCAATCATCTTTCTGTAAGAATGTACTTATATGCTGCTAGAAGTGATTTGTACTTACAAGGATGTTAGGAGTATTTCACTGCCAATAGGAGTTAGAGCACTACTACTGTGAGTATTTTGTGGTTGCTATTTCTTCCTCAATGTGTGTGTGTATTGAGTTCTTGATTGTGGTGATACTATACCCACTATTTGAGGGAGAGTACTGTAGTATAAATATAGTGGCACCTGATCTAATTTGTGCATCCTAATTTGTTGTCCCATTACCACCATGTGAGCTACTGCTTGTTGATGAATATGCCTCAAGCAGCGTCCGCTTAACAAGATGGCCGTCATGTAATGGGGTTTGTAAGTGGTCACTTGAAATGCAAAATGGAACAGATAACTGCTGATGTGTTAACCTGTTATGATAGCTAACCTTTGATGTCTAACACTAGTTGAGGTTGAAGAACTGGTGATTGTGCATGCAAAGTTTGTTGTTGTTGTTTTCTGAGTATTTCAATTTGCTTTAAGGTTAGGGTACAGTGATAGCTTATGAATATTAATGAGATTTTTTAATATGTTATTTCTAAAAACACAAGATATATTATTGAACAAGTCAATTGTGCTGTTTTCATAACTTCAAATAACTAGCTAATGTCCTACAAATGAGTACTTCAAAATATTCATAGGAGCAGAATGAGCGATTGGAACTATTTCTATAATCTGCGTCAGTTGTTCCACTCATTATAAACTCGCCAAACAACCGCTTACCTGAAAGGTATTCTCCTAGAGCAGGTCCAGATATAAAGATAATTCTTCTCCGAGTCTTTAGCTACTCAATAACTTCACCGTAGACTCTCCAATACACGGTTAGCTGCGGACACAACGAGATCTCAGAGGTGGCCAAGATAAGCTCGATCAGCTTTTTTAAGAATTTTTTTTTGCAGGTACCTCCCATTACATACCTTAAATTAGAACACACTAAACTTAAGGCAGAAACTGGAATCAGAGAGCAAAAAACTGACGCAGAAAGCTACTGAAGTTTGGCTCCTGATATACCGCAAGCGCGGGTAATGCCTACGCATTACTGGTTAAAATTCAAATTCGCGCGGGAATCCCTACAAGTTGAGCGGGTAGTGCCCACGCATTTCAGGCAAAATTAGGAAGTCATGGCCAGTTGTGTTGCTGCTTGCTGCTTGATTCTCTGAGGAATGGGTTCCCACAGAAACAAGAAGAATCGCAGGAATAACCACAGACATGTCTTCAGGAAGAGAAAATCCCCCCTTTCTAAGAAACAGCAAGGTTCGAGCAATTTTGTATTTCAAGCAGGTGAAACAAATGTGATGCTGAGTGATACAAATGCACCTGGTACCATTGATGGGTCTAGAATTATGAATTTGAACAAATTAAAAGAATATACAGATGAGTTGACTCTGCATGCATCTCGTTGTAAGGGGTCCATTATTTTGAAGGGAGAGACTAGATTTGGGTTAGCCTCTATTTTGACATGGCAGTGCTCTGAATGTCCCCATAAGATCTTGAAACTTCTCCCAAGGTGAAAGGTCCCAGCAAGTACAACAGATGGGAGTGTAACTTGGCTGCTGTTTGGGGTCAGATGACAACTGGGGGTGGACACAGTCACCTTGAAGAATCCATGGGAGTTTTTGGAATCTCAGTTATGACTAAAGCCGCTTTCATCTCAACTGAACGAGCAATTGGAGAATGGTGGAAGGAGAAATTAATGGAGTCCATGCTTGAAGCGGGTAGGGAAGAGAAGAGGCTAGCAGCAGAGAGTGGATCATTTCATGAGGGAGTTCCTGCCATTGCTGTAATTGTAGATGGGGGCTGGAGCAAGCGCTCCCATAAGCATTCTTACAATGCGAACTCCGGTGTAGGGATCATTGTGGGAAAAGCTACAGGTAAACTTCTTCACCTGGGAGTGCGTAACAAGTTCTGCTCAGCTTGTTCACAAGGCATTCCTCAAGACAGGCATCACTGCTACAAAAACTGGTCTGCATCGTCTTCAGAAATGGAGACTGACATAATTTTGGAAGGGTTTCTTCAAGCGGAGAGAGTCCATGGAGTGCGATATACCACTATGATTGGAGACGGTGACAGTTCGGTATATCCGTCACTAATTCGGAATGTTCCTGGTTGGGGGCACTGTATTCAAAAGCTTAAATGTGCCAATCACTCTTGCAAGTGCTACCGAGGTGCTTTAGAGAAGTTAGTGCTAGAGAATCCTGCATACAAGGGCACTGGCGGTTTAACAGAGCAAATGAGGAGGAGATTGGTTAGTTCAGCTCGCTGTGCAATCAAGATGCGCAGCAAGGAAGTAGACAGGAAGGTGGCTGTGCGTCAACTGAAGAAAGATTTGTTGAATGGTCCAAATCATTGCTTTGGAAATCATGAGTATTGCAGCCCAGATTTTTGTTCCACAGCCAAGGACAGACTTCCTAGTACATCAACCATCACATCAGCATCCACTCACAGCATTGAGCCAAATCCTATTGATGGAGGCAGTCGTGAGAGTAGTTGGGATGAGTGCACTGGTGCTGGTAAGTTGGAAAGATAAACATACCTGTAAATTAAAGTATCAAACAAATATATTCAATGTAATTAACACTCTGTGCTAATAATTAAACATTCTATTTTTAATTATTTCAAAATATTTTTTTAAAATAATAAATTTAAAAAAATAATTTACAAAGATAATTTATTAACTGTTTTGGTCATACAGATACAATTGATCATCAGGAACAGCTGTGGAGAGAAACTACAGCAGCAGATCCAGCAGAGGAACTTGAAGTTTTGCGAGGAGGAGAAAATGCTACAAATGTGGACCCTAAGATGTACCATGATATTCAGGTCATACTGAGTAGACTTGTCACTAAGGCGGAACAGTTAGTCGATAATGTTACTACCAACTTGGCGGAATCTTGGATGCATTTGAGGTCAAAGTTTGATGGGGGCAAGGTAGTTAATCGGTCGCAGTCTGGGTCATGGGAACATCGCTGCATGGGGGCTGGGTTACAGCACAATGCTGGAAAGGAATGGGGACCCAATCTGTGGAAGGACATGACTAATTCTTCCCTAAGTAAAGCATTTGAAGACACAGCAAAACGATCGAGTATGAAGAGTGTTTGTGACAAAAAAAGAAAAGCAAGGGAAGATGTGAAGCAGCAACGACGAATTAAGAAAATTTCCAAAACAAATGAGTCAGCCAAGGGTAGGAAGGCATATAGTAGACATGATGGCGGATTTTCACCAGATAGTCTTGATGACGTGTCACCAGATCATTTGGAGACATTGAAGAGAAGTGTTTATCAGGCCAATGTTGTAGTGACCAGTGAAAGAATTAACCTCATTCAAGAGCAGACGAAGGACCGGGCTAATAGCAGTACCTGGATTGGTGAGCGCCGGAATAGGCTAACTGCTTCTATAGCCGGAAGTATTGTGAAAATGAGGGCCACCACTAAGAAAGGGAAGAAAGTTGAGAATTTACCAAGTTTTGGAGGAAAGAGCCAAGAAAGAGTATCAAACATTTCAGCTACAACATGGACATCTGGGGTTGAAGGTAGAATGCTGCGGTCTTTTTGTGTCATTAGAAAATCCATGGCTAGCAGCAACACCTGATGGACTTGTAGCTGACCCAAGTGACACCACAGATCCTTATGGCTTATTGGAAATAAAAAATCCATATAGCATTCGAAAGTTATCATTACTGGAATCAGTCAAAAAAACATCTTTCTGCTTACAGTTAGTCAATAACAGTACTTCATCTCACATCCAACTAAAAAAGAATCATGATTATTATCATCAAATACAATGCCAGCTGTATTGTACAAGGCGAAAATGGTGTGATTTTGTAGTGCGAACAGACATTGACCTCCATGTAGAAAGGATATACAAAGATCCGACATGGGAAACCAACAACCTCAAGAAACTAAAGGATTTCTATTTTTCAGCACTGCTACCCGAATTAGCATGTCCAAGATATCACAAGGGCGGAATACGAGAGCCTTCATGCAAATAACTACAATATAACTCTAAACTCAATCATGTAACTGTTCATTATCATATCAATTCCATTCTAATAACCTAATTTTAATTGATTACATATGCTTATTATGAACTACATCTACAGTCAGTCAAGTGGCAACAAACCACATAATGATATTCATCAATTATTGGGTGTCTGGTTAACACTTGTGGGAAGCACTAAACCACAACATAACAACCGCCCGTAACCAGATTCCCCCGCAAGCTCTCTATTCAAGTGAGGCCAGCACTGAATTTATACTCGCGGATCAATTAACTTTAGCGCCAATAATCTACCAGTTACCGTGAAGCGTGTGGACAAACGGGTCCCAGTATACTATTCTGAAACTGTCACTTCAAATAACATCCTTCTATTATACTTGCAGGGTAAGGGATTGGAATGAGGCTGTACTTATGAAGCCATTGGAGCAGCTTAAAGCTCAGTTTCAACCGTACGACCAACTCCATGACTGGTCAGCTCCGACTATTCCACCAACCTTCTATTCAGACTCGGCTGCGTATAGACTCCGTCATCATCACTTCAGTTCTTTCTGTTGGGGTTGCTACTGCTGTATTCTTCAGCCCTAACCGCCTACAAGTCTGAATTTTGTGCTGAACTACCCCGCTCCCACTAATAAGCAACCAACTCCAAGCAACATTGGGAATACGCCGTCACTTCTGCTCCAGGGACTAACCATTTCCAAAGTCACAACAACCAACCCGCGGCTAATTATTGTATTTCTTATTTTATGTTTACAACTGGGCTCTTTTTAGAGCTACCACAAGTCAATTGATTATCTTACCAATAAATTGCGTGTTAATGGAGCTCAACGTTTTGGGGGGCGGGGTGAAATTGCGAATCAGTTGTCAACTTGTAAATAAAAATCGGTATTTCGTGGAACTGGATCACTGAATTGAATCCAAATATTGTGCACAATTAGCATACCCCCCTTAGAATAAAGTTTACAGAGAGTTTTTAAAAAAAGAATAACGTGTAAGTAAAGCGGCATGAAATTTTAACTATTTACAAAAAATAATATAGATATTAAAAATATGGCTCTGTAATGTTGCGGAGAAACCCGAGAGCTAACGCTGGGGAAAAAATCAGTGCAGGAGCTCTTTTGACTGCTGCGGAATAATGCCGAATAGTAGCCGGTGTGCAGAGCTGTATCTCAGTCCCAGGTGGGTCTTCATTCTTCAAATTAGCTTGCTGGAGTCCTCTGATAGTGCCCATTCCACCTACAGCAATGAAGTAAGCCCACAGTACACAGAAAAATACAAATAAGACATAGCGGAAACATTCAATTTGTGGTTACGCGCCTTGGTTTCCAGTGGCAAGGCACCCTTAAACAAGACTAGATGATAGAGTATATAAATAATTATATTATTGACTATTCTCTCATTCACAGGCTTAGCAATATAAATTTATGAGAACAGTCCTGCTGGTTTTGGGTTTGATCTCCTTCCATGCCTATCTTCTTTTAAGATTATATTAAAGAATTTTGTAAGAAAAAAAAATGATTAAAAAAAAAACAGCAACAACAACAACAACAAAAAAAAATCAAGGGTCAAAACAAGAGGGGCAGCTCATTGAAATGTCCCATGATTTCCATATGCACTTTTCTTTAGCTACTAGCCCAAACCTCTTTTGATGCATATACATGTAACGAAGCTCTATACCTTAATTTAAAAGCCAACAAGTTTTTCCTTTTCCTTATTATATTAATCTTAATTCAACTAATATTACAATTCTTTTGTATCCTTGCTATGGAAGATACTATTAAACAGATTCCATAATAATTCTGATGACATCATCCATTGCCAATGGCAACACATTTGCCAACATTTTACACACTGAATCTACTATAGCTATTTTACAAGACTTAACCCTTTGACTGGCCAAGCTGAGAATTCTCGGCCTTAGACTGCTCTCAATTCTTGTTGTTGTTTTTTTATCAACTATTTGTTCTTATAATTTGCTTGGACTTCCTATAATAATAAAAAATTGAAATGAGTGCATAGGTAATATTTTATACCACACAGTTGTAGAGCTCAGCATTCAGCTACTAGAAGGCGAATAAGTCGTGCATCCTGTTTGAACCTCATAGCAACTTTGAAACGATTGGAAATCGAACTTCAGCTATATAGTACCGTTAGTAATTGTAAGACTGAAATTTTAGCTCTTCTCTTTGAGGTCAAAATTATACTTCTTTTTTTTTTGCATACAAAATAGTCATTATAAATATACTAGTAGTGCAAGGGTCAATTTTGGAGCCAAAATAAAGACAATTCTATTATATATCCTGCAAGTTTGTCACCAGGTAAAGCATGCAAATTCATAATATTTTTTTCTTGACTTCTTTAAATGCAAATTTTAATGTATACAATTCTCACTGGCAAAGCAAAGAAAAAAATAAGAAAATAGAATACAAACACATCAGATACATTTCAGTACAATTCTGAAATCATGATTTATTAAAAAATAAAAAAAATAAAAAATTAAAATTAAAATTTAAAAAGTGATTCATTGACGATCTTTACCGATCCTTTTTACTACTGCAATTGATTTGTGGTGGCATGAAATTGACAAAAATGTTGTCGCTAATATAAGTACTTTTGCAATGTAGTCAGCACTAACAGCTTTCTAGTTGTGAATGTATGGCTACCACTTCTTTGTAAATTTCTCTTTGTTACATCTTTTCAACCATCACCAGTAATGTAAACATTGAAAGGCATATTTTTATAAGTTATTTATAATAGACAAGAGTTCAAAATATTGTATGCCCACACCCATTAATTTAGTCCTTGGCCACACCCATGAATTGGCCTTAACCACACCCATCTCCTGGCCTGTCCAATTTACAATTGCTTCCTCCGTCCCTGTGACTTCTATACTCAATGTATTGGTTTGAGTATCTCTCAAGTTTAGCATCGAATGAATGAATAAATTATTGAATTTACAGGGCAATTGCTGCACTACTTGCCTACTTCATCATCGGTGCAGTTATCATGCAAGTTCATTACAAGAAGACTGGACTGGATATCATCCCCAACAGAGGATTCTGGTTTATTCTGCCAGGTCTTATAAAAGTAAGTTAATTACAGTTGTAGTAAGTTACATAGCCAAAAGCAAATAAAACAAAAAGCATGTGCACGTGAATACAATTATCTATCCTTTTTGAAGCAAGGTAGTGGGGAAGATATATTGTAAAAGCTTTAGCAACTACATAGACAACTGTTTAGCAGTTTGAAAAATGAATTTGGTGGTTGTCATGGCTCACAACCTTATCTCAAAACTGTTAGAAATAAATTTGTTCATCTTTGTTTTTCTATGTGCTCATCTTCAGAGATTAATTAAAAAATTTAATCGCTTCTTTTTTATTATGTTTTGCTCTGTAGGATGGATTCTTATTCGTCATTAAGCCTTGTATGAGATCAAGAGCAAAGTATCAAGAAATGTAGATGCTAATAATAATTAGAGTTTGTTGTGTTGATTGCTATTGTTCTCTTTGAGATTGTGTTGTCTTATGTATTGGCACTTTATGTACATGAATAACATTATACTCAAAATGGAGAAACAGCTATAGTAGGAAGAAACATAGGTACTTCATATGCAAAGAAATAAAGAGAAGTTTGGGAATTTTTTTTAGTGTTTTGGCTATTAGCCAATAGCTTAATGAACTTAAAATAGATTAGAACTTATTATTTTAATGAGACAAAACTGGGAAATAGTAATTAAGCAAGCAATGAGAAAAACTTGCAGTTGTCAATGGGTTAGACTCTGGGGACTACACTGGAGGAGTGCAAAAGCAGCTGTCCTAGTTGTCTTCATACACAGCCCTATGAGATTGTATATAAGTCTTGACTTCTATCCTAGAGAAAGTAAAGCAGAAAGTTTCAAAGACTCGCTAAATTATGAGGTTTCATGAACTATTCTTATTTGCTGGTTCCCTGCTGTGGGTGGAGTTGTGCCCTACCTTGAGTGAACCCACAGGAGAAATGTGCCCCGAGGTAGATGAAAACTCTGAGAGCTGTGTGTGTAGAAGTCCTGAAGGCATTCTAGACCTGAGAGAATTATCTAATAGGAATGGCACTGCAAGGTAAAATATAGTGACTTAAAAAATGCCATCTTGGAGCAACGTTTAATTCAGGTTTAAAGATGTAGTGGACAACCACCATTACTACTATGACTTCAATCCTTGCCAGGCCTTCATAGACGAAGGAGGCTGCATCAATGTCCATGTAAGAAATTGCTACTAGCATTTTATTGAGGTAGCTAAAAAGAAGATACTATCTTGTATATCTATATAATATTATTTTAATAAACCTTGGAGTATTATATTAAAAACAATTTCAAAGTTATAAAATGCAATTTGCTAGGTAGCAACCAATGAATGAATAAGGTACTTGTAGTTATTCTAGTCTACACTAAATCAGGTCTGTCAGGGGGCAAACTTTGACTCTACCGCACACTACAGTATTGCAGAGCAAGGCACGGAAGAACTTTGGATTGACAGCACTAAAGGACCTTATCTCTACTACACTGGCTATGGAAGCAGGTAACGGTATGATCTTACTGCACTCACTTCTTTCTCATCTGCTGTAACCAGACCCTCACATGAACTTCCCAAAAATGCATATAATACATATAATTAAGGCAACAATCAGAATAAATTGTTAGCATTACATCTATATTAACAGCTGGTACTGCAGCCTTCTATTGTGAATAGTCTGTGCATAATTAATAAAGACTTGTTTACTGCATGATAATAAATAATAATATTAACTACTACTCTGGTTGATTAAGAAGAAGTAACAATCTAACAACTACCAATATTCAAATGAATATATCAATATTGTGACCTGTTGCTTATGGTGGCTATAATCACAGAGAAGTGAAAGTCTTTCTGCACTGTGACCAAAGAGGAGAGGACAAGCTAACTACCACAGGAGACTCTTCAACAAGCCTGATATATGTAAGGTTCACTTGGCCTTATTAGCAATTAACATCATTTGACTAAAGTTAGGGTGATGATAAGCTGTAAGTAGAAACATTATGGGTTTGTTGTGCAGTATAAATGTAAAAAGAGCCAGACTAAATTGCACTATGTTGAAACTTGCTCTCTACTGGAACCTAAAATACAATTTTTTTTTGAGAGTTGCGAAACAAGCAGATACGTATGCATATCAATACACACATACACACCAAGTGATTCACCTGATATTGTCCTACAGCTATTTGACTTGTACTCCTGTCACGCATGCCCTGGGGGGTGTGACAACAGCAACACAGCGAACAGAGTGGGAGTGGTTGGATTCCTACTCATATTTCTGTAAGTTACTCTGTACCAGATGTTAGAATACAAGACCTGGCCCCAAGCATTTTGACATCATTATATTGGTTGCATCAGTAGAACATAGCTGCCCACCTGTCAGCAAGTCTTAACCTAGTCCTCGTGTGTCTGTGTTGATTAAGCGTATTCCTGGGATTTGCCACTTACTTTGCCATTGGCGCCGTCGTACTCAGATTTCATTACAGCATGACAGGAAGAAACATCATACCACACAGAGATTTCTGGAATGACTTGCCTTTCCTAATTCGAGTGAGTTGCTCACTACCATCTGGTTGAATTGTTGCTCTACTTTCAAAAATAAGTCGAGCTTTATGTTAACCCCCCTCTATACAATAACAAAGCCCTTTGATGAATGTGTTGTGTAGGATGGATGGTCTTTTGTGTTTGGTTCATTTGTCCATGCAGTAACTGCACCCAAAGAGAAGAGTCAAACAAGACTAGACTATGAAAGCCATTTATAGCCCACCTTCATCTAATGAATTCACAATCCACAAAAACTTTAAAAAAAAAAAAAAAAAAAAAAAAGTGATTTGAAAAACAGCAAGGATGTGGTGCAAGACAAATCTCAGTCAGTGCTATATGTATTTGAGAATCACATCACATGATCTATCTGTGCACAGCTCCTGATCTGGCGAGTTGGTCGTATTCATCCTGTAGGGACTTGAGTTCAGCCATCAGATATTCCTACAAATCACACATCATCCAACACATCTTCTTATACGCCTTGTGGTTTAACTTACTTTGTGCTTCAGTTTGTCATGATATTCCATCTGAATGCCTTCTTTACCCTGTAGTTTCAACTGATCTTCTTCAATCTCTTTGTCTAAATTGTCCCTATAATAATAATAATACAATAATAGTGGTTACAATAATAATAGTAATAGTAGCAGGGTTTCATACAGAGGTAGGGGCGCCCTGAGATTTCCCCCCCCCCCCCCCCCCCAGAATTTCATAAAATAAATTAATGGTATTCTGTGGTTCTGATTTATAATGGTATTCTGTGAGTTTGTTGTTGTTTGTATATATCTAATAGTTGGTGAAAGTTCACTTCAGTTAATTGAGGTCCTTCAATTGCAATACACATTAGTCTTCCAAGATTGGTGTCACTAATTCTAGACCTGAGACGATTTTTAATTAAATGGGTGTGGTTTCAGCAAAATTGATTATGGTCAATCAAACGTTCCACTAAACTCTTCCCCCTCCCCCCATAAAAAAATCCTGTATGAAACCCTGAGTAGAGTAGTAGTAGCAGTAATAATAACAACAATAACAATAATTGCGATATACCCTTCTTCTTTGAGTTTGTCACAGTCGCTCCGTATCTTCACGATTTTATCAGCCATCTAACCAAACACATTTATTCACATACAGATAAAAACCACATTGACTTTCCATAAAGATGCTGAGGGGACCCATTGCATGTGTCTGATTTGAAACAAAGTTTTTGACAAGATAATGATACCACACACATTGTTTAAATTCCCTCTGGCTATACCCACCATTTTGTATTGGCGGTAGACCTCCATTGACTCTGCACTGCTGGTGTTAGGTAAGATGGGCTACGTCACATCACAACACCCATAATAAAAACACATGGTACAAAGGTCACTTATGGTGACACCTTACCTGAAAATCTGCCTCCAAGCCGTGCTTATAATAGGTCGAGTCTTCCACGGCCTGGGGAAACTCTGGGGACAAACACAAACAACAACAACAACAACATCATCACCTGGCTGTTTGTGGACAATTTACTGTAAAACATACTTGGTTGATAGCCTCGTGGAGGAGGAGCAATGCGTGGCGGTTGGTGTGGGGTGGACGTCAATTGTGGCCCGTCAAAAATATCCCGGTGCTCGTCGGTGCCACAAGTATTGTACCGGTTCTGAGAGGCGGACAGGTTCTGCTGGGAAGAAGTGCGAGAGGTATTGGGGGTGTGCTCATTCTGCCTACTTAGAGGAGCGGGATGTGATACCTGTTTGCGGAATGTTGACGGAGATACATGGTCATTGCGAATATCCTTGATCACAGACTCTGTGTAATGGCGGTGACGCAATTCTTCGGGAACACCCTACACAAGAAGATTCGTACTACAAAAAGACCCTCTGAGACCTTCCTACAAATGGTGCCTTGGCAACCTCACCTTCCTCCCAAAACAGAGATTAAACTGGCAAAAATGCTTACCATCCTATAAATATTGCTTTTTCCCCCCTTTCAATAAATCTCAGCCTCGCTATACTCTATGTATATCAGTAAGCACCATGTGCATATTAAATTAGTTTCAATTGTAACAGACGACAATGTGTCAGCCTACTTTAAAAAGTACACATTTCACGTCTTCTTCCACATTTCTAAAAACGAACTCGTGTACCAAATGGGAGTCATCTACTACTGAGTCGAAATTCATTACAAAGAAAATGACAACATAACAAAACAAAGAAGACGATGAAGTGATAATTGTGAAAGAAGTCTGATACGAATTACACAGATATCACGCTGGTGCAGAGGTGCCACAGAATCTTCCAATGCTAGACATCCCCGGATGTGCGCACATCACAGTCTTCCCTGCAGACAAAGGCAGGAGCGAGGGACACTAACTACCCCTTACCCAACCACTACCAAGGCTTGCTTTTTAAAGAAAACAACCTCTTACCTGATGTGCCATGCCCGTGCCAGAAATCTGCATCCGATCCATTTCTGACACCACTGTTGTCATAGCCGCGGAAGTGGATGCAGGAGTGGATACTGTCGCAGCTGAAGATGGACCACCCCCACTGGCACCACTTGCCATGGGAGCGCCCATGGACTCCTCTCCAACCGCAAAATGGACGTTGCGCGGCCGCTCGTTCAGCTTGCCTTGTTCTGGGGGTGCTCTCCTTGCCACATTTTCGTTCCTGGCCTGATCCACAGGAGACCTCGGTCTGCTGGTAGGCTGAACTTGCTGTCGACGAAATATGAGTGGCCGGTTCAGCTCAACAAACTGCAAATTACAAATAAAGATATAAAAAAAAAGAGGTATTAGGTCACACACACACACACACACACACACACACAAATATGCATGTGTAAGTGTCACAAAGCCCACCTGACACAAGTATTCTAATTTTTGCTTTATTTCTGCCATCGTGGGCCTCCTTTCAGGCTCAGCATGCCAACAACTGGAAAAATATACAATGTTGATGATGATGATAATAATATGAATCAGGTATGACAGACTAACAGAGTGAAAGCAATGGAGACTTTACTGCTCATGCATGGTTAAGTTTTAGCTCACAACTTAGTTTACTGGCTACTAGACGGCTAACTCACTCACTTACATATCTATCATCTCAGTCATGACTCTGGGAGTGTTTGGAAGTGTAACAGGACGATCTCCTACAGCATATACATACATATATACATACACACACACATACATACATACATACATACATATAGAAATAGTATGGCATTGACACTCATGCAAACAACCTGCCTTGACATTCTCACTGGCATTGTTAGCTGTCAACCACGCCTTCACTTACCTTTAGCCATCGCGTAGAGAAATGACATAGGAGGGGCATCTCTTTTGACACCTTCAAGCACTGGCCTCCTCCTGGCTAAGATCTCCCAGGCAACTATGCCAAAGCTGAACACGTCACATTTGTTTGTATAATGCTGACCTGAATATGGAGCATCAGAAAAGGATAGCACATCATATAGTGTGTGAGTGTGTGTGTGTATGTGTGAGCGAGTGTGTATATGAGAGAGAGAGAGGGAGGGAGAGAAAAAAGAAGAGAGGGAGGGAGAGAGAGAAAGAAGAAGAGAGGGTGGCATGACACTCACTTTTCACTACTTCTGGGGCCATATATCTAACTGTGCCTACAGCATTGGTCAAAGTTGTTTCCAGCATCTTTGCTGTTCCAAAATCACAGAGCTTCAGAACCTTGCCCGTGTCAAACAAGAGCACACTGACACAAACAAGCAAACAAACAAACAAACAAAAGCAGTAAAAATGATACATATAAGCACGGACATAAGTAGTGAGGGTTACCCGGGAACATTGTCCATTAGATTCTTTTGGGACCGAGAAAATCCCACAGGGTAATCCCACAATATTATGGAATTTATTTATCTTGAAACTTTCTCTGCTGTCAGGCAAGCTTTAGGTTATTGTGTAGTTACACTAGAGGAATATTCAGTGATAAGTAGCTTCCCCCCCCCCCCCCCGCCTCCTCTTCCACCTGAAGATGATCAAAGTTTACATCTTTATACTTCTTAAATGGACGCTATGGGCTCTTTCTTGTGAGTCACGCACATACGGATTGCCTTAAAGAAGGAGTTGTACAGAGACAATTCTCTTGCTCTGCTTCAATTCACAAAAAACTAGCCTATCACCACTACCCTCCACTCTTTAGCAGTGGACTGTAAAGGGTTCTCACTTAGAGGGTTTGATGTCTCTGTGGAGGATATTCTTGTTGTGGATGTATTCCAGTCCGACTGCCATCTGGGAGAACCAGTTGATGGCGTTGTCTGACGTGTAGCGAAAATGAGACTTCTTGTCATGAATAACTAAACAAAACACACACACACACACACACACACACACACCAAACACACACACACACACCAAAAACACACACACACACACACACACACACACACACCACACATCAAACACACACAGACAATATCAGACGATCAAACTCAGATACGGGGATGACCGAGTAGGAGATAAAATAGGAAATACATGCCCGGGGCACAAACTGGGAGAGCATGCTGCTTGCAAGGCGTGCACACACTACATGTACATTCCTTGTGCATGTCTGTCACATGCTAGTGAACTATTTCTTATGTAGAGGTTTAGGTTACTGACGGTGAGCTCTTCCATGCTGTACTTATTTCACGAGTACAGTTCGGAGAGTGAGGGTGCAAGTATGTGGAAAGCTCAAGTGAAAGACAGCAAGTGTGTAATGAGCACTAGTACTGTATATGTGGCATAGACACATGTGTGTGGGTGAATGTACTGAGTGAGAGAGAGAGGACAGAATGCGTATTACAAACTCCCAAAACAAGGTCAATCTCACCTTTCTCCAGAGAGAGGGGTGCGAATTCTAGAACGATGAATGGCTATAGAAAAAGACAACAAAGAATACTTTATCAACCACTGGGGATGAGGACTTAACCTTCGCTGCTAAATTACTTAGTACCTGATCTGCAGTCATGCATGCTCCGTGCAGCTTCACGATACATTCATGATTCTGGAGGGTGCTGAGGTTCTTCAGCTAAGTCACAATAATTAGCATTATCCAGCAACACACTTAAAAGTATGCTTGTTATAGAGGGATGTTTGCCAAGTTTACCTCTTCACTGAAGCCTCCCTTTCTATCTGCTGATGTGAAGTACTTTACAGCTACTTCATGGTTATTCCATTTAGCCTTCTTCACCTCCCCAAACTGACCACGCTCATGAAACTACGTTTTCAAAATTCAAAATAGTTTTAAAAGCTATTCAGCTGCTATAGCTCTAAATAAAAAAACAACAACATAACAAAAAACTAAAATTACATACCTTGTTTTCCTTATCGATTTCTATTTCTTGAGGCTCGATTTGCCTGTATTTGACTCGAGTTCTTTTCAATGAACCGCCATGTTCCTGGGAGGACATCCTTTAACTGTATTTCAGTATAGTAGACTAAATCAATAGAGAAAAAGTACGGATTGGATGGTCACGTGACCTTCATGCTCCAACGTCATTTGTTTAGTTGCTGGCAATGTGTATAAAAGCAGCAGTTTTATTCAGAAGATTCTAGAGATTGGGAAATTTTTTGTTGATTCATGCCGATCTGGCAATCCTGTATGTCTGAGTACAGGGCCACGGCTACGCGTGGGAGCTGAGCTGTAGCAGTGTCATACAAAATGAGAGCATATAATAGATAGAGCGACCAGCCTGAGTTCTATTCTTCTTGATTACGTACCAGCCGAAGAGAAAACACCAAGCTTGCCTACTAATTTCAAGATGTCAGTCACCATCAAAGCTTCTCTTTACAAGAATACTTGGCGTGGAAATCCCGTAGAGATACGGCGATTTTCAGTGGATGAAATAGCTGGAAGGAACTATAGTTATCTAGTGGAGCAAGTAGCCAAGGTTTTTCCTTCTGTTAAGGAAGAAAACATTAACCTGGCTTGGATTGGTACGCAGACTTTGCTTTTTCTATTATGAATTTATGTATTAATATGATAATTATTTCCAGATGAGGATGGGGATACAATCATGATCTCCAGTGATGATGAGCTGGCTCAAGCCTTTGACTATTATAAAGGAAAATTATTCCGGTTGTATGTCAAAGCAGGTAATTACATCATTCATTACTATACTTTATTCTATTTATCCCATTTTTCTTTTCTTTCTTCAATAGACCTTGCTGATTCACCAGAAGATCCTGAACCTGGTGATAATCCTGAGCGAAAGGGTCCTGTCCACCCTGGAGTAATCTGTGATGGTTGCAATGGTTCCATCTACGGGTCTCGTTTCAAGTGCCTGATTTGCACAGACTATGACCTGTGCTCTGGCTGTGAGGGGAAAGGTATTCACGTTGACCATAACATGGTAGAGCTTGAGAAACCTTCCCAGTTCGGCCTGTTCGGGGGTCCTCCATTTGCTGATGGATGGCTTGGTCATCCTGGAGCATGGGGGTCTGGAGGATGCCACAGAGGACGGGGCAGAAGGAGTGGCGGTCGTGGTGCTGGCCCCTGTAGCTGGAACCCTTCATCTCAGGGAGGTTACCCCTACAGACGCTGGGGAACTGGTGGGAGATGTGACACTACTCGAGGAGGAAGGGCAGGTCCATGGTTTTCGGGGGAAGGAAGGCAGTGCAAGCCCGAGTGCAAGCCTGAGAGCAAACCGACAGAAGATCAACCAGCAGACCCAGAGGCCATGGACACTGACCAGAAAGGGAGCACTGGCGAAGATGAGCGCAGGAAGTACCTTAGGAATGTCGGTAACGCCGTGTCCAACTTCTTGGAGCCATTTGGTATCAAGGTGGATGTGGGTGTCGTCGGGGATGAAGACGGAAAGAAGGCTGGGTCAGATGCCTCTGCCACTGGAGGAGAATCTACTGCTGTGGTAAGTGACCATGAAGTTTACATTGTAAGTATAAGTACGAGTTGTGAGTTGTAAAAATTGATTGTATTTGTCACAGAGTGAGGAAGCTTTGCAGATTGCTCTCGCTCAACTGAGCAGCATGGGCTATGAGGATGAGGGTGGTTGGCTGACAGAGCTCGTCAGGGCAAAGGGAGGAGACGTGGCCAAAGTTTTGGATGCCCTACATCCAACAGGAGACGAGTCTGAAGCCAAGCCTTGAACTTGAGAGTGAACTAAAAAAAAATATATATTTTTTTAACAACAATCATGTTATAAATATTCACAGTCACTTGCTTTCCTGTAATTGTATTATTACTTTTACATATATTTTATTACTTTCACAACACCAATTGGTTTCTGGGACAGAAAGAGGAAGGGGAGAGAGAACTTATGGGAGGAGGTGGTCGGTCACGTATCACAATTACATTCCACACTGAAACAATTAATTGTGCTGCTATAGGGGTGAGTATACATACACCAGATCACTCCGCGTAGCTTGAAGACTCTTTACCTACCAAGATTAGATTCGTTGAACTATTGGTAAAGGAGCGTCATTATTTTCGGCGTTTAGTAAACAAAAAAAAAATGTCCAGGCTAAGTGAAAAAAATGTAGAGCTCTCTCCAGAAGAATTAGAAGTTTTTAAGCGGTGTGGAGAAAAATGGCCTCCTAGAGGTACGTAAATGTTGAGACATTTTCGGAAGCTTAGCTTTCAGGTATTTATATTGAAGCTAGCTTTGATATTGTTCTGCTAGCTATACAGTTGATAGTGATGACTACAATATCGTCCTAAGTTAACTACTAGATATACAATCAATGTATCCTTGGGAAGTCCAAGAAAAATTCAAGAATTTGACGATCTGTTCGTTATGGTATGGAAGAGAACTTATGGGTCACATATCATGGTACTGTCCAAAATTGCATTTCACACCACTAAAACAACTTCTAGGCTCTGCTCCCTACCTTGTCAAAGTTGGGTAGTTGGAGTCTCCACCGCCTATGTTAAGCTAACTAAACTAGCTAGATATAAGATCCATAATTCAAACATTTGACTAAAACCTATCCTGAGTTAATGACAAAGTAGTTTTGTTATGCTGGAATGCTTTACATACCATTTACATATTTTCCAGGTGTACTCCTAGGAGCTGTTGGGTGTGGTGCAGTTTATGCATTTCAAAGAGGTATGTAATTTCCATTAATGAATAAGATATACATTAATTAATGTTAGAAACCAATTTTGAGGAATTTTGCCCCAGTGTATAGTGCTGTTAATTGATTTTCTATATAGGTCGAGGTTCATCACTCCGTTTTCCTAAACTTACGTATGCCCTGGCATTCACAATTCCATTCATCTACGGAGGTATTTATGCACCAGTCAGATGTGTGATGAAAGGAATTATGGGTCTGGAGCATTCTCCCTTGCGAGACTTAATCCAACAGTCAATGAAGTATGTTTCAAACCATTAAAATATCACTGAATATATGAGTCAGTTTTTTTTTTTTATTGTAGTCATTAAATCTTCAGCACACACTCACTTAAGGGTTTAGTGGCTATGCTGTTTTTGTTTTTTGTTTTTTTTGTTTTTGTTGTTGTTTTTTGTTCTGTGGTGAACGAACAACAAATAATGTTCTTACTAGTACGTGTGTTAGCTCTTTGTGAGAGACAGTGCATATTTGGTTCAGTGTTTCTACCTTGCACTTTCTACTTTGAGGATTAAGTATTTTCAAACCCACAAGTTTCAGCTTTTGGAGAGGGGGGAGGAGTCCTATGTATACATCATACTTGTTGTCAGCTATACTATCATTACTAGTACTTACTACTGCTTCCTTTGCGCAAAATCACAATTCAGTTTGAAGAGAACTACGGGAGCGTAAGTCACATTAGTTAGCAATGTCTTGCTTCAATTCTTTATACGAACAACTACATGTAAATAGCACTTTATGTAACAGAAGTGTTTCTCTCATAAGTGCAAGTCTCTCTAAACCTTTGAGTGAGCTTCTCAGCAGAAGTGAAGTCCGAGTGGTTGGAATAATTTTTCAATTGTGAAATTGCATTCCCCCTCCAGCTGTTGATTTGATAAAACAATTTTGTATATTTATTTTAATTTCCAGGAATGGCAAGTGCAAAAAGAACCAACAATTTGGTGAAAGTAAAAACCTACAAGAGACTCCTTCTAACGACTCTTCTTCCAGTGAGTGGCTATTAATGCTCTGTTCTTCTTATTTTTTATATTTGATTGTTGTCATTTTTTTCACAGCTGACAGTTCTAAAAAGACTGAATACAATAAGTATGGAGACAAAATTGAAAAATAATACATTTATATATTTTATGTGCTTCATATCATGTCATTATCTCGTTTATTTATCATTAGATTTTTATACAGAACAAGTGAATGTGATTATTCCAATATAGATATTTCAACTCTGTTTGAACAATGTGTTGTAACTATGTACTCTACTCTAATAAAAAAAAATTAAATTAAAAAAAAAAAATACGCACTGTGCGACGGATATTTATAGGAAAAAAGTACATACGAAAAAGTGTAATGTCCCTTTACCATAATCCGAGGACAAATTTCACATGCATTATTGGGACAGGCACTAGTTATTTATAGTAGTGCCTCTGTGGCTGAGAGGAGCAGATAATAATGACGTCTGACAGCGATAACACCGAAGTAAAATAATTTCAATTCTATACAATTGGAGTTATAGTGTATTTTATGGCTGTAGATGTCGAACAAACCCCGCTTTACTCCTGAAGAGATGGAAATTTTTATAAGCTGCAGGCGAAATGCTCTCATCACAGGTTGACAGCAGATTTAGTTAATCTAGTAGTTACATCAGAAATTGTTCTGCCTTTCTACACAGTGTAACCTAGCGACGTCAGGTCGACCTTTTACACAACGACTCCAATAATTACAATTCAAATTTATTTTTAACTCTTAAGTAGACACTAAGAATACTTGTACATGCAATGTAACTAACAGGGAGACTAACTGCTGAGACTATGTAGCAACTGTGTTTATTAGGTATGATCTTTGGGAGCGCTACGTGTGGCCTCATATACTGGTTAAGAGCCCAAGGTGAGTATTTTGGATATATTCTGTGACATAAATATAAGGTGCATCCACTAGTATAAGCATATAGTGGGTGGTACAGTAACATAATTGATGGGCCTCAGAAACGTCTGGTTATCCAATGTCGGAAGTAGCTATTTGTTGCTAATGTGCGTGTGTGTGTAGGTCGAGGTCCTTCCTTCGTCCGCTCAGCACCTTCTGTGGCGTATAGCTTGGGCTTTTTTTTCCCATTTGTGTACGGAGGAGGGAGTGCCCCCAAGTGTGTCAGGGAAGGCATACTGTCTCTGGAAAACTCACCCCTTGCTGACCGCTATCGTGAGGCCATGAACAACAAGTTAGTATGTTGTGGGCAAACCCTCATTGGATATTGATGGGGTTCTTTGGATTATCAAAACAAAAAACAATAAAACTGACTTGGGACTTTCCCAACCCATTAAAGAAAGTCATGGGATCTTTGTAGAAAAGTGACTTAAAATGTGTTCATTTTTGTTGGAAATATCTACAGTAGCTACTTGCTGTGTATGTGTGTGTGTGTGTCAGACGGAGTGGAGTAGGCATAATCACACCTCCCAAACAGCAAGACAGGCCACATGTGAGGAAACCTTCTTCGTCCCACGAGGAGTCCATGCAACCCAAACGGCCACATTTCGAGCCTAAATCTCCCGAGATGAAGAGTGGACCCTCTGCTGATTCATATGCCTACAATAAAGAGAAAGTCACACTGTTAGAGGAGATTGAGAAGCAGCCGTCGAGAGATGAGGAGCAGCCTAATGCCTTTGGTGGATCCAGTTACTCCTCTTCTTCTCCAGAAGTGTACAGAGACCAGTCCTCTAATGGCAACAAGAAGTAAGGATGTAATGGAAGCAGTGAATGTAAAGATGTGGGATAATGTGTTTGAAACTTCTTTTACTTTTCTTATCCACCTTATCCAAACCCTTCAATCCCTCCTCCTCCCCCCTCCCCCCTCTCCTCCCCTTCACATCACCCCGAATTCTGGCTTAATTTTCCACCCATAGAGGAAGAACATTTGATGAGATACGCGAAGAGCGGCGCAGGCGTGGCAACTCCCAGCATCAGCCGCACAGACCTACTTATCCGACGGACAAGCCAGCAGGTGAGCAGGTGCTCTCTACAAGCACCTATTTTGCTACAGAGAGAGACCTATTTGTTAATCACTCCTCCCCTACCCCACCCACCCACCCCACCCCTTCCTCTGAATCATGAGCAGTGGTATATTATGTGTGAATGTGTTCCATGCTGGTAAAGTTGCTTCTCTTTCTCTAGCTTCTTCAGAAGCAAAGAAGTACAACAAGTACGGTGATGAGATAGAATAGTGACATTCAGGCACCAGAATCAAACTAGAAATCAAATAACTTCAGCACATTATGTGACAGCTTTGTAATGTATTATTTCTAACTTATATTTGACAGAAAATTTTTCATTCTCATAAATTCTAAGAATTATGTAATAAAAATATTTACAAAGTCATTTTTAGTCACTACTAATGTTTCTGTTATAATTCTAATTGTTTCAAGTGTTTAATTGCAAGTCCCAAATCGGACCTTCTGCTGAGTCAGGTGACTCTGCAAATCCACCTCGTTTCCATTCTGTTCCAAATCTCGCACGCAGCCGTCGAATCCGTCGTAATTTTGGAAGGTGTTAATACGGTTCCTTGATGGCACTCCGCCTAGGAACACGCTGCCGGTGGTGTCAAGGAGCATGAGTGGTCCAAGGGATTGTTCTTCTATTAGTACACCGTCAACGTACAGGGATGCCATTGTTCCGTTCTGTGTGGCTGTTAACTGATGCCACTCCCCGTCATTCACGCTACTTCCTCCACTCCTCAGCACCACGGCTTGGTTCTGCTCTCCGAGGTTAAAGGAGAAGACAGCTCGTCCTTCCTGCACGTAAATGGCGATGAAGTCATTGGGCATATTTCCGCTTGCATCGTCTGGCACTCGACGGCTGAAATAGATCAGTCCAGCGGAGGCACGGGTGGTGAACTCTAATGAAATCCTCTGGAACTGCCTGGAGATGAAGCTGGGGAGTTCAAGGTGGGAGAACATGGTGAACTGAGCTGTGTCGTGTGTACATCCGAATGTGGCTCCGGGAGAGAGGAGAACTCTGGTAGTGTCCAACATCTCACCGTTGTAAGAGACGTCTCTCATGCATCCTTGGAAACCCCCTGGAGCCTGCGGTATTCCCCCAAGGAACATTCTTTGGAGGAACGGCTCGTTGCTGCAAGATGTTGTATCGTTGCTGTCAGTGGACACGACCTGAACTCTGGCGTTGCCATTGAGTTCCACGACGTCAGAGATGGCCAGGGACTGGTACTGGAGAGTGTTCAGGTCCGTCGGTGACGAGACTTGCTGAGTCACTGTCAGCTGGTTGCAGTCCGTGTGATTGATGTTGATAGTGCTTGAATCCGTCAGCTGGAGGGTGGTGCGGACCCTGGGTTGTGACACGGAGTACAGGAGGCCCTGAGGCTGTGCCGTCTTGAAGCTGAACCTCAGCAAGCTCATGATGTCTGGGATGTTGTTGAGGACAGCAAAACTAGACCCGTCAAATGATAACCGTTGATGCAAGTTCTGGCAACGCAGCCCGGTGGAACCGAATGGGCATCTGCAGATTCTGTCGGTGCCGAACATGTCCAGGCATTGGCCGCTCGCTGAGCAGAATGAGTCTCCTCCCACGCAGTTCACTGTGCACATCTGCAGTGAGTGGAGGTCAAAGTTGCTCGAGTTATTCGTGATTTGGTTGACGGCCATTCCCTTGAAGATCCCTGAGAAAGCTGAGGCTTGTGAAGCCCCAACTCCAGCACCGAGGCTCAAGAAGAATTCCTGTGGTACTATAAGGGAACCTTCGCCTTGCAGACGAGTGGCGTTAGTAAACGACCCGTCGATGTTGACCATAACTGAGTCATTGAATATGGCAATGGCGAGGTGCATCCAGGTGTTTCCCATGAGGGGCACGTTCTCAAACACAGCGCTCAAATTTACACCCCTGGGCATCGAAGTGTATGAGAAGTGCAGTTCTCTGGCGGCTAGGTTGGAGGTGAGAGTTGCAATTGACTGTGAGTTGAAGTCTTGGAAACTAAAGACAACAGAGTTGGTGCCTTCTTCCTGCCAGAGCCAACTGGAGAGGTAGATTCCCACAGCGTTGGCAAATTGGTATCGGAAACTCAAAAATGGTGCTGCGTTCCTGAGAGGAACAGCTTCATTGACGGGGAAGAAAAGTTCTGCCAGCATGTCTCTTGCATCGGGGAATCCACAGGAGGCAAGCTTTGTTACCACACTCTCCGGGTACTGGCATCGATTGCCCGACCAGCCACTGGTGCAGGCACAAACAAACGTGCCCTCAATGCTGTTGCAGCTTCCTCCGTTGAAGCAAGTCTGGTCGGTGCAGAAATCAATGGGTTGGTTGCAGGTTGGTCCTGTGAAGCCCGAGTTGCAGTCACAGGTAAAGCCACCCAGCCTGTCTGTGCAGGTGCCGCCATTGGTGCAGGGGGAAGGGAGGCAGTCGTCCACGTCAACTTCGCAGAGACGTCCCGTCAGCCCAGGTGAGCAAAGACACATGAAAGATTCTCCTCCCTGCACGCAGATGCCGTTCGCACACGGGTTAGGGTCACATAGGTCGACTTCCACTTCGCACCGTGTGCCCGTGTACCTGCTGTTGCAAACACACGAGAACCCAGTAGGTTCGGACTGGCAGGTTGACGTACCGTTGGCAGAACAAGGATTGCTTTGACAAAAATCTATTCTTTGATTGCAAGTTGGGCCGGTAAAACCGGATGGACAGAAGCAGGTGAAGCCTCCCACGGTATTGATACATGTCCCATTCAGGCATGGATTGACCAGGCACTCATTTACGTCTTGCTCGCAGGTTGATCCAGTAAGTCCTGGTGGGCACGAACACGTGAAGCTGCCTACACCCTCACTGCAAGTTCCTCCGTTCTGACATGGCTCGGAAGAGCAGAAAATGACGCGATCGGAGCATGTCGGGCCAGAGAAACCTGGTGGGCAATTGCAGGCAAAGCTGTCGACCTGATCCACGCAAGTGCCTCCGTTGTTGCAAGGGCTTGGTCCGCAATCATCAATGTTCAACTCACATAACGGACCTGTGAATCCTGCAGGACAGCGACACTCAAATTCTCCTTCTGCCAAGTCAATGCAGGTTCCCTGGTTGTTGCACGGTAGTAAAGACTCACAAACCGATACAGCAAGCTCACACCTGCTCCCTTGGAATCCGTCCGGACAAGCACATGTGTATTGGGCTGGTGTGAGCAGGTTGCACATGCACATGCCGCCATTGAGGCAGGGCGTGTCCATGCATGCGTTGGCAAACTGGCAGCCTTCTCCGAAGAACGCCTCAGAGCAGGAGCAGGTGACACTGCTGACGTTGGTCGGTATGTCCAAGCAGTTCCCTCCATTCAGGCATGGAGAATTGGAAGGCGTGGCACAAGTTCTAACTCCGCACGTCTCCAACGTTGGATTGGGTGTTATCCGAGATGTTTGTGTAGCAATGGTCTGTGTGGAAATAAATAAATACAAGTTAAAACATAATTAGAAATATAAGAAAGAGATAAGCGACAAAAATGTAGATGTATTAGTATCTTGTATGGATATTTGTCTTACCCTCCAGTATTCTTCGTTGGAAAGACGGCCGAGAATGTAGCACAACTGTTGGTTGTTGGTTATGTAGACGTTTTGTGTTTGCTGGAGTCCTGAGAAGCCATTGATGCTGACCAAGCGACGGTTTTGTGAGATCTGCAGAGTCCCTACTATTCTCAGCCCTCGGAAACCATTAACTGACATAATGTTCTGGAATATAAGAGTTATAATAATAATAAACAAAATGCTACATATTTATTCAACTGTTGGGCAATAGATCATCGTGTGTGCTCGTGTGGGTGGGTGGGTGGCATTATGCAATTTATGTATGTGTGCATGTATCCATTCCTGTATGTGTGTGTCATTTACACCACCGCCCACTTCCCTTTACTCCAACAACTCTGCTATCTTACATATACTTTAATGCCAGACTGAAGTGATCAGTCACTTGTAGCAAAAACCCCACCCACCAACCTTCCTTATACTATTTCACAAAGATCCATTCTTACTATGCTACTAAATAATATTTTTTTAACTTTCGTAGTATCAATAATATATAGTTCATATGTTTCGACTCCATGGAGCCTTCTGCCATGTAACTCTTTGACGGTACAGCGTATCTTGTGCTGGACTTAACTACCTGGAGTGTGCGGCAGAACTTACATCATTTGAAGCGATGATGACAAAGCTAGCCTCGTAGAGTGTATTGACACTCTCGATACTCGTCAGCCCTGTTACCGCTATCACCAGCGTGTCCACGCTCTCAAGATTTCTCAAGCCAGACACGTTTCTCAGGCTCGGAGCGTCTATGATGGCCAGCAACCCTACATCACACAGCAAAAAAAAGAAAGAAATTTTAATCTGAAAAGTCCCTCCTGATAGCTAGTGTGTGGGTGGGCGAGGCAGTGTGTTGCCCATCCAGCACTTCCTGCTTGTACCTGTCATGTTCTGGAAGCATCCCAGACCCTCCACGTCTTGGAGGCGTGTGTTATTCTTGATGTTGATGTTGCGAGTGGAGGTCCTGTACTCCGGTGAAAGGTTGGCTCCAAGCTGCTGTAGAGTCACGAGGTAAGGGTTGTCCTCTATTAGAAGCTCATCATCAATGCGTTGAAGGTTTTCGAGGCCAGTCAGGTCCGTTATAGGTAGAGCTCTGATGACCAGGTCACGTATTGACTACAAAAGGTATGAAAGGAGGTGGGGTAGCAAGAAAGAGAGAAATTAATATAATATTTCTACTCCTTGAATATTTAGACTTTTTTCTTACTCGAATGTTTTCCATGAAAGTCAGATTCCGTATAGACGAGTCTCCAGCAATCTCTGTCCTTGGTATGGTTAATCCAGTGCACAAACGCAGCCTCTGGATGTTCGGGTAGTCCTGGGGTATCCTCAGAATCCTCACAGGAACATTCTCTGTACTGTTTAAAACAGTGCAGGTGCGATTGAAGGCCACTTGAATCATTGACAACTGTCCACTGGCTGATTCACCATCAGTTGCTTCAAACTGAACAATTCTGAAAAGAAAAAAATATATATATATTAGTGGGATTTTTATTTTTTATTTTTATTTTTTTACCTAGGTGTGAAGTTAGGCTCATCTCCCTGTAGAATGCTGTCCATGCGAGGGTAGTGATATTGCAGAACTGCCTCCGATAGAGCCATGCTAAAGTCCTGAGGACTGGCAGGTCCCACCAGGAGGATGCTCATGTCTGTGCTGATGATCTCAATGTTGGCTGGGAGGTTGGGGGAGGAGATGGAAATCCTCTCATCACTGTGTTGCGAGTTTGTGAGAATTATTGACACCCTGCTGATGGTTGGAGTATCTTCTAGTACAGTGATTGGCTGCATGCTTCTCAGGAGCTCCACGACAGGCATTCCATCTCTCATTTCCACGCTCACATCGGTCTGGCCATCGATAAAGATGATGGGGTCAAAATTGGCCACAGAGATGTCGACTCTAGTGGTGGCAGTCTCGCTGGTCAGCTGCCTGTCGCTGGCTGTCACCTGGACGTACGCCGAGTACTGATCCACCGGAGGTCGCACGGGGTCATGGGTGAACCTGATGTCCCGAAGCAAGAACTCAAAGTGGGAGTGGTTGTAAGTCATACGTGGCTGCGATATTCTGATCTGGTGCCGAGTTTTCTGAAGAGTGAGTATCCTAGGGTTGGCCGACACATTGAGTGCATTACTGCACATGCAAGACCTTCTCGGGAACAATCTGAGGATTAAAAAGAAAAGAAAAAAAGACAATAAAAAGATATGGGTACTCTAGTAGGAATTTGAATTCACTTCTAAATAATAAGAAAATACTGCTGCTTGTTTAAATTAATTATCTACATAAACCTATATCTGCATGTAAATTGAATTTCATTTCGTATGTAAGTTACAGTCAAGTAACAGTCACCTGATGTGGCACGTGCTAGAGTTGTCACGTGGGCAGCCCACTCTTCTTCCCAGGAATATGCCATCGTTGGGATAGCCAGGGACAAGCTGCACATCCAGTGACCTCAGGGGGCTGTTGGTGTCTGCATCAGTGATGCTCGCCTCACTGGAGGCTATCGGGATGCTGGCCTGACGTGTGAAGTTGTAGTTCAGGGCCACAGTGTAGTTGATGGAGGTAGATCCAGCTCCGCTGAGGTCCACCACAGGTGGGTTGTCATTGATCAGGAAGACGGACACCATTGAAATGCAAGACACCGTCTCACCGTCGCCCACGACTGTGATGTTTACCATGCGTTGTCCTGGAGACGGTTCTTCCGCGGTGTTGATGAAGGACAGAGTACGAAGTGCGCTCTTAGAAAGAAAAGTGAAAATATAATATTAGTGCAATGGAGTTTTTTGTATTACCATAAATTTGAGTACAATGACACACTACCTCACCTGAACATGCACACACACACACACACACATCTCACATGCTCGACTAACCTGGTAGTTACTGGACATTGCGTTGCCGACTAGGTCTATTTGGGTATTGGTGACAGTAGCAGTTATTCCATTGACTATTGCATTAGTATCGACTGAAATGGCATCACCCAGGCGTTGGTTGAACAGTGTGACAGTAGCATAGCTGATCACATGGTTGGCATCGCGATCAACTAAAGAGAGTTCTGTAGCAATTAGTGTCGGCTCTGAAGATCCTTCAGTGAAATTGAAGACTCCAGAGCCACAGTCTAGCGTGACAGGGTTGTCATTGACCAGAGAAATGGAGACGGAAGCAGTGAGCAGGTCACTGGAGAATATGCCATCGAACACTCGGAACTGGACTAGTCTAGGCTGGGCTTTCGTTGGCTCTGGAGCTTCATTGAAGTAGACCACAGAAGCCAGGGCTTGCTGGTAGACTAGGGGTGTGGCATCCCCTGATATCATCAAGTTATGAGGTGACACTAAAAACAAAAAGAAATTTAAAATGATAGTTTCTCTGCGGAAAATAAAAACTTCATCTGGTTGTATAATAAATAATATTACCTGTTGTTATGGTGAGGCCCATTGAAGAGAGTGTTGCTCTTGCCTGTTCGCTGACATTGATGTACTCGTTGCTTCCATCCAAGGCATTGAGAAGCTGCACTGTGGCTGACTGCATCATGAAGATGGTATGGTTGTCTCTATCACGTACTTGTGGTTGATAAATGGCACCTAAAAATGACGAATATATATATATAACAGTAAATGATTCTATTTTTGCTTCGGTAATGAGATTAATAGGGAAAATTTATTCTTTTTTAAATAACTCCAGAAAGATACCTTTAAGTTATTTTTACTGACCTATACGAAGTGGTTCTCTTGTTCCTTCCACAAAAGATGTTTCGTTGTTCCCAGCAAAGAACAAGTATGGAGGATTGTTGTTCACAATCATCACATCCACTAAAATGGAGGCATTGCTCGTGAAGACACCATCTGAGGCTGTGATGAAGATTTCCCTCGTTCCCTCAATTTCCTCCGAGTTAGTGGCGTAGGAATATACAAGGGAGCTCAGTACAGTCTGAAGAATTTAGGGGAAGGGAGAATGGAGGAGAAAGAGAAAGTTAAGTATAAATCACCCAGTATTTTTTCCCCTCTGCAAAGCTTAACTTACTTGGTAGTTTCCTATAGTCCCTGGTAGGGTCAGTGTGATCTCAGTTCCCGTCTGCAGACCGCCATTTTCTGGGTATATTGCTAAAGTGTTGATGACTATGAATTCTCTGCTGTCTTCCAGAGCTCCTACCAGAGACAGTGTCAAGTTTTGTATCATAGCATCTCTGTCCTCGTCAACAAGGACCGCGGCACTAACTGTACCCACGGCAAGGGCCACGTCTCCCTCTGCGAAGCTCAGTACGTCACCGTTTGTCCTGATGGTCAGAGGACTGTCGTTCTGCAGCACTACGATGACAATGACCGCGGTCATATCTCTGTGGATGCCGTCGGACACTGTGATGGTGATGGATCTGTTGCCGGGCGTGGGCTCACTCAAGGAGTTCACGTAGGTCAGGGAGAGGAGTAGCGTCTGGTATTGAGAGACTTGAGCTCTTCCATTGAATACCAGTAACATGCTCAAATCTTGGGTTTGTGGGCAGTAGGGAAGACGGAGGGATGAAGGACAAGGAGACAACAAAAGCATGTGAATTACTTATTATTATTATCATTATTATTAATTTATTATCATTATTATTGTTATTATTAATGAATTTATTTATTATTATTATTATTGTTATTATTAATGAATTTATTTATTATTATTAATTTTAGCAACATCATCATCATTGTTATTATTTTGGTGTTATTGTTATATTTATTTAATAACTTAAGTACCTTCTTGTAAGACGGAGGTTGGAGTCACATCTGCTGGTACAAGAGAGGAGTTGAACTGGATTCTTTCATTTGCAAGGTCGCGTATTCCCTGCACTCTGACAGTGGCTGATACCAGAGGGAACAGTCCATTGTGGTCGAGGTCAGAGATCGTGAGTCCTGCACGCTGGGCAAACGGCAGCGGCGCACTGTTTTCCAAGTACGTCAGTGGGAGTGAATTGGCGAGTGTGATCACTGGAGGGTTGTCGTTCACAGGTACGATGCTGATGACGATGTTGACGGCCATGCAGTTTTCAGTGGTATCCATGGGAACAATAGTGATCATCCTGGACGCGAGACTGGGTTCGGGACGACTGTTGACGTAGACAAGTGACCTCAAGGCTCTCATAAACATCCTGATGTTGCGTGGCCTATCGGGGCTTCTCACCTGAATGGTCTGCTCAAAGACACCCTGGCCTGACCCACTTCCCGGCGTGAAGAAGTCGTCTCCCGACGAGTTGACCCTCAACCCAGAAGCATTGGTGACGACCAGGAACTCTTCGCTGGCGTCCAGTCTGTTTGACAGAGTGATACTGAGGCTGCGTAGGGTCTGATGTGGCATGGAGTCTTCATCGCGGAGTGCCAGTCCGACAAGCTCCCCCACGTTCAGTCTTGAGTTGGTTTCAGTGAAATTGAGCGTGCTGGAGTTGACCGTGATCACTGGACAAAACTCGTTTCGGATTGTTACCATTACCGACACGTTGATAATGTTGCTGCTGAAGCTGTTGTCACTGCATTGGATTTCCACAAAGCGACGTCCTGGTCTCGGCTCCTGAGCGGAATTACTGTACTGCAAGCTGCGAAGGACAGACTGGTAAGACATTTCTGAGGAGTTCCCGTTAATGACGATTATCTGCTCTGAATCTCTTTCTTCACTTTGGCTGAAGAGTTCCAGCTGATCCACCAAGTTCTCATTTATGGAGATGCTCTCTGGGCAAGGCGCTAGCCCAGTAGAAGGACAAGGTCTGTTGAACGTGACAGCACACACAGCCAGCAAATGTTCAGAGCTGTCTTCATCTGTTACAACAATGTTGGGTGCGATGAATATAGGTTCAGAGTTTTCAACAAAGACCACGTTTGTCCGGTTCAGACTCAGTATGGGGACCAGATTGTTGACATCTCTCACAGTTATGACCACCAGTGCCACATCCATGCCAGACTCTGACGGAGGGGGGTTTCTCACGGACACGTTGAAGCTAAAGGACCTCGGATCAGTGTTGAAGTCTAGAGAACTCAAAAGGGTAATCTCTCCCAATTCTGCATCAATGGCAAAAGGAACTTGTGGGTCCAGCAGGGAAAACTCAAAGCTATCACCTTCGTCTCTGTCATCGGCTTGGAGCTGAATCACTGGAGACCCGACAGGCAGTGTCTCAGGGATGACTGCTGAGTAAACCGCTTGCCTGAAGGCAGGGCGATTGTCATCTGTGTTCAATACATTGACGGTGATGTTGAGTCTGGTAACGAAGCTGGTGTCCCTCGCCTCAACTGTGAACCTGTGCTGTCGTTGTGACTCAAAGTCCAGAGCAACAATGTTGGTAATCTCTCCTGAAATTGGGTTGATTGCAAAGCCCTGGCCAAATATGGTGTAGAATATCGAGTCGCCATCAGCATCAATTGCTTCTACTGTGGTCCGAAAGCCTTCGTTTTCAGTTACAGAAAATGAAGCACTTGGTCCAGTGGGTGTGACAAAGACCGGAGGATTGTCGTTAACATTAGCCACTCTCACCGTGATATTTTCTCGGGCACTCAAAGAGGGAGAACCAGAATCGCGAGCCACTACAGTGAACGAGTAAATGGTAGCTTTTTCGTAATCAAGGGGACCAGTAATTGACACTAGACCAGAGACGGCATCTATGGTGAAGTTAGAAGTCCCTTCCAGTTCAAACCGCACCTCACCATTGGAACCAGAGTCTCCATCTTGGGCCATGATTTGGACAACATTGTAAGGGAACCTATTCTCCTCTACTATGAAATCAAATGGTGCATTCAGGAACGACGGGGTATTGTCATTGACGTCCAAGACATTGACGGTGACATTCAGCCTCTCTGTGAACGTACTATCAGAGGCCTCGACCATGAAACTGTAAGTTGTCCGAGTCTCGTAGTCTAGCGGAGACATGCTGGTGATCATTCCCGTCAGCAGATTGATCTCAAACTCTGGGCCTCCTATGATGGAGTAGAAAATGGCATCGCCATCGCGGTCAATTGCTTCAGTGGTTTGCTGAAAGACTGTGTTTTCCGACACATTGTATGAAACACTTGGACCTGCAGGGCTTGTAAAGGTCGGAGAATTGTCGTTGATGTTTGTCACACGAACGACGAAAGGCACGCTAGAGCTGCGAGGGGGAGATCCCAAGTCTGTTACTGTGGCAGTAAAGGAATAAATATCAGTGTCTTCGTGGTCCAGGGGATGGTTCAGGGATACTAGCCCAGAGATAGGGTCCACGGAGAACGCAGTGGTTCCGGTTAGACTGAACTGGAACTCTCCATTGACGCCAGAATCTGCGTCACTGGCTAACAGTTGAACAACGGTGGATGGGAACATATTTTCTCTGACTTGGAAGGAGAATGGGGCATTCGTGAACGAAGGAGTGTTGTCGTTGGAGTCTATCACATTTATTGTGACCCGCGCTGAAGATGTAAGAGGCGCTGTGATTGAATCAGAAGCTACAACGAGGAAGTTGTACGTCCTCTGTCCTCCGTCAAAGTCCAATGGCTCAGTGAGGGTTATCACTCCCGTGGTGGGATTCACGGCAAATGGTACAGTCGATGGTTCTAGACTGGGTGACAGTGAGCCGCTACCGGAGCTTGCTATCTCCTCTGACGAGAATACTAGCTGGTATGTAATGTTTGAAAATCTCGCCGAAACATCTCCGTCTGTTGCCAGGACAGTGGTAATGGCATCACCTACAGCATGAGTTTCGCTGACCATTTCCATATAGCTGGCACGCTGGAAGACAGGTGTGTTGTCATTGATGTCATTGATAACAACAGTTACGGGTACCGTGGCCGTCATTTCAGGACTGTCTTGATCAGAGGCAGTGATGGTGAAGTTGATCCTAGTGTCGACTTCGGCGTCAAAGGAAACCGTAGTGAGTACAGTGCCACTCACTGGGTGGACGTAAAAGCGTGAATCGGAAGAGACAAAGTTGATGCTAGTACTTCCATGGACATCTGCATCCATGGCTTCCACCATCACGCCCACAGTGATGCCCACCGGGTCATTCTCGTTCACCGATCCTTGGTAAAGGGACTGCGAAAACATTGGCTGGTTGTCGTTCACGGGGAACAGCGAGAGTGTGGCCGTGGCTACATTGCTAGGAGCAGACATTCCCGAGTCCCCTGCAGCTAGGGTGAAAACTTTGAACGTAACCTCCTTGATGCCTGGTCTGGGCTCGTTTAGAGTATTTCGGTAGGTGGAGTCCACCAACACCTGCCTGTAGACGCTCCTTGGCTGTCTGCCAGAGTAGTTGACTGCCAGGTAAGTTGAGTTTGACGAGACGGATCTGGATAGTCCGGCAAGTTCTGGGAAGGAGTATTCATCTCCTTCCTGGACTTGAGGAACGGTTATTTCTAGAGAGGTGGCGATGAGTGAATCAATGTCTTCAATCATAGCTTCACTGGACACCAACTGCAACAGAGAGAAGTAACTAGATAAATAATATGGTTTATTATCACGTGGTTCAATGGGAAACTTCAGGTTTTATAGGTTGGATGTTTAATTAAAGCACAAAGTCCTTTCTTAGCTATCAATTCATATACCACAACTCAAGAAAGTTACAGTAAATTGATCGGAAGACGGACTTAGTGCTTAAAACATCTTACCTATTATTTAAAGTTCCGTTAAAGTTAAATTATGCTCCAATCTAATCGTACTACTTATGAGCATATAATCCACCAAAATACAAAGAGTGAAGTTCACGTGATGAAGCTAAACTAAGCAAGATCAACGAGCCACCAACCTGCACTGGTGCTGCCTCCTCACTGTAGCTCGTGGCATAATTGTTGCCGGGAACTCCAGGCCCATTCAAGTCCAAGACGGGTGGATTGTCCAAGAGGTTGAAGTTGAGGATGACATTGGCTGGAGCACTGGCCTGACCAATCTCGTCCGTTACCACGAACGTCACTTGTCTCGGCATCACTTCACTCATGTCTCTGAAGGTGAACAATCAATCATAATAGTAGTAATAGTAGTAGTAGTAGTAGATAACAACAACAACAATAGTGGTGATAATAATAATAGTAGTAGTAATAATAATAGTAGTAGATAATAACAACAACAATAGTGGTGATAATAATAGTAGTAATAATAATAGTAGTAGTAGTAGTAGTAGTAATAATAATAATAATAGTAATATTGTTGTAGCTATTCTCTTGCTTACGTTGTTCTATTGGTGGCATAAACAATGCTTCCCAAGATGGCTTCTAGTTCTGCACTAGAAATCATACCGGAGGAGCTTCCAATGTTAATTTGGTCAGACCTGATTTGAATCTCGGCGCTTCCTGGATTGGTCACCGTGACAGACTCAAAAGCAAATTGCAGTGGCGGTGAAAATAGCACAAAGGTGACCGAGAAAGCATCTCCGTCGACATCTATTGCAAATGAAAATAGAAAAGAAAAAAATTCTGACATGAATTCATCATGCGATGATTATTTTGTGTCTTACCGTTGACTTGTATTTGAGGTGCTAATGGTAGAGGGTCGACCTGTCCCTCCATGTACATCACCATGGTATCCACAGTGCCGTTGGCTCCAGTGAAGACGGTTGGAGGATCATTGACGTCTATCAGACGCACACACGCATACACCGTGCTGGAGTTGAGAAGTCCGTCGTTGACTGTGAAAGCGATCACCCGGTCGTCATTGGCTGTTGTGAACTCCTCACCATCGTGGGAATATCTGAGGTACATTAAAACACGCACTAAGTTGTGCATCATTTTAAGTGTGTGGGGAACTCTCTGGTCTGACGTACTTTATATAGTCTGTTTATGTAAATGAATTATTACAGAGCGTTTTTTTTTCCCTTTGTATTTACTGCTAATATATATATTTAAAAACTGTAAAAACAGCTTTTATTTGACTGAATTATTACATTAATATTAGGTGCTTAACTATCCCTTCACATTTAACACTTCGAAAAAATAAGAGTGATCCTAAACTCTATGATTAGAATGGAAGGGTATTAGCTTTTAGAGAAGCAAGCATACTGATGACCTGTACCACTTAAAAATTGAATTCTTGCTGGGCTAGCTCAAAACTAATCAAATGCACACGACTAGTTTTTATTAAGCACACCACGAAAATATGAACTTACACGACAGATCTGAGTGCAGCTGCATATTCTTGCAGAGTACCAGGACCATACAGAACTATCCTGAAGTCGTCACTTGAACTCTGTATAGAAATGGAAGAGTTTACCGACAAAGAAACTGCCAGCCTCTCCAGAACTCTGTCAGCTGCATTCTGTATCAGGACCTCGGCAAACTGAATCATGTTCTCGCCGCTGTCGTTGTCAGTAATTGCCAGAGAGCTATGAGATAGAGTAATGGGTGTGGCCTGGTTCTCCGTATAGTTAGCAGAGTAGGAGCCCGGACTGCCCAAACAGGGACTCGGCAAATTTGCCTGTGAGCGTTGGTCCAAGGAAAGGACGGGCGGTTGGTCGTTAACAAGTCTGACGGTGACAGTGAAGAGGGAAATATTTGATGTGGTCTCCGCAGGGTTGCCCTCCAGTTCTATGGGGAAGTTAGGGTTGGATCCAACCCGATATGCAATGGACCGGATCACGTCCATGGGTTCCTCTGCCAGGTCCTGGTATATCACACCTCTCAGAACAGAAATGTAGTCGCTGAGCGGCCGGCTAGTCCCATTGATGACCAGTGTCCCTGTTTCGTTCCCAGACACTTGGAGAGTACTCGAGTCAACTGTGGAAACTAGTCGCGCAAGCGGAAGCTGCTCCATTACTCGTACGATGGCGAAGTCCAGCGATGGGTTCGGATCAAGGTCAGTGATCGTGAGACTCGTTGAGAGCGGCACTACGGTGTTGGGCTCCGTCAGAGTGCCAGTGTTTGGACTCAGCACGATCACTGGTGGGTTATCATCTAAATCCAAAACCGTCACTCTTACTCTGGCTGTGCTGAAAGGAGCCTGACCGGGGTTACGAACAGTTACAAAGAACTGGTACAGTGGAACCATCTCTCTGTCGATGTCTGCATTTGTGAAAATCCGTCCGTTTTGGTCAATTCTGAAGTCAGTGGTTCCAGACAGTTCAAATTCTAAAGCAGAATGAACGAGGCTGTCTTGATCTGATGCGTTGACTTGCAGGACTTCAGTGTTTAGAGGCACGCCCTCTCCTATTGTGGCATTATATTCGCTGGAGTCGAACATTGGCACTTGATCGTTGACGTCTACCACAAAGATAGTCACGGTAGCCGTTGAAGGTGCTATAGCAGCAGCTCCTGCGTAGTTGGTGTCTTCCACTTGCACCAGAAACTGGTGCATTCTGGCTGTCTCGTGGTCGAGCATTCTCGCCAGCACAACGTCACCAGTGTTTGTAAGGCTAAAGAAGTTGCCATCGTTTCCACTGACTATTGAATACTGGATGTTGTTGGTACTAAATCTGTCCCCATCGCTGGCCTCAAGTCTGGCTACACTAGATCCAACCGTGGAGTTTTCTGGAACATTAACTCGGTATTCGGCAAGGTTGAATACCGGAACTTGGTCATTGATGGGTACCAGTCTGATCTGGACGACCGAGAAAGAGCTCTGTATTGTGTCTGCCACCTGGAGCTGAACAAACCTCAGCGGGAAGATGTAATCAAACTCCTCTCCTGTGAACTTATACTGAAGCCCACGCACTATCTGCTGGTAATCGGCGACGGGAGCGTTTCCGTTGAACTCCAGAGAGACGTTGGTTGATGTGCTGAGCATGTTGATTGATGATGGGAGGTCGCTGATGTTCAGGAAGAGCAAATCATACGGAGACGATTGTGTTAGGCTGACTTGGAGTCTGGTGACAGGATCGGATGAAGAGTCTATGTCAGAGATAACAGCGCTGGGACTAGCGATGGCCACTGCAGGAGCCTCCTCGTAATAGCTGGTTTCTCGATTGGCAAGAGGAGGTTGAGTGAGGATGACGGGTGGATAGTCATTAATCGTCGAGATGAACACGGTCGTAGTGGCTGGGACGCTGGAGAGGTGGTATTCATGAGCTGTTACTTGGATAACTCTGTTGGAAGGTTCAGGCTCATCTTCCCTGTTGATGTACCTTACCTGCAGCAGGAGGGCAGTGTACTCGGACAGCGCTGCCACTCCGGTAAAGTTGAGGGAATGTGCGGCGTCCTGGTAGCTCACTCCAGAGGGGACGTGAGAAGGTGAGAAGAGTAAGTAGTCTCCGACTTGTGGGTTGGTTATAGAGATGTCCAGACCTGTCAACTCTTCACGTTGTGTTGCAGTGTCGTTGTCTGATATGATGGCACCTCGCATTGCAATATACACGGCAGAACCTCTCTCCGTGAATGTGACACTGTGGTCGATCCCTGCTTCCGCCATCCCATTCAGGTCCACGACTGGTGGGAAGACATTCAGCGGCTGCACGTTGATTGTGTTCATGAGAGTGTTGCTCGGAAGTTGGCAGTCGAACACGTACACCGTCACGGTTCTTGTTTCTGGGACGGGATTGGCAACGAGGTTGATGTATTGGATGGACTGGATGGCTGCCTCGTAGATCTGGATGGTGAAGTTTCCAACGAGCATGAGAACTCTGCCATTCTCAGACTGCATTGCTGTTCCCGGGAAAGAGCCGGGAGCGGATTGGAGAAATTCGTTGCATCCTGGTGTGCAGGACGAGACTTGACTGCCCTGGCATGAGCATTCACTCGCCGTGTTTGTCGTTCCGGTGGTGGAGAGGGTGATGGTGGCACTACACAGGATCTGGGACGTGTCTCCGTCGGTTATTGAGATGTTGGGTACTGGTAGGAGGCTGAAACTGCCTTCCGTGAAGGACAGAACCCTGGGAGGTGTGGTTATTTCTGGAGGTATGTCTACGATGTCTGTGACAGTCAGACGTACGACTGCGGAAGTCTCTTGATTGGCGGTGTCCGTGACAAGAGCAATAACCCGCAACAAGCTTCCGAATGTGTCGAAGTCAATAGCTCCGGTAGTCACAATGGCTCCTGTTCGATTGTTGATCTCTACAAACACACCCGGAGTACCCAAGCTGAAGGTCAGTCTTCCCTGGTCAATGAGGTCTCCATCGGTGGCTGTTAGTTGAAGTAGGGTAGTGCCGATGGGCGTGTTCTCTGGTACCGTGCGCGTGTAAGACGGCTGGTCAAACATGGGCAAGTTATCGTTCAAGTCTAGCAAGGTCACAGTCACCGAGACCTCAGAGAAGAGACCTCCTGGATCTGTTGCTTGCACTTGGAGCACATACTGGGGGCTGGTCTCATAATCCAGCAATATCAATGCTCGAATTAGGCCTGTCTCGTTGTCAATGGAAAAAAAGTCGAAGTGGTTGGACTGAGAATATACAAAATTTGTAGCCCCCTCCGTTGTGGGAACAATGGTGGTGATATCCAGCGCCCCCGACCCAGAAGACTGGGAGCTGAGTTCGGCACATTCAGTTATGTCTCCATCTGTAGCAGATACTTGCAGTATGGAAGAACCTGGCATCAAGTTTTCCATCACCGTTGCGGAGTAAGACGGTCGAGAAAATACGGGAGGGACGTCGTGAACAGGATTCAAGGAGATTTCCACAATGGCGGTGTCATTCAGCTGCTGACTGAGCCCGTTGTCTGTGGCAACCGCAAGCAGCATGTAGTAGCAGTCCGTCTCGAAGTCCAGCGTCTTGGTCGTTGATATTTCACCAGTCGTCGGGTTAATAGCGAATGTGTTGGTGTGGTCAACCAGCGAGTACGATACTTCTCCATTCTGGTTTGAGTCGGCATCCAAGGCAAGCACCGTGTACACGACGAATCCTATAGGGGCAGACTCGTTAACAGACACAGGGTAGGTGCTCATGGTGAACTGTGGTCTGTTGTCGTTGATGTCTATCACAGATAGCACAACAGTGGTGTTGCCCGTGTTACTGGGGCTTCCCATGTCCCTTGCTTCGACGACAAATGTTATCTCAGACCGCATCTCGAAATCGATATTACCGTTTACCACCACTTCCCCTGTTTCAGGGTTAATGGTGAAGAGGGGGCCACTGGAAAAGGGTGGCAGTATGTCCGAATTTGATATGATGTGATAGGTGACCTGTCCGTTGATACCGGAATCCCGATCGGTTGCAGACACGTTCAAAACGAAAGTTTCATTCGGAGAATTTTCAACAAGAGATGCGGAATACAAGGGACGCTCGAACATCGGGATGTTGTCATTTTCATCCAGAACCCTCACCGTCACTAAGGCAACCTGACTGCTTTGCTGAGGGTTTCCGTTGTCTACTACTTCCACTATGAAGGAGAACGGTGACCTGTCACTATCACTTTCCGTGTCAAACACCCTTATATTGGTCACTAACCCAGTGCTTTCATTGATGGAAAATGGCGTCCTCAGCGTAGGAGAATCTGTAATGTAGGATATCGAGTAAGACAGTCGGCCATTCTCTCCAGAGTCAACATCAGTAGCTGAAACAGTCACAATAGACGTTCCTGGGGCAGCATTCTCTCTGATCTCTCCTGAGTAAGAGTTTTGAGTGAATTGAGGAGCATTATCGTTGATGTCGGTGACGGTGATGGTGAAGTTGGCAGCAGTTTGGAGAGGAGGTGTTCCTCCGTCTGTCGCCAAGACGGTGATAACGTAGGACGGATTAGGAATGTCGGCATCGAGTAGGTCAGCATTGGCGTATATGGAGCCGTTCTCCTGTACGCTGAATATGGGAGATGTTCCTTCCAGAGAATAAGTCACTATTCCATTTTCATTGAAGTCAGCATCTGAGGCCTCAACCATGTACACCAGAACCATTCCAGACCCCCCCTCCGCAATATTGAGCTCAAATTGTGTCCCAGGAACAAAAGCAGGCCTCTCATCATTCTGGTCTATCACACATATTTTCACTTGGGCAGTGTCACTCCTCTGTGGGTTTCCCCCATCGTTAGCGGTGATATTAAGGGTGTAGCAATCAACTGCCTCTCTGTCAAGCTCAGTGGTGGTAAATATATTCCCATTGCTGTCTATTCTGAACTGGTCAAGTCCCTGTGGAGGATCTGCTGCCTGTATCTGATATGAGACCTGGCCCTCAGGTCCACTGTCACCGTCGGAGACTGTTATGTTAGTGACAAACACTTCTGGAGTCAAGTTCTCTTGGACATCTCTGGAGTAGGAATCCATTGAAAACACAGGACTATGCTCATTGATTGTGATGACTTCAAGTGTTGTTATTTCTGGTACGCTAAAACTGTTTCCATCCGATACGAAAATACTAATCTCCCTTGTCCCTGGGAAAGGTTCGTCACGGAGGTTTTCATACTGCAGTGTTGTGAGAAGCACTTCAGCTTCTTGGAGGGACACTCCTTCAAATGTTCCCGTATAAGTCAGAACAGAGTTGTTTAAAAGCATTGGAGTGAGAGTAAATGACGGATCCGTTGATGTTATGCGTTCCATAAACTCGTCTCTGGCACCCTGGATGGAGATGAGCACTGACGAAATCTGTGCGTTCGCGTCATTGTCTGAAATCGTCACACTCCTTCCAGTGATGTTCACAGCTGGTTCATTCTCCATGTATGTAGTCTGATATCCTGGTTGATCTGACGTTGTGTCGATGTCCACTACAGGTATGTCGTTGTTTGGTTCAATGGTGATGACTGCGGAGGCTGCAATGCTTGTCGCCGCTCCGTCGCTAGCGGTGACCTGGACCGTGCGAAGCAGCTGAGTGGGTTCTTCCGCATCGTTTTCATAGCGGAGGGTACGCAGAATGGTTTGATACTGCTCTATGGACAGTGGGAAGCCACTACCGGACAAAATCTCGGTCCTGTTTTGCTCCAGGTCGCTGGGGAGGTCTACCGTGATCCGTTCTTGATCTCCATCTGGCTGTGGTGAAAGGGAAATAGACAAGCTATAAAGGCTGGTGTTGTCAACGTCAATCAGGACTGCCTGAGGGCACAATAAGATTGAGGTGTCAATGTCTTCCCTAAATAATGCCTCTGAGTTGATTCCTCTTGCATCTCCATTGAGATCGACCATTGGCTGGTCGTTCACGGCAGAGAAGAATACCATCGCTAATCCTGATGAGTTACTGCTAGATAGCTGGCCGTCAGAGACGGAAATATAGAACACTCGAGTTCCCGGCGAAGGGTTGTCAACATTGATGTGCTCATACGTCAGCGATTCCAGGACCATGGCGTACCGGCTGGGTGTGTCTTCACCTGTGATTGAGAGCTCTCCGCTGCGGTTGTCGTAGTTGGCAGTGAGATTGGTATTTGCTGTGTTCACTGAAATAATCTCACTGTCCAAGTCTCTGATGTTGAATCGTACGAGGGCGGAAGTGAGGAAGGTGTTGTCGCTGTCTGTAACGGAGGCACTCTCGAGGAATCGAACCGCACCGTCTCCTTCAGAGTACTCCCTCAAGCTGAAATTGAGGTTCACTTCTGGAGCATCGTTAACCAGAACAATATCGATGGAACTGAAAGCGTGAACATCATCTTCTGGGGTGTCAGTGACGGTAAACTGTATCAGCCTGTGGTCGCCTACAGGCTCATCGTCCAGGTTGTTGTAAGTGACTGTCCTCAGCACCGACTGGAATATAGGAAGTTGGTGAACACCGATGATAGTCAAAATGTAGTTCTCGTAAGTCACGTTCAAGCCTTCAGGAAGGTTGGAGAAGCTCACATTCAAAACTTCCATTGACCCTAAAGGCTGTGGGTTGAGGATTCTCACAACCACTGAATATCTAAAAGCCACAAGGTCACTGTCGGTCAGGGACAGTCCTGTTTGGTTCACAATTGCCACACGCCCGGCTTCTTCTATGAAGATAGCAGTAAAGTTTGAGTCATTCGTGAACACTGGAAGGTCACCGTTCAGATTGAGCTGCGGCTGGTGGTCATTAACGGCAAGCAAAGTGACCGTGATGGAGTTGGGTAGGCAATTAAACATGTCGTCTTGGACGGTGTAGTTGAGTAAATAAGTTGGAGACACTGGCTCGATAAGTGGGAGAACTAGCACTAGTGAGTTTAGAAACTCCTCGTACACCGGCACTGAATACCTCCCTCGTATGCTTAAACTTCTGGTGGCGTAGCTGTAGCTGTATTCCAGTGGAGTGTTTTCCAGTGTCGAAATTATGGCTGCTCCACAGCCAATGGCGCAATTGAGCTCATTGGCATTGGCAACTGCGTAGCTGAAAAGAAGCAAGTGCAAGCGTCCATTGAAGAAGTCTTTTCTGTCAGCGTTCACTCCGTTTGGCCTGGTTCCCACGAAGACACTCCCATCCATGTCCACTGGCGGGAAAATGTACTCTCGGGAGTGAAGTTTGGCATTTATGAAGACCACCACTTGCCACTGAGCTGGGTTGGAGTTATCAAGCACAACTGCAAGGTGATTCCACGCTCCCTGGAGACTAGAACACACACCACTGAACACTACGGGCACAACTGTTTCTATGCTCTGGTACTGGAATTCCAAATCTTGCCCATTAGTCGAGCAGTACACCGAATATAGGAGAGAGGTCGGAGATGCCTTGGACACAATGGTGAAAGGAGCTGAACTTCCCCCTTCTGGGAAGTCGAACCACACCCAGGTGGAAATGGTCAGACCAGTTTGAAGGAAGTTAGAAGCTATGGAAGAGTAAGCAAATTGCCTCATCATTGAGTTGAAGGAAATGGTGTAGGTATCTTCCATAATATCTCCTGCTTCGAAGTTTCTCAAAAACAGGTCAGTGGAGACTCTGGTGAAGACGTGGTCATCGCGCAGTGTCAAGTTGCAAGGCTCAAACTTGCGTATTTTGTCGTCTTCCAGTGGGCAGTCGTAAGGCAGGTAGGCGTCGTTCGTGTTGGGTGTGAAGGCCTCACTCGGCTCTCTAGGATCGGACTGTACCATTTCAACGATACCGTCCACCAGTGTAGTTATATTGACACCGTCTTCATCTGTGATAAATGGGTTGGTGTTCAGGACGAGGCGCTTGTTCCTTTCAAAGTAGTTCAGTCCCGTGTTTCTGAAATTCACAATGGGAGGATTATCGTTGAGGTTGTTGAGCTCAATTTGCACTCTGGACCTCGCAGTTTCCATGGGAGGTTCCGTGTTCCTGGCCTCGACCTCGAACGTGATGAGCCTGTGTTCTGGCATCTCGTAGTCTAGGTTGTAGGAAACGACCAGCTGATTGCTTGGTGACAGTCTGAACAGAGAAGAAGATCCCGATAAGGTGAGATTTGTGGCGGCATTTATGCCAATGTCAGCATCTGTGATTGTAAAGCTCACCAGCACTTCACCTATGGGTTGGTTTTCGTCAATAGTGAGTGACACCGAGGCAGGGCTCAACACGGGAGGGTTGTCATTTACGTCCACGATGGTGATGTCAACCATAACTGAAGCTCTATTATCTTCCATTCCAGGATTAGCGACGGTTGCGGTGAACGTGTACCTGGGTGTGGTTTCTCGGTCCAAACTGGCTGAGGTGCGAATGCTTCCTGTGCCAGAGACGACCTCAAATGGAACATTAGTGCCTGTTTCCACGGAGAATACTAGAATTGCATTTGGTCCTAGGTCATAATCACTAGCCGTAAGCCTCAGAACTTCTGTCTGAATGGCTGCATTTTCTAGCACCATGCCACTGAATGATGCGTTGGTGAAGAAAGGTATGTTGTCGTTGATGTCGCCAACAGTTACTGTGACATTAGCGTAGCTCCGTTGAGTTGCAGTAGCATTGCCGTCTGATGCCTGAATGGTAATCACGTAACTTGGAACACTTTCCCTGTCCAAGACTTGAGTGGCGTACAGTTCACCCGTGGTTCCTTCAATCTCGAAATATCCAGGAGGTGACACGGAAACCAGAGAATACGTGACCTGCGAGTTCGGAGTGTTTGGCTGATCCATATCCGCGGCTATTACAGTAGACACGAACCTTCTCATTATTCCCATTCCAGATCCAATTGAACCAGGAGTTGGCATGCTCCCGACTGGAGTGAAATCTTCGTCCACGGAGGCAGCGAGTGTCTCGGGCACAAACATCGGTGCGTTATCATTCTCGTCTAAGATTTGTACGACTAACTCTGCAGTGCTGGAGAGACTGTCAGGATTGGAGGCACGGATGATGAGTGTGTAATAGCTCACCCTTTCCCTGTCTATCTCGCCCGAGTTGCTCACAGACACATCTCCCGTGGCCGAGTCAATCTGGAATGGCACTGTGGCGTTGTCAATAGAGAAAGAGATGTTGGCATTTGTGCCTTGGTCTGCGTCAGAAGCTTGGATGAGTACGAAGGAATATTCGGGTGGGATTGCCTCTGATACGGATGTGCTGTAGGTCGTCATGGAGAATACAGGTGGGTTGTCATTGATGTCGCTAATTATGACCATAATGGTGCCCATGGAAGTTTGCTGTGGAGATCCTGAATCAGACACTGCCACTATCAAGGTGTAGGAGTCAGTCTGTTCTCTGTCAAGACTCCTTGCAACGATCATCGTTCCATTACTAAGAATGGCGAAATTATTGCCACTGTTTCCACTGACTATTGTGTAAGTGAAGATGGTGTTAGGGTCATCTGGATCTGAGGCGCGAATAGTTGCTATTTCAAAGTTTATTGGTGCGTCTTCGCTCACCGTCACGGGAGAATCAGGTAGCTGAAGTCGAGGAGAGTTGTCATTTTCATCCGTGATGAGAATGGTGACATTGACAGTGGATGACAGTGCTGGGTTCCCCCCATCTCTGGCTTGGACAACCAAGTCATACCTGCTTTGTAGTTCCCGGTCAAGTGGACTAGTCGAAAATATTTCTCCCGTGGAGCCGTTGATTATGAAGAAGAAGCTCCCATTGCCAGCGGACAGGATGGAATAGGTGATGATGGCATTCACACCTGCGTCCATGTCAGTGGCTTCAACTCTTCCCAAGCTGGCTGGAGGCGTGTTCTCGGGTACACTGAACGTGTAAGAGTCCTCCACAAAATCCGGACTGTGATTATTTACATCAATGACGTTTATTGTCAGAGTGGTGGTGACGGGTTGGCTTCCGTTGGTACCGTCTGGTGGATTCATGGCCGTCACTGCTAGATTGTACACTTGCTGCCTCAGGAAGCTCAGAGGTCTGGCAGAAGCAACTACTCCAGATGTCACACCGATGGTGAAGTCTCCGGCTCCCTGGCCCGCCAAGGTGTACTGGATCACAGAGGTCGGGTCTACGTCCGTGGCAGTGATGTTCCGGAGGACAGATCCCACGGGAATGTTCTCAAGAATGGTAGCGCTGTAGTTAAAGCTTCCAAACACTGGAAGGTGCTCATTGAAGTCTGTCACCGTTACGATGACAGATGCGTTATCGGTAAACTCTCCGTCACTTGCGATTAGTTCCAAGACGAATAACCTGTGGGCACTTTTATCAAAGTCAAGACTTGTCGTCAGATACACCATGCCAGTCTCTCGGTTGATGGCAAAAAGACCTTCCGTATTTCCGCTAGAGATGCTGTAAGTGACTCCACTGGCACCAGAGCAAGGATCAGTGTTCACCACATCCCCCAAGTCACACTGGTCTACGTTACACCCATCTCCATCACTGGCAAATATTTGCAACGAGTTTAAGAGTGGTAGAGGATTAGAGACGGGATAGTTCTCAGGGATGGTGGTTTGATAGATGCTCTGTGAAAATACAGGTGGGAACTCATTGTTGTTGAGCAAGTCAATCTGCACTTGAGCTTCCATGGATCTCAGTCCTCCTCCATCTTGAGCCACAATTGAGACCATGAAGGTTCTGAAGTTTCCCTCAAAATCGAATTGCCGGGCGATGGTCAGAGACCCTGTTCCGTAGTTGAGTGCCACCAGGTCCATAGTGTTGCCTCTGTCAGCCAAGATGTACGTCACAGCACCAAAACTTCCTGCGTCTGTGTCACTAGCCGTCACCCTGGCTATCTCAGCACCCACTACAGCATCTTCACAGATGGGGACACGGATTTGCCTTCTTTCAAATATTGGAGCTTCCTCATTCTCGTTGATAACCTGGACTGAGACTGCAGTTGTGCCTGATCTTTGGGGCCTGCCGCTGTCTGTTGCGACAACAGTAAAGGAGTAATTCTGTGTTGTCTCGAAATCCAATCTTCTTGTGAGGACGATATCTCCGCTGGTACGGTTGACAGCAAATACGGGACTCTCCGGAGTTATAGTGTAAGAGATAGCAGCATTGGAACCAATGTCAGAGTCTGTGGCCATGATCTGGAGCACGGTGATGCCCACTGGCGTCAGCTCAGACACATTCACAGAGAAGATGTTTTGATCAAACTGTGGTGTCGCATCGTTCAGGATTACATTCACCTCTAGCATAGCTGGACTGGACGAGAAAAACTGGCCGTCAGTGACATTGAAAGTTAGAGTGTACCTGGCTATGTCAGTTGGTAGCATATTCTCTGGAATTCTCAGGAAGACTGACCCATTGGGTGAGATGGAGAACAGGCCCATTCTCATGGGTGCCATGTCCATTAGGAACACGGTGAGGATTTCTTGGTCCACATCAGTGGCCTCGATTATGTCAATGAGGTAGCCTGCTTCTGCTCCAAGGGGGACAGTAGCTGTATGAGAGAGAGCTACAAACTGAGGAGCCAAGTCATTTACGTTTTGAATGGTGACGCTGACAATCACAATGCTCTGCTGTACTCCGTCAGAAACCTGGACGGTGAGGTTGTAAAACGATCGCTCCTCAAAGTCAGGAGGTGTGGCCGTGGTGGATATGACGCCAGTTGTAGCGTTGATGGTAAACCGGCAGGAGCTGAGCAGTGGGATCTCCGGCTGCGGCGTGATACCGTTACCATCACCACTGCCACTCTCTGTGCCTTCAGATGTTGCCATGCAGTCGTCCCCTCCCACTATTTCGTAAACAAGGCTCACGTCAGAGTTTCGCGAGTCCTCGTCTGTAGCTCTCACCATCACCACTAACTCATGTGGCCTGTTTTCTTGTATTTCTGCGGAATAGTCAGTTGAATCGAACACAGGCGGACTGTCGTTAATGAAACTGAAGGTGATGTCGCTGCAAACCTCCAAGCTTGCGGCCATCATGTCGTCCACCACAGAGAAGCAGACCAGCCTGTTTCCTGGCTCTGGTTCGGACTGGTCCGACGCAATAGTGACGAGATCAAGCTGCGCCAGCACCTGCGTGAGAGTGAGCGAGTTTGGGGAGAAGTAGAATCCCAGAGCAGAGTTGAATGGAAGGTCGTTCCCCTGGCTGTCGGGGACCCTGAGTACGTCACCTTGCCTGACGCTCACCGGTCTGACTCTGTACCCGAACACTCGGCTGTCTGGATCGAATATGCTCAGGTTTCTGGCTATGGGGGTGGGGATGCTGTCTTCCGTGTAGGAAGGTGTGGACTCGGTGGAATTGAAACCGAAGAAGAGCTGAGGACGGTCGTTGGTCGGGAGGATGAAGACTGTTGCGACGGCGCTGGCAGTCAGCATCCCATCATTGACCTCGATGGTGACGGTCAGGTTCCGCTGTTCTTGAGGGGGCGTGGGCTCGTTGGCGAAGTTAGCATATTGCAGGTTCAGGAGCAGCAAGTAGAAATCTTCCAGAGGTGACGGTGCTCCCATTATGACTATCAGTGAAGAGTCATCATTGATCTGTACGGTGATGTTGCTGTCTCCAAGACCCTCATCGCTTAAAATGAGCTCGTCTCCACTGGAAGGGTTTTCTGAACGTATCAGTACATACTGCAAATCACTAGAGTCCACGTCAGAGAGAGTGAAGTTGCGGGACACGAGATATACAGGGGGTCCTTCTTCTCTAAAGATAACAGAGTGGTCTCTTGCTGGGAATGGTCCATTCAGATCTATAACTGGGTGGTTGTTGGTTGGCATGAATGCTATGGTTACAATGTCAGCCACGCCCACTATACCATTCAGGCTTCGTGGGACCACTCGTATTAGTCTGTCTCCAGCAGGGGGATTCCCCACCTTCACTAAGTGTTCGTACGTCAGGGAACGCAATACTTCGGTGTAGGCTGAAGTAGAGGAAATGCCGGTCAAGGTTAGAGTCTGCTGGTTGTTCTGAGTCGAGTTTATAGCTCCAAGCAGCGACGTGTTGACTGTGATGACATCCTGCGAGGTATCAACGGCTGAAGTCAGTGTGATATCAAGACCGGAGATGTCAGTGTCGTCTACATCGATCACCATAGCCTGAGGGGTCACCAAAATGGCGGGATCACCTTCCGAGTAGATCAGCTGGTCATCGCCAAGCCGAACTTCTGGAAGATCGTCCGTGAACACAAATCTGATGTTGACAAGAGCTGGTGAAGATTGCTGTACACCAGTCAAGGTGAAGTTGTCGCTAACGGTGATCGAGACTGTCCTCCCTGTTCCGGTGGGTTGCACAGCATCATTGGTGTAGCTCAGTGTGTTCAGGAACTCCTGCACTAACATAGCTGGTAATCCATCAGTCATATTCCCACTTCCGTCCACCGAGTTTTCAGACGCGGAGATGGACACTAACGTATCGTTGCTGTATACTATGACGTACGTGGGGATAGCCATGGATATAGCTATCCTCTCATTCCCGATATCCAATGGAGCTTCAAGCAAAGCTTGTATGCCGTAAATGTTGAAAGTGCCAGAATCCCTGTCCATGACTGACAGCTCAGTGGCTATTAGTGCCGTTGAAGGGTTACTATTTGTGCCTTCGGTAAAATTGACCGTTGACACTGAGGGAGATATTTCAGGAAGCTTGTCATTGATGAGTATTGTTTGGATGGAGAGACTCAGTGGAATACTGGAAAATATTTCATCGAATGCCGTGATTATGATAGAGCGGGTGGCTAGAGGGTCAGGTTCGTCTTGAACGCTGCCGTATGTAAGGCTATTCAGGACCTGGCTGTATTCTTGCGTACTGTTCCTCCCTCTAATGGTGATGGTGTTGTTGACATTGGAACAATTAAATCCACTCGCGCAATTCACAGAAATAGTTTCATACGCTGCAGACGGAGAGACCAGCTGTATTGTGATGGATTCCAGTGGGTAGATCATGTCTGGATCCATGATGCTTGCTTCACCACCAGCAAACACTTGAACAGGGTCCGAATTTTCTCGGTAATAAAAGGCTAGGAATGGTTGCGGCGTGAAAGGAGGCTCGTCGTTCACCAACACTATTGAGACGATCACGCTAACTATATTGGAGGAATTGACTCCATCACTCACAGACATTTCAATGCGCCTCATTTGCTCGGAAGGCTCCAGATTTGTGTTGTTGAAAGACAGAGTTCTTAGATAAGCAACAAAGCTGTCTATGGATCTATCGAGACCGAGTGGTGTGATTGTGAATTCGCTCTGACTGATGCTTGGGACTGTCTCTTGTATCTGAAAGGGAAACTGTCCCAGAGCTGCCACTACCTCGTCCCCTGAGGTCGCGCATGCCTCAGTTCTCAAACTGGAAGAATCCAAGCAGTCAATCCACACTGTCGCTTCTGCCAGGTCAGAACCGTCCACGTCCGAGATGGTTAAATTGGGGAAGAGCGAAACGGGACCGTAGCTTTCTGTGTACACGACTTCTGTCACCTCAATGCTGATGACCGGAGGGTCGTTGATGTGGAGGACGTTTAGAGCAAAGTTTGTGTTCTGAGCAGAGAATGGGCCCGTGAAGACGTCCTCAGACGTGAGGTCCACTACTCCGATGTAAGCACTGGACATGTCCCACAAGTGTGCCGTGAACTGACTCGGTCCAGAGTAGTGTTTGTTAGGAACAAACCGGACCCAGCTGGAGGCATTCAACTGCAGTGCTCGCCCGGTGGCTGTAGTGTTGGGGAAATCTGTCCAAGTGTCCGTCTGTTCGCTAGAGCGGTATTGCCAAATGCCGTTGGTTTGGTCTGCCGATGTGACAGCCAGTCCTAGCTGCACGTCGTCGGGGTCTGACCCTGCTAAATTGGCTAGCCGACCAACCATATCGCCAGCGTTAGTGACGTCATCTTCAAGTATGCTGGACAGAGGCACCTCAGTAACATTGGCTATAGGAGCACGGTTGAGGTAAGTGACGATGTAGCTGAAGGTTATGTTGGCTTCACTGACTGCCATACCTACACAAGAATAAGATCAAATCAACTAACTTGAACGTTTCTACTACTATCCAAGTCAATTAGCTGTTAGGGGCAATACAATTTATAGAAGTTTCAACACTAGTTATAGCTACTGGACACATTATTTATTTATTTATTTGTTTGTTTATATATTATATGTATCATCATTATCATCATCATTATTTATTATTAAATTCTACACCAGTCTCACCTGCAGTACTTGGTTGGTTGCAAGGCGAGTCTCGTGAAGAACCGTCCCATGCTAAGTAAGTTATAGATGCTTGGCCATTTTCCTTATCCAAACTTGGGAAAGGAGAAAATCGAATCCTAGTCGAGGGAGATGCAAAGAGAGGGTCGCAGTAACTGACGTCTGGAAAAGGTCTCCATTCGGACATGTTGTAGTAGTACTGCCACTCCCCTAGAGTCGTTTGGGACTTAGATTCCAGGAACATGTCTATAATTGCCAGACCGATGAAGTCTTGAGTGTTTCTTGAGACTCTGTCCAGATCAACGACGTCATCGTCGGTCAGAAGGAAGGAAGTGTTGAAGCCTGTGTTCAAGGTTGCCTGGGGAAGGTACTCCATCAGAGCAGCTATCCTAATGCCTGGTGAAGGAGTCAGGATAGGTTGATCATTGGTAAGGATGACATCAATTGGAATGATGGTTGGTACCAATGGGCCACGCCCCAAGGGAAGCTCTTCGACCACGACAGTCAAGTTTCGGCTGACGTCCGGAGCCTGGTCGTTGGTCGAGAACATCACGCCTCTGAGGAAGTCTCTCATCTGGTCTTGTGTCGTCAGTAGGCGTAACGGTCCCACGGCATCGATGACAAGGGACGGGATAGAAGGGTTGAAGGTGGCACTGAATCTATCTGAGGAGGTAGTTGAACTCAGTACATCCTGAACGCCAGGCAGAAGGTTGGTGGAATATGCCACGTTAATAGTTGTACGCACAACTAATGCATTTTCCTCGTTGGTGATCTGGAAATTGTCGGCAAATACTGAAACTGCCGAACCATCTTCTGTGTATGTTATGTTGTACCTAGAAAGAAAGAGCACGTAATCATGCGAGATGGCTGAAAGTCTGATAGATGCTGTGCTTTTCACACTTCTCCTCTCTCTAAACACAGATCTTACTCTCTCTCTCTATTTGTTTGTTTGTTTGTTAATCACTTACCCGGCAGGTAGCTCCACTATATGTGGGTCGGGCACGTTCACCACAACGACTGAAATCTGGCAAGGTGTGAACACTGGGTAGGCGGAGTCGAACGTGCCCACCTCTGGTATGCTAATCATGATATTTCTCACGAGTTGGTCGTTTGGCTCGCTCTCCGTGTTGAAATAGTGGAGCGTTTGAATGACCTGTACAAATAGCAGGGAAGATATGGCAAAATATATTAATGGGGGAAAAAAGTCAATTTATTAAGTTTTGCTGTTGTTTTGTTGTTTTGTTTTTACCTGTTGATATTCTGCATAGCTTGTTCCTCCTTGCAGTACATACGATTGGCTGAATTGGTCCACTGCTGTTGCAGCCACTGTGACATTGGTTCCTTCGATGTTGAAGGTAAGACCTTCAGACTTTCCATCTATGGCATTGGTGAGCATAAAGTTGACAGTGAATGGTTGAGAAAGGGGGCTCAAAGAATCAAAGTCCATTAGACCGAATGAGTTGGCTATAGGCAGAGGGATAAATGGAGGAGGGTCTGGTTCTGTGCCGGTGTTTCTGACTCTCTCTGTGAAGGTTACTTCAATGCTTTGAATGTTCTGAAATATAAAGTATAAATCTGATTAGAGAAAAACAAATAACAAGTTTTTTTGATGAGAAAATTGACTTTTTCTAGCGTGCTTACCACTTCATCAAAGTAGCAGATGGGCGGGTCGTTAAATGTGCGTATGTCCATCTGGATGGTTTGATTCCCAGCTGGACCCAGCCCATCAAACGTCTGAATGTTCACAATGCGTGGATGTGCTTGAATCCCGGGATAAATGTTAGAGTAA
>WLWD01000341.1_pt1:0-95000 | contig 334679 bp, 251 predicted proteins | sample 6712731 | NCBI WGS metagenome assembly WLWD01 (sample SAMN12718690, study PRJNA576275) | sponge metagenome | isolation source: marine sponge | host: Mycale hentscheli | place: New Zealand: South Island, Marlborough, Capsize Point | collected 2014-11-01 | reverse complement strand
ATCCTTGAACACTGGGAATATGGTATGATCGTATCTTACCGTCTTGGAGTCACGTCTGGCTCATCAGATGTTATGTTGAACATAATTTCTCTCAGCATCTGTTAACAATATATTTATATAATAATAATATTATTATTAATGATAAAAAGGAATTATCACACTTGCCGAGGAATACTCTGTAATTGAAGCTTGCCCAGTCAGTGTAAGCACTAGGATGAGAAATATAAAAGTTGGTAAAGTATGTGTTTAATTAAAATATGAACAAACATCACAAATACAAAATTTGGTAAAGTATGTATTTGATTAAAACACGAACAGATGTCACAAGGAGTGATTGGAGTAACTTACGCCCATCAGCATAGTGTGCTCTGACGCCAGTGGATAGGTAAGGAGCACTGAGAATGACTGAACTGAAGTCTCTGGTATCACGTGGTTCAACTTGTACTTCAGCTCTCTGACAACAAACCAAGAAAGAGCAGTTATTAGGCTAAAGTTTGTAGTTATGAAGTCATTTAGGATGGTAGATAATAATAGTTGCAACAGCATTAATGATAGTAATATTATATTGTGGCCATTATGGGCTGTTCACGCCATTAGTCCCTTCATATTTTCTTTAAGAAAATTAATTTTTTTATCACTTGATAAATTGTTACTATTATTATTGTTAGTTAGCTACTCACTTTTTGCCATTATGCTCATTTGTGGCTTGCAATAGACCATTTTGTCTCGTGTATTTTAGTCAAATTTATAAAATAGTAAAAAAATTGCTTTTTTTATTTATTAGGACAATCCAATGTTTTGATCGTTTATTCCCACAGTTTTCACTCTTTCTGTTTTGCCATAATGTTTAATTGACAGCCATTTTTTAAATCTCATTCACCATCAAACAACTCCAAAGTAAATAAGAAAAGAAAAAAATAAGCTAAATGCAGGTAAGCTTCAGTGAGAAGAGATACACTTTTAGGTTCTGAATTATTTCTAAGTTTGTCAAAAAACAGTTGGAGAGCATAAAAGCAAAAACTTTTCCCACTTCCCCTTGGGAGGGAAATGAAATATCTTTTCCCTGCACGAAGGAAAGAATTGCCCTCCGCTGTTCTTTCAACGTTTCCATATCGCAGCAACCACACAGCTGACTAACCGACGCACGGTGGAGAGCTACCGCTAAATCATTTCAATTAGCAATAAATTAAATAGTTTGAGGTTGGTCATGTGATTGGTACAATCTGAATGGCTCTACGTACATTCCTGTAGAGAACCTGAAAACCCTACGTCTGTCCCCAGACCATTTCCCAGCGAAGCAGTATGGTAAAGTATCTGGCATGCGAGACTACATCACAGTTATGTCAAATTGAAAGAATTTAACAAATAAAATTGGAAATTCAAGCTAGCTTACTATTGTTTTTTTTACTTCTTATTTTGTATAGAGGATGTTAAAACCTTCACCTATAATTTTGCTAGTGCACTTTATATAGTAAAAAAAAAATTGAACTGAGAAAATAAATTATTGTAATAAAAGAAGCACCTCCATTAAGAAGATTTCATTGTGGTCTACATCTTGCACATCTAGTCCTACTCCAGAGAGAACCTGAATAGGACCTCCATTTTCTGTGAAGACACCACATCGTCCAATGCAGTCACTAGTGGTGGGGCCTAAACAATACAATGTCGATATTATTAAAATTGTCTAAATTATATACTGTGCATGGGAGGGAAGGGAAAATCTTATAGTTCAGAGTTTCAGTTCTATTACACGTACCTGTGCAATAATTGTTTCCATTTCTGTCCGCACATTCATTTGAACACTGGCTGCATACTCCTTCTGAGTTGACGAAGGATCCCTCTGTACAGTTTACACATTGAGAATTTCAACAGCTAATCTGATCGCTATTCCAGCCCCACCTCCCCGTGCCTCTCACCTGAGCAGGGCGACTGAACAGCACCACTTGCACTTGCACTTCCACTTCCACTTGCATTTCCACTTCCACTTTCAGTGGCATTTCCACTTCCACTTTCCAGGCTTGAGGCGTGTAAGACGTAAAGGAGCAGCAGCAATGCCGCAATTAAACCTTTCATTTTGCACTACTACCAGGCTTTCATTCCATGTTAAAAAAAAGAAGTCTAGTTCGAAATGCATTGAAAAGAGGGGGGCGTCGAGATCCGCCCCTGCTAGGTGGCGCATGCGCTTTGAGTAAAGACCAATTTTGAATCTTATTAGAGCGCACTAGTAAACTTACTTGGAGCTGAGTTAAATGATATTATTGATGAGTATGGCAGGTGATTTATTTGAGGGAGTTCTGTACTACGTGGTGGAGGAAAGCGTGGAATGCGCAGCTGAGGTTAGTGGGGCTTGTGGTTACATTGTCTGCTTGCGTCCAGCCATGTTTTTTTTTCCAGGTTAAGCAACTTTTGAAAGAAGGTGGGGCATCCAGGGAGTTTTATTACAGTGAGCTGGTCACCCACGTCATCAGTGATGGATCAATATCTACTAGCACAGATGGTATACCTGAGGATTTCAACAGACACACTGTAGTGCATGTGAGTAGTCTTGTAAGCCAACCCTTTCCCTGCCTTCATGCATTAAAAGGGAAGGTCAAATCAAGCTTTCAATATTTACGTTTATTCAAAAATTTTAGATGGGGAATTTTAATACAGAAGTGAAGTTCTAAAAATATTACTAATGCAGAAATTATACTGGGTCTATTGGGCTAACCATATGCCCAAAGTCTATGAAATGATATGTTTTAATTGGTTGTCTTGTAGGCCTTCAAGTTTAGGAGTAGCTTTTAATGAATTTTTAATGTGTTTATTTTCAGTCGGATTGGGTGAAGATGTCAGTGAAATGTGGAGCCCAGCTACCGTATCCTGGTCAAGTGTATAGGTCTCTTAACTTAGGTTAAATGTCCACCACTACTGGAATGCCCTCACACAACAATCGCTACCTTTCTCTCTCTCAGTGACTACAGAACACTGCATAATATAACACTCCCTCTCTCAGACTTGTCTCTTGTTAGTGTGCCGTGTGTCAACAATGTTCGTCACCTTGACAACCATGCTCTTGTGTAGATTGGCGCCATTTCAGGTATCTTTAGAGAAGCTATTCTCAAAGTTGACCTTCTGTCCATCTAAGGTAAGTATTCCTTCTTTTTTTTATTTTATACAAGTGATTCAATTTAGTCATAATAATTGTGCAGGAAGACTGTCTTTGTTTGATATGAAGGGTTGGGGTGGGTGGAGTATGGTTTGTGGTGTTATCAAATTCAAGGTACTTTTAAATTGCATCAAGGGACAGATGTTTATTTCCCTAGAAGGCATTGGAGGATTTTATTTTATTTATGATAGGAAATACATATCACTGGGATATGCATTTTTTTACAGACTTTTATCATTATTATTATTATTATTATTATTATTATTATTATCATCATCATCATCGTCATCATTACCATTAATTAATTTTTAATTTTTATTTTTATGGTTGCCATATGACTCCTGGGTATGTTGGTATTTATATTGGCATTATCTCATATGTAGTTAGAAAAGTCAGGGTGCTTGGGACCAGAAGGTATTATTATTTTACAATTAGCATGAACGTGATAGATGCATGACTGGTGTGCGTGCAGTTGTCCAGTTCTGATTCAGAGAAGCTCTGTGTTCTGGTTCTCTACTATGGAGGGAAAATGCAGCGGCGTCTGGACTCCAAGGTGACCCATCTCATTGCTGTGGAAGCAGAAGGGGTAAGAGATTCTCCATTAATATATATATGATGCATAAAGGTAGTAATGTATTGATTCTTTAAGTAACAGAGACAACATTTCTATCTGTTGAATGCCCCCCCCCCCTCCCTCTCTCTCTCTCTCTTTAAAATTTATTGTTATGTCTCGTGCTATTTGTCCAATGGAGTGTACATTGTAGGAAAGTATTTCAAAGTCGTGCTCTGTTTATGTCTCCTCATACAGAAAAAATATGACCATGCCAAGAAGCACTCTGAGATAGCAGTAGTCACTCCGCACTGGGTGCTGGAATGTGTGGGGTGTGGTCAGCTCCTCCCCACGGACAGATACCACCCATCGTTATTGAAATCTGCTCAGTCTCCAAGTCGAGCGTGTAACGGAGCTGCAGATCCTGAACCACCCTGTCTGAGCATGCCCATATCCATCTCCAACTTAATCCTGGGTCCTAATGTGCTGAGAACTAGTTCCATCGTGGCAGAGACGCCATCAGAGGAAGCAGCTGAGCTGAAGGGGAAGTTTGGAGGGGATGGAGTGAGACCAGGAAGGTTAGGTCAGCCTGTAGAGCAGCTGGTGAATCAGAGCGGAGCCGCTAAGAGCCAGACTGAGAAGACTGAGCAGGAAGTCGCAGAGGGTGTGGGAGTGGCATGTGTGGATGCTGATTCTGTCTCCGAGAGATTGCTAGAAGGGATAGTTATATGTTTTATTGATTACCAGGAATGTGTGGAAGATGACACTCTGGAAAAGTGGAAACTGGTAAGGTGACATTAAAAATACAGTAGCAACAACAAAAATACAGTAGCAACAACAGCAATAATAATAGTATTAAATTATGTTTCTCTGTTTGCTTGTTTGTTAATCTGAGTTAGGTGGTGGAGCAGCATGGAGGAGAAGTGCTAGATTGTTATGATCCTCATCGATGCACTCATTTGCTGGCTCTGCACAAGAAAAGTGATGTATTCTGTCAGGTACGTTGAAAAATCAAGAAACGTTAGCTCAAACAAACGCCTAATCTTCGCATGTGATTTCTTACCAGGCATTGGAGGATGGGAAGTGCGTGGCTAGTGCTCATTGGCTGGACGACGTACTGACTGACCAGAAGATGTTCCCTCCAAAGAATCCCATCCACTTCCCTACTGCCTTCAAGTGGCAGTTCCCTGGGGCAGAAGAGTTTGTAAGCTTCAAGAACTTACTCAAGTCTCTAATATTACATATATATTTTTCCTTCCAGTCCATGACTCTCACCAATTACACGGACTCAGAGAGAGAGTTGGTAAAGGATATGCTCCGTATTTGTGGCATCAGTTATACCGGTCACCTGACGAGGAACAACACTCACCTTATATGCAATAAGTAAGAAGGAAGTTACAGTTATGTGTAAATACACTGTGTGATAAATTGTCTATTCAGTTGGTAAGACATGTGAACTAAACAAGGAGAGTTGATTGATACCAAACTGGGATATCAAGGATGGTGATTAAGTGCTAAAAAAAATTTTTTTACATCTTTTATTTGAATTAGAGTATGCTGTACAGGCTAAAAAACAACAAAAAAAACCCACGCCTTTTAAGGACTTACTTGGACATAAAGTTCCAATAATTGTCATAGTGACTGATCAGTGATCTGCAGTTAATGTGTGCAGAGGTGAGGGCAAGAAGTACGAGATGGCCCACCAGTGGGGAGTGCAGGTGGTCAACAGCAGGTTTCTGGCACACATTATCCACGAGGGGGAACCCCCTCCAGTCCTGTCTGCACTTTATACCTCGTTAGATCAGCCGGATGAATTCTCGTCAGACTCGTCGACCAATGCTGCTCATTTGCTGGGTCAGTGTGACAAAGAAGATTTCATACTACCTGTGGTCTCTTACTCCTCCCTTCCCGACCTCCCCTCCTCCAATTCATCCATTGACAAGTTTCTTTTTGTGTTCTGTTTAGATACTTGGAGGGTTTTTATGGAGCAGTATAGTCACACCCATCACATGAGTCTACTGGCCGATCCTCTAGCAGCAGCGGCAGTTGGTCAATTAGACTCCGCCCAGCACAGCAGGAAGAGGCGGAGATCAATCAGAATGGACCGTAGCTATGACAATGCTGAAGAGCCAAGTGTCAGGTTTGTGTTTGAAGGGATGAATCATTGTTGTAGTTTTAAAACTGTGTGTGTTTCTTTGGTTTGATTGTAGACAATCTGGAAGGTTGATGCCTGTTGTTCTATTTACTGGGATAGGGTTGTCAACTGTGAAGAAGCTGAAGCAGGTAAGTATGCCCCACGTTGACGTGACGTTTGCACCGCAGCCTGTGTATCAACTAACTAGAGTGGCACGCAGTCAGGCCAATAGTGCCACCTAACACACGAGGCTTAAAAAAAAAACAAAAAAAAAAAAAACAACAACAACAAAAAAAACCCCAAACACCAGATGAGCCATTTTAATAAGTTTTGCCCACAGCAGTATTAAGAATACCGATTCGATGTATGTTAGTGGTTTTGATGATCTTTTTTACCAACTCACTTTCCAATGAAAGCCTAACTGAATTGTTCCTCCACTGTAATCATACTGCAAAGTAATTTTCAGAATGGTATCAATTACTAAACTGTAGCCAAGGATAAGAATTTAAGTTGAGGCTCTACTTCGTGAACTTCATTATAATTGTGTGCTTTTTTTATTTTTTTATTTTTTTTATTTCATAGGTTGTGGCAAGGCTAGGAGGTAGAGTGACAGAAATGGGTAAGGAGTGCACCCACTTGATCTCCCCGCGCATCATAAGAACGGTGAAGTTCCTGAGTGCTGTCTCAGTGTGCCGATGTGTAGTGACGCCAGAGTGGGTAGAAGAGTGTGGCAGACAAAAGACGTTCATCAGGGAGGATTCGTTTGCCCTTCAAGACAAAGAGTCTGAAAAAGTGTTTGGCATCAGATTGGCTGACTCTCTCCAACGAGCTAGGCAGAAGAAGCTTCTGGAGGGAGTGTGCGTGTGCCCAACTCAAGCCGTTCAACCGCCTTTTGATTCCATGAAAGAAATTGTTGAATGCGCTGGTGGCGAGCTTGTGTCAGCGGAAGAGGCGCGGTCTCTGTTTCTGACGGATGGAGGCAGTACTGCAAACCGAAAGCTGGTGGTGTTGTCTTCTCCTGCTGACATAGATTCAGGACACTGCAGAGACTTCATCGAATGGGGTGCTGAAGTCTGCAATGCTGAACTTATTCTGACTGGAGTGCTACACCAGACTCTCAATTATGAAGTGTACAGTTTCATCATGGACTCGACTAAAAACTAAAGCCCCTAAGTTTTGGTACTAAAAACCTGGGTGGAAAACAAATTCATTTTTAAGACAGCAAACCTTTTTTCTTTTTTTAAAAATATATAAACAGCACAAACACCCTATAGTGTACCATTTTTGAATGAATTTTTTTATATAATGATCTACAATTCCCTTACAATTCAGATCTTCTGTTCAGTAATATAAATAATATTCTTTGTCAAGTGTGCCAACCAATAGCAATTTAGATGACGTTTTCTATGCCGTTTGAATCAATGACAATATTACAAATAATAATAATAATAATAATAATACCATGGCAGTCCTATTAGGGTGTGTGTGACGGATGTGCATTAATGAAAATATTAGTTTGGTATAAGAGATGATAATGACTTGACCTGCTAGTAAATCAAACCAAAGACTCGTCCCCATCGTATTCATCAAACGAGTCAGAGAACAATATTCCTCTCTTGGCAGCATCCACAGGACTTGGTGCGTTGAGTTTCAGAGCTGGAGCTCCACCACCAGCTGTGGTCTGGTTGGTGGGCGTGGCAAACCACAAGGTGCTGTCGTGTGGGCTGGGACCGAGGTTGCTGGACTCTCCGTGTGGGGAGCTGGAGGATATGGGGAGACAGTTGGGGGGCAGTGGAGGAGGAGATTCAACGGGAGGAGGAGGAGAAACTGGGGGTGGCACCACGGTGGAATTCATGTCTGGGGAAGTCTAGTTTAAAAGAATAAAGAAAGAATAATACCAAAAGAAAGCAGATAAATATGTTTGCTCCAATATAAATAAAATCTAGGAGAGGTTATGATCACAAATGAATGAGCTATAGTAATGTAATGTGGTGTGTCCACTAAAGTTTGCTGTTGTTGTTGTTGTTGTTTTTACCTATATAGCTAGAAATCAGAATGCAAGTATTGGAGCTGAAGCAGAGTAACAATCTCATGGTACTACTAGTCAGCCAAGTTTGAAATGCATACCAGGATGGGTTCAGGGGTGATAGTACACGGGACAGTTGGCCACTGAAACATCTCTACTGTACAACAAGTTCCCCCACTCGCAACTAGACGAATACCTTGTGAAGTGTGAAAAGCTCATACATACTCCATTGCTTTGTCCACTTAGTTTACACATGGGAACAGGACACAATGGTTGTTAACACCAATATTTATTTCACCAAATCATAACTGAATACTGGTAAAGACCACATACAAACTCACGTGTGGTCCACACATATATACAAACTCACAGTGCCATTAGACATCACTTCGACCACCAGCGATGGGAACACGCCTACTTTTCCCATGTAAGACCCCTCCCACCAGCCGTCGTCCACTCCATTCTCATCCGTGCGCAGCAGTTTGATGACAGCTCCCTCGGGGAAGGAGAGCTCCTCATCATACTGAGCACTGTAGTCATAGACAGCCTTCAGGAGAGTCTCTCCCCCTACAACACACAATCACTCCATCACACACTAATTCTCAATATATCCACTACCTCCCTCATTACCTTTTCCATTGGGTAAGGTGAAGGCATGTGAGGGGGAGGAGCTGGATGCAGTGAGGGTGCTGCTCATACTGGTCATACTCATTTGATGACTGCACGCCACTGAGGCAGCACTCGTCGGCACAACCGTAGAAGGGACAGACATAACTGGAGAAGATGGCCGACTCAGAGGTTGCACGTAAGACTGTGGGAAGTAGCCGTCCTTGCCTGCCAAATTCTTTCCCTTGCACCAACCATCTCCATCATCCCACTCCAGCACCTCTAGCTCCTCCCCCTCCTCTATGTCCAGTTCATCTGATCGCTGAGCCTGGCAAAACAAACACATATCATGCTGAGTTGACATGATTTCACACTTAGCAGTGTGTAACATGGGCACAAACACACAACCCTCCCACCTCCCCTTATACACACACACGCAAAAATGCATTCTCTTGCTGCTGCTAGCAGGTCATGCGCACCTGGCAGAGCCAGGATGCCTATGCACTAAGCAGGTACTGTGAGCCGTGCAAGCAAGGCTCCTAGAGCTGGGCTAGGAACTTGCAAGAGAACATATCATTCCTCACAGCAAGTGGTATGAGCACCCGAATATCCCACCTGGATCATCGTGCACACACACACAGTGAATAGGTCCCAACACATCTTCATATACAGGACAGACTAGGTCAGGCGGCATTCAGATTAGAGATTAGAGTGTTTAGTATATCCCAGATCAGAGAGATACACATTTACAAGTTTATTGTATATAAACTACACTACACCTCCTCATAAAAATGGCTACTTATCCTCATCAATGCCACTAAACTATTAAGAGATTCAGCGATGGTCTCAAACACCAGTTAATGAAGTGCAATTAGTAACACTTCCAAAATTAAACCCCAATATCAGGGGCATAATGTTCTCACACCTTTCCCCACGATATTTTACATGCAGCCTGGATAGCTAGTAACATAATTACTCTAATGGAGCACTCCCAGGTTATCCTGGCCTCATTACCAGTGCCTAATTAACATGGTTCTAATACCATTCCGCTTCATCAGCTACAGGATTTCTGTTCTAAACTATGCCGCTTCATCAGCTACAGGATTTCTGTTCTAAACTATGCCGGACTTTCCTTGTCTACAAGTCCATTAGCAGGACCTCATACCAGAACTGCAAGACTTTGGCTTGAAAGGGGAAAGCCACACAGAACATGGCTACACTACAGACATAGTATTTCTCACAACTTGAACAGTGCGAATCTAATTCACAACTAGTTGATTAACGCGACATGCCCCACCCATGTTTCGATACAACGGAACAGCAATCCAACAAAATTCCAATTCACTCAACTTTTATGCGATCACACACACACACACACACACACACACACACACACACACACACACACACACACACACACAATTAAAGCATGCTATTTTGCAGGACTTACAAGATTGCACACATATATACTTTATCTAACACGTTAGATTAGCTTATATTATGTAAGTGCAAAACATCAACATTTCTCTGGCTATAAGAATCACTACAAGTTAAAGTTGTACTTGGTACCAGTTGGCCTTTCCCTGCATCATTAAAGTACTAATCCAAACTGTTCCATTCAACACCAGCCCCACCCCCACAATGACCCCACCAGGACATCATCACTCTTATCATCCTTAGTCAAACATCATACCTAGCCAAACATCATACCTAGCCAAACATCATCCCTAGTCAATAACTCACTGAATATTTGTAGAGAACCCGACACCTCTTGGGCTGGCTCTCTGACTTGCTGGACGTCATGCTCACAGTGTCTTCAGCTCCCTGAGCTGAATTTATAGATGCCGTCTCCACGTCAAAGTCCTGAGAGCCTCCTATTGATGAAGGTAAGGAGAGCTGAGAAACACGGCCATGAGCTACAATACAAACCAAAAATACATTCAGTTTGTACTGAAACTCGATTACAATAAAAATAACTTTCTAGTAGTTGCGTAAACTTTAAGTTAAAGCTAAAATACTCTTCGCAATCCTCCCTAACCTCGGCACCGTGCTGGCACATGGACGTGCTCGTCACTGACCAACTTACACAAATTGGGAGTGAGTTCGTTGACAGCGACGCTGTTTCTGTCTCCCTGACTGCTCTCTGCCTTCTGCAACCATTTGCTCACATCTACCCCAGCCTGGCGAAGGGCATCCAGCTTGGCCTGTGTCTTTGTTATATGCACTGTCATCTGTCGCACTTCTTCTTGAAGGTGCTCAATGCTCTGCTGGGCTTCATTGTAGGACTCATAAGTCCCAAAGTCTGGGTTCTGTAGCAAGAGGAATAGAATTATGATATATGGAATGAAGGAGTATACATTCACGTGGTTGATCTGGACCAGAAATAACAATTATCTGAGATTGATGATACGCATTGTTGCAACAACATGAGATTACAACGGTTGGTTTCTGGTGATGTTTTCCCCCAGCACTATTAAGTTAGTAATCTATAAGTTATGTGACATTTAAGAAACAATAACAAACAATTTGTCTTCTCTTCCCAAACCCAACACTAAAGCATGCATATATACACCCTCAGGAATTCGCTGATATTTTAATGTTAAGCATCACCAATCTTTAACTTTACAATACAAACTTTATGACAAAAAAAAATCACTTGATTCCCAAAATCACTCTTCACATACACACACACACACACACACACACTCACACACACACACACACACTCACACACACATACTTTGGCATAAGCAGAGGTGACAGTCTGCAATCCCTTAATCTGCTTGTTCATGGAGGTTAAACTGGCCTGGTCCTTGGTTAGTTTATTGGCCCACTTCCGAGCGTCTTTGTCCAGAAAAATCTCGGCTCCATGGTCCTTGCTGATGGCCTTAACGGAGTCCTGACCGTATGGTTCAAAGGTGTACTTGTTGGCATTCCTAAGTGAAGGATGCTGCTGCAGGAACAACTCTAGAACATACTCACGATTCACCTGTGTCCCAGGAGAGAGAAGGATCAGAAGAGAGAGAGAAAGAGAATGAATGAGGGAGGCAAACAGTGAACAAAACAACAACAACAACAACAACAACAACAACAAAAAGAAAAAAAAAGAAAAAAGAAAAAAAAGCAAAGCTCAGCACACAATGATCACTTGACCCTGTTGTGCTTGAGAGTGCAGGTAAAAATATCTAATGTGGTTTGTTAGTAAAACTGAAAAAAGATAACCACATTCTAACTCTACCACCACTAGTTATGAAACACGCCTTCCAAAACTACTTTCATATTATTTGTCTCCAGCAACCTGGACTCACAACAAACTTAGAGGTTGACAAGTGAAAAAATAAGAAACATGAAATACTGAATGACAACACAAACAGGAAATGTTAGTGCACACTTATATACAATTGGGAACTTAAGGGTGCTGGCACACCGGATACGCGCTCCGCCCACACAAATCAATTAAGGTTAATTGGCTGTTGCTATGGAAAATAACTCCGATTCTATACCTTGCAGGTTCACGCAGCCAAGCGGATCTACGAGACATGCTGGCAAAATGTGGACTTACCAAGAATGACTGACACACGCACTGAACCAAAGAAGTTATGAAGCCTCAAAGTCCCAAAATAAACGGAACTTATTGGAGATAGTGGAGGACGCACAGAAGCCAGAATTTCGTCCACCGCTTCTTCAGCTCATTGTTTACAATATTGTCGTTTTTGTTTTGTTCAATTCTATTTTGCTTTATGTTTACTCATATTTTTACGTGATTTTTTTCTTGTTGCGTCACAAATGTATACTGTATCGAAAAACAAAAACGACTACTTTTATTACCTTGTTAAGTTACACCGCTGTACCAAAATTGAAACACTAATCATCCGCCTTTCTGTACTTGGAGTACAAAATAGATTCCAATTGTCTCGCACTTTTTTGCCGCTGTGCAATTTTCTAGCCCCGCCCTCCGTAAGCCGAGTTAACTATACGCGTATAAGGCTCTTATCTATGCGCGGGTATTTAAGGTCCGCCCTCTACCTCTACAACTCGGTGGTTTCGTGGTTTATTGCTCAATTAAGCCGCGCGCGAGCGTTGCTATGTGCCAGCACCCTTAATGCTACTACTACTACTACTACTACTACTACTACTACTACTACTACTACTAACTAGTGATGTGCTTGAGCACAAATGGCGAGCGAGCCTAGTCATATGACATATGATTGATTTTAACTTCTAACACTCAAAGCTACTAAAAATAACGTCGAGTTTTTAAATTACGTTTATACGGTAAAGGTATTTCAATGCCATAGTAACCACTCGCCACAACAGTTTGAATTAAAAAAAACAACAACAACAACAAAATAATACACGTTATTAAAATGTTTCTTTGTGATATTCTTTAGCTAAGTAGTAGCTGTAACCCACAAAAAAAATAACGTCGAGTTTTTAAATTACATTTATACATTCACACAACTGGCACAAGACTTACCTTCGTGGTTATTATAGTGGACAATGAATTTTCAAAGTAAATACTGTTGCGTACGGCTTATAACCATGACAAATAGCACATTGAATTACCACCGCCACAAACTCGAATAGAAATGGAACTCCGGTAGGTTTTCAAGTTTTAACCGCACCCCCGCAAAATAATTTAAAAAGATAAACAATTCAATTTCTAGGGTGATACGGGTAATAATCGATAAACCAGAGGACTCTGTTTAGTGAAGTTTGGGACGGGGTCAACCACTGAACTAACACAAAAATACGCGAAGGTCAAAGTACAAATGACATACGTACGTCCCCACACATATATAAACAAATATACAATTGAGTTACCCCTGATAGTGTCTCGCTCGCTCCGCTTGCTCGCCAATTATAATAATAAAAAATAATAATATAAATAATGAAATAATAATATAATAATAAATAATACTAATACTAATAATAAGAATAGTAATAATAATAATAATATTAATAATAATAATAATAATAATAACAATAATAATAATAATAATAATAATAATTAGTTGCTAAATTTAAGATAATTGATATGGGTAGGGGATGGGAGGGGGGGGGGGGAGAGAGAAAGGGGAAGATAAAGATTTCTTTCACTAATATGATGATAGACTAAAGGGGGGTAGGTGGGGTGGGAGGGAGTGGCTTACAAAGTTGGCCTGTTCTGCCAAGTCTTCAAACTCTGCCTTGACAAAGGTAGCTGCATCACACTCCAGCTGGGCATAGCATGAGTATGCCCGCCTTGCTATCTTGTAGGTGTCACCATCCAGGGCCTTGACAAGAACAAAGAAAGCAAAACATGAAAACATGGATTAAAAATGGAGGGGGTACTAGGGGAGGGGAGGGGAGGGGGGAGGGGGGGGGGGAAGAGTTTTTATTTTTAATTTTATTATTATTATTATTTTTTATTGTTTAGCTTCTATGTATGTAGACTACCCTTATCCTGAACCCCCAGCTGGCTTCTTCCCAGTGATGTTCACATGTACCTGATATTGACTTACCTCCATCAGCTGAGGCAGGTCAGTAGCCGTGTGCCTACTGAGGTGAGCATTAGTGGACTCCACTGTGAGCAGATACTCGTTCCTGCTGCACACTGTTCGCTTCTGGCATGACTGGAGTCGGTCAGAAAGTTTCTTGTGAGACTTCTCTAAAGATGCGAATGACTCAAAGAATTTGGTGTCTCGCTTCTTGACCCTGCCGTCCACCTCGTTGTACTTTGACCTTGCATCCTCGCACACCTTTTCCACTTCGCCATACGACTTCTTGCACTGAAAGTAACAAGAAGAGGAAGGACATAAAACAGGAGGAGAATAGAAGGCTCATTAACAAAAAATACATAACAAAACAAAGATCATATTAGGAGAGGTATGAAGGGTTCTGTCCTTATAGCTATATAAGGAATGATCGCTGGCACAAGCTTATCCAAGAGCCCATTGCCTACCTTTGTGAGGATTTTGTTTATTAGCAACAGAAAAAACAGAAACATTTGAAGTGCTGGGAAGAACTTGTGTAACAAGAGATGCAATAATTACATGCAAGACAGCCTCTAACTCTCAGTCTAGACCATACAGTACACTGTACACACACACACACACACACACACACACACACACACACACACACAGGAGAGCCTCTAACTCTCAGTCTAGACCATACAGTACACTGTACACACACACACACACACACACACACACACACACACACACACACACACATACACAGGAGAGCCTCTAACTCTCAGTCTAGACTACACACACACAGTACACACAAATGCAAAATGCAAATTCTCTTGCTGCCGCTAGGCGGTCACGCGCACCTGGCAGAGTCAGGATGCCTGTGCACTAAGCAGGCACTGTGAGCTGTGCAAGCAAAGCTCCTGGAGCCGGGCTAGGAACTCGCAGGAGAACAGGCCTTTCCTCACAGCAAGTGGTGTGGGCACCCGAAGTCCCACCTGGACCATTGCTGTTCACGAGAAAAGGCCTTGAATTTGCACCCCAGCAAATGCCAGGTACCCAATCACAGCTGGGTGGACTGGTGGGGCTGGTAGGAGGCAGATGGAAAATCAGATGGAAAAAATGCCAGAGTTGGGCTTGAACTCGGGGACCTGAGGCCCTGAGCCCAGGACACAATCACTACACCACACAGCCACACATACACACACACACATACACACACACACAGGACAGCCTCTAACTCTCAGTCTAGATCATACTGTACATTGTACACACACACTTAGAGCTCATAACCACACAAGACTAAAGTGCACTTCACCCTACCCAAAACACTTCTATACCCCGCCCCTTCCTTTTCGGATCACTCAGTGCCATTTCTTTCCTTTACATTTATCTCGTAACTATGCAGCTAATGATGACCACTCCCCCAGCAAGTACATGTATATGCATGTCGGCCACATGTCCACATTTGCACAAATGAACACACACCACTCGACATGGTTGCAGTAATTTGTGAACATCTTGTGGAAGGAAGGAGATAAAGATCAGCAAGCTAAGGCAGAAGACTGACAAACACATCAATGAACTTGCAGCTAACTGACTGCCACACATGACACATACACACACACATACATACATGTGTTTGACTAGTAGGGAGGGGGACACTGGGACTTTCCTCCTCTAAGCTAAGTCCCCCCCCCCCCCCCCCCCCCTTATTTCCTCCCCCTTTTTCCCACCCACAAAAGATTCCTTTACATAAAGTGTAATTTACATAAGGTGTAATTTACATAAGGTGTAATTGACATAAGGTGTAACTTGAATGTATTTGAAATGAACTGTTGACAAAACATATTTCCTACAGTTACACTCTGGTTCTGCTGTATAACATCCAATTCATATGGGTAAACCAAGAAACTCTACTTGCTCATAATTTTCACAGTTAAAGGACTCCTGAGATAATTTGCTTTTTGGTAATTCCATTTTTGCTGTACGTGTACACACATCTCAAGGTATATAGCCCCACCCCCTAACGCTGATGTTTCCCCCCTAGCAAGAATTTCTATGTCAAACCCTGCATACATACATACATACATACATACACCACTCTATGTCTGCAGTGCATGGCATATTGAACTTACCACGCCCAACTCCTTGGTGGACTCCAGAATCTCACTGTTCATCTTCTGACATACTTCAATTAACTGCAGGAACACACAAACACGCACACACACTGAGTACATTATACAACTGCACATATTCTATTAGTAACTATGTCAAATATTGCATCTTAGAGGTATTCACGCTTGAATACCTCTAAGATGCAGTATTTGACAGTGTGTTGTAGCCTATGAATAGGACTGCAGAATATAGAATACCCAGAATTCAATAGTAGCACAGTGCAAACATGAAGAATCACTTTCCACCACTTCAAGAATTCATTCCTCTTCCCGCCCCCCCCCGCCTCTAATATCCAAACTTTAGCTCTCATTGTATCACATGACCAGTATGTTATTTTTTGTTAATGAGAACCTCATGTATTCACAGAACCAAGCAACAGTGGATCTAGGACTCTGGTTACTCAACCCTCGAATAACAGAAACACAGAGAACAGTACTTCTATGCAGGTATCGCTGGATGTGAGTTAGTTAGCATGCAATGAATTCATCCACTCACAGTTCTGCCAGACAGACAGACAGACACAGTTACCTCTGATGCGTACAGCAAGGCAAGTCAACACATCATCACAAACAGTAGCTAGTGTGGATGTCCCTGAATGGTTCTCTCTGCCTGACAATGAATTACCTTACCTATACACACGTTGCTTGAACACAAGACAGCACCAGTAGAGTCTCCACCCCCCCCCCCCCCCCCCTCTCTTCCCCCACACCCCAGCTATTCTAGCATGATGGGGGGATGTAGAGTGATATCTAGAGGAAGTATCGGTTATTAAGGGACTCATAGCATACAATGCAAGACATAACTAAAGTGCAGAGGGTGCAACTTCCCCCTTGCTCGATAGTGTTACAATTCCTTGTGAATGTGTCAACTGTGCCTCAACCTTCCCATCTAACTACCTCAATAAACATGCTAAAAACAACAACTCCGGTGTTAACTCACATGCATGTCATAAAAAAAAAATCATATTATAATATGAACAAAACAAAAAAAAAAAAAAAAAAAAAAAGCAACCAGGAAATCAGTAATTCCTAATAGGATAAGAACATGTAGCCCTGAGAGCAAAGTCTGTTATCAGTTCACTGGATGAACCAGTTATGAGTAAACTCAGGTGTGTGTGTGTGTGTGTGTGTGTGTGTGTGTGTATGTGTGACCAAGGGCTGGGTGGTGACAGAGTGAAGTGAAGAAGTCTGTGTTCACAGAGTTCCATTGTAACAATGTCCCACATCACCAGGAACTGCTGCAGCTACTACCACACTCCCTGACCATGGTCATGCTGGATGCCTTCCACAATTCTGACTGGTCACACTACCTCCAGAAAATCATCATACTGAACGTAGCTTCCACAAAAAATCATTTTGACTTAAATTGTCTAGGTGACTCTCAAATGGTGATGTAATGCTTATAGGCTCAATCGATTTACCAATCATTTCCTCAAAGTAACACTATACCAAAAGTGTGATTATAAGGTGGTCGAGTAAACAATTCCAGAGAAATTTTAAAATAATCTGTCCCAAAAATTATCACTACACACACACACACACACACACACACCACACACAACACACACACACACACACACACACACACACACACACACACACATACACAGCTATTCTCTCCAAAGCAGCAAAGGAAGCTACAACAATCTATAACAATAACAAGAGTTTTCTCACCCTTTTGTAGTTGGTCTCCTTGAGTCTTTTCTGCTGCTTGGCTACATCTGCCACTTGGGACATGAGTAGTTCAGAGATGGTGAGTCTTCTCTTAGACAACTCATCCGTCTTTTCTAACAGACTCTTCCACACTTCCATCAAACCTCTGCATGGGAAGAAGGAGAGGAAGGAAGGAAGGACAGAGGAAAAATGTTAAAAACAAAAAAAAGACAAACTGAAATATATAGTCGTCCCAATTTTACGTAAAAGCTCACCTGTTCTGATTCCTTTCAAACCCGGGCACATCTGTAGTCTTCAATGGTTCCCTCTTGCCTGAAAATTGTGTCACCAACCGATGCAAATTCTGTAATGAAACACCAAAAAAATTTACACATGTATCTAAGGGAAACAACTACAACACTCTTCCCACCACTTTCTTCCCCCACCACCACTCCTCCTTTTTTCAGACATTTGTAAGCGACCACTCTAACTTATCAACTGTACTTGTTACTCCTAATCTCTCCCCCCACATTCCAAAATCTTACAACCAACACATACTCACTTGTTAAACACGCATTCCTAGCAAATATCAAATCCACATGCTGTAAATTCAGTAAATGCTTCACACATAAACTCAACCTCTATCACTATACCCCAAGGAATTTATCTACGGTGAGCTCACACAAAAGTTAAAAATAATAATAATAATAATAATAATAATAATCCCTCCTTTGAATTTTGCTCACCTCTGCGTACTGCTTCTCCATGGCTGACCTCTGCCTGGCAAAGTGCCTCAAGTCCTCCAGAAGGTCGACTTCTGCGTTGTGTTTTCCTTGTAGCCATGCCAACTGCTCATTCAGTGCACTCCGTACTGACGTGGACAGCTGAGCCATCCCTGGTCTTACTTTCACTGCAATGATACTTCAGATGATGTGGGTGTCACGGCTGCTGTATGCATATCACAACAAGAACATAGTGAATACATCAATATTTCACACTATTACGCTGCAAAAAAAAAAAAATCATTTAAATTTTTGCTGCCCGACTTATATTTTAACTTAGTGCTGAAGTCTAATTTCTGTGATCAAATGCTTTATAATGTGTTATTAACCTATATAAGACAATAGGGGACACGTTTTCTAGTGGTTCTATATTTTTCAAGGTGATAATCATAAGAGGTGAAAGTCGTATATTGAGCCATTGAAGATGAGAAAACTTTACATTGACGACTCCAAGACTGCAAATAAGTCAATTCAGAGTTTCTCTAGAAACACACAATATTTAATTATTTATAAAATTTATTGTGGAGTGCTAGACTATAGTAGCCATTTAAAGAGAAGTTATGCACAAACTTAAAGTGTTGGGTGAAATTAAATTAATATACGACGATGGCTGTATACAGTGTTATTCATTCAGCTATGAAGGACTGAATACTATGTAATTATATACACCAGCACACTCATTTATAACTCAAGGACATAACTGCCTGTTCTAAAACTATGGTATCCCTGCATTACTTTTAGAAAAAAGAAGAAGATATATAGCACACTTGGACCTGTAGTAAACATGCTGAACTAATCGTACTCACATGCATGCACTATACTACTTATTGTAAGTCCCAAAAATAGCATGCATGAGAAAACAGCGGCAGACAGACAAAGCTAGGATTAAAGTACAGAGTGAAGTAGTGTGCTTGTGATAAATAGGCTACCATACAGATCTTGCTTTAACAAAGAGGGCACAGTATGCATGTATGAAGGATACTTGCAACAAAGTTTGGCAACTTTAGACTATCACATGACACAGTGTTTAGCTACAGACTCAACGGATATGGGGGATGTATGCAGACTAAAGTTTATTAACTACTTAAAGTTTAGTAACTACAAGATATCGCATAACACTGCAGAGAAACCCTTATCTGACCAGTTATAGATTCAAGCTACTTATAGCAATAGAACTGCTATACAACAACATAGCATTTCTACTGTGCAAGGGGAGGGGGGGGGGTGGATTTGTCAGTGACAGACTATACTAGTCACATTATGTTATGTCGTCACATACTTATATATATACACACACACACACACACACACACCATACATACATGCACGTGATAACTAAAATAGCCCAGGCTGCATTGTTGTGATGAGTAGGTAAGCACTCCGCTGGTGCAATGTAAAATAGCTGAGTGGTGCTCAAAACGAGCAAGACTACCTCAATATTGTAGATTCCTGCAAGACAAGACCTTTCACTTGGCAAGCAGGCAGACAGGCAGCCAAGCGAATGATAACTCCTGACTATACATGCTTTTAAATATTCTACATCGTCTCTCATTACATAAGCATTGGAGTTTAGTTGTCTCACTTGAATGACTTATTTTAAAGTATTCAAACCATTTAAAACAATGTCAGTTTAGACTGTAACAATTTCTAACTTTATGTCAGTCCAACATTTTTCCCCTCAAATTTGCTGCCTATTTACAATACTGATAAACTTCTTGTTTGGAATGATATGGCTGACCAGTAAACCATTACGAAACAACAGCAATAAGAACTAATTTACTATACTAGTATTTACTGCACTGAAGTCCTGTGCAACATAAACTGTAATCAAATTCTGCATAGATCAATAGCTGTGCTAGCTTGCTGACAACAACTAGGGAGTGCACTGCTAGCTATGGCAATAATCCATATGCTACTGCAATACACTAAGACAGAGAATATTATAACCAGGGATCATACCAACTATTGAGTTGGATGCGAACACTAAGCACCAGAAAAAGCTGTGAGTGCCAAATATCTGCCCAGATATGCTATATTTACTTATCACAAGAACTACTGTAGCCAATGGCTGTATGTGAACACAATCATTACTATCCTTCCACCAAACACTGCACAACTACCCCACACCAAGAAGCAGCACAAACCTTTAATCATGGCATGGCATGCAGTGTTTGAGCTAAAGCAACCTTTCTCAAGTTATATACAAACTCTTGAGTAGCAACAGCTAGACATTTAGAGTGCCTTTGAGTAATTAAACCATATGAATAGGAGGCTCATAAAAGCCTCTAAGCCCATGGCAACCAAAGTACTCACGAGCAAGCAGAAAACATAGAACAAAACACCATGTCTTCATTGTCCCGCTCACCTTTAAAATTACTAGAGGTCTGATAAAAGAACGTCGAATGTCCACACGCAACGGAACGAGGAAAAAAGTCGCAACTTCTAGTCCAACGTAAACACTTCACCAAGCAAAACTATTTAACGCCCTTACCTCTTTGAATGCCATATTTCTTTCGCTTCTTATAAAACGCGGAAGCCAGGATTCAAACCGGAAATAATATAGGTCGGTCGTCAACGAACAAAAAAAAAACAAAAAAACGGCGCGCGCGACTCCAGGAAAAAATGTGGTGAATCAAGGTGTTGAAAACCCTTACCAGCAACCTTAGATTTCGACACTCCCTGCAAAATCATATCTTGTGATATCACCCTTAAAGATATGGATAATTCAAAAGGCAAGTGTTCTGATAGTCTCTGGTTACCTGAGTTTTATCATAATGTTATTACTGTTCAGAAATAACCAATGGGAAAAGTGCAGAAGTTATCAGAATAGGGTCTAGATCAAGTGAGCTGGCAATGATTCAGGCCAGAACGGTGCAGTCTGCTCTCACACGCCTGTACCCTCTCACGAAATTTGAAATTGTCACCATGAAAACTATTGGAGATAAAATTCTGGATACTGCTCTCCCCAAGATCGGGCAGACTAATCTTTTTACGAAGGAGTTGGAAGTTGCCCTTGAGGCTGGACAAATAGACATGATAGTCCACTCTCTCAAGGACCTTCCCACAACCCTTCCTCCTGGAATGACATTGTCTGTCATTTATGAAAGGGACAGTCCCACAGATGCTGTCGTCCTTCATCCTAAGCACAAGGGGCTGAAACTTGGTACTCTCCCTGACGGAAGCATTGTGGGGACTAGCTCTCTGCGACGGACTGCTCAACTGAAGCGTAACTTCCCCAAACTTGCCTTTCAGAGTGTTCGAGGGAATCTCAACACGCGACTCAAGAAACTTGACGAGGGTTGCGGAGAAGCTGGTGATGGGCTCAAGTATGATGCCCTGGTTCTGGCAACAGCAGGATTGGTGCGAATGGGTTGGCAGGAGAGACTAGATGAAGAGCTGGACTCCTCTGCATGCATGTATGCTGTGGGCCAGGGAGCTCTTGCAGTGGAGTCCAGGAAGATTGACAAGAAAATAAACGAACTCCTTCTTCCTTTGAATCACCCTCAGACCTTTGTCTGTTGTGCAGCTGAGCGGGCATTCCTGCACAGGCTAGAAGGCGGCTGCAGTGTGCCTGTGGGTGTGTGTTCCCAAATCAGCTCTGACAATGTTTTAACGCTAGAAGGAGCTGTATTTTCTTTGGATGGGAGTGAGAGAGTGGGAGACAGAGAGACTTTAGTGCTGAGCAAATGTGTATCGCAGATGACCATGGAGGAGTGGAGTGATCTGGCTTGTAGTGTAGGCCGTACACTGGCAGATCGCTTGCTAGAGCAGGATGCTGGCAGGATTTTGGATGAAGCCAAGAAAGTCATGTCCAAGTAGTTCTTCTCGAGATTCCTCTCATCACTTTATTTTTATACTTTACCTTAACTTTTAATGCTATCACCTTGCTGGGTATAACAAGTGCAATTTTTAAAAAATTGTGTCAGTGCAATCAGGGAAGACAGTAACTTACCTATGATGAAATGTTTGTTTGGTTGTTATAAAGCAGCATTTAAAAAAAAAACAAAAAAAAACAAGCTCCAACTATCCCAGGAAATTTGTGAGCAAATTAGTCTTGTGAGCTAGACCCTTTACCAACTGTGTGGGGGTAGTTAAAATGATTGGTTACTGATACGATATCATTTGTGCTGTAGTGTACGTTCAACATGTTCTGTTAGCCAATGAGGCAGAGACTCCTATCTAGGGCCTGCGAGATTATGCTTGAAAATTTTTTTTAATTCTTTTTTATTTTTTTATTTTATTATTCTAAAAAATTGTTATTCCAAATAATGGTAATTATTCCATAAATCATTCTTCTCTTATTCCAATTAGAATAAGTGCAATAGTAACGATTGCAGTAGCTATATAAAGTTGATACATTAAGGTATAAGTATCAGTCTCTCATATTGAATTACTCAATTAGAGGATTCTATATAGCTAGCTAATCTTTCAGTGAAAACCTTGAATGTTACTATAAAAAGGTTCAATGAATAGAGAAAACATGCTCTGCTGCAGCTGAAAGAATTCAATGAGAAACCTTACCAGACATTTTGCTGGGGGAATAATGTGGATTGGGGAATTAAAGTATCTTAATATTTCTCATTTTGGAAGTACAATAACAGAGCGGCCGAGACAAACCAAGCCACTTGCTTGCATTATTCTAGAACTATGCAATTTCATGTCTATTATTCCAGAAAAAAAATGCTAACATAATGTGGTGGGGCCTACTCCTATCATCATCACACATAATTAGTATGAGTGGTAATAGCAATACATTTGTAATAAGAAAGCATTGCTACAATATAATAAATGTTCATGTAAAAAATGTGTGATTGTATCCATAGAATAAGAGAGCGGGTGACCGTCAGGAAATAAAAAAATAAAAAAATCAAGATTCGAGTTCAAAGAATTCAACTAAACTCTGATAGTCACAATTGTCGAGGATATCCAATAGTTTCGGTATGTTGTCTTTAGTAGCTCCTTTAAGACCCTTGAAGCTAGCTCTGTCCATGTAGAGATCTGTGATCAAAGCTGTCACACACACACACACACCTGATAACCCTTTACCAACTCATACAATTTTGACGATCCTTTACCCTAACTAATGAGATAAATTAACAGCACTCAAAGGTAAAGTATCAGCAAGTGAGCTAACGATGGCAATCACAGTTTAACTGTACAGATACAGCTATTCTGGACTACCAATTTATTACTACTCCGCGATGGAACACACGAACACTTTCTGGAGCTACACTCACTGCTCCTAAACCCTGCCCACTTTCAGCATAGAGAGGCAATAATGCACTATACTTCTCCACAAACATGTATAAACAAAATCTAAGGAAATGGAATTCCCCTTATCAAAGAGTGCCTTGCTTTCTTTGAGTGCAACACATGGAAAGAATGAAATCTAGTTCTTTGTTGTTGTAGTTTGTGAGTGTATTTGCGTGTGCGTGTGTCTTCATGGGGTCAGAAGCTAATGACAGATTCGACCTGCCATCTAACACAATCTTCAATAAAGATTTCATTTTCAGTTTCAGTTTTTGCTACCAGAACATACCGTAGAGGCGTTCAATAAGACTTGGTTGCTGCTTCAGATCTTCCCTCATGGCATCGGCATTATCTAACAAAAACATGTACCATACAGAGTTCTCACAAACTCAAATACATTAACTGGACACTGATATTGGTCATGTAATCATGCCACTGATATTGCTGCATGTATTATGTCAGTATTATGTTGTTACCACCATAAAACTGCACAGTTTACTGGCCTTTGTGTAAATGGCAAGTTCTACAATAACTTTCAATACGGGCATGCAATAATAAATAATAATCCAGTAACTCTCATCTAAACAATTACATTTAAATAGTCACTCAAACCATCTTTAGTACTAAGCTGTCAATTTGCTAGTTTTTTGTTGTTGTTGTTTTCTCAGAATTATATATTATATATATATGGAAAAGGGTCTCCAATACACCCAACCAGTCATCTCCTTTAACAAAAATGAACAATAACATTAACCAAGACTAACTGTTGCATGAAATGTAAGCCTAAAACTGTATGAAAGAAAAAAACAAAAACAAAAACAAAAAAAACAACAACAAACTTTAAAAGGGACCCTGATATAATACTTATTGCATGGGGAGAAATTTCAAGAGCACACGTCGAAGGCGAGTCACAATACAAGTGCAAGAGTGAAATATCATTCACGTCGGATACTTTTTCCAAAACAGTGCTTCAAAGTTCTGAGTTAATTCCGTTATACAGTTGTCCAGAACTACCCAGCATTGAGCGTTCAGTATTGAATGCCTGCATGATGTAGAAATATTTCACAAGCATGCATAAGTATTTTCACGAGCTGAAGGTGAGTGAAAATACAAGCATGAGAGTAAAATGTCTTTCCCATATTGTACGATGAGTGTTTATTATACATTGGATAGCTTCCAAAGCAGCCCCGTTTCCTTGCTTTCTAATATTGTCCTCTTCACTTCTAATGTCCGGCGGTAACCTTCAAATTCTTTGTCCACCAAAAATGCAATACTCTTTTCTTGAATCATGTCTGTGCCTATCCAAGCTTCTTGTTAGAGAAGATAAGCAACCAGGTTTGTATTCTCTCCCTTTTGTCTTCTTTAAAGCCATAAATAAGACAGCCTCATCATTCAGAGGTAAATCCACCATACTTCTAAAAATTTAGTTGTCCAGAACTATGTACAGGTGTGTTCAATATGTAGCATTCAATAAGGGAAAATTAAACGATCGCATAATGCGGAAATACTCAAGGAAAACATTTGATATATATATACACATATCCTATTGTCAATTGAGTTCCCCTAATAATAGCTTACTTGCTTCGCTAGGACACCAATAATAACATAGATAAGCCCAGTCACTTATGCATGTTGCTAGTAATGCTCACACTATTACATTGTCACCGTGAATAATTTCCTCCTAAATGCCTAATTGTATTTAATTAAAGAAGAGCAGTCTTTAAAAAAAAACACTCTTTCAAATCCAAAAATGTTTTAATATCCTAACTATAGCATACTTTAACTTGAATCGTACGCAGTGAGCAAGTACACCTCCCTCCCTCCCCCCCAGTTATCTTCAGTCTTTACACATGTTTATGACAACAACATGACGGGCATTCCTACTGTTGTGTCAATAACAACAGACAGGTCACTGGAGTTACATTTCAAGAATCTTCAAAATAGAAGAACAGCAAGCAGAAGACCCACGACCTGTATTGACAAGTGCGATGTTTTCAAAGTTCATAGTTTGCTGTCACTTTGGGTTCCAAAGGACATGAAAAGTGTCCCAAAACCCAATGTTGCATGTAGTATACAATCTGATAATGCCACTGAAAGTGAAGGACACATAACACTGTTGGCGCTGGGGCAGGGAACAAGGTATAGGAACGAGGTGTAACTGAATCAAGAGAAGTAGCAGAAAGGTGCACCATGACTAGGACATAGAAATGCAAGCAGTGCCTTAATGCCAACCATCTGGATCAGATTGCTGACTCTTACATTTTGAATTATCATTTTTTTTTCTAAGGGCAAATAAGGGACACAACTGAAACACACACACATATACACACATCACTGGCAACCTCTCATCAAGGATGGATAGTCAAGGTATCTCCAACCACATGAGTGGGGCACCAAGAGATGGTACTCACTCAAATACAAGCCAAAATTACAATACCAGACACTACATTATGGGATAGACATAGAGAGAAAGCGAAGAGCAGGGAGGAATGGCACATTGTGGGTGGCGGTGCACTGGAAGTGCTGGCAATGCATGTAGAGGTTAGCCAGCAACACACACTGAGGGGGAGGAGGAGGTGATTGTGAAGTCTGGACTCTAAATTGCTATTATCCAACTAAATTAAATTAAAACAAAACAAAAAAAAAATCGAGAAAAGATGGCTGGCCTAACTGCACCTATCAGATATAGGCAAAGGACCATCCAAAGCCACAAACACTGTCTTTGAATGATTCCGTGTACACAACTCAGTCCCTCTACTAACAACTTACAACTAACTCATTACTCGTTTAAAGAGAAGAGAGCAACCAGAATACAGAAGCCACAAATTGTTTTTGCTACAATATACTCCAAATTATCATTTTCTATTCGTCTATTGTAACAAGGAAATATTAACTGTTAGATGTATTCTCTCTCTTTCACATGCTTTGTTTTAAACAATACAGAATTAAAAAATGCTTGGTCGATCAAACCCAGGGCCACTTGCTTAATGCAAAAGCGCTGTCAATGAGCTATGACAACCAGCCGGCAAACAAGCTGAGAAAGAAATTGTGAATATTAACTGTTTAGGAAACCCACACATTAAAACTCGTCCCAGCACACACATACATACACATACAGGGTTGTTGTTTTTTACAGGACTTTTGCTGGGGGTGTGGGAGACACTGCACGCACTTAGTCACACCTATTCTTGAAACCCGCACTACTCTGATGCACATGACTATGAGAGTGTATGCCTGAGTGTTTGGTCACATGCATGAGTTTTAACTTACACAATATGTACAATGTATGTCATCTTGACAGCTGAGCATAATGCCAGTGTGAATACATGTTGTGTTGCGTGTACTAATATTTTGTGTGGTTGACCTACTCACAGCTGGTAGTACCACTTTTAGGTATTCTATTAGTATATCTGGGGGGAAGGAGTCTCTAGAACATCTTGAGGAACAATGGGTTCCCAATTATGGCACAGCCACCTCCAAATAAGTAAGGAAATGAGAGACATTACCAAATCCTGTTTCCTGTCAACCATACTGGAAGTCAGTATTATCACAAGGCAGGGGATCACACTTTTTTTTCTTCTTTTTTTAATAATTATATAAAAGACAATGAAAGAATCACTTCCATCCTCTTCCCGGTCCCCAAAGCAATATTCCTCAGATACGTTGAGACACTTAGTCATAAAGCACTGAACATTGCCAATAAATCTTTGTAGCCACACCAATACTTTATGCAAAGAATGAAGAAGGGAAAAGGGGATCTTTTATGGGGACCACTGTAAGAGTCATTTGCAATTCAAACCAGATTGCAAGTTGGGCCAAACATAATTTCCAAAGCATTGTCTTGCCAAATCATTCACACTTACAGAGCACTAACTTGTGCACGGGATATGGCACAACCTAATACTGAATGGTCACAGCATAGAACTGTAAGAGGGAGTCAAACGAGGAAAATTAAAAACTCAGTATACAAAGGAAAAATGTGTAGACCACTTAAATTAAATGGTCACCACTTCTCAAATGCAGTTATATGGGACTTTGGAAGCAATAAGCCAAGTCTGGTTGTACACAGTCCTCATCCCAAAACCAATACAACCCAAGCAAGACCTTATTTGGATCTTATTGTGACCACTTATCACTTAACCAATAAGGGCAGAGTTCTAAAAATGGACAACATTGGTTTGACCCACCAAACCAAACACCTCCAGCCCTCTGGGAATTCAAATTTACACTGAATGCAGGCTGAAAGAACAAATAAGCTGAAAGAACAAATATGCTGAAAGAACAAATAACTACAACAATAATAATAAAGCACTCCTGCAAGGATGTATGTTATACTTAAAACTACTGTGCCAGATGGAAATAAAATAATCTATTAAATTACCAACACAAACCAATACAACCACAGGTAAGTTTCTAATCAACCATTAGGCCCACTGATAACAGGTTCAAGTAGACCAACAAAACCACTTGGGATAAAAAAAAAACCCAGATTTATCTTTGCTCTCCAAACTAACTACTTTTAGAAGATCACTTAATAATAATAGTAATAATAACAATAATAATAATAGTAATAATAATAATAATTATAGTAATAATAAATAATACTAAAACAACAAAATCCCGCAACAATTTGTTGCTGTTGTGCTTGGTCACCACAGTCCAGCTACTTACCCAGCAGGCTTCATTTCCTTCCTTACCTATAATGTACTGGCATTGAGGTGCCAGGAAGTTGGTTTCGCCTTCGTGGATCTTTATCTCCTGCAGAGCTTCAATGAGCTGCACATTTTTAGCAAGCATGAGCTGTGCCTCCAACTTGGGATAGATCACACTGAGCATGTGCGCCACACTCTGGTCGTTCATATCTAGGAGCAAGAAAATACGGAACGTGCGTATAATTGACTCCACCCTTTTAAACCAACTGTCAGTGTACCAGTTTCTCCTTCTCACTGGAATCTTTCCTTAGTAGACAAAAACATCTACTTACTATCCTCAAACTAACCAATGTTCTCTACTTTACAACAAAGAAACCCCCTCCCCCCTCCTTCCCAACTCAACACTCTCTAGAATGAATCTACATGAAACCTTGTTTCACTAATCTGTGTTACAAGAACAAAAAAAAAAGGGTCTAAAAATAGGAACAGCAGCAGCCAACACCCAGTTCTGAACTGTTGGGTAGACAGATCACCCACTATCTGGACCACACCCAAGCCAGCTCCAGATGAGACAAGTTGTAGAGCCATTGTTCCCTAGTGATTTCACCCAATGACCATATTCTGCCCACACATGCATATTCAAACACAGGAAATGTCCATCTTGTCAGCTCACAGACATGCCAACCAAAAAAAAACAACCTATCTGTTACCAGGCAACCAAATAAAGCCTCACACTTTACAACAAGATCTGTTGCCTACACAGCAGTCCAACATTTTCTTTTTCTGACAGCCTAGCATGCAAGATTCCTAGGCCAGTGTTTCAGATCTTGTTCCGTAACATGGCCACCAAATACCTCCACCCAAGAATGTTGTCTGCTAATAAGCCTTCCTGAATACCGTGGGAGATTTTGACAGGGATGTTCTTCTTTGTGGTCTCCTTGGAAAGGACTTCCTTGATCACAGATATGGTAGACATGTTGTCTGAACGAAAGACCGCTTCCCCCTTCCTGTATAGATGCATATATATATATATATAATAAAAGAAATTAAAAAAAAATTTTTTTTAAAAATTAAAAAAAGGATAAAAATAAAAATAAAAAAGAAATAATATATAATACAAAAAATTCTTGAGACTTAGTAAAACAGATTGCTAACACAGTACAGAAGAAGTGGGCTTTCTGAAATAATAACCAAGCCAATTATGAATGTTCGAAGCAGTCCTGGAGCAATGGGGCAGTACAGACACTTTAGTTTTAGAACTAGCATGGGGCAAGATGATTACATGATACCTGATTCCCTTCTCATATGACCACTAATACTGGTTCCATCCCACTATCAAAAGTTTAGGAAGGTTTGCCAGTGTGTATAGATCAAAGATTCTCTCCCCTACTAATTCTAGACAACTGGAAGCCACATTGCATTACATTCCTGAGGAAGCTGGTCTGAATATCTTCAGTTACACATAAAAAGCCCTATTAGTGCCATATTATTGCCTTAGCACATAAGCAAATATGATATTAGATACACCAACACTATGTCTTTATATGTACACATGCACATTAACATACAGAAACATTGTCGTACCTGTAGACACACTCCAACTGGGTGTCAATGAAGGTAGATTTGAAGTAGAGAGTGTTGACTTCATCGCTGACAGGCTGGTCGGGCACGTCTAGAAGACAATGCCGTATCCAAGCATGTGAATCGCCCATACTAAATGAGCCCGTCACCCTCAGTACATTCAAAGGTCTGCAGGGTAATAAAAAAAAATGTTACTTTGGTAATGGAGAAGCTTTGTGAAGATGAAGCTAAAATAAAACAAGCACTTCAATAATTTCATCATTTGAAAGTGAGTAAGCTGCCAATGGAAAACAAGAAAGGCCACAGAACCTCCGTTATGTTAATTGAAATAGCGCAAGTTCACTTGGCTCTGCAGAATTCTTCAAGCAAGGATGCTTCAAAGGCTTAAAAGTAACATGAGCCGTCTGCACTTCGATCAATGTAAATGCAGGAAAAAAAGCTAAAAAAAGAACAAAAAGCCAAACACTTAGTAGCACTTTGCATCCACAACCCATTGGGAGCTGTTGAAGATGGCATGCAAGATATGTATCCTTGAATCCACAGCCCACCCAGTAAGGGAGACGGAGGGAGTGAGGGAGTAAGGGAGTCAGTAACACTTACACAGTGGCATCAAATGTGTGAATTCTCCTGTGCAGGGAGAGTGGTTTGATATGGTAGTGCCTGACCTGACAGCTCTTGGGCTCAATGCAAGGAGTGATATAGGCTTGCAAGACTCCATACTGACCCTCAATGGATCGCACCTACACACACACACATACACACTCATTATATATATACATGTATAATACAATTATCTGACTTCATGTGATAGACTTTATCAGAGCAAGTGCTTGACAGTATTCCTCTTGAAATGCTTTCAGTACTCCTTTTTACGACTTAAAAAATATACAAAGCATGCAATTATACCAAACAAACTAAGGATTTTGGTAAACAAACTATCTAGACATGGACAATAACACTCTAGATAAACAGCAAGTGGTCCACCTGGAACTACGTATTTTCATAGGCTCTCAACAGCACCCAATGGACCCCACAAAAGAAGAGACAAAAGCTATAGCTAGATTTCCATTGAAGGAGCAGTATTTATAGAGAGGCCGTGTGGCTATTTATCACTTCATTTAGAGCCATAGTGATTTATAGTACCGGGTCATTCAGATCATCTCGAGACTAGGTGGGTGCTAACCCAACCTGGAGTAAGAGTGGGGATGGAGCAAGGACCAACTCGGAGAGTTGGAAGAATATGTACTCTAGAAAGAGAGAGAGAGAGGAACGTGTCACTTGCCTTGACTTCCAGTCTATTGGTGCTGCTACATCTGAACGAAGCAAGCAGATAATTACCATTCTACAAAGTAAACAAAAGGGAAAAAAACCATTAAAACATACTTGTTATAGAAAAAGAACATTTCAATGGGTGATCTAGCCATACTCACACATGCACCGAACATCACACACATGCACCGAACATCACACACACACACACACACATACATACACACACCATGGTCTGCAAACACTGACTGGGTCAAATGCTACAAGAATCACTGACTTGCATTGAGACATTGTAGGAACAATACCCCATGTGATCAGCCACATGCCTTAAGGCCGCAGGTGCTGATGTCAGAGATGGCCAGGAGCCTTGTACAAGACCACCTGGTCCCCACACACACACACACTCTCTCTCTCCCTCTGGCTGCGACTCCCTTCAGATGCTCTTATAAGGATATAAAATACCAGCACACAAATAGCTCTACAACAGCTTACTACAGCCCAGGAACACAAATTACCCAATTTTTACTTATCCCACACGAGAGGGGATACTAGCTTGCTTGGTTAACTAGGAAGGCAAGCCTGCTTGCAATGGCAAACCTTCTCTGTGGAAAGCTCACAATATCCACTAGTACTGGCTGCAAGTTTGTGCCTCTGTTGTTGTTACCATTGCCAATGCTCCCAAGTCATTGATAGTCCCAGTGTTAGTTGGACCAGTCCCAAAGAACAGATGAAATGAATGAATGTATTATGTACAAACAAATTTTCTATCAACTGAAAAAAAGTCAGAGGCTTCCACAAAACAACTAGAGCATAAAACTTTCCCTCCTCACATTAAACAAAGGATATACTGAATGGTGAAGAGAAGGAGATAGTCAGGGGAGAGGGAGATAAGTTATTGAAGATGTTACCTCAGGATCGGGCGTGGTGTAGCTAACGACTGCCATGCTTTTATCTGTTTCTTGAACGTCCAAGGGAACATTACTCTACACACACACACACACACACACACAAGTAAAGGAAAGGACAAAGTGAGTGAAAAATTAGTTTGAGGTGTAGACATAGAATGCCTATATAGAAGAGTGGGACCATTTGCACTAAGCAAAGTGAAATCACAATTTCTCAAAGAGATGTACACTGGATAACAAAACAAATTCACAACTACTCTAACACATCTCCTCCTGATTGTACCAATATCCACCTAGGAGAAGTTGACAACCTGCAACCACCTTAACCGAAATAATACATCACCAATCTTCTTTCCTACTACTCTAGCACATCCAGTAAATCTACTTTTCAGTTGTATTGATACACAATAGTGGTAGGCACTACGAGAGTGAAAACAAGTCAGTCCACATGGTTTCACAATAAGCAACCCCTAGCTTACACCGGCTTACCTGGAGTACCACCACATCCAGTGGGACCTGGACCTCTATGGACAAAGTGTACCAGGCTTCGTCTTGGTTCAGTAGAAACCTGTCATTCACTTCAAACCCAGGAAGCATGGCGACAGTTCCTTCCTTGGCCTCATCCACAGTGTGCAAGAAAGCCTCTTTGGCTCGGTCCACTTTGACTTCAAGAGAGCCTATTTCCTCTCTAATTACATACACCATTGAAGTATTGAAACAGGTAGCCGCAAGAAGGAAATGATGGCTAATCGTTAAAGGGTGAGAACAACATACGAGGAGATTTCACACAAAGGCACTCTCAAGTACAAATTTATAGAGATGCACACACACACACAAAACAAATCACCAGGGATTCATACAGGGGTTTTCGCTAGGAGGGGAGGGGGATTTTGTAGAGTCACAAAAATATTTTAGCCACATGAAAATGGTGACGTCACGACTATGAAACAGATTATATTAGATGAAAACTTAGACAACTATTACAAATTGCTATTGAAGGACCAGAACTAGACAGTCATGATTTTGAAGAATTGTTTGACATTTTAAAAGAAACTAGCAGTAGAGTAATTAAGCTATAGTTTTTCATACTTGTACTGATCATTACTGTTTTTTATAAAAAAAAAACATTTCAGTCAGGGCAAAAAAATTTAGGGGGGGGGAAACTAAATTTAGGGGGATCCCAGGGCTCCCATAGTCTGTATGAAACCCTGATCACCATTCTTACTTGAGTGCCACAAGTTTGGCCTGGGTCTCGCTGGAAATGGAGCTGGCTACTGCCTGGTTCTTAGTAAGACCATAGACACGCCCACTGTACGTAGCTACCATGACTTCCTCGTAACTGTCTGAGCCCACTACGCCACCAGCGACTGACGATATACTTTCACTAAATACCTGAATTGGAAGTGGAAGTCAAGAAGAATGAAAATAACATTGATGGTGAAAAATATATTAGAAATGAAGAATGAAGTTAAATGGAAATAAATTATATAAAACAAAACAGGCACCATGTAGTGTGTAGTTATGTGCACACACTAATTATCAACTGGTATAGAAACAAGCCTTGCTTCATCTGTTTACGATAACATCAACTAATAACTAAACAAAGGGAAACTGAAAAGATAGCATGCAAGGCTTTAGCAAGCCAGAGACTTGTATAAACTCAGCAACACCACATAAAGGAAAGCAATGCTATGTACACAGACAATCATGTCGAGTTTGAACTGGCCATGAGTCAGAAAACAAGTGCAATGGAATTAACTGAAATTTCATTAAAGTAAAAAATTAAAATTAAAAAAAAAACTGTCCAAAAGTTCCACTAGTTTATACATTTAGAAAATTGCCCAGGTGTTCCACAAGTTTATACAGTAAAAAATAATAATAATAATATAAAAACAAAGTGGGCATAGTTGACTGGGGGCTACTTGTTCATGCCTAAATCACACATGTAGAAACCCACAAACACAAAAACAACACTGCTTATCTTGCATTGCTCCTCTGCCAACAATTATTATAGGATGAATTGCGAGCAATATACAATTACAGTTAGTATTGTAATCTACATGGTCTTAATGTCATCAAGGGTTATGTGTCTTAGCCCCTCAACAGCCAGCATCATCATCATCATCATCATCATCATCATCACTCACGTGGGTAAATATGAGCCTAGGTTCATTGGTCTCATCAAACCCATACACTTCCACAACGCCATCGTCCCTGCCCACCAGGATGTCCGGCAACCCGTCACCACTGATATCGGCAGTGGAAATGCACTGGATGCCCCCGTACTTGTTCTCGTTGAGCATATCCCATCGATAACTAGGCTCTGTCGGCATGAGCTTCACAAGACCCAGTTTGCCATTCTGAGTGCCATACAAAATCTCCTGACCATCCTCGCCTGCGCCAAAAGAAGGGAATTGAGAACACAGAACAAAGAGTGAGTTGAGTGAGGAAACGGGTTTGCTCACGCAATAGAAGTGAACATATTCATCATTCAACAAGTGATACTAGTTAAATAGAAAAACTTGCCTCCGTCATGACCATTTCTGGTGATACACAATGGTGGACCAGCCACTTCTATCTCATACAGCAGCTCTGACTCCTAGATATAGTGGTGTATGTGTGTGTGTGTGTGTGTGTGACAAAAAAAGCTTGTGACAAAAAAGTGTGTGAAAAGTGTGATAAAAATTTCATAGAATATTAATTATACTCTACCCTTTCACTTGAATGCACTTTAAATTTGGAGAGAAAGTAAAAGCACTTTGAAAGTGCATAACCAACCACACACTACTTGATCCCCACTCCTGTGGCTGTCATCCATGACTAGCAACATGCTGTATTCAATGGGATGGAACAAGCCTTCTTCCTTAAGATACTGCCACATAGCGTAATGACACACCCCCACAAATACTGCTACACCCACAAACAATTACAACCACGTCCAGACACCTCCCTGTTTACCACACCCCCACAACATACTGCCACACCCAAATAGAGAGTCTAAATCGTAACTCCCCAAGTGAATCCACACATGGATGCACATGTGTGTGAGTAAACATGTATGCACATGTGTGTGACATGAGTACCTTGAGCATTCTCAGGGAGTTATCCTGGCAGGCAAGCACAGGCAGCAATGGACTGACTTCACACACAGGCATACAAAGAACATCATTAATCTTGTCAGAGCTGACGTAGTAGTTAGTGTCCTTGAGATCCACATAGTGATTAAAAATGTAGTCACCACACACAAATAGACTGCTGCCTTCGACATACCTTCAACACAACAAGAAACAACAGCAATTCCATACCCTACTACACATAACTGAATGAGCTAAGAGGACAACTGGCATTCCAATCACACGTCCTCACTGCTTGACTACGAGACATAACTGAGGACAACAAAATTCACAAGAGATGGATCCAACAAGTACACTTAACATAATTCCTATAAGCATATCTTTTAGTCCAACATTAGATAGACAGACAGACCCACCCACACACACACACACACACATTATTCAGTCTACTCCCTAATTGGCACACTAGCTGTGTTTGTTGCTTTAACCATCGAGCAGCTTTGGCCACCCAGCCCTAACAATGGTAAACAGCCAATTAGCTTACAAGAACATCTATTGCTTATGTTGCCTAAAGAGACAACTCTTTGATCTAAAGGGGAAACTGCATCTAAGTCATAGCCCATAGAAAAAGGTCTTGTATAAACTAAGCAGTTACTCTTGCTCCTATTTTAACAAAGTCACACTGCCAGCACAATAAACACAAACCTCCAAGCCAAACCCCAAAACCATGCACACAATTAGGTACCAAATGCTCAAACATTACTCCCACAATGATGTATTGACACCTCAGTGGACTCAGCTTGCCTACATTGTCTTTATATGCTCGGTGAGGTTGGTGGTAAAGGTGAGAAACTGCTTCCCTTTCCTATTGAAACCGCGGACAGAGGCTTCTGACGACACAAATATTCTATCGGCAGAGGAGCCTGCAAGACAAACATGGGGGTTCACATAAGAACTGTCTGAACATACGAGAAAGGGAGGGAGAGTGCAAGTGATAATTTATACGACCCTACACTCATCCACTTCCAACTCCCACAGCCTCAGCTATTGTACTAGCATCTGCTATATAAGCAGTCTACATACCAGTGTGGAGACGAGTTATGGCAGGACCAGGCAGAGTCTTGAACATAATCTATATTTTTTAAAATGCAGTTAGAAAATCTGAATTGCTTCATTGTGGCCTAGTCTCCTCACGTTGGCATCTCCTTTCTTCACACCAAAGTAAGTCAGGCTTCCATTCCGGTCTCCCACAGCAACCTGGATTAAAATGAGCTAATATAAAAATGAGCATTGTATGTTGTTTGGTCCACATTGTGCTTATTAATCCAAACCTTACTCCATACCTTCTGCTGCCCTTTTTTAACCTTTGAGAGCAAACCCATCGTTTGAGGATAGGTTGTACCAACCTAAAAAAAAAAAATAATAAAAATAAAGTCATTATTTAAAAGTATACAATTTCTTATCATATTGTGTAAACCAATCCTGCTTTAGCACTGGCAGTTTATATTTGGCAACTTTACCACACTACCTCGCTCTGCTCATACTCTTATGTGGGAATAACTGCATATTTAACCCAAGACTTGGCATGTATAAGGATCCTTAGCATGAAGCTGGCAGGGCTCCAGGGCTATCAATAAGAAGGGCATGCCACCAGAATGTCTGCAGAATTTTTTAAATATTAATTATACATGCACACACACATTACAGCAACGGCACTGGGAAACCAATGCACCAACACAACTTCAACACCAGATGCCTAGCCCATTGGAAGGAGTGCGCGATTCCATTAGCAACAAGCTACACACATTGTTCAGTGTCTGGGGACAACAGTGCTGAGATGGGAATCATTAGCCATTAGTGGCAATGAAAATGCAACACTGTTTACCTCACTGATATAGCTAATATGACCACTTTTTTCACCACCCCAAAATCATTAAGGATTGAACTGATGAGAAGGCACATATACATCATAGTGAAACTGCAGATTGGTTAGTGGTAAGTATCACCCACATTACAAGCTTGTACATTGCATGACCGAATGACTTCACTTTATAATACTCCACGCCGCTATTGGAACTCAATTGTGACACTTTAAATAATGCGCACCCCATAGATTTAGCAGCAACCTTGACAAGCAGCTAAAAATAACTCCTCATACCTGAATATAAAATACTGGATTAAGATTGAGTTCCATTGTTAATGGCAACTAATCCCGCGCACAAAAGGGGTTTCAAGGCTCCAGGTACCCGGTCCACCGTCACCGTCAGCCAAGAGAGTTTTTGAGCCAAACCGCCGTTTCCCGGACTACGTGACGTCATCGTAGACCGGCTCCGGGGGCTTAACAATATTCATATTGATAAGTGGTGGTACCGCACCCAAGTGACCCTCTCTCTCTCTTCGCTGTGTGTTAGAAGCGCTGCAAATTTGAGAAGTAACTTGATCAGCACAGTTTACAGTTTTCTTGCAGCAAATTCAGCGCGGACGCCTCTCTTGTGAAGTTAAGCTATTAGGTAAGTCGACTTGTAATGCTTCCCCTGGCTGCAGTGCAGTAGTGTGAATTTTGTTAGTGGTAATTTAGTTATTCTATTCATGGTAGCTATCAGCTTTACCACCAATGGTTTGCAGCTGAAAAAAGAAAATGAGAAAATATCACTAATTCTATTTTATTTATTTTTAAAACTGAGGAGTGCTCCGAGTTAGTTATACCTGTCAATAGATAAGTATTAAGGACATATCTAGCTATTGAGCATTAAATTTTTCATTCAGATATTTTTCCCTACCAACTATTGTTCACTCTGGCTACCACTGTTGTAGTCTATTTTTAGCCAAGATGCTAAGTTTAAATGTATGAGTGCAAAAAGTTAATCTGACCTATCCATTGTGTCTAAGTGTGGACTATGGAATGCTAAATTGTTGGCAATTAAAATAAGAGCACTTAGGGTGTGACCTTCCCCAGTCCAATATTTTGGATTCTTTTGTTATAGAATTCATAGCTACAATTGGAAAGCATTTTGTGTCAGTGAGCCTTTCACATCAGCCTGCCCGCTTACCCTGCCCACTTTACCCTGCCCACATCAGCCTGCCCGCTTACCCTAATCCTGTTGTCTGTTCAACCTCCCCCACATACTTATGTGTATTCAACCCTACTAAACAGAACCAACATACTAGCTACATTGAGACATTGGGTAAGCCTTGTGGCATATTATGGAGAAAGAAAATAATTTTCTATTCTCCAAAGTCCATGTTTGTGCATTTGTGGTGCCTGCCAGCTGAGAATCCATAGCAGTCATCTGGCTCTTGCTTGTTTCTTATAAAAAAATATATTTTATTTTCCGAGAAGTCCGTAACAGACACAGCATCGTTGTTATTGTTTTTTTGTTTTTGTTTTTCATTTCAAAGGCTGTCTTCAACCAAGTATGTCCCCATTCTTGAGCATGCAAGCTATTTGTTGACTTCATCTTCTCTCATTTCTCTGACACATCTCTGTGGAGGTGGTTTAATGGGAGAAGGTAAACATTGCCCATGTTGAAACAACACTTGTTGATGACAGTTCAGAAACAAGCAGATATCTCCAGAGAGTATGTGTTTTTGAAATGAAAAATAATTAATCATTTTGTGTGTGGACAGCAAGTCTTTGGTATTACTATAACTCTTTGACTTCTTTTTTTTTTTTTTCTAGGTTTTTTTTTTAAATATAGCTATATAAAATGTCTGAGGAAGCTGCTGCTCCAAAGGAAGTAGAGGAGACTACTGCCACAGAAGATACTCCTAAGGCTGAGGAAGAAGTCAAGACCGAGGAGACTCCTAAGTCTGAAGAAACACCGGCAGCAACTGAAGAAGCTTCTGCAGTAAGTTTGAAAATTGGTAGTAAGGTCATTAAAATGTGCAGTTCGGCTACTCTCCTTGGGTGTAGTTGCTGTGTGTGGTTTGTATGGGTGAGTCCGGGCAGGTCCACGTTGGGTGAATGCCAACAATTCTTGCCTTATGGTGCCAGTTGGTTCGAACCAGGAATGTACCCTCTATCCCTCCCTTCCGTCTCAATTACATTGCTAACAGGAGCTTTTGGAATCTGGTGTATAAAGACACAAGTACTGTGTCCTTAGCATGTGGGCTCCATTTATCTAGGGATTTGTGCAGCTAAATTGGGCTCATAGGAAATGCATCAAAATAATTAGTCACAAAAAAAAACAATCAACATTTTCGATTCTGTAATTTTCCTTGGTAAAATTTTCAAGCTTTTCAAATTATTATTTTATTACTTAGCGAGTACATTATAGTACTGTATAAATTGGGCTTATCAGGAATTGATAGAGCTTGATCCTTCCACATTTAACTGCACATACATAACCATAAACCTGCAATTATATTTGGACTTGTTTTGGGAAAATTTGTCCACATGCTATCAACACTTGAAGACCATTTTAGGAGATGTTGTGAAAGAACTGCTTTGCCTTTGTATTTGGTCAACCAATCCATTTCTGATTTATAAAGAAAATGGATAAAGTATTGTTGGTCTCTTACATCACAGTCCAAAGGTCAATAAGAAGGCACACACAACAACAACAATAACAACTGGAGACATATGTGTACCCATTATGATTAATTTCTCTTTTGGGATGTTACTTTCAGGAGAAGTCATCTGAAGACAAACCATTGGAAGACAAACCAGAAGCTGCAGCGACTGAAGAAGAAGCAGGTCAGGACAAGGATAAGCCTGCTGAGGGAGAAGTTGCAGCTGCAGAAGGAGGAGAGGCTGCTGAGGGAGAAGTTGCAGCTGCAGAAGGAGGAGAGGCTGCTGCCAAGGAAGAAGACAAACCAGATAAGAAGGCCAAGAAGAAAGAAAAGCCTCCTAGAGTCCAGCCACCTCCACCGGACTACAGAACTGTGCACAGTGGATATGTCCTCAAGAGAGGTCTAAATACTCATTTTCTAAAAAGGATGCAAATTATTATCTTTTTTTTTTCTTTCCCCTTCCCCCCCCCCCCCCCCCCCCCCCCCCACCCCCCTTTATGTTATAGGAGGTATACTCAAGAGATGGCCGCGTATGTTCATGTCACTGGATGAAGAGTCGTCTGTTCTGAGGTTTTGGAAAAATGAAGACCGAAAATCATCGGATGCTGTAGTTTTCATGAAGTAAGTCATACCTTTTGGTGTTTGGGAAAGGGTCATTATATGGTAAAATCGTCCTAAATTAGTCCTGAGGAAGTATAAACATTGTATTCCTTATGCACATGCTAAGTGTATTCTATATGAGCGTGCTACTGTGTGTTGCAGGGTTTGTGTGGGCGTGACCGAACCCATTGCGGAAGCCACGACCACCTGGCCTGCTGACACAGCTGACAGATGTTTTGTTATCTGCACAAAGAACAAGAATTTCTTCTTGGTGGCTGAAACGGAAGACCAAAGAAAGTAAGTTAAGACTTTTTTGACTTTAGTTTCATGTAGTATAGTAGTAGTACTTGTTGTTGTTGTTGTTGTTGTTATTATTATTTATTATTATTATTATTATTACCTACTATTATTGTTTATTATGCTTGATACAGAGAGTGGATGGAGAAACTGCAGGAGGCCAAGGATCAGGTAAACCAGTGGGTGTTTGTATGCACTGTGTCGATTTTAGACTTCTACAGTTTCCAAAATAGACTTATTGTTTGTAAAGGCATCAGGTCAGTGTGCATTTGTGTGTGTGTGTGTGCAGTATAACCCCGAGGGTGTCATATCAGTGCCGCCGCCTGCCGGTTTCGTGGGCAGGCTGAAAGCATCTATGAAGAAGAAGCCTCAACGACAGTCCGAAAATAAGGAGGAGGTGAGAGTTCGACCATTTGTGCATTATTGTTTACTGTAAAATTAAGAAATAAATTAAGTCCTTCTTATATCCAAGTGAAAGGGCATGATTTTTTAGAAAAGCGTATACAACAATGTTTGTGTGTGTGTGTGTGTGTGTGCATTTGTGTTCTTGTCCAATTGCATCACTTCAAACAAACTTTATAATTCTAAGAATGTTTATCAAGTTTTGAGATCCCTCACTAGTAGTTGTTCCTGTATTGATTGACACTGCCGGCACAGTTTAAGCAATGCTAATAGACGTATAAAACAGCTCACTTTGCAGATGGTGGGCTTTCTTGAATAGAGCCTTCCTCTGAAGTGGTGTAGACTTTGATTGTTCTTGTGCAAGCAGCCAGTGTGTGTTCACGTGCCACAAAGTGAACCTCTTAATGCTGATTCATTTGAGTTCCTTTTGTTGTTTGGTTCTTTTGTTCAGTCTGCCGAAGCAGGAGAGGGAGAGACCAAGCCAGCAGAGGAAGGAGAAGCTAAAGCTGAAGAAGGCGAAAAGCCCAAAGAGGAGGGACAAGCAGCAGCGGCTGAGGCAGAACCCAAAACTGAAGGTGAATGGATGGACTGATTGAGTGGGTGTATAGTCGTGAGTTGCAGAGAATAGCAGAAGTACTATAGAAAATAAGGCAAGGCTTTTGTGAATAGCATGCACATGGATTATTGCAGAGTGTAAAGGCAGTTCGAGTGAGTTTGTGTATTTCTTTGGCAAGGAGATTTACAGCAAGAAATTGGAAAGTGATAAGGGAGATTGAAAGTGGCATTATTATTATTTTATTATTTTTTTGCTCACCCCTTCCCCCCCCCCCCCCCCCCCCCCCCAATATTTGTATTGATCGAGTGGGCAAACATCTCCAGTCACATGCTTTCATGCTTTCATTTAAGGTTATCACCAATGGTTTACTTTCACTTAATGTTATCGAGCCTATTCGGCTTTTCCCAAATACTTTTACTGCAGGAGGAGATACTCTGCGCTTAAAAGGCTAAAAACACACCTGCACACTAGTTTTAGCGTGTATATGTGTATGTGTGGTAGCTGTGTGGTGTAGTGATTGTGTCCTTGGCTCAGGGCCTGAGGTCCCCATAGTTTAAGCCAAACTCAGGCAATTTTCCATCTGATTTTCCATCTGCCTCCTACCAGCCCCACCAGTCCACCCAGTTGTGATCGGGTACCTGGCATTTGCTGGGGTGCAAATTCAAGGCCTTTTCTCATGAAACAGCAATGGTCCAGGTGGGACTTCGGGTGCCCACACCGTCACTTGCTGTGAGGAAAGGTCTGTTCTCCTGTAAGTTCCTAGCCCGGCTCCAGGAGCTTTGCTTGCATGGCTCATAGTGCCTGCTTAGTGCACAGGCATCCTGGCTCTGCCAGGTGCGCATAACCGCTAGCGGTTGCAAGAGAATTTGCATTTGTGTGTGTGTGTGTGTGTGTAGTGCACTGAGTGAACAACTTGTTAGTATATTATAATTATATATTATAATAATACTATTACCAAATTATTTAGTTTGAAAAAAACAACACATAAATGCTATGGATGCAAATCACCCCAAGTTGCTGAGCCTATAAACTATTGTGGGGTAGTCGTGTGCAGCAGACACATTCTTTCCCTTGTCTGTGCATTATGAGTTTGTAGCTTATTTGTTCTGACACACAAAGCGATGGCACCAACGGACGTGCGTGGGCGGACAGAGGACAGGCATGCTGTGCTTGCATGTAGTCCATCAGTGTTGTTTCTGCTGCTAGACATGCACTGAAAGAGAGAGAATAGGGTGGAGTGGTTGTTGTTGAGCTATGAGAGAACCAGATGGCCCAGTGTTACTAGGAAAGTGTGCAAGCATTTTTTGACGGATGGGCTAGCTATTGTATGCAGTGAATGAAATGTTCTATTGGGGAACTTTATAGCAAAAATGCACAAGTCACTGGTGATCCTGTACCGAAAATGTGTCACAATCATTGCTGTCACAAGTTATTGCGAGCAATGACTATTGTGTTGGTGGTTGTTATTTAACTATTATAAATACTCGGGCATATTAAGTGCTTCTTACTACTTTATCAGTTTAAGCTGTATTTACTGCGATCTTTTGAAATGATTCTTAGGTGAGGTGACTGTAGAGGTTCAGGTGGAGAAAGACGAAGCACCCAAGGAGGAAGCACCCAAGGAGGATGCACCACCAAAAGAGGAGGAAGCTCCCAAGAGTGAAGAGGAGTCTCCCAAACCTGCTGAGGAGGAGCCAGAAACTACAGAGACTCATGCAACCGAGTCCGCCGCCGCCGCAGAGCCTCCTGCAGCCGAACCTGAGGAGGAGCCGGAGGAACCGGCAGAAAAAGAACCGGAGCCATCGCAAGAAGTAGAGTCTCCTCCACCAGCGGCGGACGAGGCTCCCGAGCAAGAAGCTACACCCGAGGAGACGAAGGAGCCGGAGCCCGAGGAACCAAGTGCCTCGGAGGATGCAACGGAGGATGCCAAGACAACTGAGGAAACGCCCGCAGCAGATAATGAGGACTAAAAATCAAGCAGACTTGGCAGGACCAGGTAAGGACATAGATGAGCTGTGGGGACAACTTACTACTTATTGGTGCACACCTTCTAGAAATAATAATAATAGTAGTAGTAGTAGTAATGCACGTAATAATAAATTGTGAAAACGGGAGGAAAATAGGAAAAGTGCGAGTTGGGGGTGGGGAGAGAGAGAGCTAGGAGCCTTCAACTGATTCAATACAGCAACATTACTTCCCAGTGCAGATCAAGCTATTACAATTTTTAACGACCCAACTTTTTTTTCTTTCCTTTTGCAGATTCCTTCTTCTGTTCTGCTTGCACTTTATTCTTTCTGTTACTTTCCCCTTTTCATTGTTATTTTTTGTCCCTCATTGTTGTCACATGCACACACACACACATATAGCTGAATGTAGAAATGAACAAATTCTTAATTTACCAATCAAATATTTATAAACCCTCACCAGTGCATTTTTTTTCATGCGTACTTTATTGTTTAACACCTTTGACAATGTCGTCAGTATTTCTTCTTTCATTGTCCTGCAATAGATCAAGCCATAACTTAACAAAAAAAAAGTTGTTTTTTTTTTGTTCTATTTAGCTATCATTTTTTGAGTGTTTGTTATATTTTGTGTATTACATGCTGTATATATATTGAAAAATTATAACATGATTTTATTCCCCATTAATATATTATCATTTGTCTTGTAAAAACTGCGTGTGAAATACACTGTACCTAATTTTATACTAAGGTTAGGTTACAGTAGACTCTCATCATAGCCCTAATAGTGGATGTACGCCCAATACCGGATAGCTGTCCCTGTACCAACTGGAAGTCCAATAAGAATAATATATTTCCAGCACCTGAATAGCGGTCACATCAAAGTCCAGACAATGGACAGAAGAATATGCCTCTCAATGAAGGACAATTGTGGTCACGCCCCCTTATTAAGGCCAGAGTGAAGTGGTCAATCCATCTGATTGTTGTTTTTACTCTCTGAATCAATTTCATTGATTCTTTTAGCACTTGCACTCATAAGCCACACCTTTCCAGACATCCACATAGCACCCCAGTAAAAGACACTCCCCAATAATGGACATTAGAGCATTGTCCCCAAGTGCCCCATAGTTGAAGAGGCTATTGTATTACAAATACTTATTTAACTTGTTTTTTCAACCAGATGCACCACAGCTTGAATATCTCAAATATCCTTTTACTCACATGCTCTTAATATTGCACATTGGTATGAATAATAAATAGAATACATGCTAATTAATAAGATCATATTAAAGTTAAGTGATTTTGCATTGGTCCGGAGTGAACTGAAGTTCTTGCAGCTGACAAGCCACGGCCTGTGCAAGGTAATTCATCGTACCAAACCTGCCTCCAGGGGCACTGTCGTAAAACTGGGTACATATGCCAGACGGACCTCCACAGCTTCCTCTGTTTTTCACACAGCAGAAATCCATGGAACCGAGTGATTTCTACATGAACAAGAAGAACTTTGACAGTCAGTAAGTAATATAAGATTGGAGTGCTTTCAGTTGGTTGGCGTTCTGTCCATAGAAATTCAGTTAATAGAGTATACAATGATGATTTGATTAGGATTAATTGGAGTTGCTTGGCTAGTAGTAAGTATGTGGTAATAATATGCAACACATTATTGGTAGCAGTGAGCCAATGAATATACAGTACAGTGTTAGTCACCACCCCCCCCCCAAAAAAAACAACAACAACAAAACAAACAAACAAAAACAACAAAAAACAAAAACAAAAAAACAACAATAACCAAACACACACACACAACAAACAACCAAACAAACCTCTACCATATCCATTACCCCCCCATCACCCATAAATAAAACAAACTCTCTCTCTCCTCTTACCTGGTCTTCAAGGAACAAATGCAGTGCATGTCTAATGATGTTGCCAACTACTAAGGGACCACGACTGAAATAGGGGGGACCTTTGGATTTGGCCAAGTAACCAAAAATGATGAGAGCTTCGACAACCAGTTGCCGGTACTCCGGGTCCGGCAGGCTGTTTAGCTTTCCCTCGAGGGTGAGAGCAAACTTAAGTTCACCGGGTGTCATCTGTAAACAAAAAATATTTCATTGGTGAAATAGTTGCACCTTATGACAAGCAAACACAGAGTAGCTTGGGACCATTTACCAATAGGCAGCGTGTGTGTTGACAAATTCGAAAGGAATGTACATACCAAAGGAATGCCAAGAATGCTATGCAGTCATAACATATTATAATACATGTGTACAACACAACATTCTCTCACATTAGGTACATCCCTCAAATTCACTAAATTTTTTAAACTAGATAGTAAAAGTGCAGATATAGCATATAATATATTAATATAATAATATATATTTATTTATTTCAGGAGGACACACACACACACACACACACACACACACACACACACGAGCAACTGCATAGTTGAGCATGCCTGTCAGATAGAAGCAAATGATTGAATATCTTAAACTTGTGAAGTTAGTTTGTTTAATTACCTCTTGAATTGTTGGGTACTGTGGTAACTTGGAGCCTGTTCCAAAGTCTATTTCGCTGCACTTTACAAAACAACAAACACTACATGAACAATATCAAATAGCAACAGATCAACAACTCCCAATTAAGAATTGTGCTGTAAGCACCACATACTTTCGTTTAATCCCTAAGAACATTTTAAATAATAGTTAGGCACTGCTTCAGAGGGAACTATTGTTTTTAGGGTAGGGCCTGAGGGACCTTAGTGCAGCGCCTAACTGATTTAGAATGTAGCGACTGCTCCTAACAACGCAATCAGAGGGACACTAAGCAAAATCACAGGGACACTGTGTCCCTGCCCTCAAGGCAGGGACACTAAGTCAATAGTGTCTCTCTCTGGAGGACCCAGTTTAGACTTCCTCTGTCACAATACAAAAACTACATCACATTGTCGCAGATGAAAGATTAACCTCATAGGCTGTATACAACTGGGACGCATTTCAAGCTAGTACAACAATAGACACTACCTGTCCTTTTCCTATTTTTTCTTTTATCTATACACACAACTTGCACCGATTCATTCATTCATCCATTTGTTCATTCATTCATTCATCCATTTGTTCATCCATTCATTTATTCATTCATTTAAGTCACTAACTTACTCTTTCTAAAATATGCCACACATCGGAGTAGAAGTTGGGAGGCACTCTGTTGAGTGCCCCGTCTAATCTCCGCCTCCTCTGCCAGTGTCCATGACCGCTCTCTGACTCGTCACTGCCACTGCTGCTAGCACTATCTGCCACAAGCTGCTGACTGCTACCAAGTTTCTGAGGAATAAAATACATTAATAAATAGCAAACAATCAAATTTAAGAACTGTCAATAGCAGGCTATTGGCTCCTGGTCGTTCAGACATGCCCTAGAAGCTGCTATGTATAGCTACACCACACACTCACACTCAGTCTCTGCCATCATAGTGTCATCCACCAGTATCATGATTGTGAATATCCTTGATCTTACCTAGCTCTTTACACTCAATCCCGTCTTATCCTAACACCTCTATACCAGGCACAACTTAGTCACTCAATTTATCAATTCTTACCACACAACTTTCCGCTAATTTAACGACCATTACCGACTGCAGGGGTGCCAGCGCGTATTTCTAGTTCCTCCAGCTTGTTGTGGAGAAGCCTACTGAGGGACGAAAGCGAAAGCTTCTTGAAAAGGGTTGTTTCAATGTGTAGCTGAAGAAAACCATGGTCTTTCCCTGAGTAACGGGCATTTCTGAGATGCGGGCACACCCTCGGGTCCTAAGGTGCCCAGATAAGAGGGGATTGAGTGAATGCCCATTAGGATGTCCACTCGAATACAAGTGCAGTTGAATGACAAAGACAAGCTATTCATTAAAATGACATGAGCATTCACTAATCCAGCGCAGTATAAACACAGATTAGTGAGACAGATTTAAGTGACACAGTTTGGACATTATATGGACAGTGGACACAATTAAATAAGTACTTGTAATCTGCTGGTCTGCAGGTCACATGAATCAATAATTATGTAGTAAACATTCAACAAAATTAAATTATTGACCATTTACCCCCTATGACTTATCAACCAACAACCATGATTTGTTAAAAGTGACTCTGTGCTGACCATTACCCAACATGACACATATCCACCTCCTAAGTTATTGTTGACCATTACCAAACACAGTTTATTATATTGTGACATGGTATATTGACAACCATTTACCAAACACAAACTTCTGACATCTTGGCTTGTTGATCACCGTTACCCCACTACTATTTATTAATTAATGCTGACCATAAGACATTTATACCTGAACTTGCTTCTGAAGTTGTCCATGAATTCGTTTCTTGGATGGAGCTACAATAGATAACTGCTTTACAGGTGTGCCCAATATCTGGCCATCGTAAAGTACCATTTCTGGACTAGCTTTGACTGCAAATACACACAAACACATACACATACACGCATGCATACATAGCTTGTAAAACACCACTCAACAACAACAACAACAACAACAAAAACAAAAACAAAAAACAACAAAAAAACAAAACAACGACAAGCAGTGCCTCAGCATTACTAGCTAGCTGTCACTCTGTGATGAAGCGTATCTGAATCCTTCTAAGCACAAGAGAATGATGGACTGACAGAAGAAATGTTTGTTAACACACAATATAGTGTCTGGTGAGGAGGAGAATGCACTAAGTGCAAGCTGATGCTCTCATGGCTTCAATTTCAATCACTTGACAACAACAACAAAAGACACATGAGAGGGACTTGAACATCGAAGGCTTGAATCAACTCAGGATGCATCCATCTGATCAATAGAGGAACAGATATTAATAAATAGCTATCAACTTCCAGTACACCTTTTTACAAACACATTTTAAAGTTCAACATGTATGAATGAGCGAGAAGGTATACCTGTAGATTTAAGAGTTATGTAACCTTATACTATCTCTTCCTAAATACACACTAACTCACAGACAGAAATTTCACTTGCTCAAAAGCTAACTGAAATAGCAGCTGCATATTCAGGTGTGGTGAAAAGAAATGGAAGCATGGTCAAGTTGAAACAAGTAGAGCAGGTTACCTCAACTAGCCAGAGTTTATACAAACAAACCCAACCCCCAAGATTAACAAAAACAAAGCAACAACTACAAATATATACTACATGTATGAAGTTGGCATGCTAACAACGCATTTTCCCACTCTGCCACGGATAGATAGTAGATAGATATGACAGTCAACAACACAACGCCCTCACTTTCATCCACCGTGAACTCTCTACTGCTGAAGATCAAGTGTAGCAAATGCTTGAGATCGTAAGGACTCAAATCCAGCAACTTTTCCACGGCATCTTCATCTGTGGAAAGAAATACAGACAATCTTTAAATAGCAAGCTGCACCAAATTTAACATGTATAAAATCATTTTGTGTGGGTTAGACCTAGAGGCAAACAGAGATGGTGCTGAAAGAGGCGGAGCTATAATGTAATGTGTGCAACAGTTAATCAGAGTGGCCGATGAAATTAGAAACCCAACCTCCAAATGAATGTAAATTATTAGTTACTTCACTTCATACCCGCCTTCTCTAATTCAACTCAAAATGGTAGCAACAACAACAAAAATGACATAAAGACAACACAACACAAAACAACACAATACAAAACAACATTGTGTACTATTGTAGAAAGCATTGACTCAAAATTTGAAATCATAAAGTTATATTTTTATTGACATGAATTTTAACAATGTTGAGTTTTGAATCCAACCTGGACAAGGTTAAAACATTTTTTTTTTAAAACTAACCTCTATAATTCTGTACACAGTGTCCAAAGCTGATGTGATTTTTTTAATCGGTTTATGACCACAAACCCATCCTGTTATCACATCAAAAACTGCCTCTAAAGTTTGTTGATTCAAAGGTCATACATAAACTGTTCAATTGAAAGTGTTTTTAAGCAATGCAGTAACTCCCAACAACTCTGAACAAATATAACAAACAACATACAGCAAATTTATACTTAAAACTGCACATGCCACGAAGGAGGGCCTCAAAATATGACAAAGAAATGAAGAAGTCAGTTCTGATCCAGCTGCTCTTCCTTCTCCTCTTCAGAGTGTGCCCAGCTAGTAGCAAAAATTCTGCCATTGCAACCTCCAGAGAAGAAGACCTGACATGTCCCACCTGGACGGACAGAACTGCGGTGGATTCAGAGTGCAAGTGTGGCAGCAGCTTCAAAGGCAGGGTGGTGTGTGACCCGGACAACCTGAGGGTTTACCTGTACTACTGCTACTGCATGAGCTATGACCTCAAGCTCAACCGGTCTGTGGTAGGCCCGTGCATTTACAACTGCATAGACCGGGTTTTCTGGGGAGAAAACTCAGAAGAGAGCAGCGTCGTGAAAAAAATAAGTTCCTACAGCCTTCTCCCGCAGAACAAGTCTGAGCTGATAGACATGTGCAGCTATTTCCACCGAGCAGGTCGTCTCTGTGGAGACTGCCAAGAAGGATTCAGCCCGTCCGTCTTTACATACACGCTGGAGTGCATCAACTGCACCTTGACCTGGAGGTCCATTACGGGCCACGTGGTGCTGTATATCTTCCTGCCACACACAGCTTTCTATATCCTGGCACTTTTGTTTAGACTCCGCATCACCGCTCCTAAATTCACGGCGTTCATCTTGGTGTCACAAGTGATCGGGTCCCAGGCTTTCATCAAGCTAGTACTGTACAACAGCAGGTTCAAAATGGTGCCAGGACTGGCTCAAACTGCCATTAAGATAATCATCCAGTTCTACAGCACTTGGAACCTGGACTTCTTCAAGTACTCCTTAGACTCGTTCTGTATCCCTGGCATAGACACCAAGTCAGCAATGGCGCTGGAGCTCATCCCTGCCTCCTACCCCTTGCTCCTAGTCTTCCTCACCGTGTGCCTAGCCGAGCTCCACAACCGCGGTAACCTGCTAGTCACCACCCTTTGGTCTCCCTTCTATGCAGTTCTAAGAAAAATTCGACGAGAATGGGATGTCTCAGATTCGTTGAACAGCATTTTGGGTACCATGCTCATTCTGTCGTACTACAAAATACTAGCCACTACCTTAGACTTGCTCACCATCGGCTATGCGAGAGACTTGAACGGAAAGGTTCTGGGATTGTGGAACTTCTACCAAGCCTCGGCGCACACGAACAAGGCCAGCGTCATCTACCTCGTGGTCCTTGTCTTGATAGTGGTGATGGTCCCTTGCCTAACTCTCTTACTCTACCCGCTTAAACCCTTCAGGACGCACTTCATGGAGAAGTATATATTCAAGTCAGACAGGTCTAGGTTAGCCCTCAAGATGTTCATGGATTCGCTGCAAGGCTACTACAAGGACGGGACTGAGCCTCGTAGCAGAGACCACCGCTACATGGCGGGCCTCTATCTGCTGCTGCGACTGATCATCTACGTGGAGTTCATCTGGACCCTGTACTCCAACTTTGTCCCCATCATAGTGACCACGCTGATGGCCTTCGCTTTCCTCATCCTCATAACCAAGCCTTACAACGCCAAATACAGCATTTACAACGTGGTTGAGCCACTCCTCCTGGGAAACCTGATCCTTCTCTTCCTGGCCATGCAAGGGGCAATAGCTGCTCTGCACGAGAAAGAACTGTTTGGTTTTTACATGACTGTATGTGTGCTCATCCTACTGGTTCCTCCGGGGTACTTTGTGTCTGTGCTGGTGCACTTTATCGTCAAATCAAAGCACGCCAGGAAGCTCAGGCTGCTGCTGCTAAAGAAACTGGCCGCAGCCAAGCATAAGAGGCAGCATGAGGTAAAGGGTTGTCAGAGGCAGTTGTCTGGAAAAGCCAGGAAGACTACATACAGCACCATTGATATAACTCGAGACTCATCCATTGAAGTACAGGGGTTGGCATAGCTAATTCTACCACATCTTCAGCTCCGTATGCAATGTGTGCTGAAAGTAACTATTAAAACAATGTCATTAGCTAACAATAGTAAATGATGATGACAATAATAAATGATGGTAATAATAATAATAATAATAATAATAATAATAACAACAACAATTTCACAATATCCTTTTCAGCTTTCTCATATTCATGAGATGTATTCTCTCAAATGAAAGACAAATTTTCTTTTAATTCTGTGAAAGAGAAAATGCATCCAATAGTAATAGATTTAGTAGTTGTAGTAGTAGTAGTAGTAATTAACAGCCAAAAAAAATAGCAGCTTGAGTGGCTATGGTATTGAAAACCTTTTACCATACATAATCTTTAAAAAAAGAAAAAAGAAAAGAAAGGTCATTTTAAAGTAGCCAAGTGCTTTTGTACTAGCTAGTCATTTAGACAGTCAGAATGGCAGCTGGAGACGTGTGTGTGTGTGTGTGTGTGCATGAGTACAATTAATCGATAATTGATGAATACCAGCAAGTCTTCCCTACTTCTTCTCTAAATCGGTTGCAGTAGGAGTAAGTTAAGAATTGTTACTTGCACGCACAATGTGTGTATATATATATATATATATAGTTTTTTGGGGGGCTAAACTGGATATTTACAGATCGATATACGTACTTCAAACGTGTATGCAAAGACTGCTTTTAGAAAATAAACGTCACTGCTACCAGCCATACTCTAGTATACTTGCCACACTGTGCACAATCCTGGCTTTGGCCAGTGAATTTGATGCTCTTTACCAACATTTAGCTAGCCGCGCATACTGTCACGCCTATTAATGGCAACATTTGTGACGATACTCACTGTGCTTGCCTAACTGCACTTCTTTGGCAAAAAGCTGTAGCTTTGCTAATCCAGTGCCCACACAAGCTCTAGTTGATCATGCAATCACACAGTAAACTTTAAAGAGCCTCACCAATCATGCATTTTTCTGGAACATGAAGTAGAAACAAAGCATTTCTGGAAACAGTAAAGTGCACTATTTAATATACCCTTCAATGCCCTAGGTGCCCTCTGCTTTCAAATCTGCCATGGAATAGAAAGACAGACAGAGACAACTGGGATGAATACATGGACATGTTTATTATATAAAATTCACACTTCGTTATTGAAACTACATACAATGTTTTCACCCAAAAATACGTGGTGCATTAATTTACAACTAGATTTAGATTCTCACATACTAACATGTTATCTTTAGATTTTACCCTGGGAATTTTCTGCTTAGTTACATGACAGGAGCAGTTTATGTTTTATAGAGGGGAATCATGCACTTCTATATATCATTGCTTTTTAACTTGTTCCAATCCACAAAGACTAAGAAACGGGATTAGCTTAGCTCAGTTTGTAGTTAAACTGTAAGAGTCAGTTATGAAAGTTGGACATGTCTTGAGAGAGACGACACAGCAGGATATGTATAATACGCGTTGTGATAGGAGACACACATTATGTGTTCTATATTTACCACGAATGCACACCACATTTAGCATTTATTTGTATTTTTCTACCAACTAACATAATGAAATATGTCTCAGAGTTCAAGGGTAAAAGTTTGGCTTCAAATTGTTTCTCTGCTGCCGTAGCTTGTCTCTGTGACGTTTACTGAGCTGCCTTGCTCCACAAGGGGTTGGGTTTCGTTCGCAGATAGCCAGGAACATTGCTTTCTCCGCAGAATTCTGGCGGCTCGGATCAGCCTCTTACGGTACCTGATGGAAAATTCTGAGGTCAGGGACTTGCAGATCACTATGACGACAAAGTAGCCTGCAGGCGCACAGCTGAGCAGTATTGAACATGCCATATAAACATGAAGCATTCGTCGATCGTGACGGTAGATCTCCCCGCCCAGCAAGACCAGGAAAAGGAGGGCAAGGTTGATGAGCATCAAACTGTCTAGGATGTTATAAATCTTATAGGCTGGTTTGTAGGGCTGCATTATCAGGATGTAGAGAGCAAAAGCCATTATGGTGGCCACGAGTAAAATGTTGAAGCTTTCCGAAAGAGTTAACAGGAACTCCAAGTAGATGACCAGCCGCAGCAAGAAATACAGGCCCGCCATGTAGCGGTGGTCTCGAGTGCAAGGCTCGGTCCCGTCCTTGTAGTAGCCTTGCAGGGTGTCCATGAACATCTTCAAGGCCAACATGGATCTCACGGAACTGCAAAATAATCTCGGCAACACTTTGGTCCGAAACCACTTAGCAGGATAGAGAAGGATCAACAGCATTGGGAGGATGCTGAAAAGGAATAGAAAGAGTATCATTAGCTCAAAGGTCGAACCCATGAAGCGAAGGCTGGTGGCTGAGGCTTGGTAGTAGTTCCAGTAACCGACAATTTCACCTCTGATGTCCCGGATTGGGGTTAGGGTGATGAGGTCCAGCGCTGTCGCACTTAGCTTCATGAAAGACAAGTAGAGTAGAGTGGCAAAGACGTTGACAATGGATGACTGGATGTTCCAGTTGTTCCTCAGCATGTCGAGTAGTCTCCTGAAGGGATACCATGGCACAGTGATGACCCTGTACCCTTGAGCATGCAGCTCCGTCAGAACAAGAGTGAGGAAGGCCAGGAGGAGCGGGTAGAGAGCCGGGATGAACTCGAGCATCATTGCCCCCTGCGTGTCGATGCCCGGGATGCAGGTGGAGTCACGGTACAGTCTGAAGAAGTCCAGATTCAAAGTGCTGTAGAATTGAACGAGAACCTCAAATAAACCCTTCGGAAGGGCTCCCAGATTGCCAGTCAGAATTGTGTACTTGGACAGCTTGAGAATCTGTGGTGAGCCCAGAACTTGCGAGACTACCAAAAAAGCGTTAAACTTTGGTGAGGCGATGCTGAATCTGAAGGTCAGAGTCAAGACATAAAGGATTGTCTGAGGCAAGATGATGGAAACAAGGAGCCCCAGGACGGTAGAAGACAAGGCTGCCGTGCAATTCATGCATTTAAAGTTGTAAGAGAAGACGGTTGGACTGAAGCCTTTCATACAGTCACCACAGAATAGGCCCGTCCTGTTGAACTGACGGCAGTTATCCTCCAGCTCCATTTTTTCGAGTGGCAGCTGGTAGCCAAAGCCTACATTCTTCATGAGTATTGCCTCTCTTGAATTGTTTCTCCATGTCGAGCCATGCCAGTACCTGTTTTTGACGCAACTGTAGATACAGGCTCCCACCACCGAACGCTTTCTTTCACGGTCGTAAGAGATGCAGTAGCATTTCGTAAGATATGTAGCATATGTGGGCCCTTCGTCGGAACAGAGAATTCTTCCATTCATGTCGTTGCCGCACTTACAAGAACCGTTGGTGCTCGCCCTGGTCTTCCAAGTTGGACAAGACGTGTCATCGCCATTATGTGGACTAACTGATTTATCCGCCACCACTGTGAAAGTTGCAGCTGCCAGGATGAGCAGCAGACTCTGTAGCACATGCCGGTCTGCCATTGTCTTGATACTACTTCTAACTGAATGGATATGCCTGTGGTTTATATGCAAGATGCAAGTCTGAGAAGTTGTCATTTCAGGCAATTTCTCCAGGAGTGTTAGCTGCATAACATCCATTCTGAAAGTTCAGGCCACATGTTTGTAACATGTGCGTTTGCTATGGAGCCACATTCAAGCTGTTTGTTTAACAACCCTTAATTAAGTCAATTTTAAAAACGCCTTTATGGTAGTTTTTTTTTTCATGTAAGAATTTCAGTTCAGATTTTTGTGTTTTGTGAACAGTCAGAATTGGAACCATTGTGGCTTGGTGTGCAATAGTGACATTTTTCCATCAATTTCATGGAAGTGAGAAACCCCCTGAAATTAAAAAGAAATAAATTCAACCCCTCCCTCTCAAGTTTGATACCCTGTCAGTGGAAAAGATGAGTGGTAAAGAGCACTGTTTAGAGATAATCACTGCGCTGGTATTTGTGATTTAATAGAATTCATCAAAAGAAATGTCAATTTACTAATTGCCATGTCCTGGATATGGATTTAGCATGAACGAGATTGTTATTACAACTATGGGATAGAACCATTAGCTCTTCCATGCAATCTATTAATTACTGCCACTGACGCAATCGGACGTACTCCTCACCCCGAACCTCCAGATTATGCTTGCTAGAGTCTAAGTTCACATCACATACACTATAGAACTGAAACTACAAACAACAAACAAAAACAAAACAAGTCTTGTAGCCTCCTAGCATTTATAGTAATACGCTTGTCTTTCAGTATCGGCAATGATGATGACGGTGTGTATTCACGAATAATTCATGAGCTGTGTCAGTTGGGTTGGTAAAGCGGCATCAGTAATAATGACAGCTGATGTGTGTGTAATGGAAAGCTTGCCTAGCAAATGAGCTCGCCCCTACCCTGACGAGTATTGTGTCTAAGAGCAGGTGAGGATGGCAAAATCTCATAAAGCGTTCAAAATGGAACGCAACTGTTCCACAAAGGCTAAGTTCACAATCATGGATAGAAGGACAGAGAAACTGAGCAGGAAGAGATAAACAAAGGAGGAGAAGGGAATCCTTAACTCAAGAGGAGCTGAAGAGAGGAAAGGGTTTAGGAAGAAAGAGAACAGGAGAGAAAAAAAATGATGTAACTAAACCCAGTGGTAAGGATATAAAATAAAATAAAAATACCTGATGCTACTGCGTTCGCTAAAGTTTGTACATCGAGTGCCATTATGTGGCGGAGTACTTGCTAGTCAAATATAATTCCTTAAAGCATTTCTTCTTCTTTGAACAACAGACTGTATGAGCTTACAGAATAGAATGAACAAGTTGTGTAAAGTATGCAGCCAAGTGGTACTGCCATGTTTGCTGGAACTAAATTATTATCACCCTGCTATAACTTCATTGTTTTGTTGTTGTTGTTGCTTAAATGTGGTAAATAATCGTAATTTTAGGTTAATCCACCCACTTAAGGTAAGACACTGCATTTGAAGGCAAAAAATCAGCTTTCACTGTCTCCTCTGTTCACACACGTCATTGAATAACTGAGAAAGCATTCACCACACAAACACATACAACACACACACACACACACAACACAAATGCACACACGGACAAACAGCAACCCACATGAGACATTCATGGTCCGGCTGAGTTCCAGCACCATCACATTCCTGATAAGTCCCACCCGAAGACGGAGCATCTCGTCAAACAGTTCCGGCTCTGATCTTATGAACATGGCCAGGAAGACCAGGATCTCCTGGGTGAGGGCAATGGCACTATAGTCATTCCGACATACCTTCACAATGTTGTTCAACAACTCCCCCGAGGTGCATGGCCTAACACACACACACACACACACACACATGTGCACATACACACATATGTCATATTAATATCAATTTGACTATTTTCCGCCACTCACTGAGCTATGTGTATTTCATTGGGAGGTTGGCCGACTGAAATAATCTTCTGTCTTACTAGCAGATCAGTAGCTGCCTGCACGCACAAACACACACACAGTAAGAATATAGTATGAACATGGTGTAGTACTACAGAGTTGAAAGAATTCAAATGGTTTTAATAGCAAATAGCTGTTGCTTTATAAATCTCACTGCAGCTTGAAAAATAACGTATTACAGATACCTTAGTATACACTTTTGATTACCCTTAGTTAAGTAACAACAACAACAACAACAACAACAACAACTGACTGGTCCAAGGTCCTCCACTCTCTTGTGAAGCATCCCAGCAATGTGCCGGACTAGTCCCCACAGGTTAGAGGCAGATACCTTCTTGTACAGCTCCTCCAGCAAGATGGTGACAGTGCATTCCTGGTTCCTAATGGTCATAGTGTAATCTTTGCCACTAAACAGAACCACAAACAAACACATGCACTCTATATCACATGACACATTTGTATATAATGCTCACAACAACAATAAACAACAACAACAACCTCCTATACTGAGAGAGTAAATTGAATAGCTAATTGTATCAGGGACATTCCCTCATTTCCTCCAGACCTCTTTTAACTCCGCTCTATCCCTCAATTTTCACCCCCCCTTTCCCCCTCACCCCCTTCATTATAACCACTAACTAACTAACTGGGTGTTATAGATGTAGTTGAGGTAATCCGCCTGCAGGAAGATGTTGCTCTCATGTTGCAGCTTCTCTATGACCTCGTAGCTGTTGTACTGTTCTCTGGAAATGCTGGATATGGAGGAGGAGGAAGAAGGAGAAGGCATGACCACTTGCTTGGGGTTGTGAAGGCTGGTGGGAAGATGCATGTTGGAAGGGGACAGTTCGTCTCTCTTGGACCACGCCAGAGCCACCTTGATTTCTGGAATCTCGTCTGGAGTGCCTGGAGGGTTCTCAGGTGCTTTCACAGCTGCAAATAAATGAATGAAGAAACAACTAAATATTGTAAGTATTCCTAAATATAAATAAAATGCCCCAAAAAATTCAACTTATGAACATATATTTCTATTACATTATACAACATATTGAACATATCAACATAAAGTTTTCTTTTTTTTGCATCACCTCTTCTCTAGTTCTGGCGTCTACTACTATTACTACTACTAATAACAACAATAACAATCCCAATGCACAACATCTAATTAGCTTAATTCAACACAATGTTTCATCTCCTTCCCTCTCTGCTTCCCATCCCCTACCGTCCACTTCCTCCTCCTCTCTCTCTCTTCCCTACCCCCCCCCCCCCCACCCAACCCTCACACATCTCACTTAATGAATTAGATCTGGGAGTGAGCCTGCTTCTACGAATGGAGCCATACACCTTCCTTGCAACAGGGGGTGTGTCTGACAATTCAATCCGTCTCAAGCTGTCTCGGTGGTGTTTCAAGAACACTCGTCTGTGAGGATCATCGCTGGGTATGTCCAGAACTTCTCCTGCACCAACAAACACAGCAAGACACCATAGAGCTAGACCTAGAGATGTGGCTCTCAGTCCTCCATTACTAGTGGACACACGAACATGGAATTCAGAGCATAAGTATTAGGGATTCATTAATTAATTGAATGCATGAAAGAGTTAGAGCCTTAAAGTACCCCCTGACTATTTTCAAGCTAGTTTTTTCTTTCTTTCTAAATCAATTCACATACATGTAGTTCAACCCTTAGATTCCTGCATTTTAAAGATTTGAAACTAGCAACAAAATCAACAAGAATAATGAATGATAACGAGAACAACCACAAAATAATAACCAAGATCAAAAGAGCAAGAATAACAACATGACAACGAAGTACTAATGTAATAATAGAATAAAATAATTAAAAAAAATAATAAAAAAATAAAAACAACAACAAAAAACATGAAATGAAAGCTAATCCTTTGCTATAGCTGATAAGTACTTGTCTGAGTATACATCACATCTCCTTGAGAATTAAAGTGCAATGAATACACAACATCATCACCGTACAATATTCAGTACTTACCAGCTTCTGAGGGGTTGATAAAGCTGAGCTTCTTGACACAAGCTGTGTTCAAGAAGTCCTTCATTTTACCCAGCTTCACTCTAACACCAGACGAGTACCCACTGGCGAGAATGTTCAGGAGCTTCAAGATGGGAGATCGCTCCCACTGGCCCTCCCCGCCACTGAACATGCTCTTGAGGATGGGAAGGACGATCGTGGGACGTCCCATGAGGCGCCAGTTGGACTTGAGGTAGGCCAGGTCTGTTCTGATCAGGTCCACCAGGAGCCTGTTGTCCATGGACAGGTAGAAGGACTCGTGGTCTAGAAACTGAGACAGGCAGAGAGAAGAGAAAAATGAACAGACAGGCACAGGAGAAAGAGGAACAGACAGGCAAAGAAGATGAAGAGACAGGCAAAGAAGACGAAGAGACAGGCAAAGAAGACGAAGAGACAGGCAAAGAAGATACAGGCAAAGAAGATGAAGAGACAGGCAAAGAAGATGAAGAGACAGGCAAAGAAGATGAACAGACAGGCCCAGGAGAAAGAGGAACAGACAGGCAAAGAAGATGAAGAGACAGGCAAAGAAGACGAAGAGACAGGCAAAGAAGAGAAACAGACAGGCAAAGAGGAAGGGAAAAAATGAAGGCACTAAACTAGACTTCAAGACATTCTTACTGAACTGAACTACGCCTAATTTAAAGTTCTATCTTAAAAATCTCCAAACCTGACCAAGATCTGCCTCAAACCTTATAATCCGGCAGTAATGGTAAGAAACCCAAAGAATTGTCCCATCTTATCCAAACAGTAGTTCACACATCACAGGCCTAACACCTGTCCCACTGAACCCAAGATCTGTTCAAAACATCCCAGACCAGACCAGACCCCAAGACCTGTTCCTAACTACAAAATAATATTAGTGCTAAACATAACCTGAAAAAAACCCATCTCCCATTCATCTGTCCCCTACAACCCTCCTACCTGCGGAGTGAAGGCGAACATGTGCTGTGAGTGCAGAGCGTAGCTGTACAGCTGGCTAGTGGCTATGACCCCCAGCATGTGCTGAGGTCGTCCTGTTAGCCCCATCTTCTTACTCACTCCCAGTCGCTCGTAAATCTTCATGAGGTTGCGGAACGGAAGGATCTTGACAGGCTGTTCGTGAGAGTGCTCCACCTGGTGGATGGTCTCTGCCTTGATTCCAATGCTCCTGAGGCGTGTGCGAAGCCGATGGTTTTCTGCCAGCACCACCACTTTACCCATTCAAAAAAACAACAAAAAAAAACAATAACTACAATAAAGCAAACACAAAACTTGATGCAAGAAAACTTGATAGGCTGTTGGGAGAACTTTAAACCCAGCAGAGGAACTTCTACGTACCTTGAACCAAAGTGTCTGGCTTGGCAGTTTTGCTGAGTCTCCTATTGAGGGGGTCGACCTCGCCAATATTGATAAAGTTCCCCTGGAGCAACTGGCACAATATGTAAAGGGATTGAGACCACATGTGCTGAACTTTGGCCCCAGTCAGTCTGGGCTGGCTGTGTGGCTCCAAGTATTCCTGCTCCACCTGCAAGTCAGAAAAACCGGCAGAAAAACCCTCCCGTGATGCACATGAGCATGAATGTACATACACACACACATGCATGCATCCACCAACACACACACACACGCATGCACCCACCAACACACACACACACACGGATGTACAATGCTGTTATACATGCAAGTACATGCTGTCACCAGGTCTTTTTTAGAACCAAATTTGAGAGGGGTCAAATCAACATTTTTTTTTTTAATTTTTGGGGGGAACTTTTTATGTCTATAAAATTGATGAATATTGTTGACAAATTTCATCATGAAGGACATAATAATTTTAATAATTTTCAGGGGGGAAACATTTTCAGGGGGGGAAAATGCCCCCTAAAATGGCCTAAAAAAATCCCTGCTGTCACACATGAATTGCATTTCTTCCTCGACATTCTTATAATTGATTAAAAGTACATTGCATTCTCTCTGTTTCATAAGCTGCCATACATGCATGTACAGTACATGCTATCACACATGCACCGCCACCCACCACTCCCACTCCCTCGTTGAGATCTATGCAATCACTCCTGACCTTGTCTCGGGGGACATAGAAGAGCTCCGGTATTCTTATAATTCCGGACTGGTCAGGCTCAGGTAGTATGCGGTTGAGCTTGCTGCGATACTCGCGCACCTTGTGTTTGTCTCCAGATATGAGTCCGTCCAGCCAGAATAAGATGAAGAACAACGGCCACTCGCACTCGATGTTCTCAAACACCTTCAGCTCAGCTGGTTCATAATGTAACCGCGTGGAATCCTGGCAACAGAGATGAGAGATATAAAGACACACTTCAGGGGAACTGTGAAAGAGAAGTACTTATTTTTAAACTGCAAGCTAACTATTTGGTCCGTCTCTGTCCAGTTCTACATATCCAAATCACAATCTTTCTCGGAATTAAGTTCAAGTGTAAATTGATCTTTAGTATTTTCCTCCTGTGATTTCATACATAAGTGATTAAGGAATGCAATATTAGGCACGGAATGCAGGATTGCTTGTGCTTGTCTCACGAGACATCGCCAGGCACTCCGACTGTATCTTAAATGTATCACTTCATGATCTGCCACGCATGTGTTAATGGAGTCCATTGTGAACTGTCTATGCTGTTACTACAATTATGCTATTTCAATCAGTGATGTTCACACTTTGTCATACTTTAAAGTCACGGCTGACAAAATACACACTCTTAATAAAAATCTAATGGTGTGACTCAGCACAGACGGTGAGCACACTAGCCTGGCTTTAACAATAAGAAGGATTTATGAAAGTTATGAGTTGAATGCATTCATAACTTTCTCTCTATTCTTGTGCGCTTCTGCTACTCAATATAAACAAATGCAATGAGATAAGCTAGAGCACTTATTACAAACAGCAAATGAAAAGATAAAATAAAAAATAAAACGTGCATTTTTATAAACACAATTTTTATTGAAACCCGTGTAGTCTGAAACACACACGAAAATCGGGGGGTAATCCAGGATACATGTAAGCCACTATGATAATGCATTTGTAGTAGAAAAAGTTCAAGAGTTTGTCTCTGCCACAAGACATACCAGCCTGTAAGGCCTAAAGTTTAGACCCCATTTTATTTCTCTATGTGCTACATACTATTATACCACACATAAGTATTGCTACCACACGTAAGTATTGCTACTATTATACCACACATAAGTATTGCTACCACACGTAAGTATTGCTACCACACGTAAGTATTGCTACCACACGTAAGTATTGCTACCACATGTAAGTATTGCTACTATTATACCACACGTAAGTATTGCTACTATTATACCACATGTAAGTATTGCTACTATTATACCACATGTAAGTATTGCTACTATTATACCACATGTAAGTATTGCTACTATTATACCACATGTAAGTATTGCTACTATTATACCACATGTAAGTATTGCTACTATTATACCACATGTAAGTATTGCTACTATTATACCACACGTAAGTATGTCCAAGTACATGTACTTATGTAATTGGCAAGCTACTGAAAGTGCCTCATTTCACTTTGCTTGCTAGCCAACAAAAATGGTGAATCCAATACAGAATAACAATAGGAGAGCACATAATATAACTTATCTGGTCATCTAGCCTCTGCAAAGTTAGACTGCAGCGAGTGGAGTTAAGAAAACTCATTTGATAAGAAGAATAAATTGAGAAAAAGTACCCGAAAAAAACTTCGTCATCTACTCCTTTTGAGCAGATCTGAGATAGAGCCACAACAAGAAAGCAACCCACTTTCCTTACCACCCTTCCTTTCCCTCACCTCTTTGACTGTCTGGTAGCCGTCTCTGAGGAACCTGCGGCAACCGTACTCTCCCATGAGCTTAGAGGTGATCTTGTCCTTGGTAGTGGCGATCAGATCAGCATCCTCCACAGCAAAGGCCGGGTAGCCCAGGATAGTGAGGAGGGAAGCATCCACCTCCTTAGAGCTGGACTCACGAGGCAGAAGGGACGACAGCTTCGCCTTTGGATGAGAAGACAGAGAGGGAGGGAGGGAGAGAATATGGTGGTGGAACAAAGTGAAGTAGGAAGTGAGGAAGGGTCAGGTATGCATGATCACAGACAGTTACTATTCTCTGAGTGGAAGTGTATAAAAAATGGCGGAATGTATCACTTAAGCTAGGAAGCAAAGAAACTTGGTACAAGCTTCACAAAAACAAACTTTTTTCCTTAGTAATTGTAAAAACACTTATTACATCAACTTCCAACATCCTCCTACCAGTTCACACCTCCATCAACACTCCTGCCAAGTTCACACCCCAGTTTACACTCCTACCAGTTCACACCCCAGCTCACACTCCTACCAGTCCCCACCCCCTCACATTGCACTGAGCCACTTGATCGTGCAGCACATGGATGACTGAAGTCTGCCCTCCGCTGGCCCCAAACAGATCCAAGCCACTGATGGCTTCCAGAGCTGCCTTGGCCATGCCAATGGAGCTGGCGTTCAACTCCCTCACTCCGTGGTTGGACTTGTCTCCTCTCTCCCAGATACCATAGTCCTGATCAACAACCAGTACAGTCAACAACAACAAACAAACAATAATAACAAAGTCCTACTGAATGAAGACATAACTCTACAGCTACTTCGCTCAGCGTTTGCCACATCATCACGTGCACTTCCCCCCGGGCACTCCCTTACCGGGATTCTGTAGGCTTCCTCGATGTAAAACACTAGGTTCTGCACAAAGGCCACCTCATCCAGAGTAAAGACAATCTGCAAACCAGCAGCAGTCATTTCTGCCAGAGTGAGGAGGTAAAGGGAGGTGGCGTCAATCTGCAGGTGACCCCACTCGTAGTCTCCCACCGCAGTGGAGCAGTTGGCTGGGAAGGAAGAACAGAACAAGAGGGAAAGAGAAAGAAATAAGAAGCCAACAAGGCCTTGACATTGTTCCTACGAAGGGTTCAAGAGGTGGAGTTTAAATTAACGAGAGAGACACAACACACTCTTAACCGTCTATATGTGAATGAAACTAATTATAATGGAATGGAGGAAGTGAAAAAATGCTTACATCATCAGTGTCACTAACACTTACTCAAGTTGTACTTGGCATGGAGAGCTGCTCCGTTGTCATGACTCTCTTTAAAAGCCTCCACTTTATCCACCTGTCACAATTTTTTTAATATATATAACATATAATTCAATTCAAGTGGCAAGTGATTACTGGCAAGCTAGTTAAGTGAGACATGATATAGGATATAGGGGTGCACCAATTTCAGCCAATGGTACGCATGTATACGTATATATAATATACTATATATGGACGTAAGTATGACATGTTAATAGTGTATTTGATAGTAACCAGATTGATGACCACTGGGTAAGGCCTTGCAATGGTGGCTGTGTGAGTGAGGTAGACTCCAACACTTGAACTTTAGTTTACTTTTAAACTACTGAAAGCAATTATCAACATGCTGCTAGGCATCCAACAACAGTAGTAGGTATATATCCATATACGCATATTTCTTATTTTTTATAGTATTCAGTTATATATTATACTATACACTGGATATTCCTTGAGGATTTCAGCTTCATACAAGTGTTCAATATTTTCCCATATTGAACGCTGAATATTGAATGCTCTAACACACCTGTGCATAGTTTTGGACTGGCTGAGTTACCTCAGAACGTTTAATGTTTTGGAAAAATATCCAATGTATAATAAATAATTTATTATTGTCCAACAACATGGGGATGACACGTCACATTTCACGCTTGTATTTTCACTCACCATCGGCTCTTAAAAATACTTTACACACACTATTAACTTACACAATGATTGACAAGAAAAAAAAGTTGTTTAGTGAAAATATGAGGAAGTGGAGGAACTTGTCACTGTGAATAGACAGTTCTATTTAATTCACTTTATTCAAACTTGGCAAGTTAACAGACATACTACTGTGACATATAACTCAATATTGATAAGCAGCCAGCTAGCTGGCAGTAACTTGGAGGAAGGGGAGGAGTCATGTAAGAGTTTGAGCAATTAGTAATTTTAGGGCCGGGCGGACGGAGGGAAAGTAGAGAAGGGAATTAGGTGACTATCTTTCAGTTTGTGGAAAGTGATATATCTTCATCTACGCCACCCGACAAGTCTCAGTATTACTAAGTATTAAATAATCAACTGACTGGCTCTCTCACGGCATCCAAGATCACTACCTCAACATCCATACACCAGCTTCTTAGCATTGCAACAAAAAATTATTTCGCTTTCATTCTTTCGTTTCTTTTTAATGCTTTAAGTTGACTTGGCATATTTGTGTAGCCAAGATTTAAGTGTTACTTATGTTAAATATTTTCTATCCTAACGCTAATTATATCACGACATACACACACACACACTTACCTGAGACATCATGCACATGAGCAATCCACGCATCAGCTTTACCACACTCTGAAACCATGGCAACATCAACAAAAGGTAACAATTATAATCTTAAATTAGTTGCAGTGAATGTTGACCAGGAGACCAAGTGCATGATACAACCACTAGCAAAGCAAAGGTACTACTATCAACTCAGAGGACAACACACTCGCTACTATTGGAACCAAAGCTGTTACCTGCTCTAGTTGATGTGCCTTCAGCCTGTCGTCCTCTGCATCTGCTTGTCTCCTATAGGCTATAGCCATGGCCCAGATGGAGAGGACACTGTACACGTTGTCCCTCACCCAAGCATCGTTCTTAGCCCACCCAGGTGTTCCATCCTCGTACAGAAATGCAGGCAAGAGGCCTGTAACTGGGTGCTGCAGGAAAAGAAAAAAAATGCTCAATCCTAGCAAGACTTTGCCTGTCTGTCTGTCTGTCTGTCTGTCTGTCTGTCTGTCCGTCTACAGTCACCTGGTACTCTAGGATTGTTTTGTCCAGTAGTCTGTAGAGCTCTTCCAGAACGACCCTAGAGTTGGTCCTCGACCTCTTGACTGGAGAGCAACTCCCCTCGCGACCGGCTTGTCTCTTCATGGGAAAGTAACTATCGTCCATTACTCGCCTAACGCATCAGTACTTCCCCACAGACCTCCTCTGTTGATGGTTGTTATTGAGAAACACCACACCTCCTACAGTTCGCGGTTGTTCGTCCTCAAATTCAACAACCTTCTTGGTTAAATTCGGGTACGAATCGTTACTCGATCGGCTTACTGAAACTTGAAACATGGCCTTTTTTTGCAGGCATCTTTTTTGCAAGGTGAAGCTCTTAATCTTACCTTTGAGCCTAATTCTTCTTCTCGTTTGCCTGCCTGGGTGCGTGAAGGAGTTCAACTTGGAAAAATATGCTAAAAAGGACGGCGTGGCGCTTTCATCAGCTAGCTCTACTTATCGGAGAAATATCGTTGTGCCAAGAAAGTCTAGACTTCTCCAGAACGAATCTAACCACATTCTTAGTCCCACACAAGCGACTTCGCAGAGCGAATGCGGAACACTGAAATCAGACTCGTATTTTGATTTCAACTTCGCTGACAACTACAAGAATCGTTTCACTGGTTTTGTGCTAGCTTTGAACTTCCACGAACAGCAAACGCAGGCTGTGAGCAACCTCTTTGCTCTGCAGTGCTGGGCCAAGGCCCTGCAGGTGAATGTAGTGGAGCCTTTTATGGTGGACTCTTTCTTCACATTTCCAATGAATGCCAGCAGCAAAGAGCGCCACCACGTCAGATTTAGAGACGTCTTTAACCACACCAGGTGGAACCAGCTCTTCACAAAGCACAAGCTGGCTCCCTTGGCTTCTTGGGAACAATTTGTTGCCCACGCTCCTCGGAGGCTAATTGTCGTGCGCTTCCGCTACCTCAAGCCAAAGGAGTACAAACTCCAGAAGAAGATGGGAATGGAGCGTGTGCATAGATCAACTACAAAAATTTTCAAGACTGGATGTCACAAATCTGCAGAGCTCAGCACGAAACTAGCATACATGGTTGAAGTCCTTAATTTCACAGTCGTACGAGATGTTTGTTTAAATTTCGCTCACGGGGACCAACTGACAGCCTCCCAGTTCAATAGCCACGTGTACGGTGGAACTGGTCCCAGGACCGTGGCAGTCCTAATGGAAGAGTGGAGAGGGTTCAGCAATGAGAAGAATGGGAAGCGCGTCTCGCTGCACGGCGGTTGCTGGCTCTCTGCCAGGATTCATCCAATGCTGTACGCCACACCCAGCCGCCAGCTGATTTGTGACGCACACAAGTACAGGAAGTGGTATCTGAGAACCGAGAGCTACATCACACTGGTCGTGAGGACAGAGAAGATGCACAGCCTCGCCTATGACCACACCCATATGGCAGCATGCCTAAACAACACTCTGACCATGTGGAGAAGGCTGAAGAAGGCCACTAAAATTCACACTACATTTTTATCCATCGATATCGGGAAATTTGGCAGCTACACTCTGATGGAGAGGAAAGGTGATGTCAAGTACAATCCCTACAAGAACCTGTACACCAACTTCATGAAGACGCTGTTCGGACCTCATGCCACTCTGCGCACGTGGGAGTTGGGATTTGAAGAAGTGGCCTCTAATCTCGAGCCAGGTTACGTGGCCTCACTGCAGAAGACCATAGCCTCCATGGCCAAATGCGCCATCCTCTCTGGTGGTGGTAGCTTCCAGAAGCACATCCTCTACTTGCACCGGAAGATCCATCATAACAACAGACCTTGTGTCATCGTCATGGAGGACTGCAGCAGAGGGATATGATGGTCATCTTGTGCCTAGGCATCGTTGTTGGTGGATGGGCTCAGTTACTGGCCGGGGGAACGTGTCCATCTTGTGAAGAACAGCTGAGAATAGTTCTTGACTGCATATTCTATCCTTGATGCAACAAAGGATTTTTTTTTACTCTTAGTTGTTCTATCTCAATTTTTTTAAAAAGTTTACAATAATTTATAATGATAATCTAATTCTCTAACTTTTTTTAAACCCTTCCATTTCTAATGTTGACTACTGTACAGAGGGGAAGTGGCATTGTGGTCAGCAGATAAGTGGAGTCTGTTCACAGGACAATTAGCACAAGACCAGTTCTTCCTGGACAGCCACTGTTTGGGAGTGCGTATACTAATGGTGTGAAGTCCATGCCAAATCTAATTATAGTAGCCTCAGTCTGAACTTATTGGGTTACCAAGTCGGTAACGATTTCCTTCCCCCCCCCCCCCCCCAATTCTTATCACATTAATTGTTATAAACCCCTCCCACTTTCCACTCCTCGTGGCTCAATAGACAAGAAAGCAGCTGTAGATTTTAAATAATATTATATAAAAGAATATAAATACATACAAAGAAGTTTTCATATAAACAACAAAACATGCCACACAGTCATAAATATAATGGGACTAGAAGACTGAAGATCTCCCGTTACGATGATGGTCTCTTGTCTTTGTTGTCATTGAGACTGGTCAAGAGACGGATTGCTTGGTTGCGCTGGGAAGAGGTAAGCTGCTGGCTCATCTGTGCGATGGCGTCGACGGCTACATCAGGGTTGTCCGAGAGAAGACTGCAGAAACCACACAGCAATTAATATGTACGCATACGAGCCCCCAAAATGCACACACATCACATGCATACACACCTCAAAATTTGCCTGAGGGTGTGGTCTCTATGGATACACTTGATGTTTTTAGTGAAGGTCGAGGGAGTCTGCTTCATCTGGTCCTCCATCCAACCACACACCAACTCATTGTTGTGCCACAAGTATACCTGGAGGAATTTTTTTTTTTTAATGTTGCCATGGCACAGATGCTCAACTTAGCAGCTATGCATGCCTTTGATAACGTCCATTTCTACCATAATTTTTACCACAACTACATATTTAGCAACTACGTCTAAGACGATACACTTACATCTTGTGTTCCTTTGCTTTCCACAAACCATCTCCTCAGCAACTCCCTACATTCTCCTCTAGTTAAAGAGCTACACAAACAACAACAACAACAACAACAACAACAACAACAAAGTAATACTTGATGGTTGCTCACATTCACATCCAATCTAGCAGAGTAACAATTAGGTGGAGATTATTGTAGGCATGGCTGAATCAAACATACGTATCAGCTTCCATAATCTCATTGAGAGCTTGCTCTTCAGCAAGTCTTCGTTTCAGTCGCCAGTAAAATGTCTTCCTGGAAGTAGGCCAGTCCAGGACATCCTGCAACCAAAAGTGAGTTTGTACCAAAAATATATAAACATTTGAACCACATGTACATGTGTTCCCACACAAAAAAACTTACAGATATGCATCCTTTCTCCAGCATTCTTCCTGGGGTATCGTGAAGCTCTGCGAACACCACCGCTATCTGGTGGTAGATAGAAGACAGAGTATCTTCCCTGGCCTTCAGCTTCCCTTCCAGTTCTTTCTGTTCCTTGGGAGAGTTGGTGGCTTTAATTTTAGTTTGTAGTTCCTCGTAGGTTGGGTCCAGTCTGGACATGGTCTTCACCACGTCCTTCATGCGATATTTAATCTCTACTGTGCCCTCGGGCTCCAACACTCCTCCTCTACTCTCTCGATCTACACACACACACACACACACACACACACACACACACACACACACCAACCATAAATGACAACAGACATTTAGAAAATTGATGGTTAAAAAAAAAATAAATAAAAAAAATAAAAATAAAAATAAAAATAATAATAATAATAACAATAATAATAAAATAAATAAAATAGTGATAATGATGATGATGATAATAACAATAATAATAATAATAGTAGTAGCAGTAGTAATTAAAAAATAATAAAAATAAAAATAATAAGGTAAGGGATGCGAAGATAAAAACTGCATTTAAGCACACTTTCTCACCAGCATACATCTCCATCTGCTGTGGGTTGATAGAAGGATCCACCACCACCCAGGCCCCGCCCCTAAGCTCTCCATGAGGGGGCAGGTACACAAAAACTGGCTGGTTGTACTCTCTCAGTGCATCCACTATCATCGAACCATACTTCAGCACCTCTTCATACATGTCTACACAAACAAACACACACACAGAATGAAAGAAGAGGTGGAAAGGACAGTTATTAAGAAAGATGGCTCCCTCGCGGGTACTGAGGGAGGAGGTATGACACTCACCTCTCACAGGCACTGAGGGGGGAGGTATGACACTCACCTCTCACAGGCACTGAGGGGGGAGGTACGACACTCACCTCTCACAGGCACTGAGGGGGGAGGTACGACACTCACCTCTCACAGGCACTGAGGGGGGAGGTATGACACTCACCTCTCACAGGCACTGAGGGGGGAGGTACGACACTCACCTCTCACAGGCACTGAGGGGGGAGGTACGACACTCACCTCTCACAGGCACTGAGGGGGGAGGTACGACACTCACCTCTCACAGGCACTGAGGGGGGAGGTATGACACTCACCTCTCACAGGCACTGAGGGGAGGAGGTATGACACTCACCTCTCACAGGCACTGAGGGGGGAGGTATGACACTCACCTCTCACAGGCACTGAGGGGGGAGGTACGACACTCACCTCTCACAGGCACTGAGGGGGGAGGCACGACACTCACCTCTCACAGGCACAGGGAGGTAGGTACGACACTCACCTCTCACAGGCACTGAGGGGGGAGGTACGACACTCACCTCTCACAGGCACTGAGGGGGGAGGTATGACACTCACCTCTCACAGGCACTGATGGAGGAGGTATGACACTCACCTCTCACAGGCACTGAGGGGGGAGGTACGACACTCACCTCTCACAGGCACTGAGGGGGGAGGTATGACACTCACCTCTCACAGGCACTGATGGAGGAGGTATGACACTCACCTCTCATTCCTCCAGAGAAGCCTCTCCAGTTAGCAAAGATGAAAAGAGGGAGTTGCTCTCGGTTCAAATCCTGGATGGTCTGAGCTGTCTTGAAGGCGGAGTCCGGATACCACACCTGTCCTGCCTGGCCGATCACCTGACAAATAAACAACGTCATGACACATAAGCTCAATAAATTGTGACACAGAAATAGGAGGCGGAGTAGAATATAATTGAAAATCTGGACCTTTAGCTCCTACATGGGCTACAGTTAAAGAACTCTTAAGAACTCTCTGATGTATATAAATCATACTGTTTTCTCCGTGTCCGGGTTGGCTGGGTCGGCTGGGTGGACACATTCCACAGACCTGGTCTCCACAGCAACCACTCCACAGGGGATTCCCCCCAGCCGGGCCCTGCCCGTCACTACAGTTTTGGCCCAGTTGCCGAGGGTCTCCACGAACGAGTCTTTATCGAAGAAGCCATGCTCAAACTCCGTGGTACCTGCAGAGAAGATCAGATTGGGGGGAATCACATGATTCAATCCTAAGAGACACGAGCCACGGGCGCTCACTTCTAATGTGCCGGCCAGCGAGCATGAAGCGAGGGTCATACGGCATCTTACTGGGCTTGAACTTGACAGGCCTGTTGACAGGGTCCGAGGAGAGCAGGACTGGTAGAGGGGAGTGGCGGCAGCGAGGGATGTAGGCTAACCAATCACAAATGGCCACCACACCCTCTACGTCACTGGGAACTGTCAGGTGACTCACACCTACACACACATACACACACACACACAGAGGGAGAGACAAAACCAGGTCAGGATCAGAACAACTGTGGCGCTGCTGTGATTAGGAGCAATACGTTTTACTAATTGTACAGCAAAGCAAGACTCACTTAAAAATACAAAACAGAATGAATATAGCAAGGAGAGTGAAGTCACATGTACTGATAAATTCATATACACTTATACATTGGTAGTTGCTCAGATACTATTGGTGTATTTCTCCAGCTCGTGCTCCATTGTACATAGTATCGCTTGCTTCACGTACGCTGTAAAAGCAACATACCGTTGTTGTACATGATCTGGACTCCGCCCAGTTGGTCGTTAGACGTGTACACTTCCCTGCCGAGCACCTTATTGAGAGCTCCGGCACCCGTAAGAATGATGTGGGAGTTGTCCACCTGGATCACACGTTGACCCAGACGCACCAAGTAGGCACCGATACCGATGGCTCGACAAGTCACCTGACATGCACACACACATGTACATATGGTTAATCTTGGATAGAAGAATTGCTTGTTATTGCTAAGTGTACGGATTGCACGAGCCCGTGGATGTAGGTGCTGCCATAGTTGGTATTTAACCCCTCCCTTATCTTTTCTAGGTAGTTACAGCTAAATAAATCAAAATTTATTTATATAAATTCACCGGTGAGGCATCTAGCCCACAAAGAGGACTGTTACATGTAAGCTAATGAAATATTTTGGGTACTACTACATAGAAAGACTAAAGGATCATTGATCACTTACCAAATTGATGGTGAAGACGTCGTCGTAAGCCTTGGATGTCTCACCGGCTATCATCCCGGACCCTTTCAAGTTCTCCACTCCGATGCCATCTCTTTTACCTAAGTACAATGGCTAGTTTGTTTTACTTTGCTAGTTATGCAGACATAACACAGAGCTTTGTGTAAGCATTTACTGACCTATGATATCCTTTATCTTGTATCTTGATTCTCCTTTCTCTTCAATCAGCTCAGTGTGAACACTTTTAGAAACCTGGAAGGAATAACCATTAGACAGATCACATCATTCAATAACTTCAATTTCCTTCCTCTAATTACAGCTGGTTATTCTTAATGATGTCATTAACTTCCTTGGTGGTAATTCACACTATGTCTCTCTATACAGCATGATTGAACAACCCCTTACCAGATCCCACAAAATCACGCCTTGTTGCACAAATTTAAAAATTGCCAGATCCCACAAGTTACCTTTTACCAGTTTGTACACAGGCTCAGATTGCACCTTCACCTGATTGATGAACGAATACTAAGATGAGCTTGCAAGTCAACGACCCTTTACCAAACAACAAATAGGCCCACCTTCTTGTAGTCAGAGGGTGAGAGGTAGAGGTACTTGAAGCCTCTATTAGGAGCAGTCTCGTCCACCCACGCCACCTTGAAGAGCTGTTTCAGCTCCTCTGCCAGACCTATCCTGGCACCGCTGTTTGCTGCGATGTACACACGTGGGATGCCAAGCTCACGACTGAGAGCTGATGCTTGCTGGGGGAAAAAAACAGTATGTAGAAAGTAACGCAGAATGAATGTTTTGGAATGGCAGTAATTGCAGAATTAATATTTGAAAATAAAATTATCGAAATTGAAGGGAAAAGAGAGAAATACAGTACAAGGATTCTCCTCCAACAAAACCGGCGCCAGACTTCGAAATTCAATGTTTGTACATTTACCTTGAAAAGTTGGTCCTCCAGAGGGCCGAAGGAGCCAATCATGTGAGTGATGTCATTAGCAATGACGATAACTTGTCTGCCCTCAGGACATTCCGGGGTCAGCATCGTCAACTTCCAGGCCAGCATCCCGATCTGCACCGTCACCAGGTAAGAACAATCATCATGAAAATGACGTGTGAGGAAGTGGCATCATTTAAAAACAAATAAATAATTGTAACAGGTTTTTAAGTTTCACCGTACCTCGTTCTCTCCAGCTACTCGATTAGCTTCAATTAGCTTCCCGTTCCGATCCATGACGAGTTCTGTTGACTGAAGAACTTTCTCCACACTGGGTATGGAGATGTGATCACCTCCGCCTCCTCCTGCCTTACTTCTCTCACCTGCATATCTCTCCCACCTGCGCATCAGACACTGTGACACACAGAAAGTGGGGAGAATGAACGAATGAATGATTGAATAAGTTTAAGAACGGATAAATGGATGAATAAACAAAAACTAGCTCAGCTCATGAGCGTATTGCGGGTTATTAAAAGAGACCAGTACTAAAAATGTAAATACTATTACTAATCAAAATAAAAAAAGATAAAATACTAAAAAGAAGGCTGAGAAAGAAATTCTGAATAGATAATATAATAATCACAAAAGAGTAAAACTTAACAAAGATGTAGTGTTACCAAAATGGTGGATTCACAAGACTAGCAATTGTCCTAACCTGTCTGCAAAATGGTGGATTCACAAGACTAGCAATTGTCCTAACCTGTCTGCAAAACGGTGGATTCACAAGACTAGCAATTGTCCTAACCTGTCTGCAAAATGGTGGATTCACGAGACTAGCAATTGTCCTAACCTGTCTGAAGAGTTCGATGAAGTCGTAGACGTAAGTAGTGCCCATAGACTGAGCGGAGTACCTCTTGTGCTGAAGATGGTCCTTGCTCGTGTATGGAGTGTTCACACGTAAGCCACTCAGAGGGCCGGTGTCACCTGTCTTGTAGCACTGGAAAGTCAGCTAAAATAGCATTTGCACACAAATAAACCACATAACACACACATGTGCTGGGTGGATAGACAGCAGCAGCATATTGACAACATAAAATTTAGAACTATTTAATAATATTTCAACAGCCATTTCGTAAAGGCGTTTGTCTCTGATATTATCTCTATTTCTGTGCTCAAGCCCTCTCTCTCTCTCTCCCTTCCTTTCAACTTGCTTCACACCCTCTCTCACCTCTCCAGTGCATGCCACATCCACCCTCACTGACCTCTCCAGTGCGTGGATCTTCTACTTCCTTGTACATGTGCGGCCTCACGGATACTCCGTTGTCACTGGTGATGAACACACGTATGGGCACCGGCTTCTCATTAGGAGACACACTACAGCCACAACAAAACAAGTCAATTTACTGAGACAACAGCAGCAAAAACTACTACTACTACTACTACTACTATTACTACTACTACTACTACTACTACTACTACATAGGATTTTATTAGTGTGTGAACTGAAGAGAGCTGGAACTAAAACTTTATAACTCGTCCCAGCCAAAAAAAAATATTACAATATTGATGCAAAGCCCAATTGCCTACGTACTTGGTACATAAAGATTCATAAACCATTTATTCCAACTCTTGCTTGTGACACATCAGAAACACTGACAATACCAGAACTGTAGCACAGTCTATAATTACAAGTTGTAGTGATTCCATGCTGGTACATTAGTTACTGCATTAGCAATTAGATGGCCTAATGTGAGGGGCTCACCCTCAACACTGGCCTGGCCCATCGTCAGTCTCAGATGTACATCATCATTTGCACAAAACAGTTTAGCAATCCTCCTTCCCATCCCACCCTGACCACGCCCACCTGATGGTCGTCTTTATCTCCGCCTCTGTCACCCTGAGCTTGTACAGTCGGATGCCATACTGAGAAACGAGAGACAGCATCTTGTCCTGGATCCTGTACGGGTCCAACATGACGGGGGGTACAAAGTTCAGGAAGATCTGATTGCAATCTGTGCGTACACTCTGAAACGGACAAGTTTGCACACACACACACACACACACACACAGGCACACACAGTTCTATTGATGTACACATACACACATCCTTACGCACACACATACATATCACCACAAGTATTATCATTAGATGCATTCTCTCTCTTTCACAGGCTCTTTTTAAAAACAAGTACAGAATAAAAAAGGCTGTCACTGGGAACCAAACCCAGGACCACTTGCTTAGCCAAAATATTCTTTAAAAAAAAAAAAAAAAAAAAAAAACAACAACAAAAAAAAAAAAAAACCTGTGAAAAAGAGAATACATCTGATGAATATAAGAAGACTGAGAAAGAAGTTGTGAAGTTAGTATAATGTTCTCTATAGAACAGCTACTAAGAAATGATGTTCTCTATAGAAACAGCTACTAAGAAATGATGTTCTCTATAGAAACAGCTACTAAGAAATGATAATGCTATAAACTCACGTCTTCCACTTTGGCGTACGCCACTTCCAGTTGGTCCAAACATTCCAAGAACATGCGTTCACCTTCCTTTACCATGTACTCATACGAGGCCTCCTGCAATTATATGCTTAATTAATTACTCACAATTAAGAATGGCAGTCCAATAAATTCTGTTTGCCATTTCTTGAGATTCATATTTCATCTAAAACTAATGGAATTGATTCGATTTACCACTCACCCCTCACACACACACACACACACACATGTTTAACAATTTTAGCACACACCCAATTTTAAACCCCCACCCCTCACAACGTACCCGGGTAACAAAGTCCGAGTGTCTGATGATGGTCCTAATGAAAAACCTGTGATCAGTGACCGCTTGACCTTTAGCGACCTTTGCTGAGCCGAGATAGAGGTGCATGCGGTGGTTGTGACAAGGAATGGCCTTGATGTCAAAGTTTGAGAGTCTGTTGATCTCAAGCTGGAAAGCCATGGCTGGTTCAAGATGGCGGTAGATAGTGTCTTCTTCAAACTACACACACACACAAACATAAGAGAGTACATCAGTTAAACGGTTACAAATTGATGTCATCTCTTGTTGTAAAGCTCCATTTAAACGGGAGCAGAAAGAAAGAAAAAGGCTATAAAGTGTTCATACATTACAGAAATCTTTGGATCAGTTTATCTAGCTTGGGTTAGATTGATCGCTAACACACATGCTCGCAGCATACCATAATTGTTGAAGTGTTTCACCCAACCTCCGACCCCCCCCCCCCCCCCCCAGACTGTTCTTGTAAAAACATACACACATGGAGCCAGTATTCTTTCATCTATTGCCATAAAAGGCTAAATACTACTCAACTCATGCAAGTGGTAAATAATATGATGCAAGCTAAAATATACTACTATCAAAACTTTTAAATGTTTAATATTTGAAAATTTTAGGCAACCTATTCCTTGTGGTTGAGTAGCTATGCTGTTGGTACTACTCTCAATCCCCCCTTCCTTCATCCTCCTCGATGCTGTCGCTAACAATGAAATAATGCTTTTGGCTACTTTGGGTTAATAAAATAACGTGTGGACCCTCAGCGCTACTATACACTAGCTAGCCATTACAAAATCATCTCAGACCGGAAGAATAACTTATTGGTCACTCTAATCAGGTATCAATATAGCTCGATGGTACATGTAAACACTATCGTCATAAGAGAAGAAGCTAAACAGGCCAGAGACACTCACTGGTATATAGTTTCAATGTGAAACTTCACTTCCAGCAATCCATTAACTTTCCAGCATAAAGCAAAATTACCACGGGCAGAAAAAAATTATTTGCTCACGTGATTACACAAGGACGACTACTATAACGCTCATGTACATGTGAGCTGAGGGTTAATGACTATAGGAACACACCCATATAAGTGGGAGGAGCATCCCAGGATATTCATGAAAAACTATCAGCAGTGCAAGACAAGCCGGCCATCTTTAAAAAAAATCTGTGCCAATTTCTTGGAAACCAAGGTTGGAGGAGTCAGAGGTCTGGTTCTGGGGTCTAAAATATGGTGTTAGATAAAGAACCCATGAAGGATTCTTATCGAATTTTCAACTGGCAATCTCCCTCAAGCTTCCAAGAAACTCTACCCCCAAACAGCTGCATTCAAGAGTTGTGGTGACGGAAGAGAGAGGGTATACAAGGAGCAAGATAAAGAACAATGAAGGCTTCATATTGAAAGTTGAATGGGGAATTATCTTGGGATTCTAAGAAACTAGGGCACAGATGACAGCTGCTGCGGTGGGTTGGGTGGGTTGGCTGACTTTACCGAGATCTGCTTGCACATATTTAATCTGTAGCAATTTAAGTTAACAGTAGTTAACGAACCTAGCTTATTAAACCTAGCTTATTAAACCTAGCTTATTAATCAGCGATCACTTCTTGAAAAGAAAACAAACAAGCGAATACTTAGCAGCAACACACCAGCCTAATGGACTGCAATGAAGCAGAAGCAGAAGCATACGAGAGCAAGCACAGTCCTAGACTTAGGATGCGGGACAGGGTTCCTGGCTAGACAGCTTGCAGACTTGGTCGGGGAAAAAGGCAGAGTCGTGGGCTTGGACCCGAACTTGAACAGACTGGCTATCGCCAAGAAGAAGTACAGCACAAGCAACCTCCACTTCATGCAGGGCTCAGCAGAATCCATTCCAGAAAATACATACGACTTGATACTGAGCAACCACGTCCTCCATTGGTGCAACAACAGAACCCAGGCCTTCGCCAACATAGCCAAGTCGCTAAAGAGTAGAGGGAAACTGGCATGCAGTTACATCTTGGCCCAACACCGTGATGATGACCCATTGTACTTAATAAGTGCCGAGCACCAGCAGAAGATAAAGGCTATGATGACTGCTGTCAGAGAAGAGGAATGCGATGTGCTCATCCACCAGCACAACTTTAGGCAGCTGCACAAGAGCAAGCACGAGTGTGTCCACCATTTTAAGACAGTCCAGGAATACCTGGAGTTCTTCTATATACACTGGAGAATAGACGAGAGAGACGTCAACATGGAGGCCGTGCTCAGCAAGATGGAAGAAGAAGGAGGACTCTACTTCAGATACCCGATACTCACAGTAGTCATGGAGAAGCCTTGACACACCCGGATGCTCACAAAGCTAGTAGCAGTCCAAGTATTACTGAAAACTTGTAGTTTAGATATGAAGTATTGTAAATTTATTAAAAATTATGTTCTAATAATTGTATGAAAATGTCATGTTTAGGCTGTAGTCCAATAACACCCGCGTGTGCTTCAATAGCACGTGCCATTGGTGAGTCCTCCTTCTATATAATGCACCAAATTCAGTCACCTGGTGTATTTAAGTGGGCGAGTGTGAATTGCCAAGTACCTTGACCAGATATTACTCAAGTAGAAAATATGCCAAGAATTGGGCACGACACTCAGTACGCTGTACATATTATTAGTGCTTAGTCATTCTGAGTCGAGTGTGTACTAGAGCCCACCCCTGCCCCATCCACTATGACGATGACACCCTTTACCAATCAACTCGTACCTTGTCTTTAGCCCTGAAGGTGTAGTATTTAGGAAACAGACGCTCCTTACAGAAGAGGAAAGTGATCCTGCGGATTCCATTCTTGTTCAAGATGTCTTTCTTGCTCTATAAAAAGGTAAGAAAGTCCACCTCAACAGTACAATAAAAAAAATTAAAAAATACTAAAAAACACACAAAACAAAACAAAACAAAAAAAACATGAGCAAAATGTATACAACAACAACTACACTACGCAAGTCACCCACAAATCTTGGAGACACCTTACCTGAACGTACTGATGACACTTGCGAGTTAGTTCTGCATCGTTGAGAGTCTCCAAGTTGTTGCACTGGATGGAGACGTTGATGATGTGAATGGGTTCATCCGCATAGTCACAGCCAGCCAGGCTCGAGGGGCCCTGAAGGGGAGTGCTGGGGGTACTGCCGTTGTTTGAGACGTTGTCTGCAGTTACGTCTCCTGCACTGCCGATGGCAATCTTCATCTGGGAGTACACACAAATTCACTTATTAGGATTATAATACTTTTTTTTTTTTTGCAGTATCAGCTTTCAGTATTTTTCCAACTGATGAAGATGGAAACGTTTTGGATTATCAAGTTACTATGTACATAAATGTTCAAAAATTATTAACAGCTTCCTAATGTATCAATTAGAAAATCAGTGACATTCTGTTTACATGTTTAGACGTATGTATCACTGGTATTTGATAGGACATAGTAAAAAGAATGTTTCTGCATGTGTGCGTGTGTTATACACATGTACATCTGCACACATGAGCGTGTGTAAGTACTCTACCTGGATAGGTCCACTGTTAGACTCCTCCTTGATGGTATGGACCAGGTCTGGAGATGCTTGGACCGGACTCATTAACTCGTCCTGGTCCGGCTGGAACAAATCCATCAAATCACTGAAGTATCTAAACAAACAAACAAACAAAAAAACAAAAAAACACCAACAATTCAATTGACAGTACTTGTTTGCAAAAATAATAAAGCAATTTCCTTCACTGACCTGTCAGGTTTCTATTTGGCATCATAAGTGTTGAACAGTAGTATATGGTGAACAACTTCACTATTAGCTAAATAGACATCTGTCGTGTGATACGCAACAATGACTCATCTTAAAATCCCCTCCGAATGTGAGAAATGCTATTTAACACTATAATTAAGGGAATTTGTATTGATTATGGGGTATGTGTCACTGATTAGTGTGACACTCGGTGGATGTATCACTTGAAATATAAATCAATGGAAATTTCTCAGCTAGTTACCTCTTATCTGGAATCAAATGGTGTGGTCAACCTTGTCATCTTCTACCCTTTTACTCTGTACAATTCTCCTAATGATCCAGCCCCACCCCCTTCTGTTCCCATTCAAACCCCAATTCCACCCACTAGAGCCAGCCCCTCCCACCACTCTACCCATTAGAACCAGCCCCTCCCACCACTCCACCCTCATGCATGCAGCATTACTCAGTGAACTGGTCGAAGGAGGTGAAGGCAGCCATAATGCCTGTTCTCTGGCAAGGCAGGAAGCTGATGTGCTGCTTGCTCAAGTGAGCCAGATCTTCACTCAGACTCAGAACCTTGGGGGCGTGGAATGATCCGTAGCTGGCACGCCGGTAGTTGACTAACCTGCACACAAACACACAAATATAAATGCATACACAAACACACATACAATACACACACACAAGCACAAACAAATCTTGCCATGCTGACCTAAGTCAAAGGCCACACCTTACCTGTTCGGATGAGACGTGGGGAGTAAGAACTGCCACTGGACGATAGGGATCCCGCCCTCCAGCTCATCGTGCTGCACAGAATGGACATCGTAGGCTGTGTATGACCGCCTCACGTACACTTCCAGCGCTGCCACTTGCACTAGCTTGTTCCGGTGGTAGAAGCAAGAAGGAAGAATGTCGAAGATTGCAGTGCCAGATGTAATGAGCTGCTCCAGGCTCTCTGCCAGAAAGGAAGAGCCGTCAATGGCAGACAGGAAGATGGACTCCACCTGGTTGAAGCGAAGCTCATAGGAGGGTTGATGAGCTTCTATCAAGAGCTATGAAAACACACATATCCATACAACAGGCACTTCTTAAATTGATGATCCCTTACCTGTCTAGCTGTCAGGGCGACTTTGGAGTTCTTGTGATTGCTGAGAGATGCTAAGTTGGAGAGAGTTGTCTTGAGGTCATCACCAGGGTTGTAGGTTTCCTCATTCATCAAAGCTTCCTGGGAAGCAAAAAAACACCACACAATTATTGAATTACCAAGAAGGTGAGCTATCCGTGGAAGCGGGGAGGGGGGGGGTGACACTTGCCCACAGGGAACAACGTGCGTGGGCGGTAAGAGAGGAAATTACTCGCTTTAACAAACAAACTGAGTATACAAGATGAAAGATAACAACAAGTCACAAAAATTCTACTAACCCTGGGACTGGCCACACACCCCCAAACAGCTGCTTGATCAGCGCCCACCCAAAACACATACTATCAGTTTTATTGCAAGCCTGTTTCTTCCGGCAATGTAATAATGAGCAAATATATCTGCTGCCACTTTGCCCATGTTCTCGGAGTGTTCCTTGCGGAGTATCTGGACTCCCTTGTCGTATCCCTCTTGGAACACCACTTCCACCCGGTAGTACTCCTTCAGGAGGTCTAACACCACCACCTTGATATGCCCACGCATGCCCTGGCGATACCTGCACGGAGAACACAAGCACAGGTACCTGAAAAATGCTCAAAATAATCTGAACCAAAAATTTATAATGATTTGAGAATAATAGGAATATAACAAGCTACTAGGAGAATTCTACAATTGCAAAAAAAAAAAAAAAAAAAAAAAAAAAAGAGCGAGAGAGAGAAAATGATAAAATAGGGAAACCATAATAAGGCATAAGCTGTCTACAAGGTTAGAATGATATAATTATGCATTCTACAAATTTATCCATAGACTTATGCTGTAAGCATCCCAATAGTTCAAGGTGGCCATTATCTCTCTTGAGGCTTCACTACATCCTTCTCATGTGCTACAACTAGAAATTCTACAGCTTCAAGAAATTAACACGACTCAACAACAACCCACATGACATAAAAACAACAAAAACAAGAACAGAAAATAGAATTACTGGGGGAAAAAATACAAACACATGTTGTTTTTGCTTATTTCATTGTATTTACAGCTAAAAAGTTCTTCTATGGAAAACAAAAACGTAATGTAGAGAAAATACTTCATCTTTGTCATTGTATAGCCACCACACACACACCCCACACACACACACCCCACACACACACACCATCACAGACTCTCACTTTTGAGCTAGCTGTATGATGGGGCTCGTGTTCATAAAGAACTGGTCATGGTCGCTCCTCTTCTGTATGCTTGCGGCGTGCTTGTTGATGATGTTGATGATGTTGGAGGAGGGAAACTGAGACAGGACTGACGTGATGTTGCTGGCGTACCGGGACAGGCAAGCCTGGATGCTCTCCTCCACAGACGGAGGGATCCTGGACGAGATGGCGGACATGAGGTCCTGCATCTCCTTCAGAGGCAGCGAGCGGTCCTTGAGTGTTTTGATGAGCGTCTTCACTTCTTGGTCGAGACATAAGAAGAACTCATCGTCTTCAGGGATACAGTAGCCAGCCATGATGCAGCGCAAGGTCTGGAGGCAAGACTGAAACACCTGGAACACACACACACACACACACACACACACACACGATAGTTACAAGTGCACACACATACACACTAAACTGGCCTACGATGTGAAGCCATCGTAGTTTAATTACTACAGTTTCACGAATGTCTACTATATGAATGAAGCCTTGCGTGAAAAGATGTTGGTGAGTCACTGGTAAGGCAGGAAAGATGGAATGGAATGATATACTCTATTAGACCACGAGATTTCTGTAGTCAAAACATACATATTTATTTTAACATTATTTTTTTTAGAGAGGATGGAGTCATATTTGCTTTAATTCCTATAATTTAACAAAGACAACACGCACATCAGATCCCAACTTTAGCGTCACTTCTTAAACGATAAAGTTAACCAGGCATATGTAACATGTGTAGTTGCTATATAAAGTTAACCAGGCATATGTAACGTGTGTAGTTGCTATATAAAGTTAACCAGGCATATGTAACGTGTGTAGTTGCTATATAAAGTTAACCAGGCATATGTAACGTGTGTAGTTGCTATATAAAGTTAACCAGGCATATGTAACGTGTGTAGTTGCTATATTCCTAACCTGGTGGACTTTCTCTCCCTTGCCGGGCTGGTGGTGTTGTTCTGGCAGGACCTGGGTGGTGGTTTTGGCCTTCTTGACCTTTGAAGGGTCGTCCAGATCCAGATGAGCCACAACTGTGCCAGAATGGAGGATGGCACCCACTGGCTTCACATGGTGAAGACTGCCAGAGAACAGTAGGAGAGATACACAATGAGTAAGTAAAATGAGAGGAAAGAAAGGAGGAAGGGGAGGGGAGGGGGAAAGAGAGGGAGGGAGAGGGGAGGGGGAAAGAGAGGGAGGGAGAGGGAAGGAAGAAAAAGGGGAACAATTTTCTCAATTGGCTTATAAATAAAATATTATAGACCATCAATCTCTTAATTAAGGCTAACATTGCACAAAATAAGTTAATATACACACACACACACACACTCGGCCCTCTCACTCACATTCCACTTTCATGAGTGAACAGGTTGTGGATCATCTTCATGGATTCAATCTCAGCGTACGCCTGTCCAGCATCTACATGAGCCCCGTCCTCAATAAAGTACTGCATGAGTTTCCCTGGAGAAGGGGAGCGGAGGTTAGTGGGGTCGTTTTCCTTCTCAAAGACGCACGTCTTTCCCCCAATGACGATGCGGTACTTGTCAACCTCCTCCTTGGCATAGGTGGTGTGGCTGGCACCATCCAGGGAGAGCAGCAGGGAGCCATCCGAGAGACGGTGAACCTCCACCTCCAGTAAACTACCGTTCATCTTCAGAGCATACACTGCGAAAATGGTGAAGCAGTTCATTGTGAGTCAATTAACTCTGCGCATGCATGCACGCGTGTGAACGGTTGCAATACTCATTAATTAGCTTTACGGTATATGTCGGTCCACTGCAATGAAAGTTCTCCTTGCCAATAACCAGTTGTAGTACTCAACTCAATTCTGTAACCAACCTCACTTGAATGTGAATCAAATTAGTAGGGGGGAAACGCTTTAAATAAAAAATCACCAAATCAAAGCTCTCAGTAAATTCTTCATCGGGACAGCTGCTGATAAAGCTAGCTATCAGCATATAAGTGAAAGAAGAATTAAGACTCACTAGAACTGTAAATCCATTTTTTTTACTACAATTATAAACTCCAAATTTTAACTTGCACATTACCTAACACAGTTAGAAATTTCAAGTTCATCACTAATTGGTAGTTGGTTGTTGCCATCACCCGGTACCCATGTGACACCACACCCACCTGTAGGCTGCAGTCTGGACACCTTCACTGGATACTTGATACCCTCGTAGATCAGTTCTACGTCCACCAAGTTGGACATCATTTCAGCGTTCATAACTTGACCCCTGCATTAATACATACACATAATAATACATACACAATATATAATATGATAAAAATGTGGAGAAATAATGTTAATTTGTCTTGATGAATTTTTAAATTGCTGGCTTTGCATTAAATTGGATTTGCAATTATACACCCCTTCACACACAAACTCTTTCATCTTTTCTACTGCACTGCATAGCAACAAGAAATTATTTGCTCACGTGATTATGACGTGACGCTAGGGGGCGCTACCCATAAAAGCTGGTACCTACCACGGAGCTGAAAGCTTTGCATTTTCTCAATGATTAGCACGAAAAAAAAAAAAGTAGCACAATAAAAAATCTTAAATCTTCGTCCTGAGTAAGTTAAATACCTAAATCAACTGTTAATTGTCAGTATTCTCCAAAATCAGAGCATGACAGACAGACAGGATCACTATTACCCTCTCGCACATGCACGCTGAGGGTTTCTCTTACACGTGCACTTAATCAACTTAACATATTGGTGACGATCTTTACCCACCCACGCACACATACCGCAGCAGGGCAGAGTAATAAATAGGGTCTGTTTTAATTGATCAAACATTCACAAAGATATGAAAATAAATGTAAACTGCTACTTCTTCAGCATGGCTAGGGAGGAGGAAACATTAGCGTTAGAGGGTGGGGCTATCTATTTTGAGACGAGTACACACACATACTGCAATTTACAAATGGGATAAACCAAAAAAAAAAAAAAAAAAAGAAGAAGAAGCAAATTTTCTACTTAATGCTTTTTAAGTTTTTAACAGTGAAATTGTGAGTACTAAATATCCAGACCTCTTCACCCACTGCCCATTGTAAACCAGAACACTCGGTTGTAACTGTAAAATCATCTGTAAAGGGAGGGAGGGAGGGAGGTGGTGGGGTGGGGTGACAAATGGATTAACCAGAAAAGCAAATTCTCTACTTGGTGCTTTTTAAACAGTGAACACAAAACAAGTCAACCATGTAACTATGTAACTATGTAACAGCCTGTATGGTTTATGCCATAAAATGTCATGTAATGGTGCTGCTGCTGGTCTGACTGTGCTACAGTTATATAAGGCACAGCTCTGCACATTACCAGTGGGTTCTAAATTATGAATATAGCTAGTTCACTCTGAGAGAACTTCTCATCTTGTCTAAACTTCACACGAAATAGACTGGCCCAGTTATAACCCAAGACTGGCCAGTTAGATTCAGACTGGCCCAGTTATCAAAGTGAGAATGAGAGAAAAACAACAAAAGTAACTTGCACTATTTGAGATTTGAGGTTACATCTGAGTGAAAGAAAGAATACCAAGGAGCCATTCATGATTTCACTAGAGCACTTTCATTCTCAGCTATCTCTATCCATCAGGCACATGGTTTTCTTGGGCATTTTTTTTTCTTTTCAGGAGCATTGTGCTTATTCTATCACAAGTAGAGTACTTGGCAGCAGAATCACTGCGGCTAAGTGGCCATGGCTGCTCCAATTTTAAAATGGCCGTCATATAACCATGGTAAGTTAAGGTTCATTATAGCTAATCATGGTAAGGGTTGTCATAACTCCTGTCATCCGCAGTGCAGCGTGTGGTCTGACACAACACACCAGTGGGCCATGGCCGCACAGTGGCTGATCTAGAGATGTCTAAAAGGTGGTTCTTCTTTGTGTGATAACCATACTCACATGCGCAATCACTTCAGAAGTTTAAATTAAAGATTTACTAACAATATGATGTGATTTACCAACAATATGATGTGATTTTTAACTAAAGTTATGGTGTCAGAAAAAAAAAGAAGAAAAAAAAAAACTTGCTAAATATCAATGGACAGAGAATTTACAATGGAATTTTATGATTCATGGGTGGTTTAGGCACAAGAAGAATCCAGACTCTGAGGAGGGACCTGCCTCTGAGGATACTAAACAGCACTCCAGATTGATGAAGGCACTCAAAATATCCTGAAATTAAAGAGAGAGTGGGTTGTGCAGTGATGATGGTCAGGTGACTTTAGAAGAAGTGGGCACACTAGATGCACAGATAAGTTCACATTATCCACTCCCTCCATCATGACAAGACTCAATCTATTATTGTATACTACACATTATGTGTGTAGTTTACTTCGCAAAAGGACAAATAAATTCAATTTAACTGGATTCATTTATTCAAGCGCTACTTCAAATCCAGAGTTGAGCGAACACCTTATTAACCGTGTCGATATTCCAATAAACTAAGTCTCGGCTACACACAGCCGATAAAAAGTCAAAAGTCTCGCAAGACAGAAAATGATGAAGGTAAACGAAGGTAATGAGGAAGAATATGGGTGTGTGGCATGTGGCGGTATAAAAAAAGTGACAGTTGAGATCCTTGGGGAGAAAAATTTCACATACAAAATAGTAAGTCATGAGTTATCTCAGGAGTGCAAACCGAATCTCTGTCAAAGTCTATTTATAGATTAGAAGCATAATCTATAAATAGACTGGCCACCCACCCTACGCAATAGTAGTGGATCCAGTAGGATTTGACTTTGCGTACTACAAGGAGAAGGATGACTCAGTTACTTATTATAAGAAACAACGCAAAGATAAATTTGTCATTTAGTGGACACTGAATGTATATCTCAGAAGGACCACACAATTGGCTGGATGGCACAGTCAAATTTGCTATAGAACCATGAGAAGAGAAATTAAGCATTATTATAGATAGTTACTCATGCCTCAACTTCCAATGTAGATGAAGTTATTTCTATTCAACATGTTTAGTGTATTCAACTAGAATGGTAGCTAATTGAGATAGAGAGTATTAAGAAACTTGGTCAGGTTAGTGTAATTAAGCAGTATAAAAGATAGTTATTCCTGCCTTGACTTCCAATGCAGATGAAATTATTTCTACTCAGCTTAAAAAACAACAAGTCTTACGAGGAGGTGAAGATCTAATTGATTCTAATTAACATTCCTCGTTACCTTTATTTATCTATTCACCTGTCAAGAGGAACTCACACCGGAGTGGTTGCTAATAGAAATGGAGTGTACAAAGAAACTCTGTCAGTTTTAGTGTGTGCCAATAGCAGATACATCTAAAAGCTTGCCGAATTGTTTAATAGAAAATTGAAGATGGTAGAATTGTATGCCTTTCGAGAAAGAGAAACTCAGACCAAATTGGTTGCCAATAGAAATAGAGTAAATAAAGGAGACCCCTCTAAAATGCTGCCTAATTGTTTACATAGGAGCTTGAAGAAGGGAAGTTCTATGCCTTTAGAGAAAGAGAAAAGAAACTCAGACCAGAGTAGTTGCTAATAAAATGGAGTGTATAAAGGAACTCTGTCAGTTTAGTGTGTGCCAATAGCAGACCCATCTAAAAACTGACCGAATGGTTTACATAGGAGCTGGAAGATGGCAGACTTTTATGCCGTTACAGAGGAACTCAGACCATAGTGGTTGCTAATAAAAATGGAGTGTACAAAGGAACTCTGTCAGTTTTAGTGTGTGCAAATAGCAGACCCCTCTAAAAGCCCACCAAATTCTTACATAGGAGCTTGAAAATGGCAGACTTTTATGCCAGAGAAGAGAAACTCAGACCAGAGTAGTTGCTAATAAAAATGGAGTGTATAAAGGAACTCTGTCAGTTTAGTGTGTGCCAATAGCAGACCTCTCTAAAAACTGACCGAATGGTTTACATAGGAGCTTGAAGATGGCAGACTTTTATGCCGTTATGAGGAACTCAGACCAGAGTGGTTGCTAATAGAAATGGAGTGTACAAAGGAACTCTGTCAGCCTAGCGTGTGCCAATAGCAGATACATCTAAAATCTGGCCAAATAGTTCACATAGGAGCTTGAAGATGGAAGACTTTTATACTTTAGAGAAAGAGAAGAGGAACTCAGATCAGAGTGGTTGCTCATAAAAATGGAGTGTACAAAGGAACTATGCCAGTTTTAGTGTGTGCAAATAGCAGACCCCTCTAAAAGCTTGCCAAATTGTTTAATAGAAGATTGAAGATGATAGACTTTTATGCCTTTCGAGAAAGAGAAGAGGAACTCAAACCGGAGTGGTTGCTAATAGAAATGGAGTGTACAAAGGAACTCTGTCAGTTTAGTGTGTGCCAATAGCAGACCCCTCTAAAAGTCCACCAAAATTGTTTACATAGGAGCTTGAAAATGGCAGATTTTATGCCTTAACAGAAAGAGAAGAGAAACTCAGACAAGAGATGGTGGCTAATAAATATGGAGCGTATAAAGGAACTCTGTCAGGTTAGTGTGTGCCAATAGCAGACCCAAAGAGAAACTTAGACCAGAGTGGTTGCTAACAAAAATGGAGTGTATAAAGGAACTCTGTCAGGCTAGTACAAATAGCAGACCCCTCTAAAAGCCCAACAAATTGTTTAAATAGGAGATTGAAGATGGCAGACTTTTACACCTTTAGAGAAAGAGAAACTTAGACCACTGTGGTTGCTAACAAAAATGGAGTGTATAAAGGAACTCTGTCAGGTTAGTACAAATAGCAGACCCCTCTAAAAGCCCGTTAAATTGTTTAAATAGGAGGGCAGACTTTTATACCTTTAGAGAAAAAGAAACTTACCACTGTGGTTGCTAATAAAAATGGAGTGTACAAAGGAACTCTGTCAGTTTAGTGTGTGTTAATAGCAGACCCTTCCAAAAGCTCGCCGAATTATTTACATAGGAGCTTGAAAATGGAAGATTTTTATGCCTTAACAGAAAGAGAAGAGAAACTCAAACCAGAGTGGTGGCTAATAAAAATGGAGTATATAAAGGAACTCTGTCAGTTTAGTGTGTGTAAATAGCAGACCCCTTCTAAAAGCTCGCCAAATTGTTTACATAGGAGCCTGAAGATGGCAGACTTTTATGCCGTTACAGAGGAACTCAGACCACAGTGGTTGCTAATAAAAATGGAGTGTACAAAGAAACTCTGTCAGTTTTAGTGTGTGCAAATAGCAGACTTCTCTAAAAGCTTGCCAAATTGCTCAATAGAAGATTGAAGATGATAGACTTTTATGCCTTTCGAGAAAGAGAAGAGGAACTAAAACCGGAGTGGTTGCTAATAGAAATGGAGTACACAAAGGAACTCTGTCAGTTTAGTGTCTGCAAATAGCAGACCCTTCTAAAAGCCCACCGAATTGTTTACATAGGAGTTTGAAGATGGTAGACATTTATGCCGTTACAGAGGAACTCGGACCACAGTGTTTGCTAATAAAAATGGAGTGTACAAAGAAACTCTGTCAGTTTTAGTGTGTGCAAATAGCAGACCTCTCTAAAAGCTTGCCAAATTGCTCAATAGAAGATTGAAGATGATAGACTTTTATGCCTTTCGAGAAGAAGAGGAACTAAAACCGGAGTGGTTGCTAATAGAAATGGAGTACACAAAGGAACTCTGTCAGTTTAGTGTGTGCAAATAGCAGACCCTTCTAAAAGCCCACCGAATTGTTTACATAGGAGTTTGAAGATGGTAGACATTTATGCCGTTACAGAGGAACTCGGACCACAGTGTTTGCTAATAAAAATGGAGTGTACAAAGAAACTCTGTCAGTTTTAGTGTGTGCAAATAGCAGACCTCTCTAAAAGCTTGCCAAATTGCTCAATAGAAGATTGAAGATGATAGACTTTTATGCCTTTCGAGAAGAAGAGGAACTAAAACCGGAGTGGTTGCTAATAGAAATGGAGTACACAAAGGAACTCTGTCAGTTTAGTGTGTGCAAATAGCAGACCCTTCTAAAAGCCCACCGAATTGTTTACATAGGAGTTTGAAGATGGTAGACATTTATGCCGTTACAGAGGAACTCGGACCACAGTGTTTGCTAATAAAAATGGAGTGTACAAAGAAACTCTGTCAGTTTTAGTGTGTGCAAATAGCAGACCTCTCTAAAAGCTTGCCAAATTGCTCAATAGAAGATTGAAGATGATAGACTTTTATGCCTTTCGAGAAAGAGAAGAGGAACTAAAATCGGAGTGGTTGCTAATAGAAATGGAGTACACAAAGGAACTCTGTCAGTTTAGTGTGTGCAAATAGCAGACCCTTCTAAAAGCCCACCGAATTGTTTACATAGGAGTTTGAAGATGGTAGACATTTATGCCGTTACAGAGGAACTCGGACCACAGTGTTTGCTAATAAAAATGGAGTGTACAAAGAAACTCTGTCAGTTTTAGTGTGTGCAAATAGCAGACACATCTAAAAGCTGACCAAATTGTTTAAATAAGAGCTTGAAGGTGTAAGACTTTTATACTTTAGAGAAAGAGAAGAGGAACTCAGATCAGAGTAGTTGCTAATAAAAATGGAGTGTATAAAGGAACTCTGTCAGTTTAGTGTGTGCCAATAGCAGACCCATCTAAAAACTGACCGAATGGTTTACATAGCTTGAAGATGGCAGACTTGAAGATGGCAGACTTTTATGCCATTACTGAGGAACTCAGATCATAGTTGTTGCTAATAAAAATGGAGTGTACAAAGGAACTCTGTCAGTTTTAGTGTGTGCAAATAGCAGACCCCCTCTAAAAGCTTGCCGAATTGTTTAATAGAAGATTGAAAATGGTAGAATTTTATGCCTTTCGAGAAAGAGAAGAGGAACTCAAACCGGAGTGGTTGCTAATAGAAATGGAGTACACAAAGGAACTCTGTCAGTTTTAGTGTGTGCAAATAGCAGACCCCTCTAAAAGCCCACCAAATTCTTTACATAGGAGCTTGAAAATGGCAGACTTTTATGCCTTAACAGAAAGAGAAGAGAAACTCAGACAAGAAATGGTGGCTAATAAAAATGGAGCGTATAAAGGAACTCTGTCAGTTTAGTGTGTGCCAATAGCAGACCCCTCTAAAAACTGACCGAATGGTTTACATAGGAGTTTGAAGATGGTAGACTTTTATGCCGTTACAGAGGAACTCAGACCACAGTGGCTGCTAATAAAAATGGAGTGTACAAAGGAACTCTGTCAGGTTAGCGTGTGCAAATAGCAGACGCATCTAAAAGCTGGCCAAATTGTTTAAATAGGAGCTTGAAGATGGAAGACTTTTATACTTTAGAGAAAGAGAAGAGGAACTCAGATCAGAGTGGTTGCTAATAAAAATGGAGTACACAAAGGAACTCTGTCAGTTTTAGTGTGTGCAAATAGCAGACCCCTCTAAAAGCCCACCAAATTCTTTACATAGGAGCTTGAAAATGGCAGACTTTTATGCCTTAACAGAAAGAGAAGAGAAACTTAGACAAGAGATGGTGGCTAATAAAAATGGAGCGTATAAAGGAACTCTGTCAGTTTAGTGTGTGCCAATAGCAGACCCCTCTAAACACTGACCGAATAGTTTACATAGGAGGAGCTTGAAGATGGCAGACTTTTATGACATTACAGAGGAACTCAGACCACAGTGGTTGCTAATAAAAATGGAGTGTACAAAGGAACTCTGTCAGTTTTAGTGTGTGCAAATAGCAGACCCCCTCTAAAAGCTTGCCGAATTGTTTAATAGAAGATTGAAGATGGTAGAATGTTATGCCTTTCGAGAAAGAGAAGAGGAACTCAAGCCGGAGTGGTTGCTAATAGAAATGGAGTACACAAAGGAACTCTGTCAGTTTAGTGTGTGCCAATAGCAGACCCCTCTAAAAGCCCACCAAATTCTTTACATAGGAGCTTGAAAATGGCAGACTTTTATGCCTTAACAGAAAGAGAAGAGAAACTCAGACAAGAGATGGTGGCTAATAAATATGGAGCGTATAAAGGAACTCTGTCAGTTTAGTGTGTGCCAATAGCAGACCCCTCTAAAAACTGACCGAATGGTTTACATAGGAGCTTGAAGAAGGCAGACTCTATGCCTTTACAGAGGAACTCAGACTAGAGTGGTTGCTAATAAAAACGGAGTGTATAAAGGAACTCTGTCAGGTTAGTACAAATAGCAGACCCCTCTAAAAGCCCAACAAATCGTTTAAATAGGAGATTGAACATGGCAGACTTTTATACCTTTAGAGAAAGAGAAACTTAAACCAGAATGGTTGCTAATAGAAATGGAGTGTACAAAGGAACTCTGTCAGCCTAGTGTGTGCCAATAGCAGATACATCTAAAAACTAACCGAATTGTTCACATAGGAGCTTGAAGATTGCAGACTTTTATACTTTAGAGAAAGAGAAGAGGAACTCAGATCAGAGTGGTTGCTAATAGAAATGGAGTGTACAAAGGAACTCTGTCAGGTTAGCGTGTGCAAATAGCAGACACATCTAAAAGCTGGCCAAATTGTTTAAATAGGAGCTGGAAGATGGAAGACTTTTATACTTTAGAGAAAGAGAGAGGAACTCAGATCAGAGTGGTTGCTAATAAAAATGGAGTACACAAAGGAACTCTGTCAGTTTTAGTGTGTGCAAATAGCAGACCCCTCTAAAAGCCCACCAAATTCTTTACATAGGAGCTTGAAAATGGCAGACTTTTATGCCTTAACAGAAAGAGAAGAGAAACTCAGACAAGAGATGGTGGCTAATAAAAATGGAGCGTATAAAGGAACTCTGTCAGTTTAGTGTGTGCCAATAGCAGACCCCTCTAAAAACTGACCGAATGGTTTACATAGGAGCTTGAAGAAGGCAGACTCTATGCCTTTACAGAGGAACTCAGACTAGAGTGGTTGCTAATAAAAACGGAGTGTATAAAGGAACTCTGTCAGGTTAGTACAAATAGCAGACCCCTCTAAAAGCCCAACGAATCGTTTAAATAGGAGATTGAACATGGCAGACTTTTATACCTTTAGAGAAAGAGAAACTTAAACCAGAATGGTTGCTAATAGAAATGGAGTGTACAAAGGAACTCTGTCAGCCTAGTGTGTGCCAATAGCAGATACATCTAAAAACTAACCGAATTGTTCACATAGGAGCTTGAAGATTGCAGACTTTTATACTTTAGAGAAAGAGAAGAGGAACTCAGATCAGAGTGGTTGCTAATAGAAATGGAGTGTACAAAGGAACTCTGTCAGGTTAGCGTGTGCAAATAGCAGACACATCTAAAAGCTGGCCAAATTGTTTAAATAGGAGCTTGAAGATGGAAGACTTTTATACTTTAGAGAAAGAGAAGAGGAACTCAGATCAGAGTGGTTGCTAATAAAAATGGAGTACACAAAGGAACTCTGTCAGTTTTAGTGTGTGCAAATAGCAGACCCCTCTAAAAGCCCACCAAATTCTTTACATAGGAGCTTGAAAATGGCAGACTTTTATGCCTTAACAGAAAGAGAAGAGAAACTCAGACAAGAAATGGTGGCTAATAAAAATGGAGCGTATAAAGGAACTCTGTCAGTTTAGTGTGTGCCAATAGCAGACCCCTCTAAAAACTGACCGAATGGTTTACATAGGAGTTTGAAGATGGTAGACTTTTATGCCGTTACAGAGGAACTCAGACCACAGTGGCTGCTAATAAAAATGGAGTGTACAAAGGAACTCTGTCAGGTTAGCGTGTGCAAATAGCAGACGCATCTAAAAGCTGGCCAAATTGTTTAAATAGGAGCTTGAAGATGGAAGACTTTTATACTTTAGAGAAAGAGAAGAGGAACTCAGATCAGAGTGGTTGCTAATAAAAATGGAGTACACAAAGGAACTCTGTCAGTTTTAGTGTGTGCAAATAGCAGACCCCTCTAAAAGCCCACCAAATTCTTTACATAGGAGCTTGAAAATGGCAGACTTTTATGCCTTAACAGAAAGAGAAGAGAAACTCAGACAAGAAATGGTGGCTAATAAAAATGGAGCGTATAAAGGAACTCTGTCAGTTTAGTGTGTGCCAATAGCAGACCCCTCTAAAAACTGACCGAATGGTTTACATAGGAGTTTGAAGATGGTAGACTTTTATGCCGTTACAGAGGAACTCAGACCACAGTGGCTGCTAATAAAAATGGAGTGTACAAAGGAACTCTGTCAGTTTTAGTGTGTGCCAATAGCAGACCCCCTCTAAAAGCTTGCCGAATTGTTTAATAGAAGATTGAAGATGGTAGAATTTTATGCCTTTCGAGAAAGAGAAGAGGAACTCAAGCCGGAGTGGTTGCTAATAGAAATGGAGTACACAAAGGAACTCTGTCAGTTTAGTGTGTGCCAATAGCAGACCCCTCTAAAAGCCCACCAAATTCTTTACATAGGAGCTTGAAAATGGCAGACTTTTATGCCTTAACAGAAAGAGAAGAGAAACTCAGACAAGAGATGGTGGCTAATAAATATGGAGCGTATAAAGGAACTCTGTCAGTTTAGTGTGTGCCAATAGCAGACCCCTCTAAAAACTGACCGAATGGTTTACATAGGAGCTTGAAGAAGGCAGACTCTATGCCTTTACAGAGGAACTCAGACTAGAGTGGTTGCTAATAAAAACGGAGTGTATAAAGGAACTCTGTCAGGTTAGTACAAATAGCAGACCCCTCTAAAAGCCCAACAAATCGTTTAAATAGGAGATTGAACATGGCAGACTTTTATACCTTTAGAGAAAGAGAAACTTAAACCAGAATGGTTGCTAATAGAAATGGAGTGTACAAAGGAACTCTGTCAGCCTAGTGTGTGCCAATAGCAGATACATCTAAAAACTAACCGAATTGTTCACATAGGAGCTTGAAGATTGCAGACTTTTATACTTTAGAGAAAGAGAAGAGGAACTCAGATCAGAGTGGTTGCTAATAGAAATGGAGTGTACAAAGGAACTCTGTCAGGTTAGCGTGTGCAAATAGCAGACACATCTAAAA